>FWPV01015792.1_pt1 | contig 10778 bp, 8 predicted proteins | sample 2228371 | NCBI WGS metagenome assembly FWPV01 (sample SAMEA103939776, study PRJEB20133) | metagenome | reverse complement strand
GATATAGATACTCAGATTTTAAAAGATTATTTTAGTATCTTAACTTACAATTTCTTAACTTGCGAAAAACCTTTAAATTCAAGCTATCAGCCTATTCCATTTTTTAATAATAATATTTATCAAGCACCAGCTTTAGCTCGAGTTATTTCTTTTAGTTGTACCTCTTGGCAAATGATGCAACAAATAAGAGTTGAAAAATTAACTACTTTTTCTTCTCAGTCAATTCCTTTTAAAGCTTTGGTCGATATTGGCTTTTGGCATACCCATCTAGTCTCTGAAGATTCAAATATTTTTTTTCAATGCTTTCTCTATTATAACGGCGATTGGAGAACTATTCCTCTTTTTTATCCGGTTTCAATGGATGCTAACGTTGGCTCCACTTTTAAAGAAACTCTTTCAAATCTTTACAAACAACAAAGACGCTGGGCTTGGGGTGCTGAAAATATCCCCTATCGGAGGAACATAGCGGATGGTTTCAACCCAGGAATCCCATAGCTTGAGCAAGGCCACCAATTTATCTTTGGGCATATCAGGAAGGTAGACAACCACATCCTCAAACCCTAACTGCGGCTTCCAGTTACTCAACTCCTTCATCTGTCCCAGGATTTTAGCCCCGTAGATAGAATCTTTCTCCAGAGGAGGCTCAGGAGTTAAACAGCCGGCCACCTCGTAGCCCAAATTTTTTTCCTGCCGGATTTTTTTTACTATGACCGCCAAGCTATCTTCAGGAGCAATGACCACCACATTTTTCTTCCAGATATTAGCCCAAAAAAGAATCCTTTTGCTCAGGTAGCGAATAAAAGGAAAAACAAGTAAGCTTATTATCCAGGCAAGAAGAATCACGGCCCGGGAAAAAATTCTGTATTGCTGGCTGATGAAAACAGCAATCATCACTAAGGCAAAAGATATGGTGTTCCCTTTTAATAAGGCTTTGACTTCATCCCAGAAGGAGTATCTCTTGGTGTAAAGCTTCAAAAGAAGAAAAACGGCGATCCACACCAGAAACATGAAAGAATATTGGAGATAGATTGAGAAAAAAATTACTCTGCTTTTAATGGAAGGGAATAAGAGAGGCATTATCTCATTTCTTATCAGGAAAGCAAGACTTAGCGAGACCAGGAAAGATAAGTAATCACTCCCTATCAGCACTAAAAAACTCGTTATTTTTTTTCCCACGGAGGAGATTTTTAACATGGCCGAAATTTCCTGTCAATTAGCCTCTCGGGTCAGGCTAAGCCAAAAATGCATCAAAAGAAAAACTAAATTGGCCCTTAACCTTAAGATTACGTTAACGTTAACAGAATGGGAGCTAAGTAAATCAGAGTTAAAGAGAAGAGGGCTTTTTTAAGCTCCAAGACAAAAGCTTTATGGTTGATGAAAAGTTCGTTTGAATGGGTGAGCTGAAATAAATATAATTTGCCCGTAATTACCAGAATGAAACTCAAGTTCCGGTGGAGATGGTCAATCTTATTCGTCCTCGGTTTCATCTGCTTTTATCTTTTTTACCACAAATATGTGCCGCTAACTAAACCTTTCCAGTTGATTTTGGCCCCTCTTTTGACGATTGTTTTCCTGGTGACCATCCTCAGTCAAAAAGGGGGGCTTATTTTGTTCACCGCCCTCTTCCCTCTGGCCAACAGCCTGCCCTATTTTTTCCATCTCTACACGGACATTCCACAAGCTCCGGTAGCTTTAACGCTTTTTTTATCCTTCTGCCTTGGCTGGCTATTTCGGCAATCCTTCCAGCCTCAATCCTCCTTCCGCCAGAACCCACTTTTCACTCAGGTTGTGCCTTTGCTTCTCCTTATGTCTATCTCTGGTTTTATAGCTATCTTCCGTTTCAGTAATTTTTTTCCCTTTGCCTCGGATGGGTTTTATGAATGGAAAACGAACGTTCTCGGCGTGAGTGCTGGCGGAGCCACAATGAGCACCCTTTTTCATTTCCTTAATTATCTAACTGGGTTTATATATTTTTTGCTTCTCTTTGACCATTTCCAGAAGCCAGACTTTCGCTCCCGAATAACGAACTTTTTAATGTTCTCCACCGGTGGGGCTCTTATTTTTGGCTTGATCCAATTTCACGCTAACCAAGCGCTGGGTAACCTTCCTTACTGGCATAACCTTGGACAGATTAACGCCACCTTTAGCGACCCCAATGCTGCGTCTGGATTCTTAAGCGCTATTATTCCCTTTTTCTTAGGCCTGAGTATCGTCCACCGCAAAAAGTTTCCTCTTCCTCTGGTGCTCACTTTCTTAGCCCTCTATATCCTGGCCGTCTCCGGTTCCAGGAGTGCTTTCCTGGGGCTCATGGTCTCTTTTTTATTTTTTATTTGGTTTATCTTGCGACCTCGGTTTAACCTGGATAAAAAGAGTAAGCTGACCATTATTATCTTTATTGTTGTCTTTATAAGCTCGATTCTTTTTTTAACCCTTGGCTCTCCTACCACCTTAGGCAAGCGGTTGAGGTTGAGTTTTCAATTCATAACTAACGACCTTTCCCGTGACCAGCTGTTTAACCGCCGTCTTTATTACTGGAGAGCTGCCCTGGCCATGATGGTTGATTATCCTCTCTCTGGCGTGGGCGTCGGCGCCTATATTGTTGAACTTCCTGATTACTTAAAAAGGCTTAACCTCCCGTTCCAAGCCACTGATTCAGCTCTGAATTATGTCTTCCAGGTGGGAGCTGAACTCGGATTAACCGGGTTGATATTGTTGGCTTTTATCGCTCTCCGGATTTTCCGCCTCCTCGCCTCCACCGGGAAGAAGCTTTCGGCTCAGGAACCAGGGAGTCTGGTTGTGGCGGGAGCTATGGCTGGGTTAAGCTCGTTCGCGGTCAATTTTCTTTTCCATACTTATATCGGCAGCCCTGAAATAAAATATCTATTCTGGCTTCTCTTAGCCTTTGTCCTGAGCTGGAAGCCAACCGAGGCTCAGATATTCTTAAATAAAAGGTCAGCCATTAGAAAAAAATTCCTGCTCCCCTTGCTTATCATATTAATAAATGCAGCCAGTTTATTATTTGTCTCCACCCATTCTCTATCCTTAGGCTATAAGACGAGGCAATTTCACCTGAGGCAGGAATTTGGGCTCGACCGGTGGGAAAAAACATCAGATGGCCGGGAGTTTCGCTGGTCGAAAAAAACGGCCGCCTTCCCGCTTCTGATAGAAAAATCTCAGCTCTCGCTTCCTCTCCATGCTTCCCACCCCGATATCCACCAGCGACCAGTCCAGGTCAGGATGGAGCTTCTTGACAAGAATCTTCGGCGCTTAAGGTCGCTCGCTGAATTAACCTTAGAAAATAATAAATGGATATACCCCCAGTTCGATTTAACTGATCAGCGAGGGAAAGAAATTATCATCTTAATCAAAGTCAGCCACACCTGGAGTCCTTATCAAATGAGCGGCATCCAGGATTTGCGGCAACTCGGGATAGCCATAGGAAAGCCTTCTTTTTCCGAGTAAAATTACCGTCTCTTTTTTGTCTGCGACACAACCCTCTCTTGCTGAGATCTATCTTTTTTTAATCTCCGGGAGCATTCATTTTTCCCTTTTCCGGTCTTTTAGGTATTCCTGAAACTTTAATAAGGCTACTTAAGGCGAGCATGTCGGGCGGGAAAAAGAGTCGCCTGGAAAAAGCGCAGGTTTATTTTTTGTTTTTCTTTGGCTCTTAACCGGTCCTTTTCTTTCCAACTAAAAAGAAATACGATTCCCCAAGCAAAAAACCTTAAAGCAAACCCGGCCATCGCCCACCAACGGACCAAAAAAGACTCGGCCTTTCCTCTCTCTCGAGAAACTAAATCAAGAATATTCACTACCCAATCAGTTAGATGACCAGGAACTTTCTCCCTCGAGCCACCCTGATAATGTAAAACCTCTACGGCTGGTAAATAGAAAAGTTTTAAACCACATTTTCTCACCCGCCATCCCCATTCAACGTCTTCGACGGCAAAGAAATACCTTTCATCAAAAAGGCCTACTCGCTCGAGCGCTTCTCGCCGGAGAAGCAGGCATGCTCCACAAAGCCAGTCCACTTCTACGGCATTTAGCTTGCCAATCCAGGCCCGGGGATTTAAAAAAAATGATTTAATTAGGCCAGGAAAAATCAGCGAAAGGCCAAGAAAATAAGCCGCCGCCCTACCCTGGGTGGGGAAAAAGCCGGCTGCGCCATCCTGATAATTACCATCAGGTAAAAGCAATGATGGCCCGACCCCGGCTGCTTCGGGGTTTTTTTCCAGAAAGCGCCTCATTTTTTCTAGGGCCTGATTTTTAATTTCTACGTCCGGGTTAAGAAGCAAAACCCAGTCATGTTTTTTCTCCGCCAATACCTGCCTGAGCGCAAGATTAACCCCCCGGGAAAAACCGAGGTTTATTTCGCTGCGCCTGAACCAGGCTCGAGGATATAAGCGAGGAAAAGCAACAGGGGTCTCATCGGAAGAGGCATTATCTACCAGAAAAATCTCATAAAAGTCAGCCTTTGTTCCTGCTTCTAAGGAAGCTAAACAGCGTTGAAGATAAGACCAGGAATTACAGGTGACAATAACCACCGCAACTTTATTCGCAGGCTCCGAATTATTAACTGGCTTATTCCCCATTCTGCTACCTCGAGCCAGAAAAAAACGGCTGCTTAAAATTCAAGCCCTGACACGTAACCTTTGCTTAACGCTCTAAATAGAGCCTCATATTTATCCGTCACCGCCTCCCAGTTATATCTTTGTCGAATGATCGCTCGTGCTTTTTCTTTGCCTCGGGCGACTTCTTCTCTCTCCTGAAGAGACCAGTTCATTTTTTCCCGAAGGGCGGTGACACTTGGAGGAAAATAGATTCCTGCCTCTCCCAGGACTTCCCGGTTATATGGCGTATCCAGGGCCAGAACAAAGCACCCGGCTCCCATAGCGGTTAGCAAAGCCGGGTTTGTCCCCCCCACTTCATTACCATGAATATAAGCATAGCAATTGGTGAGCAACTCACGTAAAACATCTTGGTCATAAATAAACCCGGTAAATATGACGCGAGGGTCTTCCGTGGAAAAAAGTCGTTGCGAGTAGGCAGAGGGATAAGTCACGCCGCCCACCAGGACAAGCTTCCACTTCGTGTCCAACCCTTCAAAGGCCAGTCGCGTAAGAAGAGGGTTATTCTCGGGTTCAAACCGAGTAATCTGAAGGAAATATTCGCCCGCCTTCAGCCCAAATTTTTCCAGAATAGCCCGGTTTTGACTCTGGTAAAGGTTGGCTCCATAGGGAATAAAATAAGTATTTCTCTTGTAGCGACGACGATAATAATCTTGAATTGCCTTAGAATCACTGATTAAAACCACGGGCATCAAGGCGCCAAACATTTCAGCCTAACTATAATAAATTCGCCCGACATAATTCCATTTAGCCCTCTTCCATTCCAGGCCATCGGTATGGAGAACCACCTTTTTTCGGGCGAAAAAAAGGAGTGGCAACCAGAAGCTATTGGCATAATTAAAAATAAAGTACAGGTCGAAACCAGCTAACAGGCTGTGCATGATAGAAAACAAAGTATGAGTGACTGTCTCTAAGAATCTGACTTTAAGCGAAGGCAGATGAACTAATTTAACACCGCGGTACTCACTCATCTTTTGTTGATAATAATGAGGCCGACAATAAACCTGGACTTCATGCCCTCTTTCGACCAGGCGGGTGGCCAATTCTTCGGCGCAGGTTTCAAAACCGCCATAACGAGCGGGAATACCCCGCGTGCCCAGAATAGCTATCTTTAAATAACTTGCCGCATTCATCGCCCGAGTCTTCTTTCTTTTTTTACCTCATCGTCGCCAGCGAGCTCCCCATTTAGTATAAAACAAATGATATAGCTTGCGCCCGCCAACCCGCTTCAACAGGTTTTTCCACCAGCTGGCTTTTGATTCTGATAAAATATACTTCAATTCTTGCGGCGCCGGTTTGCTCCAGCGAGGAATTTTTCCCGCCAGGACATCCTGGCAGTGGCGCACCAGAGGCTCCAGCACGCGAGACCAGTAAAAACCAGGCTTTATCTGACGAAGCCTGGCCTTTATTTCCCGGCGATTTTCGTCTTGCGCCAGATGAAGAATGGCTGCTTTTAGCTGGGGTATATCCTGGCTGGGAACTACTATCCCAACCCTCTCCTTTTCTACCACCGAAGCAAAATAGTCACCTTCGGTACAGATAATAGGAAGTTCATACTTAATATAATCAAGGAGGCGTGTGCGAAAAGAAAATTCAGTTTCAAAATGCTTTTTATGGATAGAGACACCTATATCTGCGCCGACAAAATAGTTCGCTCTTTCCTCATATTCTATCCAGGTTTCATTAAAAAAAACCGATTGGCCGAAAAGCCCCAATTCTCTCGCCAGCTCCTTAGCCTTTTTCGCCATGATAAATTCTGGCAAAAGAGGATTGGGATGTGTGGTGGACAAGAAAACCAGCCTTAGCGCTGGATTTTCTTTAACTGCCTGGGCAAAAGCTTGAATGAGGCTGAGAGGGTCAAACCAGTTGGTCATGACCCCTCCCCATAAAAGAACAACATTTTTTTCGCCGATGGCAGGAAAAGTTTTTCTTAAAATCAAACGTCTGGTTTCAGGCGGAGGCAACGAGGGAAATTCTTCCTGTCGTAGACCAAAGGGAACGAGACTAAGGAGTTCATTTAAGGTCGAAGATTTATCAGCTACTTCTGGCGTTATCCGATTCAAGGAGAGTAAAGCCCCTACCAGAAGGTCGCGCTGGCGCGGCGTAGCACAAAGGAAATGGTCTCCCCACCTGACCTGCTCATTAAAAACACGCAGGTCGTGAAGATGGATTGAACGACGGTCATCCAGGTTGAGCCCTCGTTCTTGATGATGAAAAAGATTTTCCAAAACAAAAGGAACGTAAAGGTCGACGATCAGATGCCGAGAAACAGCCTTTAAAAAAGGAAACTTGGAAAGGATATAGCCCTGGATAATGATTATCTTACTACCGGAAGCCAAATCCTTAAGCAGACGAGAGTCAGTTAGGGAATAACGATAAAAGTCAAACGGAAGATGATTAAAAAAAGAATTCTCGCTGGAAGAAAAGGAATAATCCGGAATGGCCAGGGCTAATTTAAAATGCCTTCCCAGCTCCCTCGCCATTTCCCAAGCTCTGATGCCCGGTCCAGCCATTCGGGGGCCAACGACATCGTCGCTGATAATGAGAAGGTCATAACGACAAGATTTCATGGGTGAGACATCCTCCCGACTCGACGGATAAGCTCGAGAAGGTGCCAGAAAAGAAAACACTGGGCAATTTCAAAAAGAATAACCAAGATTATTAAAGCCCAGAGATGGCCGAATATCCCATGATAATTTCGGACAATCCGGCCGAATTCAGTGCTAATTGGCCGGCGCGAATAAACCCGAAACACCAAGTCTCCGGGCTGGGGCTGCTTCTGAAATAGATATTCTCCTGGCGGGTATATGTTTTTATCATTCATCCAGACGGTGACACAATTATCGAGGGTTGAGTTAGGTGAACTAAATTCAAAGGATAATTTTTTATTCTTCGTATTTTTCAGTGGCTTAAATTTAATGGAATAATAAAGATTATCGGGAATAACCGAGGCATTAATTACTTTCTCGACAAGAAGCCGGCGCTGGGGGTTGTGTTCATAAAGGCGAAAAAAAATATCTTTATTATTTGTCCGATGATAAGTGGAAAAAAGCAGCTCCACTCGGTTCACACCATTTCTCTTGGCGATAAAACTCTGACCGATAACATTTCCACCAAAAATAGCCGGCGTGACGTTAGAATTAGGATATATATCCAGGTCCAGACAATCATGCTTTCTCCAGGCAATTAAATAGACCTGGAAAAAAATAAATAAAAGAAGAAGGAATATTTTCAGCCGCGGCCAGCTCAACCATTTTAAATTAATCATCGTTAAAGATATTTTAGCTCATCATCTTTTTGTGGCAAAATTTCCCGGTCATCCGCTTCTTAACAAAAATATAGGCTTATCTTCATTTTTTCCTTTCTGCGCAGGATAATTATTATTATCTTCAATGGAAGGTCAGTCGCAACGGAAAAAGGGAAGCAGAAACTTGAAGGTAATCATTTGACGGAAATCACGGCGGGTGCACTCTCCCTGTTCATAAAGTCAAAAACTGTCAGCGCCAGGGTGTAGGTCTTATTTTCAGAAGCTAGCCTTATCCTAAATTTCAGGGTTCCAGAATTTAATTGAGCCAAAAGTCTCCTTTTATCACCCTCCACTTCGTAAATTCTGTAGCCAGCTATCTCCCGATTGGCCGGGTTAGGTTCCCAGGTAAGAACAATAATGTGTTCAATGAAAAATAGCGAGCGGTTGATGACTCTTTTGCCCTGGAAATTAAGAGGAGGATAGAGCATGGATATCTGAACCTGGATTTCTGGGGAAAGGGGGCCGGCCACACCCTTTGAGTTAACTGCTCTGACCTTGTAATAATAAGTCTGGTCTCCTGAAATCGTAGAGTCTTTAAAAATATACTCGGAGGATTTCAGGAGGAAAGTTGAAGAATCGGCCTCAAAACCAGGTTTCGCGCTACGAAACACCTCAAAATGCGAAAAATCACCCCACTTTTTCCACTCCCAACTAAGTCCTTCCCAGATTCTTCCGCTTACCTGGAGTTCTACGGCTGCTTCCTTTTCCAGGAATTTCCCGCTTAGCTCTATAACCTGGGGAGGGGTGAAGACAAAACTTAAATCCCTTTTCCTTGCTTTGTCCCTGATAAGCTGGATAAAATGTCGCAGAGCTATTTCTTTATTTTTGCCTTTTATATTACTAGTCCCGCTTGCATCCAACCATCTCCAGAAATTGATAAAATGGGCATTATAATTATAGATTCGCATAAATTGTTCCAGAATAACCTCCGGGCTGCTTTCCACTACTCCTAATCCTGGCGGATAGGCTTCAGCATCATATTCCATAACCGCCCAGTTTCCGCTCATCGCGGAAATATCAGGAAGGATGTACTGGGTAGTTCGGGCGAATTCAGGCGGATAAAGGCTGGCCGGAAACTTGACATCATAAATGGTGGCCCCTAAAGACCCAAAGGGAACAATATTTGCCGTGCAGAGAGGGGAAGCAGAAGTATAGTACCGAGGATTTTTGTCAGGCATCGCTGGATTTGTCCCGAACAAATAATCCCCAGGAATCTGATGCGAATACCATCGCTCAGGGTCGAGGCCCGCTTCTTCCGCCCACTTAGCCATATCCAGAACAAAATTGTGCACCATCGTCTCCCGGAAGAGATTCCAGAGATCCCAGAATTTGCTCTCTCCCTTGCGTTTCATCACTCGGGGCGGGTCAAATCCGCCTGCAATATAATGCGGTCCGGATGTTGGCATCATATTCCCATGGAGATACATAGTAAAAGGAATCCGATGAGGGTCATTATTGACATTATCTTCTGGATTCTGGTCATAATCATCCTCGAGGCTCCAGTGAAAATATTTCAGATCCCAGGTGGTAAAGTTTGTGCCAAAATCAGCGTTAAAACGAGCCAGCCCCTCTACACCCTGGTATTTAGCGCCACCTTCCTTATATCCCTGGTTTTTATATTTCCCGTTGATAGGGTCATAAAAAAACGCATGCTGAATCCAGTCACGGAATTCAAGCACAGCAAAAGGTGAATAATCGCAGAACCAGTCCTGAAGGCTTTTGCTGTGGTCGATCCGGTTGTAATTCAATTCCACTTCACCCCAGCCACTAAGTGCCATAAAAGTTTCGGGATTTTCATCCATTTTTTGTTTAAGAAAAGCAAGAGATGCTTTGGCCTTAGCTTCAAGGTTAGCCCTCATTTTCCGCGCATAGCGAGAGAGAGTGCCAAAAATATAGGTATCCATCACCTCCGAAGTTTTTATCTGGTCGTCCGACGCCAGCTTGTTATCATTATACCACTGACAGTTGCGGATATCCTCCTCCTTGGCTTCTCGGTAAACGCTAAGTCCCCGGGCAAGACCAGAACAAAGGACCAGGTGAAGACCGACGTTCTCTGCTCTGGCCGCGGTTAGCAGCGAATTTACGCTGTCCTTGAAACTCTTAATTCCTTCCGAAGCCTCTTTCCAATTGCTATGCCACTCCAGCTTCGGCGCCAGATGGGTAACGGAAAAAGAAAGCCAAGCATAAAGACCAAAATTAAAATTATTTTTAATATACTTAACTTCCGTCGAATCCAATGGGTTATGCTCGAGGCTGATGATAACAGCGTTTTTGTAGGTAGGCCGGGGTAATTCCTCGGCCAGGGTGGCTCGAACCAAAACTAAACATAAAATTAAAAGCGAAATGGTTAAAAGAAAATAAGTCTTTAAATTTTTATTTTTTGCCATTTAGCCCTATTTTAGCCGTGGTAAACTAAATGTCAAGTTATGGGGGGAAAGGTTTATCGCCAGGAAAACATATTAAACAACTATTGCTTTTTCGCCGCAGACAGAACATTGGCTAGACTCAAGGAGAAAATTATTCCTGCGCTATTAAATAATAAATCCTTCTCTTCAAAAGAACGAAAGGGAAGAGGAATCTGTAATATTTCTATAAATAGGCTGTATAAAAAAGAAAAGAGAAAAATTATGATGTTATTTAAACGGTTTACCTTTTTCCGAGAATAGTCCCACCATATGACAAAGGCTAACTCTCCGTACCAAAAAAGATGTTGCCCTTCCTCAGAGAGGATTATTTTTAAAAGCTTGCTTCTTTCCCGCACAGGTTCAATTCTCTGCCAGGGCGATAAGAATAAAATCAAAATGATTAGAGCCGAGACGGCTACCTTCCAAGAGAAGTAAATA
>FWPV01010767.1_pt1 | contig 10778 bp, 8 predicted proteins | sample 2228371 | NCBI WGS metagenome assembly FWPV01 (sample SAMEA103939776, study PRJEB20133) | metagenome | reverse complement strand
CGGAGTTTACCCTGAGTCGAAGCCCTGAGCGCAGCGAAGGGGAAACGAAGGGGCGGCTCGCACCAACGAATGTGACATTGTCAAGGTAGTCACTCACGACGAACGTATTTTGCCGGCGGGATATTAGAGTTTCATTAGAAATATCCGCAAGGCTTGACATTGGGGGTTAAACGCCCTACAATTAAATCGAAATTGAGCCGTGCTGTGGAGTGATGGAGTACAAAGACTATTACAAAATCCTGGGCGTAGAGAAGAGCGCCACGGAGAGCGACATCAAGCGCGCCTATCGCAAACTGGCTCGCAAATATCACCCGGACATGAACCCCGGCGATAAAAAAGCCGAGGAGCGGTTCAAGGAGATCAACGAGGCTTACGAGGTTCTCTCGGACCCGGAGCGCCGCCGCAAGTACGATATGCTGGGAAGCAGTTACAGCGAGTGGCAGCGCCGGGGAGGGGCACCGGGTGGATTCGATTGGAGCCAGTGGACGACGCCGAGCGGCGTGCGTGTCGAATACGGCGACCTGAGCGATTTGTTTGGCCAGGGCGGCTTTTCGGATTTCTTTAACACCATCTTTGGTGGGATGGGAAGCCGGGCCCAGGCGGCCGGCCGGGGCGGTATCCGCATGCGCGGCCAGGATATGGAACAAGAAGTTGAAATCACGCTGGAGGAAGCCTTTCGGGGCACAACGCGCATCTTGCAAAAGGATGGCCGCCGTCTGGAAGTGAAAATCCCGCCTGGCGCCTCGACCGGCCTCAAGGTGCGCGTGGCCGGCGAAGGTGGCGCGGGGCTGGGCGGCGGACCGGCCGGCGACCTCTATCTGGTCGTCCGGGTCTTGCCGCACGCGCTCTTTGAAGTGGACGGCGCCAATTTGCGGTGCGAGTTGCCTTTGCCTTTATACACGGCCGTCCTGGGCGGCGAATTGACGGTGCCTACCCTGGGCGGCGAAGTCAAGCTCAAAATCCCGCCCGAAACGCAATCAGGCAAGACGTTTCGCCTGCGTCATCAGGGTTTACCGCATGTGCGCCAGCCCAATGAACGCGGCGATTTGTTGGTCAAAGTGCGTGTGATGATCCCACAAAAATTGAGCGCAGCCGAACGCAAGTTGTTCGAGGAATTGCGACGGATGAGGGAATGACCGTGATGAGGGAGGATGGGTTATGAAACGAGTTGGATTGATTTTGGCGATGCTGGTGATGGTTAGCCTGGCGTGCAGTACAGAAAGGTTTTTGCTACCTGTCAGTTCTGCCGATCAAATCCTCAGTCCCCCTACGCCTTTTGGGCTGCCGACGGCGGTTTCCCCTGGCGCAACGTTGTCGCCGGTGGATGAAGAGGCTCTGTTCATCAACATTTACGAACGGGCCAATCCGGGCGTGGTCAACATTGACGTATCGGGCGATGTCGGCGGCCTGTTGACCGAGTTCGGTTCCGGGTCGGGGTTTGTGCTGGATAAGCAGGGGCATATTGTGACCAATAATCATGTCGTTGCCGATGCTCAGGAAATGCGGGTGACGTTTTGGGATGGGCGTGTGGCGAAAGCGCGCCTGGTCGGACGCGACCCCTATAGCGACCTGGCCGTGATCAAGGTAGATGCGCCTCAGGAGTGGCTGGTGCCGCTTGAGCTGGGCGATAGCGATGAATTGCGCGTGGGGCAATATGTCATTGCCATTGGCAACCCGTTTGGGTTAAAGGGGAGCATGACAACGGGTATCATCAGCGCGCTGGGGCGGTCCCTGGCGGCCGACGCGGGCGGCGATGGCGGTTCCTTCCAGAATCCCGACATCATTCAGACCGATGCGGCTATCAATCCGGGCAATTCGGGCGGTCCGCTGCTCAATCTGCGCGGGCAGGTCGTTGGGGTCAACACGGCCATTCGCACCGGCGATGGCACGCGCTCGAATGCAGGCGTTGGCTTTGCCGTGCCGTCCAATACCGTCAAGCGGGTGGCCCCCCAGTTGATTCAAAAGGGAAAGGTTGCTTATCCTTATCTGGGTGTCAAAGTAGATAATCGCTTCTCGTTGGCGGAACTGGCGGTAGAGCTTGGCATGCCGGTAGAGCAGGGCGTGTTGATCAGCGAAGTGGTGGCCGGCACGCCGGCCGCTCAAGCCGGACTGCGGGGCGGGAATCGAGAGGCCGTCGTGCGTGGCGTCAGGGTCAGGCTAGGCGGCGATATCATCATCGCTATCAATGGAACGCCCGTCCGCAATTTTGACGAAATGACGATTTACCTGGTGAACAGAACCGAGGTGGGACAGACGATCACGGTTACCATTCTCCGAGATGGTCAGGAGATGCGCGTCTCGCTCAAATTAGCTGAAAGGCCATAGAATCCTTACTCAAATACTCAATAGGAGGCACATCTATGTTTAGCCGACACGACCTGCAAGAACTGGCCCAGTACACCAGCACCAGGGGGCCCATCTTGAGCATCTATCTCAATATGGACCCGGCCCAGCGTTCAGGGGACGAGTACAAGCTGGCTTTGCGCCAACTGTTGCGCGAAGCCAGGGCGATGCAAGCCGACCCGCGGGATATTGAGGCGGTCGAGCGGTTCTTTGAGCTGGAATACGATTGGAGCGGGCGTGGCGTGGCCGTGTTTTCGTGCACGGCCGAAGATTACTGGCGCACTTTTACACTGGCGGCGCCGCTCAAAAATCATGTGTTTGTCTGGAACAAGCCTTATGTGACCCCTCTGGCGCGGATGTGGGATGCGTATGGCCGCTTTGTGGTCGGCATCGTAGACCGGCAAGGGGCCAAGTTGCTTTTTTATCAGATGGGCGAATTGCTCCGGACCGAGGGCGTGATGGGCGAGGAGGTTCGGCACATCAAAGCCGGTGGCGGGTCGGCCGCGCCCGGCCGACGCGGTGGGGCGGCCATGCGCTCCTCCAAGCGTGAGGAAGAGGCCGCCACGCGCAATCTGAAGGAAGCGGCCGAAATGCTGGTGGCTTTTTGCGAGACCCATCGCCCGCGTAATATATTGCTGGGCGGCAAGGCCGAGTTGCTCAAACAGTTCCAGGCCCGCCTGCCGCGCGTGTGGGCCGATCGGGTCATCGGCACTTTCCCGGCCGATATGACGATCAGTGAAAACGAAGCACGCGACAAAGCCCTGGCCATTCTGGAAAAAGTCGAGCAAGAGCATGAAATGGCGCTGGCCAATGCTGTCATCACGGCCGCCGCCAAAGGCAAAGGCGGCGTGGTCGCGCTCGATAACATTCTCAGCGCCGTCAAAGATGGGCGCGTTCAGACGCTGGTGGTGGCCGGCGATTATCACGCCGCAGGGTTCCAGTGCCAGGGCTGCACGTATGTGACCACTCAGGACCTCAAAACCTGTCCTTTCTGTGGCGGCAAGATGGAACATATCCCGGATGCCGTCGAGACCATCATCGGTCAGGTGTTGGAGCAAGGCGGGCGCGTGGAAATTGTGGATGGACACCCCAGGTTGAACGAGGCGGGTGTAGGTGCGATCTTGCGTTATTAATTTCCCATCTTGCGTATGAGCGGTGCGCCATACGCGACGCGAAACGGAAGAGCCTGTTATGATGAGATTCGATCGTTTTACCGAACGCGCGCAGGAAGCGGCCGCGCGTTCTTACGAGATTTTGCAACGTTATGGCCATACCCAGGTAGATACCGAGCATCTCTTGTTGGGATCTCTCGAACAGGCCGATGGCGTGGTGCCGCAATTGTTGGAAAAGATGGGCGCGGATATCCATGTCATGCGCAGCCGGTTGGACGAGGTCTTGCGCATGAGTCCCAAATCGTCCATCTATGGGGCCGGCGGCACAGGCCAGGTGTTTATCACGCCGCGTCTCAAGCGTGTGATTGACCTGGCCAATGAAGAAGCCTCCAGGTTAAAGGACGAGTACATCTCCACCGAACACATCTTTTTGGCGATCGCCAGCGAGCGCAACACGGCGGCGGCGCGTATCCTGGCCGAAGCGGGCGTGACCAAAGAGCGCGTCTATGAAGCCATCAAAGAAGTGCGCGGGGGGCAGCGCGTGACCGACCCCAAGGCCGAAAGCCGGTATCGTATGCTGGAAAAGTTTAGCCGCGATCTCACCAAACTGGCGCGCGAGGGCAAGCTCGACCCGGTCATCGGGCGCGACGATGAAATCTTGCGCGTCATCCAGATTCTCAGCCGCCGCACCAAAAATAATCCGGTGCTGATCGGCGAGGCGGGCGTGGGCAAGACGGCCATCGTCGAAGGGTTGGCCCAAAAGATTGCCAATAATGATGTGCCGGAAATCCTGATGGGCAAACGGGTCGTCTCGCTCGACCTGGCGGCCATGGTGGCCGGTTCGCGCTTTCGCGGCGATTTCGAGGAACGGCTCAAGCTGGTCATCGAGGAAATCCAGCGTAGCGAGGGTGAGGTCATCTTGTTCATTGATGAACTGCACAACGTGGTGGGCGCGGGCGCCTCTTCCGGCGCGTTGGACGCCAGTTCGATGATGAAGCCGGCCCTGGCGCGTGGCGAGTTGCAATGCGTGGGCGCGACGACGCTGGACGAATATCGCAAGTACATCGAAAAGGACTCGGCGCTGGAGCGGCGTTTTGCACCGGTGTTTGTGGATGAACCCGGTGTGGACGAGACGATTGACATGTTGCGTGGCCTGCGCGATCGCTACGAGGCGCACCACAAGGTTCATTTTTCGGATGAAGCGTTGGTGGCAGCCGCCCGGCTCAGTTCGCGCTATGTGACCGACCGACATTTGCCCGACAAGGCCATTGACCTGATAGATGAAGCCGCGGCCAAGTTGCGCGTTGCGCTTTACACGCTGCCGCCTGACCTCAAGCAAATGAAGACCGAACTGGACCGGCTTCAGGCCGAGGAAGAGGCGGCCGGCAATGTGCGCGAGTACGAACGCGCCGCCCGGCTCAAGGCCGAACGCCTGCGCCTGCAACAAGAGTTTGACGTCAAGCGCGAGGCATGGCAACGGTCCAAGAACCTGGATGAGATTGTGGATGTGAACGACATTGCCAGCGTGGTGGCGGCCTGGACGGGGATCCCGGTCACGCAGATTATGGAAACCGAGGCCGAAAAGCTCTTGCACATGGAAGACCGTCTGCGCGAGCGCGTCATCGGCCAGGATGAGGCCATCGCGGCGTTGTCGGATGCGATTCGGCGTGGTCGCTCCGGGCTCAAGGACCCCAACCGGCCGATCGGCAGTTTTATCTTTTTGGGCACTTCGGGTGTGGGCAAGACCGAACTGGCCAAGGCGTTAGCCTGGTTCATGTTCGACGATGAGGATGCGTTGTTGCGCATTGACATGAGCGAGTATCACGAAAGCCATACCGTCTCGCGGCTGTTCGGCGCGCCGCCAGGCTACGTGGGTTACGAAGAAGGCGGGCAGTTGACCGAAGCCGTGCGCCGCCGCCCCTATCAGGTGGTGTTGTTCGATGAAATCGAAAAGGCCCATCCCGATGTGTGGAACGCCCTGTTGCAAATCCTGGAAGATGGCCGGTTGACCGATGGTCAGGGGCGCACGGTGGACTTTCGTAACACGGTTTTGATTATGACCAGCAATCTCGGCACCGAGTATGCCCGCAAAGGCGGTACTTTGGGCTTTATGCGCCCGGGCGAGGCGTCTGGCAATCAGAGCGAGAGCCACAAGAAAATCGAAGATGCTCTCAAAAAGGCTTTCCGCCCCGAATTCCTCAACCGCATAGACGAGATTATCATTTTCAACACGTTGACTTTGGAGGATGTCGAACGGATTGTGAACTTGCAGATGAAAGAGGTCGGCGAGCGATTGGCCGAAATGGGCTTGACGGTCGAGTTGACCGACACGGCGCGCAAGTGGCTGGCCAGGCAAGGCTATGACCCGCAATTCGGTGCGCGACCGCTGCGGCGTGCCATTCAAAAGCATGTCGAAAGCCCGCTTTCGGTCAAACTGCTGCGCGGCGATTTTGCACGCGGTGATTGCGTCAGCGTCGAAGCGCCAGATGGCGAACTGATTTTTACCCGTAAAGAGGAACCGGCGCTGGTGCCGGCGTGATACTACAGGTATTATCGAGAATAGCGTTTTTCACCGCCAAGACGCGAAGGACGCAAAGGATTTCAATATAAAACCTGGCGTTTTGGGCGTCGCCTGCCCCCGCCGCAGGCCGGGGGTGGCGGTTCCAAAATCCTTATTCCCAAGAGTCTATGACGATTTCGACTTTAACGGGCTCAGCCGACACCATGCCGTCGGCTTCCCCCAGACGTGACCGCCGCCGGGCCTATTGGATTGCAGGTTGCCTGGCGATGGGTATGGCGGTCACGACTTGTTTATGCTGCCTCACCGGCTTGCTGGTAGCGGTCTGGTTGTGGAAGCAGGATCAGGTTTATCCCACCGAGCCCGAGCCGCTCACTCAGGTCGTGCAACTGGAGGTGACCCGGCTGCGTGGCCTGGAATTCCGGCAGCCGGTGGTTGTTCGCACATTGACGCCCGATGAATTGCGCCAGCGTATGGCGCAAAAACTGGAGGAGGAATTTTCGCCCCAAGAGGCGCGGAATGATGCCCTGGTGCTGGCCGCTTTCGATTTGCTCGACCCCGATACCGATTTATATTCGTTGTACGTGGACCTGTACTCGGAACTGGTGGCCGGCTTTTATGAGCCGGAAACCAAAGAGTTGTATGTGGTCTCGGATTCCAGCCAGATAGGCGTCTTGGGACGTTTGACGCTGGCGCATGAGCTGACGCATGCCCTGCAAGACCAGTATTACGATTTACAGGCGATGGGCTATGGCCGGCAAGTGGCCAGCCAATACGATTCCGAATATCTGGTCGGTGTGATGGGATTGGTGGAGGGAGATGCCAGCCTGGTGCAGGCGCAGTATATGCGCACGCTGTCGCCACTCGACTGGGCGCGTCTGGCTTGGGAATACTCGCGGATGGATTGGGGCAAGTATAGCAAAATCCCTGCGCCCATTTATGCCGGCTTTACGTTCCCTTACAATTACGGACCGGCCTTTGTGGCAGATTTGTATCGTTCCGGGGGCTGGGCGGGCGTGAATAGCGCGTTTGCTCATCCCCCCCAGTCCACCGAGCAGATTTTGCACCCCGATCGTTATCGCGCCGGCGATGCACCCCGTCTGGTCACCGTCCCGCCGCTGACCGATACTCTGGGCAGCGGGTGGCATCTGGTTGATGAAGAGGTGATGGGCGAGTTTGCCATTCGCCTGCATCTGTCGCCGCAACTGGGCGAGGCAGCGGCAGCGCTGGCGGCCGAAGGGTGGGGCGGTGATCGCTATGCGGTGTACTATCACGAGACCCGGTCGGCTATCTTGCTGTTGTGGCGCACGGTGTGGGATACGCAGGCCGAAGCCCACGAGTTTGTGGAAAGGTACACCCGGTATCTTGACCGGGTGGCGCGTCATTCGGCCGGGGTGACGGAAGCCGGGCGTTCGTGCTGGACGGTCTCGACCCATTATCGCTGCCTGGTGTGGGATGGCGAGTGGGTGACGGTTGTGCGCGGCCCGGATCAAGCCACGGTGGAGCAGGTGCTGCGTCTCACGGGTTCACGGTAAAAAAGTTGTAGGTGGCCCGCGAGATATCTTTAAAGACCGGGTTGACCTGTAACCAATCGCCGCCGGCCGGAAGGTATAAGAACACCACCAGGACATAATCGCGTTGACCGGTCAGGACAATCGCCGCGTCAGCGTAGGCTTTATCGCTCCAACTATGTTTGTGAGGCACAGGCGTGCCGGGCGGCAAGCCCCCGGCCAGGTAGGCCGGCGCGCCGGATGAATCTACCAGCGTATTGCGCCCCATAATCTCCAACATCTGCCGGCACTCATCGGGCGTGAAGCTATTGGGGAATGCGACCGGCAGAGTCCCATGACCTCGACTGCAATCGTAAATCATCTCCAGTAGCAGGGCTATATCGCGGGGCGTGGTTTGCATCCTGGGATCGGGGATGGTGCTGATGTCGAGCCGCGAATTGGCCAGCGTGATGACGGCCACAGGCGTGGTGGCCTGATCGTAGGGCGTGGCCATAAACGTATTGACCAGACCCAGGTATTTCATCACCGCCGTCAACCGCGTTGCGCCCAATTCGGCATCGTTATCCCCCAATCTTTGCAAGAGCGCATTGGCCGCCCCGTTGCCCCGCTCGTCCGTCATCATCTGCTCGATGAGCTTGAGGTCGGTTTCGGGGACGGTGCTGTGCCGGTAATAGACCTGGAGCATGATGGCGATCTTGAGGAGACCCATGCCCGAAAAGGCCACGTTGCCGTTGAGGTCGTATTCTTCGCCGGTGGCCAGATTTTTGACGTACACGCCGGCGATGCCCTGGAAATCACGCAGACTGGCTTTGAGCAATGCCTCTAGCGCTGTCAGTTTGGGGGGGGGAGGCGGCACATCTTTGATTTTGAGCGTAGCCTGGCGTTGGGAGGCTGACATGAGCGCAGCCACGACCTCCGGCACCGAGGCGGAAATATCCAGTTCATAGCCGGGGCGGCCGGCGGCCATGCGTAACCCATCCAGAAGCGGCGTGGGTTCTTGCGGGTGCAGGTCATACTGGTCGGCCACTTGCGCCAGGTAAGCACGCAATTTTTCGTCTGACAAGGTCATGATGGCCGGGATGTCCTGGGGTGGGGGGGCGCGCCGGATGATATAGGTGAGAAACCCCTGGGCGTTATCGGTGGCACTGCGGGCGCGCACCAGCGACTCGAGCGTGGCGGTCGGGTTAAAAGTCACCTCTACCTGGGCGGGCGGCAGTAGAAGAATCTGGTCGCGGTATCTCAAGCGCACCGGTTGTTGGGTGAGGGTATCCTGCACTTGCCGGATGGCTGCCTCATAGGTCAGGCCGGCCACCGTCGCCCCAGAAATCGTCCAGCCTTCCGGCATCCGGTTGAGCGCGAATTGAAAGGCGATAAATTGCCATATCAGAAAGAGCACCAGCGCGCTGGCCACGACGGCCAGCCAGACCAGAGGTGAAGTGCGTTTGCGAAATTCGATCAAGGTTTGTTTCCTGAGGCACCGCTATGTGCGTTTTTTCTTTTTGCCTTTGGGCACAATTTCGGTTGGTTGATAGCCCAGTTCCTGGCTGACCACCTCTACCAGGGTGCGCAGCGTCTTGACACGCGCGTACCATTTATCGTTGCCTTCGACAATCGTCCAGGGCGCGGTCAATGTGCTGGTCTTGAGGAGCATATCTTCGACCGCCTGTTCGTATTGTTCCCATTTGCTGCGGTTGCGCCAGTCTTCATCGGTCAGCTTCCAGGCTTTGTAAGGGGTGGCCTGACGTTCCTGGAAGCGGCGCAGTTGCTCGTCTTTACTGATGTGAATCCAGAATTTGACCAGGATGGAGCCAAAGTCCACCAGTTGCCGTTCGAACTCGTTGATCTCGCGGTAGGCGCGTTTCCACTCGTCCTCTTGGCAAAATCCCTCGATGCGTTCGACCATGACGCGCCCGTACCAGCTCCGGTCAAAGATGATGACCTGTTTTTCATCGGGGGGCACCAGCCGCCGCCAGAAGCGCCACATGTATTGATGGGTGCGGTCTTCGCCGGCCGGCGCGGCGATGGAATAGACGACATAGCCGCGAGGGTCAAGTCGTTCGGTGACGCGCTTGATATTTCCCCCCTTGCCGGCCGCATCCCAACCTTCGTACACCACAATCAGGGAGCGTTTATGGAGGTAAAGCTGATAAGCCAGTTCGCGTAACTGCAACTGGTAACGAATCATGTCCCTGAGGTATTCTTCGCGGGTCAGGCTTTTGGTCAGGTCAATGGTCTCTAACATTATTCCTCCTCGGCCTCTTGGGTTTCTTCCATAGGCGGCTCGGGCGGCAGGGGGAGGCCGCGTTTTTGCAGCGCTTCCCCCATGCGGTCCACAATTGTCTGAAAGATTTTGATGCGCGTCCAGCGGCGATCGGTCGCCTCGACGATGGTCCACGGGCCCCACTCGGTTTCGGTGCGCTCCAGCATCTCTTCGATCGCCACGACATATTCATCGTACTTGTGGTGATGTTCCCAATCTTCCGGCTGAACGTGCCAGGCTTCCAGCGGGTCTTGTTCCAGTTTCTTGAAGCGGCGCTTTTGCTCTTTTTTGCTGATGTGTAAAAAGAACTTGATGATGACACAACCGTCGTCGGCGATGGTGCGCTCAAAGTTGACAATGTCTTCATAGGCTTTGCGCCATTCTGGCTCCGGCGTCAGGCCTTCCACGCGCTCGACCAGGACGCGCCCGTACCAGCTACGGTCAAAAATGGCGACTTCGCCGTGGTTGGGTAATTTCAGCCAGAAGCGCCACAGCCAGGGCATGTGCGTTTCATACGTGCGCGGGGCTTGAATGGCATAGAGTTTGAACCCGCGCGGGTCGAGGCGTTGGGTGAGCAGGTTGATGGAGGTGCCTTTGCCGGCCGCGTCCCACCCTTCAAAAAGGATGACGGTGGGAATGCCAGCATCCCAGCAGGCTTTTTGTAAATCGTACAACCTCGCGCGCAGGTAAGGCAGGCGGGCTTTGTATTCTTTTTTGGTCAATCGTTTGGTCAGGTCTACTTTTTCTAACATTGTCTCGCTCCTGGATCGGGGGTCAGGCCGGCTGACATCCCCAGGTCAACTGTGCACGGGTTCCCATTTCCCTTTTGGGGAGGCGGATTTTCACGGATGACATGGATCATCAAGAGACTTGCGAGAAAAAGCCGTTTGCCTCGCGCAGGGAATGAGGCCTCTCCGCGAGATAAAAATCCGCGCAAATAGTATAATGCAACCTTGAGTTGGCGTCAAACGGCGATTGGGCCAGGTGGGCGGCTTGAGCATAGATTAACATTATCGAGAATAGCGTTTTTCACC
>FWPV01015791.1_pt1 | contig 10779 bp, 6 predicted proteins | sample 2228371 | NCBI WGS metagenome assembly FWPV01 (sample SAMEA103939776, study PRJEB20133) | metagenome | reverse complement strand
TCTGTGACTTTAGGTTTTTCTTTGACCATGACGGCCATGAGCCGGTCCAACTGGATCTGCTCGCTGAGCTGCTGCTTGAGCTGCTCCAGGGTCATGCCGTCTTTGGCCAGGGCATTCTTCAGGGCTTCATCGTCCAGGAAGCCGTTGCGCTGCTTGATATCGTCGATGGCTTTGCGCAGCTCCTTTTCCGGCACGGTCATGCCGAAGCGTCTCGCTTCCTCTTTGGCCAGCTTGCGGTCGATGAGCAGTTCCAGGGTCTGGCGGCGGTAGGCGTCATTGTCAGGGGGGGCCTGACCGGGTTGGGCAGGGCGCTGATACTTCATGGCCTGTTCCAGTTCGGACAGGGTGATGATCTCGTCATTCACCTGGGCCACGATTTTATCAACGATCTTGGCTGCCGCGGGGCCGGCCCCGAGGGTAGGCCACAGGGCCAGGAAACACAGAAGAGCCATCCTTTTCATGCATGCAGTTCCTTGGATGCCGAGGCGGGGCCACGGGTTGGTGTTTTCTCCCCCTTAACAAATAACTGCAGTTCTTTCAACAAATTTTTCAGCCGTTCCAGGGGCGGGCCGTCCTCTTGAGTCCGGATGCGCAGCTGTTGGTCCGGGGTCAGCTGATAGCGTTGGGGCCGTTGCAACACGGCAGCTACCAGACGTTCCTGGTCCAAGGGGTGGCTGTCGACCAACCGCACTGAAATCAGCCCGTTCTGCATGTCCAGCCGCCTGATCCCCAGGCGGCGCAGGACGCTTTTAAGCCGCACCATCTCCAGGAGATTGACTGCCTCCGGTGCCAGGGGACCGTAGCAGTCCAGCAGTTCCGCGGCCACGGCGTCCACCTCCCCCTCTTCCAGACGGCCGCTCAGCCGCCGGTAGAGCAGCAACCGTTGGTCAATGTCCGGGATATAGGTTTCGGGCAAATAGGCCGCCACAGGCAGGTGGATTTCCGGGTCGGGGGTCTGATCCTGGGGCTGGCCTTTGAGGCGGTTGATCTCTTCCTCCAGGAGCTGCAGATAGAGTTCATAGCCCACCTCGGCGATGTGCCCGGACTGGGCTGCCCCCAGCATGTTGCCGGCCCCCCGGATCTGCAGATCGTGGAGGGCGATCTTGAACCCTGAACCCAGTTCGGTGAACTCCATCAAGGCCTTCAGCCGCTTTTGGGCCTCCGGGTTGAGGTGCTCCTCTTCGGGGACCAGTAAGTAGGCATAGGCCTGGTCCCGGCTGCGGCCCACCCGCCCCCGCAGCTGGTAGATCTGCGCCAGGCCCAAGGTATGGGCCCGGTTGATGATGATGGTGTTGGCCCCCGGGATGTCCAGCCCCGCTTCAATGATGGCCGTGCAGACCAGGACGTCCACCTCCCGGCGCCAGAAACGCCACATGACGTCCTCCAGCTCCTTCTCCGCCATCTGACCGTGAGCCAGACCGACGCGGGCAGCAGGCACCAGGCGTTGCACATAGGCGGCATAGGAAGGCAGATTCTGCACCCGGTTGTGGACGAAGAACACCTGGCCGCCCCGGTCCAGCTCCCGTTGGATGGCCTCCCGGATGATCCGGTCATCGGGGCGGCAGAGATAGGTCCGGATCGCCAGCCGGTCAGCGGGAGGAGTATTGATGATGCTCATGTCCCGGATACCGGTCATGGACATCTGCAGAGTCCGGGGGATGGGAGTGGCGGTGAGGGTCAACACATCCACGTTCTGCCGCAGTTGCTTGAGTTTCTCCTTGTGGCTGACGCCGAAGCGCTGTTCCTCGTCAATGATCAGCAGACCCAGGTCCCGGAAATGTACGTCTTTCTGGAGCAGGCGGTGGGTGCCGATAATGATATCGAGCCGCCCTGCGGCCAGGTCTGCCAGGATCTGCCGCTGCTCTTTGGGGGGCTTGAAACGGCTCAACACCGCCACCCGCAGCGGATAGGGCTGGAGCCGCTTCTGGAAGGTGGCAAAGTGCTGCTCCGCCAGGACTGTGGTGGGCACCAGGAAGCCCACCTGCTTGCCGTCCATGGCCGCCCGGAAGGCCGCCCGCAGGGCCACTTCGGTCTTCCCGTAGCCCACATCCCCGCAGATCAACCGGTCCATGGGCCGATCCCGGCTCATATCCTCGTAGACTTCCTGGATGGCGTGCAGCTGATCGGGCGTCTCTTCGTATTCAAAGGTGGCCTCAAACTCCCGCAGCAGTTGGTCCGGGGGCGAGAACTCAATGCCGGGCAGCACCCGCCGGGCGGCATAGAGCTCCACCAGTTCCCGGGCGATCTTCTCCACTGCCTTGCGGACCCGCTTCTTGGTCCGCTCCCAGGATTTGCCCCCCAGGCGGTCCAACGGTGGCAGGCCCTCGCCGCTGCCCAGGTATTTCTGCACCAGGTGGAGCCGGTCCACCGGCAGGTAGAGCCGGTCCCCCCCGAGATACTCCAGGGTCAGGAAGTCATTGACCTCCTGGCCGTGGCTCAATTTTACCAGACCCCGATAGAGGCCGATGCCGTGATCCACGTGGACAATGGGGTCACCCACTTGCAGGTCGTTGAGGGAGGTGAAGAACTGCCACGGCCGCTCCGTCTTCCGTTTGGGGGCCTCTCGCCGGGCGCCCAGGATTTCCTCTTCGGTGATCAGGATGAGGCCTTCGGCCAGCCATCGGAAGCCGGCGGACAACCCATCCCAGGTGATCTCCAGGGATCCTGGGCGACCCCAGGCCGGGCTGTCGGTCACTGCGGCCGCCACCTGGCGGTCTGCCAGTAACAGCCCCAGGCGTTCGGCCTGGGAACGGCTGCGGCAGATGAGCACTACCTGAAATCCCCCCGCCAGCCACTCCTGCAGGCGCGCCGCCAGCGGCCCCAGGATACGGCCAGATTCCGGGGCGGCGGCGTGCAGCTCTCCGGCCAGGTCTGTATTGACGTCTACGGCAAAGGTGAAGGTTTCCCTCTCCGGTTCCGAGACGCCGGTGAACGGCGTCACGTGGCAGGTCAGAGTCTGCCGGGAACCCAGAAGCTCCCGCCAATCCTCTAAGGGCGACGCCTCTCCCCGGCCCCCCTCCTGCGCCCCGGCCAGGGCCGCGGCCATTTCCTGGTTGAGATTCAGGGGGTCCCACAGCACTACCAGAGCCGTCTCCGGCAGATAGTCGGCCAGGGTCTCGGTTCGCTCGTAGAAGTATGGCAGAAAGCGCTCGATGCCCGGGAAGTGCTCCCGCCGCTGCAGATACTCCAGCACCCGGGGGTGTTTGACGCTGCGCAACCGGTGGCTGGCCAACCGCTGGCTCTGGGCATCCAGAAAGACTTCGCTCACCGGCAGCACCACCACCTCTTCCAGATGTTTGGTGGACCGCTGGCTGGCCGGATTGAAGGCCCGGATGGATTCCACCGTGTCCCCCCAGAACTCCAGCCGCACCGGGTCGGGAAGCAACGGCGGGAAGAAGTCGATCACCCCGCCCCGTACGCTGTAATCACCCCGCTCCTCCACCAACGGCCGCCGGGTGTAGCCCGCGGCCTGGAGATGAGCCAGGAACTGTTCCCGGTCCAGGTCCACGCCCACCACCAGATACTCGGTGGCGGCAGTCAAACGCTCCCGGGGCGGCAGGGGTTGAGCCAGACCCAGGGCCGTGGCGACGATCACCGGCCGGACGGCCCCGGTCGCCAGCGTGTAAGCGGTTTCCAATCGGGCCCCGGCTGTCTGCAGGTCCGGGGTCAGCTCCAGCCAAGGCCGGTTTTCATAGCCGGGGAAGGTCAACACCTGGGTTTCCGGGCCCGCCGCGGCTGCTTCCCGGCCCGTCGCCAGGAAGAAGCCTAGATCCCGGTAAAACTGGGTCTGGGTGGCGGCCTGGGGCGTTACCACCAGGATGGGCCGCGGGATCCGCCGCCACAGCCGGGCCACCGTCCAGGCGGCCGCGGCCGGCGTCAGACCATGGAGTTCCAGCCGCCTGCTCCCCTGCTCGATGGCAGCGGCCAGTTGCGCGATATTGTGGTTGGGAGGTAACATCGGAGGAATGTAATCCGGGAGGGCACGGGGCGCCGATAACTTTTTAATGCTGAAAGTTGACCCCTTTTTGTATATAATGCCTGCCAAACACCCTCAGCCCCCGGCCTCTACCGCCCTCAGCGGGCTGCTGGAGTGGGCATCATCCTGAGTTATGAACAAGATAGCGCAGTCGGGCAAAAAAAGCAAGCAGGCGGCCGGGTTGGCCGCTACTGCCGCCGCTCCGGCCCGCTCATCAGGGTGAAGATTTTCGCTACTTTTACACGAGGAGGCACTTCCATCATGAAGATCACTCGCATCGCCCATCTGGGCATTGCTGTCAAAGAACTGGAGCCGGTGAAGAAACTCTACGGCGAACATCTGCAACTCCATGGCCACCATGAAGAGGTGGTGGAATCCCAGAAGGTCAAGGTCAGCTTCTTCCAGGTGGGTGAGACCAACATTGAACTCCTGCTGGCCACCAGCCCCGATAGCCCGGTGGCCAAGTACGTGGACAGCAAAGGCGAAGGCATCCACCATATCGCCTTTGAGGTGGAAGATCTCGAGGCGGCTCTGGAGGAACTCAAAGCCGCCGGTGTCCGCCTCATCGACGAAAAACCCCGGGAAGGGGCCCACGGCGCCCGCATCGCCTTCATCCACCCCAAAGCCACCCATGGAGTGCTCATCGAGTTATGCCAGCACGCCAAGGGCCACTGACCCCCCGGTCCCAGATTTCTTTGCAGGGTGGGGAGGCCTTGCCGGACATCAAAGCCAAGGTGCAGGTCAATGTCCCTTTTGGCCTGCTCCGGGAACGGTACCTCCCCCTCTTTCTGGAACAAGGCCTCAATCCGGAAATCGGTCTGGACGGCCCCAGTCTGGACCGCTTCTCCCCCGAGGAGTTCCGCCAGGTGGCTGCAGCCCTGCACCGGGCTGGGTTGCGCATCACCCTCCACGCCCCTTTTCAGGATCTTCTCCCAGGAGCCCTGGACCGCCACATCCTGGCCGCCACCCGCCGGCGCCTGCAGGAAGCCTTTGACCTGCTGACGATCTTCCAGCCGCTGAGCATCGTCGGCCACCTGGGTTATGAGGAACGGCATTACGGCGGTCAGCAGGACCGCTGGCTGGACCACAGCCTGGCCACCTGGCAGCCCCTGGCCGAACAGGCCGCCCGCTGCGGCACCCTGCTGACCCTGGAAAACGTCTACGAGACCGACCCTGCCCTGGTGCGGCGCTTTTTTGCCCGCCTGCCGGCGGCTAACGTCCGCCTCTGCCTGGATGTGGGCCATCTCCTGGCCTTCGGCGGGGGTGATTTCTCCCATTGGTTGGCGGAACTGGGTGACTTGGTGGGCCAACTGCACCTCCACGACAACCACGGCCAGGGTGATGAACACCTGGCCCTGGGGCAGGGGGCCGTCCCCCTGACCCAGATCCTGGCCTTCTTTGCCACCCACCCCCAGCCCCCCATCATCACCCTGGAACCACATCAGGAAAACAGTCTCCAGCCGTCCCTGGCGTTCCTGGCAGCGCACTGGCCCTGGGGCTCTGCCTGATCGGGGGCCCGAAGCCCACCGGTCAAAGGTTGCTGGTCTCCAGGAGGGATCGGCAGCCGGGGGCTAAAAGAGGGGAGCCGCCGGAGGGGAGTATTGAAGAAGCTTTCGTAGGGGAGGGGGCCAGGGGGGCACAGCCCTCTATCCCCTCCCCTACAAGCCCTCCCCCAACCCCGGCAGCCGCTTGTGGCTGCGCCAAAAGCTAACAATGAGGGATATCCCTCCACCGTCAATGATGGCAGGGAGTTTTTCAACATCCTGCTGGTAGTCACAGCTCCCTGCCATCCCTACACCTCCTGCCCAACCCCGACGCTGGAGGGTCCGTTGCCCCCCACTGGCCTGGGATGGCCGGGTGCGCAAGCAAAAAGGGCGCCTGGGGCGCCCTGGGAAGTGTTTGCCGACTGGCCGGTGTTAGAGCTTGACCACGTTGGTGGCCTGGGGGCCCTTGGCCCCTTGACTCAGCTCGAACTCCACTTCGTCGTTTTCCTTCAACGTCCGGAATCCCTGCGCCTGAATGTTGGAATAGTGGACAAATACCTCTGGCCCGTCCTCCTGTTTGATGAACCCCCAGCCTTTGCTCTCGTTGAAGAACTTTACTCGACCTCTGTACTTCATTGTCCCTCCTCGGTAATACCCACAACACCTACATATCTTTGGCTAGGGCAAGGATCGGGGCGCCTTCTGCTGCCCGGGCAGGGTGTCCACCGGCTACTTCCTGTAAACTCCGTTACTCGCTAGCCAAACTGCCAAATCAGCCCATCAATACCACAGTCGGGGCTAATTGTCAATTGTTTCTAATAGGCTGCTGCTGGCGGGGGAGCCTCTGTAAACTTTATGGGATGTCCCGCCGGTTTAGAGAGGATTTCTAATCCGTTTGACAAAAAAGAGTAATTTTGGTGTAATGGAATGAGAATCAGAATCTCAGCTTGGAACGGCCCTGACCGGCAGCTGTGGCCCGTGAGGGAGGCGCGAACGTCAGTATCCCCGCCGCTGCAATGCCCCTCTCATCCGGGCGGCGCCCCGGCTCCCACCCCAAGGGCCCAGCAACCGCCTTAGGCCCGGAAAGGATACAGCATGGAAGAATTTCCCCGCTTACAGCGACTGCCGGAGTATGTCTTTGCCACGGTGAATGCCCTGAAGATGGAAGCCCGCCGCCAGGGGCAGGATATCATCGATCTGGGGATGGGCAACCCTGATCTGCCGACCCCGCCCCATATCGTCGAGAAGCTCATCGACGCCGCCAAATTGGGGCACAATCACCGCTATTCTGCCTCCAAGGGGATTCCCAAATTACGGCAGGCCATCACTGACTGGTACAAACGGCGCTTTGATGTGGACCTGGATCCGGAGACCGAGGCCATCGCCACCATCGGGGCCAAAGAGGGCCTCTCCCACCTGGTCCTGGCCACCACCGGACCGGGCAATGTGGTCCTGGTGCCCAACCCCACGTATCCCATCCATGCTTACTCCGTGGTGATTGCCGGCGCCGACCTGGTGAGCATCCCCCTGGACCCGGACCGGGATTTCTTTGAGGATATGACCACCATTACCCGGCTCATCCGGCCACGGCCCACCATGCTGATCATTTCCTACCCCCACAATCCCACCACCATGGTGGTGGACCTGGATTTCTTTAAGAAGATCGTGGCGTTCGCCCACGAACACGGCATTTACGTGGTCCATGACTTCGCCTATGCGGATCTGGTCTTCGATGATTACGTGGCCCCCAGTTTCCTCCAGGTCCCGGGCGCCAAAGAGATCGGCGTGGAACTCTTCTCCCTGTCTAAGAGCTACAGCATGCCCGGCTGGCGCATGGGTTTTGTCTGCGGCAACAAAAGGCTGGTGCACGCCCTGACCCGCATCAAGAGCTATCTGGATTACGGCGTCTTCCAACCCATCCAGATCGCCAGCATCATTGCCCTCAACGGCCCCTATGATTGCGTCCGGGAAATCGTGGCGGTCTACCAGGAACGCCGCGATGCCCTGTGTCGGGGGCTCAGCCGGATCGGCTGGCGGGTGGAGCCGCCCAAGGGGACTATGTTCGTCTGGGCCAAAATCCCCAAGCGCTTCCGGCACCTGGGCTCGGTGGAGTTCTGCAAGATGCTCATCCGGGAGGCCAAAGTGGCGGTCTCCCCCGGCCTGGGGTTCGGAGAATACGGCGACGAGTATGTCCGCTTTGCGTTGGTGGAAAACACCCAACGCATTAACCAGGCGGTGCGCGGCATGCGCCAGGTCCTGCAGGGTACCAAGGCATGAGGCCCATCCACGTCGGTCTCATCGGCCTCGGCACTGTGGGCCGCGGCGTCGCCACCCTGCTGCTGGAGCAGGCCCCCCGCTTCCAGCGCCGGTTGGGGTTTCCCCTGGTGTTGAAAAAGATTGCCGAGAAAGACCCTGAGCGGTCCCGCTCAACGGCAGTGCCCCCGGAACTGCTGACCTCAGATGCCCAGGAGATCATCGACGATCCGGATATTGATATCGTGGTGGAGCTCATCGGCGGCACCACCACTGCCCATGATCTGGCCCTGGCCGCCATCAGCCGGGGCAAACACCTGGTCACCGCCAACAAGGCCCTCCTGGCCCTGCATGGCAACGACATCTTCCAGCGGGCGGCCGCAGCCCACATCGCCATCGGCTATGAGGCCAGCGTCTGCGGCGGCATCCCCATCATCCTGACCCTGCGCCAGGGGTTAGCCGCCAACGCCATCCGGGAAATCTTCGGCATCCTCAACGGCACCTCCAACTACATCCTCACCAAGATGACCGCCACCGGCGCCTCCTTCCAGGAGGCCCTGCAGGAAGCCCAGGCCCGGGGCTTTGCCGAAGCCGATCCCACTCTGGACGTGGAGGGGCTGGACGCAGCCCATAAACTGGCCCTGCTCATGGCCCTGGCCTACGGTTCCCAGATTGATTTTGACCACGTCTACGTGGAGGGCATCACCAACATCGAACCCTTGGATATCCAGTTCGCCCAGGAATTCGGCTATCAGATCAAGCTCTTGGCCATCACTCGGGATGACGGTCGTCAGGTGGAGGCCCGGGTCCACCCCACCATGATCCCCCAGGATCACATCATGGCCAGCGTGGCCGGGGAGCACAACGCGGTCTACCTTACCGGCGACGCAGTGGGGTCCATCCTCCTCTACGGCCGGGGGGCCGGCATGCTGCCCACGGCCAGCGCGGTGGCCGCCGACCTCATCGACCTGGCCCACGGCCTGGCCACCGGCCGGCAGGTCTGGCTGCCCCCCCTGGGCATGCCCGACGCCTTGCAACAGCACCGGCCGGTGAAACCCTTGGCCGACATCGTCACCAACTACTACATCCGCTTCGCCGCCCAGGACCGTCCCGGCGTGCTCTCCAAGATTTCCGGCATCTTGGCCCAGTTTCAGATCAGCATTGCCGCGGTCATCCAAAAAGGCCGGGGGCGGCATGGCTCGGTGCCCATCGTCATGCTTACGCACCAAGCCCAGGAGGCCGCCGTCCAGCAAGCCTTGCAGCAGATCCAGCAACTGGATGTGGTGACCGAGGCGGCCACCCTCATCCGCATTGAGGATCCCAATCTGGACACGGCTCTCTAACAGGGGGTGGAAAACGTTTTCGTAAGGGAGGGGGCAGGGGACCGTGCCCCCTGGCCCCCTCCCCGACAAACACTGTTTCAACATCCTGCGCCCGCTACTGGCCGGGCCACTTGCGGCCGGCTGCCACCGGCAGCTTACTGAGCGGCCCGGAATCTGGTTGGCCATGAACAAATTTCTGGTCGCCATTGCGGCCTTCGGCTATCTCCTTTTCCTCTTTGCCATCGCCTATTACGGCGATCGACGCCGGGCCCAAGGCCGCAGCGTCATCGCCAACCCCTACATCTATACCCTCTCCCTGGCGGTCTACTGTACTTCCTGGACCTTCTACGGCTCGGTGGGCAAAGCCGCCAACGAGGGCTTGACGTTCCTGCCCATCTATCTGGGCCCCACCCTCATTGCCTTCCTGTGGTGGTTCATTGTCCGCAAGCTCATCCGCATCTGCAAAAACAACCGCATCACCACCTTGGCCGATTTCCTCACCCTGCGCTATGGCCGGGGCATCCTCATGGGCATCGTGGTCACCATGTGGATCATCCTGGCGGATATGCCCTACATCGGCCTGCAGCTTAAGGCCGTGGCCACCACGTTCAATATTCTGGTGGGCAATCCCGCCGTCCCTGGCATCGCAGTCCCCTTTTATCTGGATAACGCCTTCTACGTGGCCCTCATCCTGGCTCTGTTCGGCGCCATGTTCGGGGCCCGGCATCTTGACCCCAGCGAGCGGCACGAAGGGCTGGTGGCCGCGATCGCCTTTGAATCCCTCGTCAAACTCCTGGCGTTTATGGCCGTCGGCCTCCTGGTCAGCTATGTCCTCTTTCCCAGTCAAGGAGACATCTTCCGCCAGTTGCTGCAGCAACCTGAATACCGGGACCTTTTTGTTCTGGGGAGCAAAGAGAGTAACTCTCCTGGCCTTTTTTGGGTGGAGACCCTCCTGGCCATGGCCGCCATCATCCTCCTGCCCCGCCAGTTCCATATGGGCGTGGTGGAAAACACCGCCGAAAAACATGTCCTGACCGCCGCCTGGCTTTTGCCCATTTATCTGTTCCTCATTAATATTTTTGTCCTGCCCATTGCCGGGGGCGGCTTGTTGATGGGCTATCCACCCGCCCAGGGTGATACCTTTGTGTTGCAACTGCCCCTGGCCAGCGGCTACCCCTGGCTGGCACTGTTGGCCTTCATCGGCGGCCTCTCGGCAGCCACCGCCATGGTCATGGTGGTGGCCATCACCCTGAGCACCATGCTCCTCAACAGTCTGGTCACCCCCCTCCTGGCCCTCTTCTGTCCCGGTCGCAACTGGTCGCCTTGGCTGCTGTTCTTTAAACGGTTGGGCATCGTCATCGTCACCCTCCTGGGTTATCTCAGTTACCGCACCATCGGCCCGGTCACCACGCTGGTGGAAATGGGTCTCATTGCCTTTGCTGGGGTGGCCCAACTGGCGCCGGCCATGCTGGGCGCCCTCTACTGGCGCCGGGCCACCCGGTGGGGGGCCAACGCCGGCTTGGCCGCCGGTTTCGCTTGCTGGGCCTATACGCTCCTGTTTCCCTACGTGATTCATGCCGGCTGGTTTTCCGAGGCGATTCTCCTGCACGGCCCCTGGGGGCTGAGCCTGCTGCGTCCCACGGCCCTCTTCGGCCTCACAGACTATCATCCCCTCAACCATGCCTTCTTCTGGTCCATGCTCCTCAACATCGGCCTCTTTGTCAGCGTCTCTCTGCTGACCACT
>FWPV01010587.1_pt1 | contig 10779 bp, 7 predicted proteins | sample 2228371 | NCBI WGS metagenome assembly FWPV01 (sample SAMEA103939776, study PRJEB20133) | metagenome | reverse complement strand
TCGCTGCCGGCGAGATCTACACCTGGGTGATCGACCCGATCGATGGAACGCGAGCCTATGCCAGCGGCTTGCCGGTGTGGGGCGTATCGATCGGCATCCTGCGGGGCATAGAGCCTTGCGCCGGCGGGTTGTACCTGCCGGTGACCGGGGAAATGTACTGGGGCACAACCACCCGGGCTTATTACAACGACCGGCAGCTTATGCCGCCTGGTGCGGTCGACCTGGACAGCCCGCTGACTTTCCTGGCTGTGCCATCCGATTTTCACCAAAAATTCCGGGTTGATTTCCCGCGCATCCGCTCACTGGGCAGTACGGCTGCCCACCTGGCCTACGTAGGGACCGGGGCAGCCGCAGGCGCGCTGGTCTACCCCTTCAGCCTTTGGGATCTGGCCGGGATCCTGCCAATGCTGCGCGCGCTTGGGATTGCCACGGAGACCCTGTCGGGGGCCGCCTTCCAGCCGGCCAGCCTGCTGGGCGGTGAAAAAGCCCCCGAGCCTTTCCTGGCAGCCCACCCAGACGCCATCCAGACCCTGCGGGCCGGGATCAGGCGTATCTAAGCCTTCCCAACTGCCCTCTTCCTGGAAACTCTCCTGCCCCTGGAGCTACTCCGCTCCAGAGAATTCGCACAGGAACTGCCTGGCGACCCGGTTGAACTCGCGCGGGTTATCCCGTTGGGGCCAGTGACCGCAGCCCTCCATCCAGTACAGCCGCGAGCCAGAGATGCGGATGTGCGCTTCGCGGACAGCATCATGCGGGACAAGGGTATCGAGCGTGCCGTGGATGATCAGGGTCGGCGCGTGGATTTCGTTTAACCGGTCAAGAAAACATGTCCGCGTTTTTGTCGGGGTGATTTCGTCTTGCTGAAACGTCGCGAACGCCCGCCCGGCGTCAGGGCGCCGCATTTCTTCCATGACTTGATCAAGCAGTTCCTCGGTGAGCGAGCCAGGGCGGCGCAGCAGGGACTGCAGCGTCCAGCGCGCCATGACACGGTTGCGGATTAACTTCCAGGTCAGGGCATTCACCCCAGGCAGGCGCACGTATAGGTAACTCAGGATTTGAAAGGGCGCTTTCCGCTGGAGGCCGTAGCTGTCAACCAGGACGAGCCGGTCGACCCGTTCTGGAAAACGCAGGGTGAAACCAAGCGCTGCGCCACCGCCCATCGAAATACCGGCCAGGCTGGCGCGCTGAATACCGAGCGTATCCATGAAGTCCGCCAGGAAGCCGACCAGGAATTCTACGGAACAGGTGCGGTCCAGGGGCGCGCTCTCGCCATAACCAGGCCAATCCAGGGCAATCACCCGGCAGGCAGGCGCCAGCTCCGGGATCAATAGTTCCCAGGAAAGGCGCGCGCTGTCGATGCCGCCGCCATGCAGCAGGATGACGGTTGGGCGGGCAGCCTCCCCAGGATTGTATGGGCCGGCTGCCAGGTAATGAGTGCGCAGCCTCTGGACGTCAATAAACTGGCGGGTAATGTCCATCGGGATCTCCTTCAACCTATTTTATCCGCAGTCTGGCGAAAAACGCATCAAAATCCTTTATAATAAATCTGACAAACCCATTTATTGCTGCTTCTGATCCGTTCAGGGTTAAGCGCGATTTGCTTCAAAACTTCTTTCGCCGTGCCTTTTCCTAACCGAAGCATAATCCAGCAAGATACTCGTTAGCGTTATTGATTACCGGCATACCGCGGGCCAACGCAATGAGATAATGCGTCAGCCTGGCAAGCCAGGACGACCGGCGATAGCACTTTCCCGGTGAACCGACTACCAGTTCCTCTAACTGGCGGTTGTTCGTCCCCAATACCTGGTTTGTCCCTGCTACAAGATCTGGCAAAGTCACTTGGATACAGGGCGACCCAAGGACACATCGATTACAAAGGAGGTTGTTCAATGAAAACGGTGGTTGGCGCCGCATTGGGGGAATGCGTACATGTGGCCGGGGTGGTCAACTTTCTGCGCCTGGCGGAAAGCGCTGGATGGCGAACAATTTTCCTTGGGCCGGCTGTCCCGATTGAAACCGTGCTGGAAACCGCCCGCCGCGAGGGCGCCGACCTGGTCGGGGTCTCTTACCGCCTGACCCCCGAGACCGGGGAACGCCTGCTTGGCGAGTTCGCCGAGGCAGCCGATGAGCTGCGCGCCCAGGGCGTGCGCTTTGCTTTTGGCGGCACACCACCGGTCAGCCAGCGGGTCAAAGCGCTGGGATTCTTCGAGGCAGTTTTTGACGGCAGCCAGCCGGTAGAAGATGTGCTGTCCTACATCAAAGGTCAGCCGCCTGGCGCGCCAGACGAAGGTCATTTCCCCCAGAAAACGGTCGACCGGATCCGCTGGAAAAGCCCGTTCCCACTGCTGCGCCACCATTTTGGGCTGCCGACCATGGAAGATACTTTGCGCGGGATCGAGCAAATCGCCGAAGCTCGGGCGCTTGACGTGGTTTCCCTGGGAGTTGACCAGGACGCGCAAGAGAATTTCTTCCACCCCGAGCGCCAGGACCCGCGCCGGCGCGGGGCGGGCGGCGTACCCGTCCGAACCCCGGATGACTACCGGGCGCTGCACGCAGCCAGCCGGCGCGGCAATTTCCCGCTGCTGCGCACCTACTCCGGCACAGACGACTTCATCCGCCAGGCGGAGGTGTTCGTAGAGACAATCAACATCGCCTGGTGCGCCATCCCTTTGTTCTGGTTCAACCGGATGGATGGGCGCGGTCCCTGGGACCTGGAAGGATCGATCCGCGAGCACCAGCAGGTGATGGCCTGGTACGGCGCGCGCGGCATCCCGGTCGAGCTCAACGAGCCGCACCACTGGGGCATGCGTGACGCCCCAGACGTGGTATTTGTTGTCTCGGCCTATCTTTCAGCCTACAACGCGCGCGCCTTCGGGGTGAAGGATTATATCGCCCAGTTGATGTTCAACAGCCCGCCCGGCCACTCCGACGCGATGGACCTGGCCAAGATGATGGCCGTTTTGGAACTGGACGCCGGGCTGGAAGGGCCTGATTTCCGTATCTGGCGCCAGACCCGCACCGGCCTGCTCAGCTACCCGCTCGATCCGGCTGCGGCGCGCGCTCACCTGGCGGCCAGCATTTACCTGCAGATGGCGCTGCGCCCGCATATTGTTCACGTCGTCGGGCACACCGAGGCCGACCATGCCGCGACCGCCGAAGATGTGATCGAGGCCTGCGGTCTGGCCCGGCGTTCGATCGAAAACGCGCTGCGTGGCGCACCAGACATGACTGCTGACCCGGCCATCCAGGTCCGCAAAGACCAGTTGATCGCTGAAGCCCAGGTAACCTTGAAGGCGATCCGCGGGCTGTCCGGGCCTGAAGCAGAAGACCCCCTGGCTGACCCGGCAGTGCTGGCCAGGGCGGTGACTGCTGGCATTCTCGATGCTCCTCACCTGCGCGGCAATCCCTTCGCGCGGGGAGAGGTAAACACCCGTGTCATCGCCGGCGCTTGCCAGGCGGTTGACTCTGACGGACGGCCGCTCCCGGAAGCCGAGCGGCTGGCCCAATTCCTTTAGGAGGACCCATGACCCAATCCACTCACTTCACTGTTGTAGGCGCCGGGCACGGCGGCAAAGCAATGGCAGCCCACCTGGCCTTGATGGGGTTCCCAACCACACTGTATAACCGCACGCCAGATCACATCGCCGCGATTAAAGAACTGGGCAGGATCGACCTGGAAAGCTCCGAAGGCGGCCTGCACGGGTTTGGCAAACTGGCAAATGTCACCTCGAACATGGCCGAAGCGCTCGAACACGCCGAGATGGTCATGGTGGTTGTGCCTTCATCCGCCCACGCAGATGTGGCGCGGAATGCTGCGCCACACCTGCGCGACGGCCAAATCGTTGTGCTGCACCCGGGCCGCACCTGTGGGGCCATCGAGTTTGCCAAGGTGCTGCGCGACCAGGGCTGCACGGCTGACGTGACAGTAGCCGAGACCGAGACATTCATCTATGCCTCGCGCTCGGACGGACCGGCCCAGGCGCGTATCTTCCGCATCAAAGAGGCTGTCCCATTGGCGGCGCTGCCTGCCAACCGCACCCGCTGCGTGCTGGATATGATCCGCCAGGCCTATCCCCAGTATATCGACGGTGGAAATGTGCTGCAAACCGGGCTGAACAACATGGGCGCCATCTTTCACCCGGCCCTGACCCTGCTCAACGCGGGCTGGATCGAAGCCACTCACGGCGATTACCAGTTCTACATCGATGGGGTAACGACCTCCGTGGCGCGCGTGCTGGAAGCGTTAGACCGCGAGCGCGTGACAGTCGCCGCTTCGCTGGGCGTGCGCGCGCGGACGGCCATGGAGTGGCTGAAACTGGCTTATAACACGACCGGCGACAATCTCGAGGAAGCCATCCATAACCAGCCGGGTTACTACGGGATCAAGGCCCCGCCGACGCTCAACCACCGCTACATCTTCGAAGACGTACCGATGAGCCTGGTGCCGCTGGCATCCCTGGGACAGCGCTACGGGGTCTCGGTGCGCGGGATGGACGCCATCATCCGCCTGGCCTGCATCATCCACCGCACCGACTACTGGCGGCGCGGGCGAACGATCGAGAAACTGGGTGTAGCCGACCTGAGCGTGACAGAACTGACTCAGTATGTGAACGAAGGCACGCTGGCAGTTATGTGACAGAACGCCCGTCAATAAAACAGGCCAGGTCGTGGTGCGGGTCGACCACGGCCCGCACCGGCGTGCCAGATGGGAAATGGCAGGTATGGGGTTGGATCGAGCGAACGACTTGGCCGGAGTGCAGCCTGACCCGGTAGATGTTCTGGTCGCCCTTGAATTCCCTGGAAGCCACCAACGCCGGCGCGCCGGGAACGCCAACAGGCCAGGGTTCCAGCCGAATATCATCCCCCCGCACAGCCACTTCTACCGGCGTGCCAGGCGGGGCGTTCAACTTCTGCGCCAGCAGCCCAAGCTCGGTCTGGATGCCCGCAGCGGTAACCCGGCCGGGCAAGAAATCCGTCCGTCCCATAAATTCGGCCACAAAGCGGGTAGCCGGGCATTGAAAAACCTCATCTGGGCTGGCCACCTGCTCGATCCGCCCCCTGCGCATGACAGCCAGGCGGTCGCCCATATATAACGCTTCATCCTGGTCATGGGTGACGAGAATAGCTGTTGCCCCGGAATCCAGGAGGATTGTCCGAACATCTTCGCGCACCCGAGCCCGCCGGTCGGCATCCAGGCTGCTGAACGGCTCATCGAGCAGCACGAGCACCGGCCGTGGGGCCAGCGCGCGCGCCAGGGCGACCCGCTGGCGCTCACCGCCAGATAGTTCGTGCGGGAAACGCTCGCCGTAACCGGCCAGCCCTACTCGCGCTAAGGCGGCTTCGATTTCCGCGCGCCGGCGGTGTTTCGGCAGGTTGTCCAGGCCAAAACCGACATTGGCGCTCACCGAAAGGTGCGGGAACAGGGCATAATCCTGGAAGACCATTCCGACCCCGCGCCGCTCCGGCGGGACCATGCATCCTGGGCCGGCTACCATCTCCCCGGCGATGCGGATTTCTCCACCGTCCAGGCGCTCGAACCCGGCCAGCAGGCGCAACAGGGTGGTCTTGCCACAGCCGCTCGGCCCCACCAGGGCCAGGATCTCCCCCTCCCGAACGGACAGGGATAGGTGATCCAGCGCGCTGACCGGCCCATAAGATTTCAAAACCTTCTCGCATTGGATCGTAAACATTGGATTCAGCGCTGCTCTGTAAATGTAATCCAGGCGGCCGGAACCGCAGATAGAAAGATCAGCAGGAGAGCTGGGGCGGCCGCGCGGGCGAAGTATGCCTCAGAAACAGCCGACCACATCGAAACAGCCAGTGTTTTGAACCCCAGTGGGCTGAGGATCAGCGCGGCTGGCAGCTCTTTCATGGCAGTTAAGAAGACCAGCACTGCGGCCGCCAACAGGCCTGGCCGGACGAGGGGCAGGGTAATGTTGAACAGCACGTTCAGCGGGCCGCGGCCCAGGCCCCGGGCAGCTTCTTCCAGGCTGGCGGGTACCTGGAGCAGCGCGGCGCGCAGCGTTCCGGCAGCCTGGGGCAGGAACAGAATCGTATAAGCCAGGAGGAGAATCGCCAGGCTGCCATAGAGGGGAAAAGCGTAATTGGAGACAAAATACACCATCGCCAGCGCCACTGCGATCCCCGGCAGCGCATAAGCGGAATAGGATAACTGGTAGAGCAGGATGCTCCACCTGCCGGGGACGCGGACGCTGAGCACCACCACCGGCAGGGCGAGTAGAACTGTGCAGCCGACCGCCAGGACAGAAGCCAGCAGCGAATGCTGCACAGCGGACCACAACGGAGCCAATCGCTCCCCAGCCTGGATGCCGCGCGCCAGCCAGTATCCCAACACAGCCGCCGGGATCAACAGCCCGGCCAGAACCACACCCAGGCAGAAGAAAAACGCCGGCCAGCGCCAGCTGGCCAGGTGAACCATCAACTTTGTCCTGGCCCCAGATGCGCTGCGCACGTAGCGGCCCCGCCCGCGCGTCCAGAGATCAAGCGCCAGGAGCAGCAGGGTCAGCGCAACCAGGACCAGGGCCAGCCCGCTGGCGGTGGAGCGATCGAAAGCTGACCCATATTGCACGTAGATCACCCGGGTCAGGGTATCGTAGCGCATGATCGAGACCGCGCCAAAATCGCGCAGGACATACAGTGCCACCATAAGCCCACCGGCCGCCAGGGCCGGGCGGAGCTGCGGCAGCGTAACGCGCCAGAATGTCTTCCAGGGACCACATCCCAGGCTGCGGGCAGCCTCCTCCAGGGCCGGGTCCAGCCCGGACAACGCCGCCCGAAGGCCGAGGAACACATAAGGGTAGCATAGCAGGGTCAGCGACAGGAACGCCCCTGGGAAGCCATAGATCACCGGCAGCCCAGAGAGATCAAGCGCCTGGGCCAGCATGCCGCGCGGCCCAAGAAAAGCGACCAGCAGGTAAGCGCCGACATAACTGGGGATCACGACCGGCAAGGCCAGCAGGACTGCCACGCCTTTGCTGGCGGGCAGGTCGGTCCGGGCAGTCAGCCAGGCCAGGGGCAGCGAAATAGCAATCGAGGCGGCTGTGACGGCCAGCGCCAACCCAAGCGAGCGAGCGAGAGCCGCCAGGGTAGCCGGGCGAAGGATCAATACCCAGGCAGCCTCGCCGCCAGCGATCACCCGGATAACCAGATAGATAACCGGCAGGAACAACAGGGCGACCGCCCCGGCTGACATCACCCACAGAATGCCCCGCCTTGACCAATCCGGCCAGCCAGGCACCCGGCGCGTTTTTGGGAAGTTCAAAGAAAGCGCGAGTCTTGCCATCTGTTTACGGCAGAGCTCCCGCTTCGCGCAGCAGGGCCAGCGTGCCCTGCAGGTCGGCCAGGTCGGCCAGGTCCAGCCGGGCAGCGTTGAGATCAACCAGTGGCGGCAACTCTCGCGGTGCTGCAACCCCTGCCGCCAGCGGGTATTCATGGGTTTGGGCAGCAAAGTACTCCTGCGCCGCCGGTGAAAGCAGGAAATCGATCAGCTTCTCAGCGTCTTCCCGGCTGTCAGAAGTTTTCAGCACGCCCACGCCGGCCGGCATCACCAGTGATTCTGGTCCCCCATTACCAAAAAAGTGATTGCGGGCCGGGAAGCTCTCGCCCTCTTCCTGCAAGAAACGGAACAGATAATAGTGATTGACCAGCCCGACCGAAATTTCTCCGGCGCCAACTGCCGCCACGATCGGCGCGTTGCCGTCGAAAACGACCGGCTGGTTGGCCACCATGCCTTCCAGCCAGGCGAGGGTCTTTTCTTGCCCCCACATCACGCGCATAGCTGTGACCATTGTCTGGAAGGAGGCATTGGAAGGCGCCCAACCTACCCGGCCCTTCCACCGTGGATCGGTTAACCCGGCCAGGTCAGCCGGCAGGTCGGCCGGACTCAGTTCTTCGGTATTGTACACGAGGGTGCGCACCCGTCCAGAAATCCCGATCCAGCGGCCCTGCCGATCGCGGAAACGAGGGTCGACCTGGGTAAGCAAATCCTCCGGCAGCGGCGCCAGCATATCCAACACCGCGCCTAAACCACCTGGATCCTGGGCGAAGAAAACGTCGGCCGGCGAGCGCTGGCCTTCTTCGAGCAACGTGGCAGCCAGCTCAGCAGTTGAGCCCCAGCGCACCTCAACATCGATACCCGATGACTGTTCAAACTGTTCGATGATTGGACCGACCAGAGCCTCGCTGCGCCCAGAATAGATCACCAGGGTCTGTTTCTGAGCCGCTGCCGGCAATAGTCCGCAGGCAGTCAGGATAAGGCTGGCCGCTAACAGGCAGGCCAAAAGAACATAAAGCTTTTTGTACAAGATAAAAACCCCTTTGAAATGGGCCTATGGGATTTGTTGTGATTAGGCTCAAGGCCTTTACATTATTTGATTGCAGGTGTAGTATAATTTAATTAGAGTATTTATATCAAGTTATTCATATTAAATCGATCTTCAACAGCGGAGGAGTTATAAATACAACCGGGTTGCAAAGATCGATGCAGGAAAGATGACCGATACAGTAACCTTCGCCATGCGGCGGTACGCCGCCGAGATATTCCGGCTGCAAGAAGACCGGCAATATGTCGGCCTGTCAGACCTGGCAGAACCGATCGATGCTTCTTTTCAAGCCATCTCCAAGATGCTTGGCAAGCTTAAAGAAGCCGGGTACCTGGAACACGAGCCATACCGGGGAGTGCGCCTGACCGAGGCCGGGATGCGCATCGCCCTGCCGGCTATCCGGAGACACCGCCTGGGCGAGGTCTTCCTGGTGCGCGTGATGGGATTCGGCTGGCATGAAGTTCACGACTACTCCGACCAGTTCGAGCTGGGGATCGATCAGCGGCTAGAAGATCGCATGGATGAGTTGTGCAATCACCCCACCCGCTGCCCTCACGGCGAGCCCATTCCGTCCCGAGATGGGGTCATGCCGATCGTTAAAGATGACAGCCTGGTTAACCGGCCGGCTGGTGCAGAGTACCGTATCAGCAGGGTGCGCATCCACGACCTTGAAAAGTTGCGCTACCTGGGTGAGTTGGGCCTGTACCCAGGAGCGCATTTCGCCCTGATTTCGATTGCCCCTTTCAATGGTCCTGTGCGGATCAAGATCACGCGGCAGGAAGAAATTTTGAGCTACGAATTTGCCTCTGTGCTTTACGTGGATTGAAAAGAAAGGGCGAGATATGGCCGACGAGACACGGGAGCAAACAATCCACACTGGCGGAACCTACATCGAGGGTGATGTCTATACCGGCGGCGGCGATTTCATCGCCGGTGATAAACACGTCCACATTGTCCAGGACCCGGCTGCCCAACGAGAACGGCGCAGCCAGCGCGTCCTTCTTGAAAAGGTCCGCCAGTTCTGGATCAATGGGGTGCTCAACACCTCTCTCCAGGCGCTGGGCTGGATTGAAATCCATCAAGAGCCACGGGGGGACCTGGTCTCACAGCCGTGGCAGGATGTCATCGCGCCATCGATCCTCCCGCCCGGCGAAACCGTTCCCGAAACAGAACCCGGCCTGGCAGCAACCAGGCTCCTAAATAGCTATGAAACATCTGGGCAGGCCTTGCTCATCCTGGGGGAACCGGGAACAGGCAAGACAACAGCGCTGCTGATGCTGGCCCGCGAACTGGCAATGAAAGCCGGGGAAGACGATCGGCAGCCGATCCCGGTGGTGCTTAACCTGGCCACGTGGGGAACCAGGCGAAGCGATTTGGATGACTGGGTGGTCGATGAGCTAATCAGCAAGTACCAGATCCCGCGTGAGGTCGGCCGGCGTTGGCTGGCGAACAATGATCTTGCATTGTTACTGGACGGTTTAGACGAGGTAACCCCTTCCCTGCGCCGGGCCTGCATGGTTGAGATCAACCAGTTCCGCCACGAGCACGGCCTGACCGGGATAATCATCTGCTGCCGGTTGGAAGAATATCAGCGCGCCGGGCTGTCATTGCAGCTTGGCGGCGCGACCCTGCTCAAGCGGCTGGCCTCAGAGCAGATCCAGGAGATTATGGCTTCGGCCGGGGAGCGCCTTTCGGCGCTACGCCAACTGCTTGACCAAGATCCTCAGTTGCAGGAGCTGGCGCAGACACCGCTGATGTTAAGCATCCTGGCCATAGCCTGCCAGGACTCATCCGCTCCGCCAGTTTTCACTGCCGGTGGAGACCCCGAACAAAATCGCGAGCGGTTGCTGGCTGCTTATGTGAACCAGATGTTCAACCGGCGCGGGCGCACGGTGGCCCCAGAACAGGTCATGCCGGCTGTGACTTTCCTGGCGCGCCGGATGGGGGAAAACCACCAGGCCATTTTCTTAATCGAGGGCTTGCAGCCAGGCTGGCTGCGCAGCCCGGCCAGTCGATTGGCATACGCACTGCTGACCCGCTTGATCTTTGGCGGGGTAAGCGGGCTGCTTTTTATCGCCCTGAGCTATTCTATGATCCGCAATTACAGTCTTTCTGGGCCGGGCTTTTTCCTGGTTGGCCTGCTGCCCGGGTTGGCCGGTGGGTTGGCAGCCGGCCTGATTTACTCCTGGCAGCTGCTTCGCGCGACCCGGCAGTCCGATATCCAGCCCAGGGCTCCGGCAAACGCAATGGAGAAACACAAGGCGACTCTCTTGCTAAAACGTTACGTGTTCCCGTTCCTCAACCCCAGCTCACTGGCGGTCGGAGTTGCGGCGTCTGTTCTCATCCTGGTAATCCATCCATGGACATCCGCGGAACTGCCTTCTGGCGAGATTGGGCAAACTGCGACGATCCTGTTCATTCCCTTCCTGTACCTGGT
>FWPV01015789.1_pt1 | contig 10783 bp, 10 predicted proteins | sample 2228371 | NCBI WGS metagenome assembly FWPV01 (sample SAMEA103939776, study PRJEB20133) | metagenome | reverse complement strand
GGCCGATGATCTTGCCCTGGCGGTTGGTGAGCTTCTTGAGCAGCTCGACGTCTTTGTAATCGACATACATGGGCCGGGGACGCTGTCCATCGACAAAGATCGGATCCTTCTTCTTGGTACGCAGCTTCGCCTTTGCCCGCCGTTTGCTAACCTTTGCGATTTGTAACTTACGTGCCATAGTGTGGTATCGTCGCTGTGCTCAGTCGTCGGTGCGCCGGATGAGCTTTCCCAATTTTGTCGCCTATAGCTGGTATAAAACACACCTTCACGCGGCCCATCCAGCCGATCGCCCAATACGCTAGGCCGCCAGTAACTAAACCAGTATTCTAACATAACGCCCACTGGCGGCAAGTCCAGGGTGCGGGTGCGCGTTGCCTCCACATGCTCGCTGCTGGCCGTCAGCCCTATGCCGTCGCCGAAAGTGCGGAAGATCGCCTGCATGTAGGCATTCCCGCCAACGAAGACGTGCCTGGCGAATGGGCTGCGTGGTTCGCCGCCCACCACGCTGGTGATCACGCCGCCCTCGGCGGCGGGCACGACGTCCTCACGCTCGGCGATGGGGGAATCGTGTTGATCGCTGCGCAGGTCGAGCTGCTGCGCGGGGGCGCGGGCGACGACACCATCGCGCTGACCGCTGCGAGCGGCGGCGCCATGATCCAGGGCGGGTCCGGGAACGACTCGCTGTCGGGCGGCGGCGGCGCCGACACCATCCTCGGCGGGCCGGGGGCGGACATCCTGAAGGGCGGCGCCGGCGCGGACCTCTTCGTCTTCGGCGCGGTGTCCCATTCCGCCGCCGCCGCGCCCGACACGATCCTCGACTTCAATCCGCAGCAGGGCGACGCGCTGGTGTTGGCGGGCCTCGCCGCGGGCGTGTTCCGCTGGCGCGGCGCCGCGGCCTTCACCGCCGGGGGCGCGGTGGAAGGGCGCTACGACGCGAAGGCGAACAGCCTGTTGCTCGACCTCGACGGCGACGGCGCCGCGGAGATGGCGATCCTGGTGCCGGGCATCCCGCCGGCGGGCTTCGACGGCAGCGCGCTGGTCTGGGTGTGATCAGCGCGCGCCGAGCATCCGCCGCGCGACGATCAGGCGCATGATCTCGTTGGTGCCTTCAAGGATGCGGTGCACGCGCAGGTCGCGCACGATCTTCTCGATGCCGTAGTCGGCCAGGTAGCCGTAGCCGCCTAGCAGCTGCAGCGCGTCATCCGCGACGCGCGAACAGGTGTCGGTCACGAAACGCTTGGCCATGGCGCAGAAGGCGGTGGCGTCCGGCGCCCCGGCGTCGAGCCTCGCGCAGGCCCGCCACAGCAGCGCGCGGGCCGCCTCAAGCTCGGTCCGCATGTCCGCGAGGCGGAACTGCGTGTTCTGGAAATCGCTGACCGCCCTGCCGAAGGCCCGGCGTTCCCTGGTGTAGGCGAGCGCAATGTCGAGCGCCGCCTCCGCCCCGCCGAGCGAACAGGCCGCGATGTTCAGCCGGCCGCCATCCAGCCCCGCCATGGCGAAGCGGAAGCCCTGCCCCTCCTCGCCGAGCAGCGCCTCCGCCGGCACGCGCGCATCCTGAAAGATCACCTGCCGCGTCGGCTGCGCGTTCCAGCCCATCTTGCGCTCGTTCGCGCCGAAGGAGAGGCCCGGCGTCTCCTTCGGCACCAGCAGCGCCGAGACGCCGGAAGGGCCCTCGCCACCCGTGCGCACCATGGTGAGATACAGGTCCGACACGCCGGCGCCCGAGATGAACTGCTTGGTGCCGTTCAGCACGTAGCCCTCGTTGTCGCGCGCCGCCCGCGTGCGCAGCGCCGCGGCGTCGGAGCCCGAGCCCGGCTCGGTCAGCGCGTAGGAGGCGATGCGCTCCATCGTCACCAGCGAGGGGAGCCATTCCCTCCGCTGCGCGTCGGAGCCGAAGCGGTCGATCATCCACGCCACCATGTTGTGGATGGAGAGATAGGCCGAGACGGTCGGGCAGCCGGTCGCCAGCGCCTCGAACACCACCGCCGCGTCGAGGCGCGTCAGCCCGGCACCGCCCGATTCCTCGCGCACATAGAGCGCGGCCATGCCGAGCGCGGCGGCCTCGCGCATCTCCGCGACCGGGAAATGCCGTTCCTCGTCCCAGCGGCGGGCGTTCGGCGCGAGCACCTCGCGGGCGAAGTCGCGGGCGACGGCTTGAAGCTCGCGGGTGGCGTCGGGCAGATCGAAAGCATGCATCGGTTTTCCCCTTGGAGGGCAGGATAGCGGGGGAAGAGGGGAACTTCTCCCCCTTCCGCGCCACCATGCTCGCCGACAGCGCCCCCGGGTTCGCCGCGCGGCCCCCGATCCGCCCCTGGCCCGGCGTCGTCCCCGCGCCCTAGCCCGCCCCTGCGCCCGGGCGGTCCTGCGAGGGATCGTCCGCCTGGTCATGCAGGAGCAGGATGCCCGTCTCGCGGAGCCTGCGCAGAAGGTCCCCATCGGGCCGGGCGTCCGTCACCAGCGCCGCGAACCGCGCGAGTGGCGCGATCCGCTCGAGCGCGGCGCGGCCGAACTTCGTCGAATCCGCCACGAGGAAGGACCTCGCAGCCGCGGCCATGGCGGCGCGCTTCACGGCGATCTTCTCGCCGTCGAAGTCGGAAGGCGACCCGTGAGCGTCGAAGCCCGAGCACGCGATCACCGCGACATCCAGCGCGATGCCTGCGAGCGCCCGGACGGTCTCGCCCCCGACGAGAGAGCCATCCGAGCCGCGCAGCGTGCCGCCGAGCACGCGGACTTCCGGGCCGTCGGGTCTCGCGAGCCGCAGCGCCGCCACCATGCTCGTGGTGAATATCCTGACATCGCGGCGCACCGCGAGCGCGCCGGCGACTGCCTCGACAGTGGTTCCGACATCGAGGAAAAGCGTGGCCCCCATCGGGATCTCGCGCGCGACGAGCGCCGCGATCCGGGCCTTGGCGTCAGGCTGACGGACGAGCTTCTCGGCATGGCCGAGCCGCACCGCGCCGGCCGGGCCCGCGCCGCCGTGGAAGCGCTGCAGAAGGCCGCGCGCCGTCAGCGCTATGATGTCGCGGCGGATGGTCTGGGTGGACACCCCGAAATGCCGGGCGAGGCCTTCGACGGTGCCGAAGCCCTGCGCGCCGACCAGGCGCAGCAGGGCCGCCTTGCGCGGCGAAAGGTCGGAACTGCCCTTCATGGAAGATTACCCACACATGCCGCCGCCGGATACCGGTCCCGCCACGGCTCGGATGACAGTCTTGCTCGGTTCCGGCCGGTGGGCGAGGCTGCTCGCCTCACGTCATTAAACGATCATTTGCCGGCGCATTGTCGGAAAACGATTAGGATGGTCCCCGTGGACAAGCAAGCGAACCCGACACGGGAGGCCGAGACCGGCCGCCTGACCTTGCGCGGCATCGTCAAGCGCTTCGGCTCGGCGCGGGTGCTCGACGGGATCGACCTCGACATCCGGCCCGGGGAATTCCTCACCCTGGTCGGCCCTTCCGGCTGCGGGAAATCCACCCTGCTGCGCATCATCGCGGGACTCGAGGCGCAGGATGCCGGCAGCGTCGCAATAGGCGGCCGCAGCGTGGATGCCCTGCCGCCCTCCGAGCGCGACGTGGCGATGGTGTTCCAGTCCTACGCGCTCTACCCGCACATGAGCGTCGCGGCGAATATCGCGAGCCCGCTCGAACTCCGGCGCCTCCGGCTGGTCGAGCGGCTGCCGCTGCTCCGCTGGCTGTCGCCCCGCCGACCGCGCGTGATGCGCGAGATCATGGCCGAGGTCCGCGCGATGGCCGCGCAGCTGCAGCTCGAAGGGCTGCTCGACCGGCGGCCCTCGCAGCTCTCCGGCGGGCAGCGGCAGCGCGTCGCGCTCGGCCGCGCCATGGTGCGCCGACCGGCCGCCTTCCTGATGGACGAGCCGCTGTCGAACCTCGACGCCAAGCTGCGTGTCCACATGCGGACGGAACTCGCCGAGCTGCATGCGCGGCTCGGCGCGACCTTCGTCTACGTGACGCACGACCAGGTCGAGGCGATGACGATGTCCGACCGCGTCGCCCTGATGGACCGGGGGCGCATCCTGCAGCTCGGCACGCCGGCCGCGCTCTACGACACGCCGGCCGACCTGACCGTGGCGCGTTTCATCGGCAGTCCGCCGATCAACGTGATCGCCGCACGGACGGAGCAGGACGGGACACTTCGCGTCGCCGGGCTGGCGCTGCGCGCGCCGGCGCCTGGCCCCCTCAGCCTCGGCATCCGGCCGGAGGCGCTGCACGTCGTGCCGGCCGCGCCCGGGCTGCTGCAGGCGAGGTTGCGGCGGGCCGAGAACCTCGGCGCCGAATGGCTGCTGCATGCCGAGACCGCGGACGGGACCCCGCTCGCCATCCGCATGACCGCGGCCGAGCATGCCGCGGCGGCGGGCCTGATCGGCGAGACGCTGAACCTCAGGGCGGCGCGCACGGGCACGCATCTCTTCGGCGCCGATGGCCGGCGCATCGCGATGACGGAAGCCGCGGAGGCGACGGCATGAGAAGCCCGCGCCTGCGCAGTGAGGCCCGCGCCGGTGCGGCCTTCGCCCTGCCGGCCTTCGCGCTGATCCTGGCGCTGCTGCTGGCGCCGCTCGCGGCGCTGGTCGTGCTGTCTGTCACCGACTACCGGCTCGGCGCCGTCGCGGTGCGACTGGTGGGCCTCGAGCACTATGCGGCGCTCTTCACCGACGAGGTATTCCAGCGCTCGCTGCGCAACACCTTCCTCTATGTCGCCTTCGTGCTGCCCGGCGCGGTGTTCGGCGGGCTCGGCGTGGCGCTGCTGGTCCATGCGCGCAGCCGCAGCCGCGCCTTCTACGAGGTCGCCTTTTTCCTGCCGGTCACCGCGACGCTCGTCGCGATGGCGACCGTCTGGCAGTTCATGCTGCATCCCTCCCTCGGGCCGGTCAGCGCGGCTCTGCGCTGGCTCGGCTTCGGGGATGTGGACCTGCTGAACGACCCCTCGCTCGCGCTCGGCACGCTCGCGCTGATCGGGCTGTGGCAGGTCATCGGCTTCAACATGGTTCTGTTCCTGGCCGGGCTTTCGGCCATTCCGCGCGAACTCTACGAGGCGGCGGCGCTGGATGGCGCGCGGAGCGGCCCGGACCGCTTCCTGCGCGTCACCTGGCCGATGCTGGGGCCGACCACCATGTTCGTCACCGTCACAAGCACCATCACCGCCTTCAAGGTGTTCGACACGGTGGTGGTGCTGACGCGCGGCGGGCCGCTCGGTGCGACAGAGACGCTGCTCTATGTCCTGTACCTGGAAGGCTTCCAGTACTTCCGCACCGGCTACGCCGCCGCCATGACGGTGATGCTGCTTGTCTTCCTCGTGCTGCTGTCCATCCTGCAGGCGCGCGTGATCGAGCGCCGGGTGCACTACACATGAAGCCCCGCCTCGTCCCGCGCCTGCTCTCCCATGCCGCGCTGCTCGCCGGCGCGGCGGTCATGCTGGCGCCCTTCGCCTGGATGCTGCTGACCTCCATCCGCCCGGCGGAGGAGGTGTTCGGGGCCGTCTTCAACCCGGTTCCCGGGCGTTTCGCGGCCCCCGAGAACTACGCCCGCGCGATCGTCGAGGGGAACCTGCCGCGCACCATGCTGAACGGCGCGATCGTCTGCCTCGGCATCCTGGCGGCGCAGCTGCTGTTCGCCATCCCCGCCGCCTATGCGCTGGCGAAGCTGCGCTTCCGCGGACGCGCGCTGCTGTTCGGCCTGGTGCTTTTCGGCCTCTGCGTGCCGATCCAGGTGCCCGCCCTGCCGCTCTATCTGGCCCTCGCGCAGGCGGGTCTGCTCGACACCTTCTTCGCGCTGATGGCGCCCTTCTTCCTGACGGTGTTCGGCATGTTCCTCTTCCGCCAGTTCTTCCGCGCCTATCCGGAGGAGGTGCTGGACGCCGCGCGCCTGGACGGCATGGGGGAGTTCGAGATCGTGTGGCGGCTGGCCACGCCCGCCGCGCTGCCGGCGATTGCGGCCTTTTCGGTCTTCTCGGTGGTGGCGCACTGGAACGACCTCTACTGGCCGCTGATCGTCGTCACCTCCTCGGAACTCGCGACACCGCCGCTCGGCATCCTCGCCTTCCGGGACACGGAATCGGGCGGCAACTACGGCGCGCTGATGGCGGCCGCCGCCCTCGTCACCGCGCCGCTCATCCTCGCCTTCCTCCTCGCGCGGCGCGCCTTCCTGCGCGGGATCACCATGACCGGCCTGCGCTGAACCCGAGCGAACGGAGACCGCCGTACCACCCTTCTCGCCGGCGCCGGCGTGCTCGCAGCGCCCGCCGTGCCGCGTGCCCAGGCCGCGGTCACGCTCGACGTGCTCTTCGCCAACCCGTCCTTCGCGCGGTTCTTCAACCCGATCGCGGAGGCCTTCCAGCGCGCCAATCCGGATGTGCGCATCGCCTTCCGCCAGCCGGCGCCGAACTACGACGAGCAGCACCAGGCGCTGCTGCGCGCCGCGCTGACGAACCAGTTGCCGGACGTGACCTTCCCCGGCTTCAACCGCCTGCCGGAGCTCGCCCGCACGCTGGCGCAGCGCAACCAGATCCTCGATCTCGGCCCGCTGATCGCCGAGGAAGGCGCGGCATGGAAGGCGGCGAACTTCGCCGACCGGATGCTCGCCCTGGGGCAGGTGGACGGCAAGCAGTACGGCATGCCGTTCAACGCCTCCTCGCCCATCGCCTACTACAATCCCGAACTCGTCGCCCGCGGCGGCGGCGATCCCGACGCTTTCCCGACCAGCTGGGACGGCGTCGTCGCGCTCGCCGCGCGCATCAAGGCGGCGGCACCGCAGGCGATGGGCATCTCCTACTACATCAACTCCTTCGACAGCGACTGGCTGTGGCAGGCGCTGGTGCAGCAGGGCGGGGGGCGGATGCTGAACACCGCCGGCAACGCGCCCGCCTTCGGCGACGCCGCCGGGCAGGCCGCGATGACGCTTGCCCGACGCTTCGTCGCCGAGGGCGGCATGGGGCTGATCGGCGACGAGCAGAACCGGCAGCAATTCGCGACGGGCGGCATCGGCATCATCTTCGACAGCCCTGCGCGGCTCAATGTCATCACCGGCCTCGTCGGTGGACGCTTCCCGCTGCGGACAGCGACCTACCCGATCACCGACGCGGCCCGCGGCGGCGTGCCCACGGGCGGCAACGCGGCGGTGATCACGGCGCGCGATGCGGCGAAGCGCGCCGCGGCCTGGCGCTACGTGAAGTTCTCCGCTGGGCCGGAGGCGCAGAAGATCGCGGTGCAGATGACCGGCTACCTGCCGACCAACATCCGCGCGACGGCCGAGGAGTTCCTTGGTGCCTGGTACCGCGAGAACCCGAATGCGCGCTCGGCCGCGATGCAGGCTGACAAGTCCCTGCCCTGGGAGGATTACGGCGCCAATGGCCCGCGCATCCACCGCATGCAGCAGGAAATCCTGACGGCGGTGATGCGCGGGGATGTCGCGCCGGCCGCGGGGCTCGAGCGGATGGTGGCGCAGACGGCGGCGCTGATGCGCGGCTGAGAATGAGCGGGGGGGGTCCCCTCCCCCGCCTTCGCTACCCCAGGCCGAGATATCTTGCCGCCACAAGCGCCGCCGCATCCTGCGCCGTCCCGCAGCGCACCACGCCGGGCAGGTCCGGCGCCTCGGCCATCCCGACCACGAGGCGGCCGTGCCGCAGCGCGAAGGCCATCTCGCTGATCGTGCCGTAGCTCACCGGCTCCTCCCGCCCGCCGACCGAGACGAGGGCGAAGGCCGCAGTGGCGATCACGGCGTTGCGCGCCTCCCCGATGCCGGTCGCGACCGGAATCGCGACATGGTCGTTCGCCTCGCGCCAGTCATCCGAGGGCAGGATGCCGATCATCAGCCCGCCGGCCTCGGCGCAGCCGCGGGACGCCGCCTCCATGGCACCGCCGCGCCCGCCGCAGATCAGCGGGAAGCCGATCCGCGCGAGGGCCCGCGCGACCGCCTCGGCATCCGCCAGCGCGCGGGTCGAGGGCTCGCGCGGACCGATGATCGCGGCAGGCAGACGGCGCCCGCCGCCGTGCGCGAGCAGCCATTGCGCCGCCTCGGCGGCCGTGAGGCGGCGGCCATCGGATGGTGGCGCGCCATCCGGCAGCCAGCGCAGCGCGCGGGGATCGAGGATGGCGCCGTCCGAGCGCCGCAGGGCGCCCGCGGCGAGCATGAGGTCTTCGTGCATGGACATGCTCGGTAGCGCGCCCGCCGCCACGCGGGAAGCACCGCCCTTCATCATTCGGCAGGGAAACCGTCATGTGCATGTCATGTGCTGCCGCTAGGCCGCGCGCATGGCATTGGACGAGTCCTTCTCCGCCGCATTGCGCCTGGACGGCGTCACGAAATCCTTCGGCGCCACGCGGGCGCTGCGCGGCGTCAGTCTTTCGGCGCGTCCGGGCAGCTTTGTGGCGCTGCTGGGCCCGTCCGGCTGCGGGAAGTCCACGCTGCTGCGCGTGATCGCGGGTCTCGAGACCGCCGATGCCGGCCGGGTCGAGATCGGCGGCCGCGACGTGAGCGCCGCGCCCCCGGCCGCGCGCGGCATCGCCATGGTGTTCCAGTCCTACGCGCTGTTCCCGCATCTGACCGTGGCGGAGAACATCGTCTTCGGTCTGCGCGCGCGCGGCACGACCCGGGCCGAGCGCGATGCGCGCCTGCAGCGCGCGACGCAGATGCTGGGGCTGGAGGCGCTTCTCCGACGCCGTCCGTCGCAGCTCTCGGGCGGGCAGCAGCAGCGCGTGGCGCTGGCCCGCGCCGTGGTGGCCGAAGCGCCGGTCTGCCTGATGGACGAGCCGCTCTCGAACCTCGACGCCAAGCTGCGGCACGAGATGCGGCGGGAGATCCGCGCGCTGCAGCGGCGGCTCGGCATCACCATGGTCTATGTCACGCACGACCAGGCCGAGGCGATGAGCATGGCCGACCAGGTGGTGCTGATGCGCGACGGCGTCATCGAGCAGGACGCGACGCCGGAAGACCTCTACGCGCGCCCGGCCTCGGTCTTCGCGGCCGGCTTCGTCGGCACGCCGCCTATGTCGCTGCTGCGGCTGGCCCCCGGGGCCGGCGGCGCGGTGGTCGAGGGCACCGAGGGACCGGCCGTTGCGCCGGAAAGCGCCGCGCGCGCGATCCTCGGCCTGCGGCCGGAGGAGGTGGCGCCGACCGACGGGCCTGGTCTCGCGGCCTCGATGATCTCGGCCGAATTCCTGGGCGCCGAGACGGTCCTGACCTGCGCCGTCGGCACTGCGGGGCAGACGATCCATGCGCGCGTTCCCGGCCATCGCCGCATCCCGGAAGGCAGCCCGCTGCGCCTGCGCCTGCCGCCCGCCCTGCATCTGTTCGACGCCGCGACCGGCCGCCGCCTGCCCGAACCGGTGGCCGGGCGCGAACCCATCCCCGCCTGAACCCCCGAACATGGAGTCCAGCATGAGTCTGACCCGCCGCGGCGCGCTGAGCGCCATCGCCGCCACACCCCTGCTCGCCGCGCCTGCCCTGCGCGCGCAGGGGAGTGTCGAGATCACCTTCAACTACCCGATCGCGGTCGGCGGGCCGATCACCCGCATCATCGACGGCTACTGCGCCGATTTCGCGCGGCAGAATCCGGGCATCACGGTGAAGCCGATCTATGCCGGCTCCTACCAGGACACGCTGACCAAGACCCTGACGGCGCTGCGCGGTGGCGATGCGCCGCAGATCGCCTGCCTGCTCTCGGTGGACATCTTCACCCTGATCGGCGAGAACGCGATCCTCGCCTGCGATGAACTGCCCGGCGTGGACCGCGGCTGGCTTGACAGCTTCTTCCCCTCCTTCCTCGAGAACAGCCGCACCGGCGGCAAGACCTGGGGCATCCCGTTCCAGCGCTCGACCGTCGTGCTCTACTGGAACAAGGAGGCCTTCCGCGAGGCGGGTCTGAACCCGGACGTCCCGCCCGCGACCTGGGCCGAACAGGTGGAGTTCGCACGGAAGCTGACGCGCCGCGAGGGCGACCAGGTGGCGCGCTGGGGCATCCAGATCCCTTCCTCCGGCTTCCCCTACTGGCTGTTCCAGGGGCTGACCACGCAGGCGGATGTGCGGCTGATGAACGCCGAGGGAAACCGCACATTCTTCGCCGACCCGAAGGTCGCCGAGGCGCTGCAGTACTGGATGGACCTGTCCATGCGCCATCGCGTGCACCCCGGCGGCATCGTCGAATGGGGGACCACGCCGCGCGACTTCTTCGAGCGCAAGGTCGCGATGATGTGGACCACCACGGGCAACCTGACGAATGTCCGCCGCAACGCGCCCTTCCCCTTCGGCGTCGCGATGCTGCCCGCCGGCCGGCGCCGCGGCAGCCCGACGGGCGGCGGCAACCTCTATGTCATGCGCACGGCGAACCCGGCGCAGCGGGAGGCGGCGGTGAAGTTCGCACGCTTCCTCACGACGCCCGAGCGCGCCGCGCAATGGGGCATCGACACCGGCTACGTGGCGGTCACGCCAGCCGCCTTCGAAACGCCGGCGATGCGCGCCTATGCCGCCGAGTTCCCGCCGGCGCTGGTGGCGCGGGACCAGCTGCCGCATGCGGTGGCGGAACTCTCCACGCATGAAAACCAGCGCGTGACCAAGGCGCTGAACGACAACCTGCAGGCGGCCCTGACCGGCCGCAAGCAGGCCGCCCCCGCCATGGCCGACGCCCAGGCCGAGGCCGAGCGCATCCTCCGCTCCTATCGCTGAAGACGGGGAAGGACCGCCGTGCCCAGCAGGACCACGCTGCGCCCTCGTCGAGCACATCGTCGATCTCCGAACCCGTCAGACGGAGCTTCCCCTTCTCCCCGACGCCCGAGGGG
>FWPV01015773.1_pt1 | contig 10783 bp, 8 predicted proteins | sample 2228371 | NCBI WGS metagenome assembly FWPV01 (sample SAMEA103939776, study PRJEB20133) | metagenome | reverse complement strand
GTGGTTGAATGTACCGGTCTCGAAAACCGGAGTACCCGCAAGGGTACCGTGGGTTCGAATCCCACCCTCTCCGCCAGAAGTTAGAAATAACCCATTGATTTTAAATAAATTAATGTTGCTAAATATAATCTTGTTAAAACCTCTGATATTTTTGATGGATATTTTTGCCAAAATGTATAGGATAATTTAGATTCATCAGCAATTAAATAAAAATTATAAGGCAATTTTCTATTTGACCTAAATGTTAATGGTTTTGAGAAAACTATCTTCATTTAAGTTTGCTTTTCTATTCTATTTTTAATTTATTTTTTGCTTTCCTTTGCCAGAATATAAACGCTGGCCAGCCGGTTATAATTATGGCAGCACCTAAAATCGTCTCTTTTGTTTTCCAAATTACTGAGCTTATATAAATAGCTACGCAGCTCAAGATAAACAGAGAAGCAATTACCTTTATTAAATTTGTTTTCCAACCATTAGCGGTCTTGTTTTTTGCATCTCTTTCAATTTTAAACACGGCACCGCCTATGGCGGCAAAAAATATCAAAAGGCTTAAAACCACATATTCATAAAGAGCCTGAAACCCTCCGGTTAAACATAGAGTTGAAGACCATAAAGCTTGCACCCATATCGCTTTCGCTGGAACTCTTGTCCTGGGGTCAATTTTAGCTAATCCTTGAAAAAATAGACCATCTCTGGCCATAGCAAAATACACTCTTGGCCCATAGATTATCGTCGCGCTTAAACAACCAAATATCGTTATGGCAATTCCAGCTGTTACCCATGGCCAAATCTTTTCGCCAAAAACCACTTTCGCGGCTAATTCCCCAACCCGTTCTACGCCCGCCATTTCCTCTGCTTTTAAGGCAAAAACGTAGAATGAATTCATGGCCAGGTAAATTATAGTAATTCCCGAAATTCCTATTATTATAGCCTTTGGCAGGTCTTTTGCCGGGTTTTTCATTTCTTCGGCGGCACAATTAGCCGCATACCATCCATCAAAGGTCCATAATGCAGCCAGCATGGCTAAAAAAACGCCTGAGAACCCCAGGGGGAGAGGATTAGATTCTATACCCGAGAGGGATATGGCTTCTCTTTGCGATAAAACTATAAAGCCCAAAGATAGAAAAACGGCGATCAAGCCAATTCTTATGACCATGGACAAATTCTGAACGAATATTCCGATTTTTATCCCATAATGATTTACCAGCGAGAGGAAAACAATGGGCAGAATAGCTATTACCTGGCTTTCCATTAGCTTTATTTCACCAATCCTGGTTAAATTGATTATAAATAGGGGAGAATCAATTTTTTTCAGCAGATTCAGAAAATGACTGGTAAATCCAGCGCTTAAAGCCGCAATCCCGCCGCATTCGATGACCCAGAAAAAAACCCAGCCAAAAAGAAAACCAGCCCACTCACCATATGCTTCTTTTAAATAAACATACGGCCCTCCGGCTTGCGGATATTTTATCCCCAGATGCGCCATGCACAGCCCACCTGCTAAAGTAAACAAACCACCGATAAACCATATCATGAGCATTAAATTTTCTTTGCCGATATAACTAATCATATGGCCACTCGTCATGAATATCCCCGAGCCTAAAACCGACCCCATGACGAATAGCGTCGCATCTAATAAATTGATCTTTTTTCGAAGGCCAATTTCTTTTTCTTCCATGATTACCGTATATTAAATTAATTTGGCGATTTTTCTCAACTTTTTTCCATTTTATTTTTTTTCTTTTTATTTTATTTATTTTCAATTAGTTACAGATGATGTCGGCATGCCGACATTTAATTATTTTTTACTACCTATTTTTTTCTTGCTTTTTTTCTTTTTTTTAGTTATTAATGGCTAAAAAATATTAGGAGCCAAAAAGAAGTGGTCATTACCATAGCTAACCAGAAAGGTGGAGTAGGGAAGACCACTACGGCCATTAACGTTTCTTCGGCTCTGGCTATTATGGGTTATCGTGTTCTTCTAGTTGATTCTGACCCACAAGCTCATAGCACTATTTCTTGTTTAAATGACCCCTCCCGGATAGAAAAATCACTTTATGATGTTTTAATTAAGCCGGATAATCCAATCGAAGAAATCATAACTAAATCTAACATACCTGGGTTGGATATTGTCATCAGCCGAATTTCTATGGCTAAATTAGAACCAACTTTAATCGGCGAGATAGACGGCCACTTCCGGTTAAAGGATGCCTTACAGCCTGTAAGAAATAAATACGAATTCATCTTCATCGATACCCCTCCAACGCTCGGTCTTATTACGCTTAATTCTCTAGTCGCTGCTGATTCCGTTTTAATTCCTATTCAATCTTCTTATCTCTGCTTGGAAGGGACCGACGACCTTTTAGAAACAATAGAAAAGGTTAAAAAAGTAGCCAATCCCGGGCTTTATATTATCGGCGTTATTATCACGCTTTTCGATAAAAGAACTAACTTAGCGCGCGACGTCGTCCATCGCATAAGGCAGGTTTTCGGACCCAAGGTTTTTAGAACTTTTATTTCTAAAAGCGTCAAACTTGAAGAAAGTCCAGCCTATAAGGAATCAATTTTTACCTTTGCGCCTGATTCGGTAGGCGCCTGGCAATATAAGAAAATTGCCGAAGAATTATTAGAGAGGATAAAAAATGAGAAAATCAGGTCTTCCTGATAATGTCATCATGAAGCATGATTTTCATTTTGTTGACCTTATTACCTCGCGGACTAAAACTCCTCGCATCCGGATGATTCCCATAGAACGGCTAGACCCCAACCCTCATCAGGCCCGGAATGAATTGGGCGACCTGACTGAACTCATGGCTTCTATCAAAGCTAAAGGTATTCTTGAGCCAATTTTAGTCAGGCCTAAGGGAGAAAGATTCGAGATCATCGCTGGAGAAAGGCGATTCGTCGCCGCTCAGAACGTTGGTCTGACTGAAGTACCCTGTATTGAGATGGATGTTCCCGACCACGAAGCCCTTGAGTTAGCCCTTATTGAGAACTTACAACGAAAAGACCTGGATGTTTTTGAAGAGGCAGATGGTTTAAAGGCCTTAGTAGATATATATGGCTACAGTCATCAGCAATTAGCAGAGAGAATCGGTAAAGCACGCTCGACTATAACAGAGATTATTAATGTTGCGCGCATACCTTTTAAACTTAAACAATTATGTCGAAGTTACGGAATCCTTAGCCGCAGTACGCTCATTGAAATAGCCAAACAAGAAAGCGTCGAAGATATGGAAAAACTGATTAACCAAATAAAAGAAAGAGGTTTAAAAAGAGAAGAAACACGCGAGCTGGCAAAAAAAATAAAGGGAAAGGTAAAAAAACTTAAGCCGTTTGTTTTTAGGTATAAGCCCAAAGATAAAAGGTTTTCATTAAAAATTGAGTTTCGACAGGAAACCGTGGAAAAGGATGAATTGATCAAGACCCTGGAAGAGATTATAGATAAAATAAAAAGAGGGGAAATTTAAAAAAGAAGAAATGTGGCCAAAAAATATTCTTTTGTCTTATAGAATTTATATTAGTTGACATAATAATCCTTATGCGACATTAATTTCTCTTATTTTTTTCTCTTCACTGGTCTTTTTTATGGAAACTTAAGGCTTTATAGCCCCTTGCTCATAGCGGCTAAAAATTCTTCGTTCGTCTTGGTCTTTGATATCTTTTCAATCAGAAGTTCCATGGCTTCGACTTCATTTAATTGACTCAATACCTTTCGCAGTATCCAGATTCGATTCAGTTCTTTTTCGTTAATCAGCAGTTCTTCTTTGCGTGTTCCCGAACGATTGATATCAATCGCCGGGAATAATCTTTTATCGACTAAACGACGGTCCAGGTTTATCTCCATATTTCCTGTTCCTTTGAATTCTTCAAAGATGACTTCATCCATCCGGCTTCCCGTATCGATGAGAGCTGTGGCGACGATGGTCAAGCTCCCCCCTTCTTCTACCTTTCTGGCTGAACCAAAAAATTTCTTCGGTTTATTTAAGGCATTAGCGTCAATGCCACCAGACAATACTTTACCCGACGGAGGCACAATCGCGTTGTGAGCCCGGGCCAAACGAGTAATGCTGTCCAGGAGGACAACCACATCTCGCTTAATTTCAACCAGCCTTTTTGCCTTCTCCAGGACGATATTAGCGACCTGGGTGTTTCGCGTGGGAGGTTCATCGAACGTCGAGGCAACTACTTCTGCGTTAACGCTTCGCTTAAAATCTGTTACCTCTTCCGGCCTTTCAGCTACCAGAAGGACGATCAAGTAAATTTCAGGATGATTTTTCTCTATCGACTTAGCAATCGTCTTCAGCAGCGTGGTTTTACCTGCCCGGGGCGGTGAGACAATCAACCCCCTTTGCCCCTTGCCGATAGGCGTAAGTAGCTCCATAATACGTGCGTTCAGGTTTTTGGGGTTACCGTCTTGCAGCTTGATTTTCTCGAAGGGATAGAGGGGCGTAAGGTTATCAAAAAAGACATTATGTCTAATTTCGAGTAAGGCGTCGGGATGCATGAAGTTAACGGCATCAATTTTGATAAGAGCAAAATATTTTTCTCCCTCCTTAGGAGGTCGAACGACGCCAGAAATGGTATCACCCGTGCGCAGTTGAAACTTGCGAATCTGCGAGGGAGAGACATAAATATCATCCGGGCTCGGCAGGTAAGAAAATTCAGGCGAGCGAAGAAAACCAAAACCGTCCTCCAGCACCTCGAGCACGCCTTCGGAAAAAAGCAAGCCATTTTTCTTGGCTTGCGTCTCGAGTATTTTAAAAACGAGTTGATGGTGGTTGACTCCATCAATTTCTTCATCCGGTATATCTAACCGGTGAGCTATCCGTTGAAGCTGGGAAATATCCTTTTCTTCCAATTCCAGCAAACTGTACTCCTTTTCTTTCATCTTCTTTTCTCCTCAGATTAAAATTATAAAATGGTTTTTCTTTGCCTTAAGGCTTAATTACTTGTCCTGAAGACTATCCTCTTGTCTTCAGTTCAGTCAGTCCTATATTGGCTCTTTTATACCGATTATTTTTCTTAATGAGGCAAAGTTGGCTCTTGCGCTCCGCTCTCGCTGGTTTCGGGAGATATTTCTGACGCGGCCACCGCTCCTTCTTTCTCACTTAACTTTTCTTCTTTCTTGGGCAATTCCCTGGTCAGCACGATCTTTAACACCTGGTCCATGTTTTCTACCAGATGAATCGTCATTTCCTGTTTGATAATTTTAGGAATATCTTTAAGGTCAGGTCGGTTATCTACGGGCAGGATAACTTCCCGGATACCTTCTCGATGAGCGGCGAGGAGTTTTTCCTTAATCCCGCCCACCGGAAGAACCCTTCCCCGCAGCGTAATTTCTCCTGACATCGCCACTTTCTTGTTGACCGGAATGTCAGTGAGCAGCGAAATTATAGCCGTGGCAATCGTAATTCCCGCTGATGGCCCGTCTTTAGGCGTAGCGCCTTCGGGCACATGAATATGAATGTCAAAATTTTTATGAAGGTCTTTGACAATATTCAATTCATATATTTTGCTGCGGACATAGCTAAAAGCAGCCTGGGCTGATTCCTGCATAATCTCGCCCAGTTGTCCGGTAAGGGTAAAATTGCCTTTCCCGTGGACTTTGGTCGCTTCAAATGTCAGGAGCTCGCCGCCAAATTCAGTCCAGGCCATGCCGATGGCTACGCCGACTTCTTCTTTCTTGTCAATCTCTAAGTGGCGGAACTTGGGGATACCCAAGTATTGCTCCAGGTTTTTAGCGGTGACCCTTTCCCTATAATTTTTGCCTTTGTGAACCACTTTTTTCACTAATTTGCGACATATGGCTGTGATTTCTCTCTCTAAGCTCCGTACCCCCGCTTCTCGCGTATATTCCCGGATAATCCGTAAAATAGCTCGGTCGGCAATCTTGAGGTTGGTTTCTTTCAAACCATGAGCTTTAATCTGTTTGGGAATAAGAAACTTCTTGGCAATTTGCAACTTTTCATCTTCGGTATAACCAGGAATTCGGATTACTTCCATCCGGTCGATCAGCGGCCGAGGAATCGGTTCGAGTTGGTTAGCGGTTACGATGAACATTACTTGCGAGAGGTCAAAATCGGTGTCAATATAATGGTCAAGAAAAGTGCTATTTTGTTCCGGGTCAAGGACTTCCATCAACGCTGCCGCTGGATCACCGCGGAAATCCATGCTCATCTTATCCACTTCATCCAGCAGAAAAACCGGGTTCTTCGTCCCAGCTCGCTTGATCATTTGAATTATCCGGCCAGGATAAGCTCCGATATAGGTCCGCCGATGCCCGCGAATCTCCGCTTCATCCCTCACGCCACCCAGCGAGAGTCGAACGAATTTCCTCCCTGTAGCCCGGGCAATCGATTTGGCCAAAGAGCTCTTCCCTACTCCTGGCGGGCCGATAAACCCGAGGATGACCCCTTTGGGGTTCTTGACTAACTGACGGATGGCTAAAAATTCTATTATTCTTTCTTTAACCTTCTCTAGCCCGTAATGATCTTCGTTTAAAATTATTTCCGCGGCTTTTAAGTCTCTTTTTTCGCGCGATTTTTTATTCCAGGGGAGCGAAATGAGCCAATCAAGATAATTCCGACAAACCGTCGCTTCTGCTGACATGGGAGGCATGCTTTCCAGCCGCTCTATTTCTTTATAAGCTTTATCCTCGGCATCGGGAGGCATTTTAGCCCTGGCTACCTTCTGCCTCAGCTCTTCAATCTCATTCGGCTGGTCTTCCTTTTTGGTTACCCCTGGTCCCGGAAAAATGGTCTGCCTGGTTGATTCTCTTCCCGGCGCTCTTCTCCTTTCGCTCCGGCCGGAACGGCTCTGAAATTTAAGCATTTCATTTTCCAGGAGGTAGTTCAAACGACGCATCCTCTCCACGGGGTTGATCGTTTCCAGAAGGTTCTGCTTTTCCTCGACGGGAAGGAAAAGGTGGGAAGCAATAATATCGGAAATGCGGTCAGGAGAAGTATCTTTAATCGCGGGAATGATGGATTCTATGTTGGCTGTCTGACTCATCCTTAAATAATCTTCAAATAAGGATAAAACGCGGCGCAACAGCTCCTTCCCTTCGGCTGAGGTATCTTCTATCTCTTTAATCACTTTAACCAGGACTTGATAAAAGGGATAAGTGCTCAGATATTCCACTACTCTGGCTCTCTTTTTAGCTTCCACAATGACTTTGATATTTTTTTCATCCGAACGGACGGTGCGGATAATTTTGGCCATAACCCCCATGGAATAAATATCTTTAGGGGCAGGGTTATCCAGCGAGGCATCCATCTGGGCGGAAAGAAAAATCATTTTGTCCTTTTCGAGCGCTTTCTCCAGAGCTTGAATCGAGGAGGGTCGGCCGATAATAAAAGGTACTAAGGTAGAGGGAAAGACGACCAACTCCCGCAACGGAATAAGCGGCAAGTTTCTCAAAACTTCTGATTGATCCTGATTTTCTATAGTCATTTCAGGCTCCTAACATCTTTTCCAGTATATCATAGTTCAGGGTGTTAGCTTCCACCATCTCCCTGGTTACTTCTATCTTCGTTTTTGTCTTGGCTGAAGGAAGATAGAACATTAGATCAAGCATAAGGTCCTCGATAATGGTCCTTAATCCCCTGGCGCCAAGCTTACGTTGTAGTGATTTCTGGGCAATCGTGTGCAGAGCTTCTTCGGTAAAACACAGCTCAACTCCTTCCATTTCAAATAGTTTCTGGAATTGACGAACAATGGCGTTTTTGGGCTGGGTAAGAATAGCCACCAAATCATCCTCCGTCAATTCGGAAAAAGTGGCGACCACGGGAAAACGGCCGACGAGCTCAGGAATCAAACCATATTTTATCAAATCCTGGGGAATCAAGGCATCATATAATTCATCGCCCTGTCTGCTTTTAGCCGGCTTAAGGTCGGATTTAAAACCGACCGTCGCTTTGCCCAACCTCTGTTTGATGATGTTATCCAACCCGACAAAAGCTCCGCCGGCAATAAAAAGTATGTCGGTGGTGTCGATGGGAATAAATTCTTGATAAGGGTGTTTTCTTCCACCCTGAGGGGGAACATTGGCCACGGTACCCTCGACAATTTTAAGCAGCGCTTGCTGGACCCCCTCTCCTGAGACATCCCGTGTAATCGAGGGGCTATCGCTCTTGCGACTTATTTTATCAATTTCATCAATATAAATGATGCCTTTCTGGGTTTTTTCTATATTCCCTTTGGCGGCTTGAAATAATTTAAGGACCACATTCTCCACGTCTTCGCCCACATAACCAGCCTCGGTGAGACTGGTGGCATCCGCGATGGCGAAAGGAACAGAAAGAATCCGGGCTAATGTCTGAGCCATCAGGGTTTTGCCCGTTCCCGTGGGACCGATCAGCAGGATATTACTCTTCTGAACCTCGACTTCAGTGCCCTGTTTTCTCAGGTTTATCCTTTTGTAATGATTATAAACCGCCACTGAAATTTTCTTTTTCGCCTGCTCTTGGCCGACGATGTATTCGTCCAATGCTTTTTTTAAGTCGAGAGGCGTAGGAAAACTCGCTTTTTGTTTTCTATCCTCCTCTTCTTTAATCCGGTCAGCTTGAAGAAGCGAATGGGCCACTTCAATACAATTATCACAGATATAAACCCCTCCTGGCCCGGCGATTAACTTGCGAACCTGGTTTTGAAACCGGCCGCAAAAACTGCAACGGATAAGCGTGCTGGCCGCCTGTCGTTGGTTATCTTCCATGGTCTCTTTTGGTCTCCTGACCCCTGAGTTAGCTCCAGGGTTGGCTCATTTTATTCCTCGGTTTCTCGCCGAGAACTGATGATCCGGTCAATCAAGCCATATTTTAAGGCCTCTTCGGGCGTCATGATGAAATCGCGCTCAATATCTGCCTGAATCTTTTCCTTGGGTTGATGGGTGTGACGAGCCAATATTTCGTTGATTTTTTCCCGGATGCGGAGCATTTCCCTGGCCTGAATGGCAATATCTGAGGCTTGTCCCTGAAAGCCTCCAAAGGGCTGATGCAGGATAATCCGGGAATTGGGCAGGGAATATCTTTTTCCTGGCCGACCAGCCGCCAGCAACAGCGCAGCCATCGAGGCTGCCTGCCCCACGCAGATGGTTACCACGTCGGAGCGGATAAACTGCATCGTGTCATAAATGGCTATGCCGGCGGTTATACTCCCTCCCGGAGAATTTATATAAAGCGAAACTTCTTTTTCCGGGTTCTCGGCTTCAAGATAAAGCATCTGGGCAATCACCGTATTGGCCAGCTCATCGGTTATCTCAGAGCCGATAAAAATGATATTGTCTTTTAAAAGACGGGAATAAATATCATAGGCCCGTTCAGACCGACCGTCTTGCTCAACAACAAAGGGAATTAAAGTCATGGGAGTTAGCTTAATCTATTATAAAGCTTGTTGGGTTAAAAAGTCAACGGCTTTTCTCAGCAGCAAGTTACGGCGCAGACTTTCCATCTTCCCTTCCCGGGATAACCTTTCTTTTAAATCCAAAGCCGAAACTCGGTTAGCCCGAGCTAAAGTACGGATTTCTTCCTCCAATTCGGTTTCCGCTACCCTCATCCCCTCTTTTTTGGCCACCTTTTCTAAAATAAGGCGATCTTTGAGATTCTTCTCTGCTTGCTGGCGCGCCTCTCTTTCCAGGGCCTTTATTTCCGCCTCTGTCCAGTTTTGGTCAGGACGAGAGGAAAGCCAACGTTCCAGGATAGCATGTTTTTCCTCCTCGATAGCTACTTCTGGAAGAGGAAAAGATATTTCTTTTTTAATCTTCTCCAGGATCTCATCAATCACGGCTCGCCTGGCTTCTTCCCTCTTCCGGCTCATGAGTTCTTCTCGGAGGCGCTCTTTAAGCTGGTCCAGATTATCAAAGTTGCCCAGCGAGCGGGCAAACTGGTCATCAATTTCCGGTACTCTTTTTTCTCTCAGGGCTAAGAGCCGCACCGAACATTGCATTTGCCGGCCGGCTAAATCGTGGTCAGGATATTCCGGAGGAAAATCATAAGTAAAAACCCTCTCTTCCCCAGGCTTCATACCTGTAATCTTTTCTTCCCAAAGTTGGTCATTGCCAGGATGTCCTGCTTCCCACTGGATTTTCTGGGTGGGCCGCAATTTCTTCGTTTTTAAGTCCTTCATCTTTACTTCGAGCAGGGCATAGTCGCCTTTGCCCAACCCTCTTTCCTTAACCGGATGAAACTCTGTCGCCCTTTGCTGGAGCTGAGCCATGGCTTGACTTATCTCTTCTTCTTTAACCTCTATCTCAGGAAAGGGAACTTTTATTTTTTTATAGTCAGGGAGTTCAAACTCCGGCCAAACCTCTATGTGAGCCCGAAACCGCAAGGGCTGACCTTCCTGCCAGCTTATCCCCTGAATCACAGGTTCTCCCGCAGGGGAAATTTGGTTAGCCTCCATGATTTCCGTTAGGGCTTTTGGCACCAGACGATTAATCAGTCTTTCTTTTAAATCGGCGGCTAAAACGCGGCGGACGATTTCTCGCGGGGCTTTGCCCACCCTAAAGCCGGGGATTTTAGCCCGGGAGGTAAGCTGTTGTAATATGCTTTCTTCTTCTTTTTTTACTGCTTCAGCCGAGATTTCCACGCGCCATTCTTGACCAATTTCGCTAACGTTGAAAACTTCATATTGAAACCATTTTGCTTCTTCGGTCATTCTTTTTACTCCTGTTAAAACCGTGGTAAATGGAAGGAATGGGCAGAGCGGGACTCGAACCCGCACTCCTTCATCAGGAACTAGGTCCTAAGCCTAGCGCGTCTGCCAGTTCCGCCACCTGCCCGCT
>FWPV01015787.1_pt1 | contig 10784 bp, 11 predicted proteins | sample 2228371 | NCBI WGS metagenome assembly FWPV01 (sample SAMEA103939776, study PRJEB20133) | metagenome | reverse complement strand
GAGGTGTTGGAAATCTCGGTATGCTGGGCCAGGTCGGTCACGCTGGCCTGGATGTAAAAGCGTCCCAGCCCGCCCTCCAGGTCGCTGCCGGCGATGTAATCGGGGAGGTCGAATTCGAAGCTGAAATTGCCCTCTTCATCGGTCTGCCCCTGCAGGGTAACGGTCACCTGTTTTTGGAAATCGAAGGTGTAGCCTTCCAGCAGCACCTGGCCGCCGGTGACCGGCTTGCCGAAGAAGTAGTTGGCGCTCAAGCTGGCGCTGACCCGCTCGCCGGGTAGATAATAGCTGCGCTCGGTCTCGATCTCGACGTCGAATTTGGGCAGGACGTAGTGCTCGACGGAGACCGTTTTTTCGGAGGTGGTATTGCCCAGGGTGGCGCTGATCTTATAGGCTCCGGTGTTGACCTCGCTGGCCAGGTTAAAATCGGTCGAGGCAACCCCATACTCGTCGGTCATCAGCGTGCGGCGGAAGACCTTATTGCCCTTGCCGTCGGCGATGACGAACTGGATTTCTTCTTCCGCAGCAGGGGTCCGGTCGAAAGTGCCGAGAGCCAGCGCGCGGAGGTGAATGACCTGCCCGGGTTGGTAAATAGGCTTGTCGCTGGTCAGCAGCACGCGGTAGTCGCGCGCGACCTGGAAGTCGCGCTCGAGCCGGTCGGCGCCCAGCTTCGAGCGGGTCTCGACCACCAAAACCTGTTCGGCGGACAGGTCCTGGGGCAGCTTGAAGCTGACCTCGGCGTTGCCTTCGCGGTCGGTTTTTCCGGCGAAGACCGGCAACGGATCACCGCCACCCGCCGGGCGGAGCGAAACGGAGACCTCGGCGCCGGGGATAGGAGAACCATTGCTCGAATCGCGCACCAGAACACGGAAGACCGGCTGGCTGCCCGGCGCGGCGTGGTTTTGACCCAAGACAATAGTTTCCTGCTGGCTGAGCTTGATGGGCAAGTCGGCGTAAAAGCTGGCTGTGGAAGCGGTAATGGCTCCAGCGAGAATGAGAACTGCGATCACAATCAGGCTGACGACGGCTCTTTTGGACATCTTTTCCACTCCTTGGGTAGGTTCATCCAATCCATCCCCCTGAGATGCCGAATCTGATTATGGAGATAAGACGCTGTCCATGGACATTTGTTCCTCCGGATTCGCGCAGAGGCATACCCTCAGGGAAGATTGTAAACAGGAATATGTGTCATTTATTAATTGACTTGCGAAGCAGGTTGTGATATCCTGCTTTGTACTCAATTAGTGAATAATCAACAAATAAGCAATCATGATGGAACCCCAGAGCTCCCACATGGAATACGCCCTTCTCGGGCTTCTGGCAGACAGGCCAGCGCACGGTTATGAGCTGCACAAAAAACTGAAAGACCTGTCTGCCCTAGGCCGGATCTGGTTTGTCAAGCAGGCTAATCTGTACGCCATGCTGGACAAGCTTGAGGCGCGCGGGCTGGTCGCCAGCCGTCAGGTCGAGGCAGGAGCGCATCCGCCGCGCAAGGAATACACTCTCACCCCGGCAGGCGAGGACGCGCTGCGTTCCTGGCTGGGAGAGCCGGTTTCGCGTCCGCGCGAGATGCGCCAGGAGTTTTTGCTGCGCCTGTATTTTGCTTTACAATCCGGCCCGCAGGCAGCGCGTGGTTTGATCGCAAACCAGCGCCAGGTTCTGCAGCGCTGGAAAACCGAGATCCAGCAGACGATCGCCGAACTGCCCTCCGAAGAAGCCTTTCAGGCGCTTGTCCTGGGATACCGGCTGCGCCAATTACAGGCAGCCCTCGATTGGCTGGATTGGTGTGAAAGCCGGCCTCTCCTCAAGGAATAAGCGATCGCGAGGTTACCGCATCACAGATATCAACAGGAGTCAGACAGGATGAATCTAAAAATTAAGTGGGCAATGCTTTTTCTTGTTTTGGGTTTGAGTCTTTTGGGCTGCGCGCCCACCGTGCAAAGCCCGGCTGACCAGGCGGTTCTCCAGTTGACCGACGCGCTGGATAGGAATGTCGAATTCGCGGGTCCCCCGCAGAATATCGTCGTATCGGGCCGCGCCACGCAGCTCATCATCAACACCCTCTATCTGTTCCCGGAGGCCAAGGAGCGCGTGGCGCACGTCGAATACCGCTCTCAGACCAGCCACCTGTTCATGCCGCTGGTTGATCCGCTTGCCAAGCAGAAGGCCGATCTGGAACGTGATGCGGGCGTAGAACAGATCGCACCGTTAAAGCCGGATGTCGTCCTTCTGAAATCTTATCTGAAAACCGACCTCGGCGATCCGATCGAGCAGGCAGGGATAAAAGTCTTCTACGTGAATCTCGAATCCCCAGAGACCTTCTACAGTGAAGTGGAGATGCTGGGGAATCTGTTCGGCAACCCACAGCGCAGCCAGCAGATCATCGAATTTTACAAGGAACGCGTCCAGGCGATCGAGGGCCGTACCAAGGATATTGGGGTGGATCAGCAGCCCGGGGTTCTGGTCCTTCAGTACAGCGAAAAGGGCGGCGAAGTCGCCTTCAGCGTCCCTCCGGTCGACTGGCTGCAGACCCGCATGGTCGAAGCGGCTGGCGGAAAGCCGGTCTGGCGGGAGGTCAGCGCCAGCGGCGGCTGGACGGTAGTCAGCCTGGAGCAGATTGCCGCCTGGAATCCTGACATCCTTTTCATCGTGGATTACAGCGGCGGCGCACCCGCGGTCGTTGCCGATCTGGCAAAAAACGACTCGTGGAAGTCCCTGCCGGTGATGGCAGCCGGAAAGGTCTATCCGTTCCCGTGCGATTTCTTGAGCTGGGATCAGCCTGACCCGCGCTGGATTCTCGGGCAGAGCTGGCTGGCTAAGATGATCCATCCGGATGTCTTTGCTGACCTGGATATCCGGGGCGAAACAGTTGAGTTCTACGAGCAGATGTATGGATTGTCCAGCGAGCAAGTGCAAACAGAGGTGATGCCCTTACTGGCGGATTATGCCCATTTTTCCGGTGACTAGAACCCGCACAGCCAAGTACCGAGGTGACGAGTGAAGGCCGAGCGGAAGGACACCGGGACAGGCCAAAGCGGTCTGTTTGGGCTGCTGGGGCTGGCAGTCCTGATCGTTCTGGGCCTGTCGTTATTTCTCGGCCGCTACCCCCAGCCTTTCTGGATGCCGCCGCGCCTTCTGCTGGAGGACGACCTGGCCCGCCAGCTGGCCCTGAACCTGCGCCTGCCGCGCCTGCTCACAGCATTTCTGCTCGGCGCTTCGCTCTCGGCAGCCGGGGCCGCCATGCAATTGCTCTTCCGCAATCCGCTGGTTGAGCCGGGGTTCCTGGGTGTTTCACAGGGCGCGGCTTTCGGCGCCGCTTTTTCGATCATCTTCCTCAGCGCCAGCCCGCTGCTGGTCGAGATCAGCGCCGCGGTTTTTGCTTTCGCGGGACTGCTCCTCTCCTACTTTTTAGCCCGCTACTTGCGCTACGGCGGCTGGGTGCTCCGTCTGGTTCTGGCTGGGATCGCGGTTTCGGCGCTGTTTTCTGCCGGGGTAGGAGTGCTGAAATACCTCGCCGACCCGGCCCAGCAGCTTCCAGAGATCGTCTTCTGGCTGCTGGGCGGGTTGTGGTCGGTCACCTGGCGGGATTTTCTCTTCATCCTGCCGGTGGTAGCGGCCGGCTTGTTGGTGATTTACTTAATGCGCTGGCGGCTGAACCTGCTGGCGCTCAACGATGACACCGCGTTCTCCCTCGGGGTCGCGGTCGGGCGCGAGCGGGCGCTGCTGTTGGTGGCGGCGGTCGCTGTGACGGCTGCGGTCGTGTCGGTCGCCGGGATCGTCGGTTGGGTCGGCCTGATCGTCCCACACATCGCCCGGCGGCTCGTGGGCGCCAACGCCGCTCGTTCGCTGCCGGCGGCCATGTTAATGGGCGGGGTGTTTGCCCTGCTCTGTGATGACCTGGCCCGAACGCTGCTGGTCGGCGAGATCCCGCTTGGCATCGTCACTTCGCTCTTCGGCGCGGTCATCTTCGCCGCGCTGATGATTACTTACAACCTGCGGATTCAGCGATGACATCGCCAGCTTTGTTGACTCTCGATAATCTTCAATTTGCGTATCAGCCAGACGCGCCGGTGCTGCGTCAGGTTTCGTTCGAGGCCGCCGTCGGCTCGATCACTGCCATCCTCGGGCCAAACGGCGCCGGCAAAACCACTCTGTTAAAACTAATCCTCGGGCTGCTCCGCCCGCACTCCGGGGAGATTCTCCTCGCCGGAAAAAATCTGCGCCGCTATACCCGCCGGGAATTGAGCCGCTGGATCGGTCTGGTGCCGCAGAGGGAGAGCGTCCCGTTCGAATACACCGTTCTGGAGTACGTCCTGCTCGGGCGCGCGCCCTACCTCGGCCCGCTTGACCAGCCGTCCGCGGCTGACGTCGCGATCTCCCGACAGGCGCTGGCACGCCTGGAGATCGAGGAGATCGAGAGACGCGTCATCCCGGAGTTAAGCGGCGGCGAGCTCCAACTGGTCATGGTGGCGCGCAGCCTGGCCCAGCAAACCCGCATCCTGCTGCTGGACGAACCGACCTCCCACCTTGACCTGAGCAACAAATACCGCGTTCTGGACATCTTGCGCGGATTGGCCAGAGAGGGGACGACCATTCTGTTCACCACCCACGACCCCGAATCGGCTTCCCTGGTTGCGGATGGGCTGGTGCTAGTCGCCCAGGGGCAGGTGCTGGCCGCCGGCCCGGTCGAAGAGACTTTTACTGCCGAGAAGCTGAGCGCGACCTACGGCGTGGCGGTCGAGGTGCTGCGCGTGGACGGGAGGAAAATCGTCGTCCAGCGGGAGGGCACGGCAGGGTGAGCGCCGCGGGCAGGCTGGTGCTGGTCAGCGGCCCGATTGGGGCGGGCAAGACGACTTTCTGCCTTGCGGCACTCGCCTGGGCGGGAGAGCGAGGCTGGCAGGTGGCCGGGCTGGTCAGCCCGCCGGTTCTCAACGGCGGCATAAAGGTTGGGATCGACGCCGTGGATCTGCGCAGCGGGGAGCGGCGCAGGCTGGCGCGCCGGCGAACAGGGGGATCTGGCGTCGGGGTTGCGACTGCAAGCTGGGTTTTCGAACCCGAGACGCTCCGCTGGGGCGATCAGGTGTTGGCGAAAGCGCTTCCCTGCGACCTGCTGGTGGTTGATGAACTCGGTCCGCTGGAATTCAAGCGCGGGCAGGGCTGGCTGGCCGGCCTGACGGCTCTGGACAGCCGCCAGTACCGGCTGGGGCTGGCGAGCATCCGTCCGGAATTGCTGGATCTGGCGCGCAGCCGCTGGCCGGATGCGCTGATTATCGAAGTTGCGGGCGCAGACAGCGGACCTGTGCAGGCTGCCCATCTGCTGGAACGGCTGGCGAATGACTCCTCTTCTGATCCGGCAACTGATTGACAAGCTCTGATCCGCAGTAAGAACCTTCCCGATCCTGGGAGGTTAAAAAAGCATTCACTGAGGAATGCGGATTAACTCAGTTGAACCGGCACAGTCTTTGCATCTGTACTCCGCATGCGGCTGGAGAGACCGCTTAAACAATTATTGCTGATCAATTAACCTTTGTTTGGAGAAAAACACATGGAAAATTTCTCGAATCTGGTTTTGCAGTTGATTGGCTTGGCCTGCGCGGGCATCTTCATCCTGGTTTTTCTCGGCGGGGGCGCATATATGATCTACCGCTCCATCCAGGACCGCAAGAAAGCCAAGGCCAGCCTGGCCTGGCCCTCGACCCAGGGGCGGGTAATTGAATCGCGGGTGGTCGAGAGCCGCTCCAGCGACAGCGATGGGGATACCACGACCACTTACCGCCCGTATATCAAGTATGAGTATCAGGTCGTCGGGTCGGTCTTCACTTCGGATAAATTGGCGATCGGCCCGGCGGTATCGACCAGCAGCTACCGCAAGGCGGAGGAGAAGGTCAAGCGCATGCCGGCCGGCGCGGCGGTGACCGTATTCTACAATCCGGACGATCCGACCGAGGCGGTGCTCGAGCAGCGCTCCAACGCCGGGCTGCTGCTCATCCTGGGGATCATCTTTGTGGTGGTCGGGTTGTGCTTGCTCTGCCCGGGCGCGGGTTACCTGATCTACAACACTTTTTAGTCCGATCATCCGTTTCTCGGAACCCTTCCCCCAGCGGCAATTGGGCAGATTGATTGGACAGCGGCCCATCGCTGAGCCGTAGTCTGTTCCGTTCCATGAGCTCTGCAACGCTCTGTCATAGGATCTGGCATGGGCCGGCGAAGGACCCGGTTTCGTTTCGCATTCCCGGCAGGAAGATGTTTCCGAAATTGACCAGGAACCGGGCCGCTTTCCTTCCAGTTCCGATAAACAATTTCCTGGAAACAGTGTAAACTAAATAAGATAGTCTTTCGATAACCGGGGATGGAGAGATGGAACTGATTTCTTTTCGCGGCTGGCCGAATTGTCTGCGTTTCTCGAACGCGCTGGTGGACCTGGTCGTCACGACCGATGTCGGTCCGCGCATTATCCGCTACGGATTTCTGGATGAGGAAAACGAATTTGCCGAGGTGCCCGAAGATATGGGCAAGCGCGGCGGCGACGTGTGGCGGATCTACGGCGGGCACCGCCTTTGGCACGCGCCTGAGCACAGCCGGCGCACCTACCTTCCCGATAATCAACCGGTGCGCTATGAAGATCACGGCGAATTCATCCGTCTGGTCCAGGCTGTCGAACCGGGCACGGGCATCCAGAAGGAGATCGACATCCGCCTCTCGACGGTCAATACTCACGCGCGGATCACTCAGCGCCTGCGCAACGCAGGCCTGTGGGACGTGCGACTGGCGGTCTGGGGTCTGTCGGTGATGGCGCCCGGCGGTACGGCGGTATTGCCTTTACCTCCCCGCGGCAGCCATCCCGAAAACCTGTCCCCGGTCAATACTCTGACCCTTTGGGCTTACACCGACATGAGCGACCCGCGCTGGGTGTGGGGGCGGCAGTACATCATGCTGCGCCAGGATCCGCTGATCAAGGTGCCGCAGAAGATTGGCGGGCTGATTCCTGCCGGCTGGGCCGCCTATGCCCGCAGAGGTCACCTGTTCATCAAGAAGTTCGCTTTCGATCCGCAGGGGGAGTATCCGGACTATGGCTCCAGCGTCGAGCTGTTTACCAACGAGTGGATGCTCGAAGTGGAATCGCTCAGCCCCTTGACGACGCTGGCGCCGGGCGAGGTCGTTGAACATGTCGAGGACTGGTATCTGTTTCGCGAAGTGCCCACCCCGCATAACGACACTCAGGTGGAGCGGCATATACTGCCCAAACTGATGGAAACGGGAGTGTAGGCAGACCGCCTAAAGGGGCACCGAAACCCTCAAATGACCGCCTGATCATACCTTTTCTTGAAGCATTAACGAAAAAAGTCTATGTTGACCATTCGCGAAATCACCGAAGACGACGCCGGCCCGTTCCTGGAGATGTGCCGGGCGCTTGACGAAGAGACCAAGTTCATGCTGCTTGAGCCGGGCGAGCGCACCCTGAGCGTGGAAGAACAGCGTGAGCGGATTCAATCTCTGGCAGATAGAGAAAACTCCACCATTCTGGTGGCTGAAATGGACGGGCAGCTGGTGGGCTACATCTACGCCGATGGCGGGCGCTACCGCCGCAACCAGCACTGCGCTCATATCGTGATCGGCGTCCGCGCTGCCTACGCCGGGCAGGGAATCGGCGCACGGTTGTTCGAGGAGCTGATCGATTGGGCAGGCAAACACGGGCTTACCCGGCTGGAACTGACGGTGATGACCCACAACGTGCGCGGCGTGCGTCTCTATCAGAAAATGGGCTTCGAAATTGAAGGGCTGCGGAGGAGGTCGCTTTTCGTCGACGGTGAGTATGTTGACGAGTACGCGATGAGCAGGTTGATCTTTCCCGGCTATGCCGACTGACATCCTGCGGGCTTGACCGGCTCGGCTGCCGCCGTTACAATCCATTCTGGAAAGCACTCGGAGGGTCGAGGGTCAGCCATTGAGTCTGGAACAGAAAACGGCGCGCGAAGCGAGTCTGGATGCGGTCAAATTTGTCCGCCTTCTTTACTTGCGTCTGACCACCCAGGGGGTGAGAACCACCTTGTTGTGGATGTACAACGTGATCAACCGCTGGCTGATCGACCGCCCGGCGAGAAGCCTCTCGCAGATTACGCCGCAGCTGTTCGTGGGCGGGCAGTTCCGCCGGCGCGGATGGCGCGTATTGCAGCGCTGGGGTATCACCGCTGTGGTTAATCTACGGTCGGAATTCGACGACCGCCGTCTGAAGATCGGCCTGGAACAGTATTTATACATCCCCACCGACGACGATCAGACGCCCGGCCTGGACGAACTGCAGCAAGGGGCGGAGTTTATTGCCGGGGAAATCCGCCGGGGCGGTAAAGTATATGTGCACTGCGGTTCGGGCGTCGGCCGCGCACCGACCATGGCGGCGGCTTATCTGGTCTCGCTCGGTCATGCTCCGGGGGAGGCCTGGGAGATCATCCGCCAGGTACGCCCGTTCATCCGCCCAACCTGCGTTCAGCGAGAACAGATCGAACGCCTGGCGGAAATCCTTCGCAAGCCGGTGTCTTGACCGCCGCGGTTAAGACATGCGGGGCTGGATAAATACGCGGTGATAAAGAACAATCGATCCGGCCACCGCCAGGTTGTAGGACGCTTTGTTAACGGCTTCCAGTGCGACGACTGCATCGCACTGACGTAAAATCCGCCCGGGCAGCCCGACCGCTTCCGAGCCGAGCAGGTAGATCGCTCGCTCGGGGTGCTGGAAGGCGGATAGCGGCTGCCCGCCCATTTCAATCCCGACCAGCTGCGCTCCTACCGGGCGGGCGAGGAGAAAATCCTCGAAGGTCAGGTAATGGCGCAGGGGGATCATGCTCGGAGCGTCATCGGTATCGCTGCTCTGTCGGCGGTAGGATCGGCCGATCACGAAAATTCCGGCGGCGCCCAGCTGGCAGGCGCTGCGCCAGAGCGTGCCGATATTTTCAGAATTGCGCGGCTGGTAGATGCCGATCTCGAAATAACCCATCGTAATTGTTCCTTACCTGGTTATACCATGCAGGATAACCCCCCGGCAAAGGTCAGTGTAAATTCTGCGGATCGGTCTTCACGGGAAGGTGTAACCATTTTCCTCGCGGAATGCGTTCATTATAGCTGTAAAAACCAGGACAAGTCTTCTTGGGGCAGGGGTTTGTGCTATATTAATAGCGAGCGATTTGATCTGATTTTCGCGCAGGTCATGGATAAACCCAAGGAGGAACGGATGGCAAGTAAAATCAGATCTGAGAACGGTTACAAAGCGGCGGCGTTGGCCTTCCTGGATGCGGTCATCGGCCGCGAAGGCGGCGATACGGTCGGGGTGCGCCTTTGGGACGGAAGCGTCTGGCCGCCGGAAGCCGCAGACCGGCCTGTCTGGCTGGTGCTGCGCCACCCTGGCGCCCTGCGGGCGATGTTTCTGCCCGGCACCGAGCTGGCCCTGGCTGAGGCATATCTTTATAATGATTTTGACATCGAGGGCGACATCATCCGCGTGTTCGACCTGGCCGACCGCCTGGCGCGCACGACCCAGGGATGGCGCACCAAACTCTCGGCGGCGCGGATGCTGCTCCAGCTGCCTGCCGAAGCGAATCCCCGCCAGGCGCAGCGCGGCCCTGCCCGGCTGCGCGGACGGCAGCACAGTCTGGAGCGGGACCGTAAGGCAGTGCGCTACCATTACGACGTTTCCAACGATTTCTACCAGCTCTGGCTCGACCGGCGGATGGTGTATTCCTGCGCGTATTTCGAGCGCGAGGAGATGGACCTCGATGCCGCCCAGGAGGCCAAGCTGGATGTTATCTGCCGTAAACTGGGCCTTCAACCCGGCCAGCGCCTGTTGGATGTCGGCTGCGGCTGGGGCGGGCTGGTGATCTACGCCGCCGAAAAGTACGGCGTACACGCGACCGGGATCACCCTGAGCAAGCCGCAGGCCGAGCTGGCCAATCAGCGCATCCGGGAAGCCGGTTTAAGCGAGCGTTGCCGGGTGGAGGTCCGCGATTACCGCGAGCTGGAGGAGGATCAGCCTTACGATGCCCTGGCCAGCATCGGCATGTTCGAGCACGTCGGCGAGGCGCTTCTGGAAACCTATTTTCAGAAGGCCTGGCGGCTGCTCAAGGAGGGCGGAGTCTTTCTCAATCATGGCATCGCCCGGCGGGCGACCGAGCCGCCAGCCCCCAGGGAGAACTTCAACGACGCTTACGTTTTCCCTGACGGCGAGCTGACCGCGATCAACCGCACCCTCCACGCTGGCGAGCAGGCGGGCTTCGAGGTGCGCGACGTGGAAAGTCTGCGCGAGCATTACGCCCGCACCCTGCGCCACTGGGTCGAGCGCCTGGAAGAACGCCATGAGGAGGTGCTTCAATATGTGGACGAGCCCACCTACCGCGTCTGGCGGCTGTTCATGGCCGGCTCCTCGCATGGGTTTTCCAGCGGGCGGCTGAACGTCTATCAGGCGCTGCTGGTTAAACCGTACCCGGATGGTCGCAGCGGGCTGCCGTTAACCCGTGCCGATTGGTACGTAGCATCCCGCCGCTGAGCGTTTACTCGACCTTCTCTACCACGATGGTCAGGTTGGCTGCCAGAGCGGCGATCGCGCCGACAGCGGCCCACACCGGCAGCAGCAGCGCCCCGACCACACCGATGGTCAGCGGGATTTCAATGAGGGTCTGGCCTTTATCATTCTTGATAATTATTCGACGGACGTTGCCTTCGTGGAGGATTTCTTTCAGCTTGGATACCAGCTGCTCGCCGTCGACGCGGAACTCTTCATAACGAACATTTTCTTCTGA
>FWPV01015786.1_pt1 | contig 10784 bp, 9 predicted proteins | sample 2228371 | NCBI WGS metagenome assembly FWPV01 (sample SAMEA103939776, study PRJEB20133) | metagenome | reverse complement strand
GAATCGTGAGGCTACGAACCTAATACCAATAAACTTTTTAGCTTGCTCTGTTCTCATGAACTGGTCTACTTGCAATAGAGAACGTTTCTTAAAAAGCACCAAAAATAACAGGCTGAGGAAGATAAAGAAGGAGATATTCGTGGTAATACTCTGTCATCTCTTACCTTGCTTTTGACATCAAACATGGAGTAAAATGTATTACAGAAATGAATAAATCTAGAAAATAGGTTATTCATTTTTGCTCCTTATTATGAAATCATAGTATTATCCCCTTGGGTTAGCAATGTTATTACTAGTTTTAGCTATTAAGAGAAAAGAAAAGAGAAATCCAGGGGGATTGTCTACATATTTTACCACATTTTTTCATGCTTGATAATCCTGTCGGGGAATTTCTGGTCAGCTGAAAATTTTCTTGACATTTCAATAATAATATGATAAATTTTAAATAGAAAAAGCATGCATCTATCATCAAATCCAAACACATATAAAAATCTAATACAATACTCATACAATTTTACCTCTTATGTTTTATTATAGGTAGAAAATTGAGATGCGTAGTTTAGACATAAAATATCTTGTAATCTACTATACCTTCGACAAGTATGAAGATCATACCGTTATAGATTGCTCTCCTATGAAGAACAATGGAAAAATATATGGTAATTATAGTCTGGCAAATGGCAAATATGGTTCAGCATTGAACTTTGAACCAGGGACATATATTGATTTAAATGGACCAAAGTTACAAGGCAAATCAGAAGAAGCTATTACTATTTGTGTATGGCTCAATCACAAATCAAGCTCAGATAATCAAGAGATATTTGATGCCATAGGCACTTCACATAGTGATGGTTTATATCATTTTGAAATTCGTCCTGATAATACATTTAGATGGTATTGTCGTAATGACAATAAGATTCCAATTTTTGATATTGATCATAAGGGAGACGCTACTCCTAATGAATGGATCCATGTTGCAGGCACATATAGTAGAGCTGATGGCAAGGCTACATTATATGTTAATGGGGAAAAAATAGCTGAAAGTAATAGCAATTTAGCATTGCCAACAGATTGGGGGGCTGCTGCTCGTATAGGGCAACATAGAGGTGGACGTTGGTATATGGGGCTAATGGATGATTTTAATATGTGGTGCAAAGCACTTACTCAGGAAGAGATAAGAATGGTAATGGATGGAGTATTGACAAATAAGTTTTGAAAATTTAAATTATTGCTAAATTTTAGGCATTGTCCTACAAGAGGCTGTTTCCAGAATGTCTAGCTTATCACAAGAGAATAACAAAATTTATGTTAATCCCGCGATTGTCGCCAGAGCTGAAGATAATGATGATATAGTTTTGTATAATAGGCAAACTGGGGCTATACATTTTGTTAATTTATACGGTATGGCTATTTTAGGGCTATGTTGTTTAGGTTATAGTAGGAACGAAATATTAAGTATAGCTAAAGATATAATGGACAACGAACATGAAGCATTAAAAAAGGTTCAAGATTTCTTAGATGATCTTATCAGGAATAAAGTTCTTTCTGAGGGGGTTGATTTTACAAAGTATGAACTTAATACTGAAGATATTAAGTTCCCCAGACTAAGCACTATGTATTTATATGTAACTGATCAATGTAATTTGTTCTGTAGGCATTGCTGGGTATCACCTGTTAAAATTTCGTCAGAGCATATACAAACAAAAATGTCATTAGAGGATCTTAAACGAGTTATTACAGAAGCGATTGACCTTGGGCTTAATAGTATAAAAATAACGGGTGGTGAACCGTTTTTGTGGCCCGAAATCAGTGATCTGCTAAAGTTTCTTCATGAAAAGGAAATAGAAATTGGCATTGAGACAAATGGCACTTTGATTACATCTGATATTGCAGATATGATGATGCGTGCTAATGTAAAATCAGTAGGGGTTAGCATAGATGCAGCAGATTCAATTATCCATGATTATATCCGTGCCTCAAAAGGGTCCCATGCAGCAGCTTTACGGGGACTAAAACTTCTATTGGCAAATGGGATACGCTCTGGCGTGATTATGTCGGTATATAGAGAAAACCTCTTACAAATAGAACCTTTATTGTCTTCTCTTAGCACGTTTGATATTGAATATGTCAAGTTTAATCCAATAACTCCAACAGGGCGAGCTAAGAATCTAAAAGAAGCCGGTTTATTACTTAGCGATATGGAGGTAAAAAAAGAAATTATTGATAAGATCCCATCTTGGGAAACCAAATTTAATATACCACTTGTAGTAAGTTATCCAACTTCATACATGCCATTTTCTTACTTTAAAAAAGGTAATATTGGAATATGCCCGTTCCATTCTTTACTTTCAATACTTGCCAATGGTGATATAAGCTTTTGTGGATTCGGTTATAGTGAGCCACAATGGATAATGGGAAATATATCGAATACAGATATTAAAGAATTATGGGAAAATCATTCGTTGCTACTTGAAGCACGAGAGAGTATACCAAATAAATTCGAGGGGGTATGTGCTCATTGTATATTAAAGTGGCAATGTAAAGGAAATTGTCGAGCTCTAGCTGTTGAATTATCTAATAGCTTAGTTGCTTCTGACTCGTCATGTCAGAATTTATATGACGCAGGTTTATTTCCTCGGTATTTACTTGAATCTGAGTATGTTCCGTTAAGGAAACTTTAACCATATTTGGATATTTATTTTAATATTGACATTATCCAAGCAACTTTTCTATATTACCTATTTGTTCAAAATCCAGCTACTATTAATCACACATATTTAATCTATAAACACTGTTCGTTATTTATTCCTAAGGTTACTGTATTAGGAGAAAGCCATGGATAAAGCTGATGAAAAAACTGATAGACGTGATTTTTTGAAAAAAGCATTACTTGGAACTGGACTTGCTTTGATTTCCACTGACCTAATTAGCAAAATAGAAGTACTATCTGAGCCAATGTTTTCGCATATTTTACCACATATGAGTGGTTGTGCCAAAGGAAGTTGCACAAGTGGAATCTGCCAAAGAGGTTTGTGTGAAAATGGAATCTGTCCTAGTGGTGCGATTTCATAAAGCTCAAAAATAATTTAGGGCAATCGAAAAAAAAAGCAATTTTGACAAGATAACGACGTTTTTGCCGGATATTTTATAAAGCTATTACGGAGGGAAAAAGTATGGATAGTGTTGAAGGGAAAATTGATAGACGTGATTTTCTAAAGAAGGCATTACTTGGAACCGGGCTTGCTCTAGTTGGGACGGATTTGATTAATCAAATATTTTCCGATCCATCTGCCTCACATATTACTCCTGAAGTAGTAGATTGTGACAGAGGATTATGTGACCGATATGGAGCGTGTTGTAGTGGAATATGTGCAAGTGGCTTCTGTAAACCAACCGGAAAGTTGAGCTGATACAACTATTAGGATTGTGTAGAACATCTATAATCTTACATTTTTGGGAAAAACGCTAGATCTGTGAGTTACTACGCCTCTATAATATGAAAATCTTTGTGAAATCTAAACTTTGAGCCTTCATATCTGAAAATTACAGACCTTTCACAACAAAAAATATGGAATTTTGGTATGGAAAATTTGAAAATTGTAACAGAACCCCCTAAATATAAAATGCATCTGGTCCCCCATATTCATTGGAATCGCGAATGGTTTCTTACATATCAAAATTCTCAAATGAGATTAGTAGATATATTGGACCATGTATTAGAAGTTTTGGAAAATGATCCTAAGATAAAATCTTATACTTTGGATGGTCATACAGCTTTGGTTGAGGATTATTTAGAGATAAGACCGGAGAATAAGGATAAAATTATAGATTATGTAAAACAAAAAAGGCTTTTAATAGGTCCTTGGTTTATAGAGACAAATCAGTTTTTGGTAAGCGGTGAGTCTATTATAAGGAATTTGATACTAGGAAATAAAATATCTAACAAACTAGGCGGGCGCATGGATGTTGGCTATTTGCCAGATGCACCTGGGCACATATCTCAGATGCCTCAGATCTTAAAAGGTTTTGGAATAGATAGTGCTGTTGTTTATAGGGGAATGGGCTGTACTAAAATAAGCGAACTAAAAACAGAATATATATGGCTCTCACCAGATGGAACCTCCGTATTACTAATTTATATGCCAAAGGGATTTAACATTGTCCATACATTAAAGATGTTCAATATTACTTTAGCGTCTTCAGAAATTTCAAAAATACAAATGGAATTATCTTCTTGTGTAACAACGCAGAATATATTATTGATGTGTAGCACACTATCCCCTATTTTAGATTTATCGAAAACTATTGATCAAATAAATGATTGTATAAATGATGGGGAAATTATATTTAGTGATTTGCCGAATTATATAGAAAGTATTAGACAGATTAATCCAAATTTGGAAGAAATATTTGGCGAATTGTTGGATTGTCGTAGAACCTGTATTACACCGGGTGTTCTCTCTGCTCGTGTGCCCATTAAGCAAGAAAATGAATATATACAAACAATTATGGAAAGATGGGTTGAACCATATAGCACATTTACATGGATTTTGGGAGCAAAATATCCTGAAGAATATATTTGGTTGGCTTGGAAGTATTTAATGTATAATCAGTTTTGTGATACCATTTCTGGAACATGCATCGATAAGGTATATGACGAAGTTAAAGTCCGGTTTCAAAAAGCTCTCGAAGTTGCGGAAGTATTGACTAAGAGAGCTTTAGAAGGTATTGTTTTCTGTATAGACACTAAAGAAAGTTCTCCAAAAGACAGTTATCTTGTAGTTTTTAATCCATTACCCTGGCAGAGAACAGATTTAGTCGAAGCCATTATTGATATTCCTTGGGAAGTTACTGTTTCTGACATTGCTTTATATGACTCCAACGATGACCTTGTCACAATTCAGATCGTTGATTTATGGACAGAGCAATCAGCTAATATGATGCCATTGGTTAGACCATTTTACAAATGGAGTAAACGGGTTTTAATAGCATTTATAGCTTGTAATGTTCCTAGTAATGGCTATAAGACATATAAAATATCTTATAAATCCGCTACTACAAATAATTACCAAAACAATATTTCTATTCAACCATCGGTATTAGAGAATGAATATCTTAAAGTTGAAATAAAGGCAAATGGAACTTTGAATATTACTGATAAAAATACTGGAACAATATACCAAGACTGTAATTTATTTGAAGATTCCGGAGATGCTGGAGATTTATACACTTTTACCCCTCCGCTTTGGAACAGAGTAATTACAAGCTCTAATTCTGAAGCGGAAATAGAGCTTGTTAAAAACGGTCCGGTATTTTCCAGATATAAAGTGAAAATGAAAATTTATATACCTGAGGAACTGACACCCTCCGAAGAAATTCCAGAGGAGGTTATCTTAGAAGGACATCCATTGTGTGATCTACTCGATAGTGAACCATATCCATCAAGGACACAGAGAAGTGACAAATTAATTGAGAACGAAATTGTTTCATATATAACGTTGGCTAGTAAATCAAGCCGAGTTGATATTACCACAGAAGTAGATAATCGATCAAAGGAACATAGGTTAAGAGTATTATTTCCATCTGATATAAAAACCCAATATTCATATTCAGATACACCTTTTGATATCATCAGAAGACCTATTGAAATTTCATATATAGGTGGTGAAGAGGAGGATGCTATAGCTACATATCCTTTCTCTACATTTGTGGATATAAATGATAGTAACATAGGATTAGCTATTATTAGTGGTGGATTGTTTGAATATGAAGTAAAAAATGACGGAAGGAATACTATAGCATTGACTCTTCTTAGGTGTGTAGGATGGCTTAATAGGGATATCCTATATAACCGGCGGCGTCATCTAGCTCCTATACTACCCACTCCTGATGCCCAATGTCTAGGAAAGCATCTTTTTAACTACTCGATATTCCCCCATTCCGGAACATTGGAGTCTGCAGAAGTCTATAAGCAAGCACATCAACATAATGTGCCTATGAGAACGATACAAACGAATATGCATGATGGAATACTGGAAAAAGAAATGAGCTTTTTAAGTTGCACACCCGATGAGCTTATAATCAGCGCAATTAAAAAAGCAGAAAAAGAAAATGCAGTAATAGTGAGATTATACAATATTTCTAACAGAGATGTTCAAGGTAAATTAACAATTTTTGAGCCAATTGCGAAAGCACAATTAGTTTATTTAAGTGAAGAACCAACAAATGAGGATTTGGTTCTTGATAGTTACAATACTGTTAGTATATTCGTAAAAAAGCATGAAATAGTAACTATAGAGATTTTTCTTAAGTAAGCATAGGGTAATTATAATGCGAATAGCCATCAATGCTAGATCATTGACCTCAGATAAGACTGGTATTGGAAATTATATACTAAATCTTATTTTTGCATTAGCCCAGATTGATAAAGAAAATAATTATGTGATCCTATATGATCCAGACCAGATAAAAGGAAATATTAAATTTCCAAATCAAAGAAATTTTGAATTAGCACCTTGCCAATGGGAAAATTACTGGGAACAGATATGTTTACCAACAGAACTGGAAAAACGACACATAGATATATTACATGCTCCAGCCTTTACAATTCCTGTAATTAAAGTTTGTAAAACTGTAGTGACCATTCACGATATCACTTACAAGTTATTTCCTGATAATTTCGATAAATATGCGATTGACTATTATAATAAATGGGTGCCAATATCGGTACAAAATGCTGACATGGTTATAACAGATTCAGAATGCACTACAAGAGATGTTATAGAACACTATTCTATACCGGAAGAAAAAATCGAAACCATACATTTATCTTGTGGAAGGGAATTCCGAAAACTCTCTCATATGGATTTATCATCTGTGTGCCAAAAATACGGTATCAAAGGAAGATACATATTATATGTAGGAACATTAGAATATAGAAAGAATATTCATCGCATGTTATCCGCATTTAAACTTCTGAGGCAACAAAAGGTTATAGAACATCAATTTCTTTTGGTTGGTAAACAAAGACCATTTTTTGACGTAAATGAAATTATCAAAAAATTGGATTTAGGAGATTCTGTTGTTATTACAAATTACGTTCCAGACTTTGTATTGCCCATATTATATAATGCTGCTGATTTGTTTGTATACGTTTCACTTTATGAAGGTTTTGGGATTCCTCCTTTAGAAGCAATGAGTTGTGGAACTCCTGTTGTTTCATCTAATACTTCGTCCCTTCCTGAAGTTGTAGGTGATGCAGCTTTAATGGTTAATCCATTTGATGTTGAAGATATAGCAAATGCAATGTATAAGTTGCTTACAGATCATGCTCTGCGGCAGGAATTGATACAAAAGGGGTTCAAACGAGCTGAGCATTTTTCCTGGATAAAAACTGCAAGTAAAACACTTTCTGTTTATAATAAACTGAAAAAATTGACTATATAAGGAAAGAATGATGAGGATAGGATTAGTTACTACATGGGGAACCAGATGTGGTATAGCACAATATTCTATGTATCTAGCCCGGTCTTTATCAGATTTGGGCATAGAAGTCATCATCTTTGCAGAAAAATCTGATCTGTCAGAAGAACATAATAATGATAGAATAAAAGTTATTAGGTGCTGGTCAAGATCTCAATACGATCTTCATCAAGTGATAGAGGAGGCCCAAAGCATTTCTGTTGATATTATTCATATACAGCATGAATATAGCCTTTTCGAAGAGCACACATTAATGAGATTTCTAACCGAATTGAAATCTATTGGTGCCAAAAATGTAGTAACTATGCACAGTATAGTTAGAAGTAAAGCTACCGAAGCAAAAATTGCATCATTAGTTGACAAAATTATTGTTCATTCAGAACACTGCAGAAACTACATGCTTAACATTAATGAATACTGTGATAAAGTTGTTATCATTCCTCACGGCTCTCCCAATATTGTTACAATGAATACTGCAGAATTAAGGGAGAAATTTAATATTAAATCTAATCATGTAATTGCTTCTTTCGGGTTTATGCAACCCTATAAAGGGTTTGATATAGTATTAGAAGCTCTTATTCAGTTAAAACAAAAGTATCATGATATTCTATATCTAATAGCATCTTCTATTCGTCCCAAAGAAAAAAATAGCCTCGAATATTACTGGAAATTGAGAAGAATAATTAGTAAAAATGGCTTGAGCGGAAATGTGAGGTTATATCATGATTTTTTGCCTGAATCAATCATACAGGAAATATTACAGCTATCTGATATTATAGTTCTTTATTATGGTTTTAATCTTACTAATGCAACTAGTGCAGCTGTCCGTTTTTCTTTAGCATCGCTGCGCCCAGTAATAGTATCAAAAATAAATTTTTTTGCTGACCTTAATGATGAAGTAATAAAAGTTGAGCCAAATTCCCCAACAAAGTTAGTGCAGTCTATTACAAATCTTTTTGAAGATGATAATTTACGAGACCAACTTATCAAAAACGCACACAGATTGTTAATAAACACAAGTTGGCACAAAATAGCTGAGAAGCACCTTCAGATGTATATTAATCTTAAGAAATCTGCTTCAATTACCCCCAGCTATCGTAAAATAGGTGCATCTACATTAAAACATAAAAATATGCACAAAACAAAGTCTATCAGTGTATGTTATATAGTATATAATGAAGAACTATTTTTAAAGTATTCTATTAAGTCTATATATAACTTTGCAGATCAAATCATAATTGTTGATGGTAGTCCTCAAGGAGCTTCCACAGATAACACCAAAACAATAGTTGACAGTTTTGGAACAGAGAAGATCATTTACGTTCAAGGAACTTTTATGGATAAGAAGGAACAACGAAATGAATATCTAAAATATATTACAGGTGATTGGATTTTAGTAGTCGATGGAGATGAAGTGTATAAGTATTCTCACCTGCAAAGATTGCGCAAAATTATCGAAACGAGGCATGATATCGTAGCTATCCATTTTGATTTCATTCATTTTTGGAAAGATTTAAAACATTATAGAGTAGGTAACATTTTTAGTGATATACCATTTAGATGCTATATGTATCAGAAAGGAATGCACTATAGAGAGCACTACTTAATAGCTAACTCGGATGGTCAATTTATCGATTATTTGCCAAATGTCTATTATGATAGTATAATTAAAGCTTATCATTACGGATACGTCAAGCCACTACAGGATATTCGTGCCAAAATGATATACTACGCAAAAAGAGGGGATGCTGGCTCCATGCACCAAAAAGATCCCGAAGCTTTTGCCGATTATTTTATAAAAAATGAGTGGAAGTTGGATAGACCAGATGTTTACAAATATTCAGGAAGGCATCCTTTTGTTATTCAGCAATATATTAAAGCTGTAAAGAATAAAAATGAACAAGAAATCACCTAACGATTTTACAGTATTAATGTTATCACCCGAATATCCGCCAGATTATGCCACAGCTGTAAGCAGATACGTTTATCATTTATCCCAAACTTTGACAGAGCTTGGTGTGAATGTCATTGTAATTACATGTTGCTCTGACGGTTGTATGGAAATAGATACGATAAAAGGGGTTAAAGTTTACCGTATAAAAAGGTCGCTATTTGCTTCACATCCATTATCAATGGCACAACAAATGAGGCAATATCTTCCTGTATTTATAAGACAGGTTATTCCATATATCAAAGGAATAGATGTTGTTCATGCTAACGATTGGAAAATGGCATTGGCTTTCTTAGAATTTTGCAAAACCTATGATATTCCTTTGATAGTCAGTTTTCATAATTTAGAATCAGCCTATTTGCAAACCTTCTCTAATTACCTATCCCCGATAGAAAAATACATAAAAAAGCAGATATGCGAAGTCGAAAGAGTAGTGGCAAAAAAAGCAAAACATCTTATACTAAAAAGTGAATTTGCATATAAAGTGATAACTGATTTATTTTCAATAAAAAACGACATTATAGATATTATTCCGTATGGTATAAATTTAAACATTATAAATAACGAAAATATTAGTAATATAAATGCATTTAGAAGTATATTTGCTACTCCTGATCAGTTAATTGTCACTTTTATAAATAACAGAAATAACTTTATATCAATGTCCTACATCAAAGCATTACCGCGTATAATATCAGAATATCCTGAAGTTAAATTCATTATAGCTTCTCCTTTTGCTACTGGTATTGAATTGTGGAGGGAAATAAAAAATTTAAATCTAAGTAGTCATGTTTTTCCAATAGGCATGATCGGTGCTAAAGTTTTTCTATCTTTGCTAAAATGTTCTGATGTTTTAGTCGTTCTAGATTTATACGAGTCTACTATTTTTCCAGCTCTTGAAGGTATGATGTTTAGACTACCAGTAATAATTTATCAAGAAGGAATTTTCAACGAATCAATTCAAAATGGTATTAATAGTATCGTAATTCCTCTCATGTCACCTGAATCATTAGCCGATAAGATTATTCACTTGCTTATTCATCCAAAAGAAAGGCAAAAAATAGTGGATAAAGCATTAAAATACCTAATAGATAACCATAATAGTGTTAAAGAAGCACAAAACACAATCTCGGTATATAAAAGGCTAATTCGATATGACTAATACTAGTTTAAAAAATTAATGGGCTTGTCAAGCTTTTTGTGTAAACTCCCATTCTGCCACACTACAACAAATTTATCTTATACCATTTAAAAAAATAATTATTCATTACGATTATCATTTATTATAAAATCCCTCTAAATCTCCCTTTGGATTGTAGGGGCGAAAGGCCGTTCGCCCCTACATTTCATC
>FWPV01015785.1_pt1 | contig 10785 bp, 11 predicted proteins | sample 2228371 | NCBI WGS metagenome assembly FWPV01 (sample SAMEA103939776, study PRJEB20133) | metagenome | reverse complement strand
GCCGGGCCACGCGCGGGCCGAGGCGACCAGCAGCGGGGAGGCGGGGAACCCGTCGCGGGCGTACCCGATCGCGGGGGCGAGCACACGCGCCAGCGGCAGGCGGCCGTACCGGCCGTGCAGAGCCAGCCAGCCGTCGACGCACCCGGGCACGGTGACGGCCCGGATGTCGCCACGGAACGGCATGGTCGAGCGCCCCTCGGCTCGGAGCCGCTCCGGGTCGGCGCCGCTGCCGGCCCGGCCGGACGCGTTCAGCGCCCGGGGAGCGGGCTCACCAGGGACGTGGACGAGCGCGAAGAGGTCGCCGCCCAGGCCGCACAGGTGCGGTCCGGTCACGGCCAGCACCGCGTTGGCGGCCACCGCCGCGTCGGCGGCCGACCCGCCGGCCGCGAGGACGTCGAGACCGGCCTGGGTGGCGAGCTGATCGGCGGTGGCGACCATGCCGTGGGGGGCGAGCACGGTACTCACGGGCGCGACAGGAGCAGGCACGAGCGGCGAAGCTAGTGGGGTGCCCGACATCGCGGTGGCAGACGAGCTCCGGGCGATCGTGGGAGCCACGCACGTCCTCACCGACCGGGCGTCAATCGCCGGGTACCTCGTGGACTGGACCGGCCGCTGGAGGGGTGAGGCCACCGCCGTGATCCGCCCGGCCGACACCGGGCAGGTCGCCGCCGTCGTGCGGTGGTGCGCCCGCCATCGTGTCCCGCTGGTGACGCAGGGGGGGAACACCAGCCTGGTCGGGGGCGCCGTCCCGGTGGAAGGCGGCGTGGTGCTGTCCACCCGCCGCCTCACCCGGTGCGACCCTGTCGACCGGGTCGCGGGCCAGGTGACGGTGGGGGCCGGGCTCACCCTGGAGGCGCTGCAGGCCCACGCCGCAGCTGCCGGATGGGCGTTCGGGGTGGACCTCGCCGCCCGTGGCAGTGCCACCGTCGGGGGCATGATCGCCACCAACGCCGGCGGGACCCGGGTGCTGCGCCACGGGACGATGCGGGCCCAGGTGCTCGGGGTCGAGGCCGTGCTCGGCACCGGGACCGTCGTGTCCCGGCTGGACGGTCTGGTGAAGGACAACACCGGTTACGACCTCGCCGGGCTGCTGTGCGGCAGCGAAGGCACGCTCGGGGTGGTGACCGCCGCCCGTCTGCGCCTGGTCCCCGAACCACCCGAGCAGCTCGTGGCGATGGTGGCTGCCGGCTCGTGGGCCGACGCCATGGATCTCGCGGTCGAGGCGCGGCGCACCCTGCCCTCGCTCGATGGTCTGGAAGCGGTCGATGCCGCAGGCCTCGACCTGGTCCACCGCGAGCTCGGACTGTCCCTGCCGTTCAGCCCGCCGCCGGTGGCGGTCCTGGTGGCGCTGGCCGGGACCGGCGATCTCGACGCCGAACTCGCCCCGCTGCTGGGTGACCGGCCGGCCGTTGCCGCCGCCGACCCGGCGGGCCGGGCCCGGCTGTGGCGCCTGCGGGAGGCCCAGTCCGAGGCCGTCGCCCGGCTCGGCGTCCCTCACAAGCTCGACGTCACGCTCCCGCTGGCGGTGCTCGCCGGGTTCGCCGAGACCATCGGCCGGGTGGTCCGCGAGGTCGACCCGGCGGCGCAGACCTTCGTGTTCGGCCACCTCGGCGACGGGAATCTCCACGTCAACGTCTTGGGCCCGCCACCAGACGACGAGGCCGTCGACGATGCGGTCCTCGCCTCGGTCGTGGCGCTCGGGGGCAGCATCTCGGCCGAGCACGGCATCGGGCGGGCCAAGCGGGATTGGCTGGTGCGCGCCCGTCCGTCAGGTGAGCTGACGGCCTTCCGGGCCATCAAGGCGGCACTCGATCCCGAAGGGGTGCTGAACCCGGGGGTGCTGCTCGGTCGTTGAACCCCTGGGTCGGGTGACCTAGGCTCGGCAGAGGAGTTGGGGCGTCCGTCGGTCTCATCCGTCGTGCCTCCGGTGGTGGTCGCCCTATGAAGACGCAGATCAGCTTGAAGCAGATCGCCGTGTGGCTCGCCATCGGCTTCATCGTCTACCTGGTTTGGGTCGATCAGACCGGCACGGTGGCCGACCGGATGAACACCTACCTGAGGGCCATCTTCGGGTTCCTCGGCGACTTCATCCAGAAGCTCGGCTCGTTCCTCTCCGGGTTGTTCGGTCCGAGAGAACGGCAGGCGTGAGCCTCTTCGTCGACCCCTCCGGGCGGCCGGGCCGCGTGACGAGGTGGTGGCAGAAGCTCGTCGAGGACCCGGGTGAGACCCTGCGCCGCAAGCACCTCACCTACGAGGAGCAGGTGTTCTACGAGGACCCGCCGGCCACCTGGTCGCTGGTGCTCGGCACCTGGTGGCTCTGGTTGGTGCTCGTCGCCACGGTGTTCGTGGTGGTGTCCTCGGAGTTCCGGTTGTGGCGACTGGGCGTCGTGGTGCTGCTGGTCGCTGCGGTGATCCTTGGGGTGAAGTGGGTCCGCCGCCACTACACCCGCTACGTGGTCACCTCGATGCGGGTCCTGCGTCTCTCCGGCGTGCTCACCCGGCGGGTGGACTGGATGCCGCTGTCGCGGATCACCGACGTCACCTTCAAGCAGAACCCGTTCGAGCGGGCCGGCGGGTTCGCCGACGTGCGGATCGTGTCGGCGTCGGAGGCGACCGGCCTGCGGACCCTCGAAGACGTCGCCGACCCGGTGCGCTTCCACCGCATCCTGACCTTCTGCGTGGAGGCCAAGAACCCGAACGTGAAGTTGGGCTACTGGCCGGCCGCCGAGATCCACTGACCGCGACGTTCCAGCACCCGCCTGAGCACCGAGGGCCGGTCGGTCATGATGCCGTCCACGCCGAGGTCGAGCAGGCGCTCCATCTCCGCCGGGTCGTCGATGGTCCAGACGTGCACCGGAAGCCCCAACCGGTGCGCAGTCGAGACGAACCGCCGGTCGACGATCGGCAGCGGACCCTGCTTCACCGGCACCTGCGCGCAGGCGCCGGCCTTTCGCGCCTTGGCCCCGGCGAAGGGCGCGCCGTAGCTCGCCGTCCGCAGCGCGGCCACGCCCCGGGGTCCGAGCGAGGTGCACAGCGCCGGACCGACCAGCGCCCGCACCCGGTTGATCCGCCTGTCGCTGAACGCTCCGACGCACACCCGCTCGACGATGCCGGTCCGGACGATGGCCTCGGCCAGCGGCTCGACGGCGTTCTCCCGCTTCACGTCGACGTTGAACCGGGCGGAGGGGAAGGCCGTCACCAGCTCCTCGAACCGGACGATCGGCTCGGTCCCGTCGATCAGGGCCCGGCGTACCTCGTCCCACGGCAGGTCGGCGATCACCCCGGTCCGGTCGGTCACCCGGTCGAGGTGCTCGTCGTGGAACGCCACCAGCACCCCGTCCCGGGTGGCGTGGACGTCGGTCTCGAGGTACCGGTACCCGAGGTCCACCGCGGCCTGGAACGCCCGCATCGAGTTCTCCGGTGCCTCCTCGGCCCCGCCCCGGTGGGCGAACGCGATGGGCCCGGGGTGGTCGAGGAACGCGAAGCGCGCGGCCATGCCCGCAGTATCGTCCGCCCATGGCCGAGCAACGAGCGATCCCGCTCGCCGGGGCGCGCCTGACCACCGGCGACGCCATCGAAGTCCGGGCACCCTACGACGGATCGGTCATCGGGGCGGTGCCGTCCTGCGGGCCGGACGAAGTCGACCGGGCGGTGCGCGCCGCCCGGGCTGCGCTCCAGGGCGGCCCGCTCCCCCTGTGGCGGCGCGCCGAGATCCTCGACCGGGCCGCCCAGCTGCTCGCCGAGCGCGTCGAACGCTTCGCCCGCACCATCGCCCTGGAGGCCGCCAAACCGATCCGGACCGCCCGGGTCGAGGCGCAGCGGGCGGTGAGCACGTTCCAGTTCGCTGCGGCCGAGGCCCGGACGCTCGCCGGCGACGTGGTGCCACTCGACGCCTCCGCGGCCGGCGAGGGCAAGATCGGCTTCACCGTCCGCGTGCCGGTCGGGGTGATCGGGGCGATCAGCCCGTTCAACTTCCCGCTCAACCTCGTCGCACACAAGCTGGCCCCCGCCATCGCCGCCGGATGCCCGGTGGTGCTCAAACCGGCGTCGCAGACGCCGTTCAGCGCCATCGACCTTGCCGAGCTCCTGCTCGACGAGTGCGGCCTACCCGACGGGTTCCTCCACGTGGTGACCGGCGGCGGGGGGACCGCCGGGAACGCCCTGGTCGACCATCCCGACGTGGCCATGATCACCTTCACCGGATCACCCGACGTGGGCTGGGGGATCCGGGCGCGAGCGCCCCGGAAGAAGGTCGGACTCGAACTCGGCAACAACGCCCCGGTGGTGATCGAACCCGACGCCGACTGGCTGGCCGCCGCCGACAAGATCAAGGTGGCGGGGTTCAGCCACGCCGGTCAGAGCTGCATCTCCACCCAGCGGATCTTCGTCCACCGGCGCATCGCCGACGCGTTCACCGAGGCCCTCGCCGAGCGGGTGGCGGCGCTCCGGGTCGGCGACCCGCTCGAGGAGTCTACCGACGTATCGGCGCTGATCTCCACCGCCGAACGGGACCGGGTGAGAACGTGGATCGACGAGGCCGTCGCCGGCGGGGCCAGGGTGGTGACCGGCGGCGACCTGACCGACGACGGTGTGCTACGCCCGACGGTGCTCGCCGAGGTGACCCCGGAGATGCTGGTGTGCCGGCGGGAGGTGTTCGGACCGGTGGTCGGCATCCAGACCTACGACGACGTCGACGAGGCGCTGCGGCTGGCCAACGACACCGACTACGGGCTCCAGGCGGCGGTGTTCACCCGGGACCTCGCCGTGGCGCTGCGGGCTGCCCGCACCCTCGACTTCGGCGGCGTGCTGGTCAACGAGGTGCCGACCTGGCGGGCCGACCAGCAGCCCTACGGTGGCCGGCGCGATTCGGGCAACACCAGGGAGGGCCCGCACTACGCGGTGCGGGAGATGACCGAGGAGCGCCTCGTGGTGCTCGGTGCGTGACCCGGCCGCCGGGGCGCCGGAGGTTCAGCTCGAGGGAGCGGGAGGGACGCAATGGAGTTCGGCGTGCTCTACGACCTGCGCAACCCGCGCTGGTCGGGCCTCACCGATGCCCAGGTGTACGCCGAGACCCTCGAGCACATCGCGGCGTGCGAGGCGATGGGCTTCGACGTGGTGTGGCTGACCGAGCACCACTTCATCGACGACGCCTACCTGCCCGCCGTGCTGCCGTTCGCCGCCGCGGTCGCGGCCCGCACCACCCGGGTGACCATCGGCACCGCGGTGCTGCTGCTGCCGCTCCACGACGCGCTCCGGGTGGCCGAGGATGCCGCCGTGGTCGACGTGCTGTCCGGCGGGCGGCTGCGCCTCGGGGTCGGCCTGGGCTACAAGCTCGAGGAGTTCGCTGCGTTCGGGGTGCGACGGCAGGACCGACCCTCTCTGCTCGAGGAGGGGATCGAGGTCATCCGCCGGGCCTGGGCCGACGGGCCGGCGTCGTTCCACGGTCGGCACTACCGCTTCGATGCCATCGACGTCACCCCGAAGCCGGTGCAGCGACCGGGGCCGGAGATCTGGCTGGCGGGGCGCGACCCCGTCCCGGTCCGGCGGGCGGCGCGCCTCGGTGACGGGCTGATCGCGGTGACCGGGGAGCACATCTACCGGGAGTACCTCGCTGCCCGGGCCGAGGCCGGTCGCACCGGGCCGGCCAACCTGTGCACGTTCGCGTTCACCCTGCCGGCCGACGACCCCGAGCGGGCACAGGCCGAGCTCGGACGCTTCGCCGAGTACCGGATCTCGCTCTACAACGAGTGGTACGGCACAGCCGGCGATCTGGAGATCGACCGCCGGCTGCTGGACCGCCAGCGCAGCGGCCAGCCGGTGACCACCCGCTCGCTGTTCGCCACCCCCGAGACCGTGCGCGCCGAGCTCGACGCCTACCGGGCGGCGGGGGTGACCAGCGTCCTGTGGTTCGCCACGTTGCCGGGGACCCGGCCGTCCGCCACGCTGCCCTACCTCGAGACGCTCGCCGGGCTCCGGTGAGCGCAGCTCAGATGATCCGGCTGGTGCCGTGCCCGGCCCAGTACTCGTCCTTCAGCAGGCGCTTGTACAGCTTGCCGGTGGGGTGCCGGGGGAGTTCCTCGCGGAAATCGACGCTGCGCGGACACTTGATGCTGGCCAGGTGCTGCTTGCAGAACTCGATCAGCTCGCGCTCGAGGGCCTTGGCCTCCTCTTCGGTGGCCGGCATGGCCTTCGGCTGGACGACCGCCTTGACCTCCTCGCCGAACTCCTCGTTCGGGACGCCGAACACCGCCACGTCCACCACCTTGGGGTGGGTGACGAGCACGTTCTCGGCCTCCTGCGGGTAGATGTTCACGCCGCCGGAGATGATCATGAACGCCTTGCGGTCGGTGAGGTACAGGAACCCGTCCTCGTCGAGGTAACCGACGTCACCGAGCGTGGACCACCCCTTGGAGTTGCGCGAACCCTTCGTCTTGTCCGGATCGTTGTGGTATTCGAACGTGGCGCCACCACCGAAGTAGATGGTGCCCGGCTGGCCGACCGGCAGCTCGGTCTCGCCGTCCTCGTCCATGATGTGGATCTCGCCCATCAGGGCCTTGCCGACCGTGCCGGGGTGCGCCAGCCAGTCCTCGCTGTTGCAGTACACGAAGCCGTTGCCCTCGGTGCCGGCGTAATACTCGTGGAGGATCGGTCCCCACCACTCGATCATGGCCTTCTTCGTGGGGACCGGGCACGGCGCCGCAGCGTGCACGCAGCACTTCAGGCTCGACACGTCGTACTTCGTGCGGACCTCCTCGTCGAGCTTGAGCATGCGGATGAACATGGTGGGCACCACCTGGGTGTGCGTCACCTTGTACTTCTCGACGAGCGCCAGGAACTCTTCGGGATCGAAGTGCTCCATGATCACGCAGGTGCCCCCCAGCCGCTGCACGGCAAGGTTGAAGCGCAGCGGAGCGGCGTGGTACAGCGGCGCCGGACTCAGGTAGACGGCGTTCTCGTCGAAGCCGAACAGGAACTGGGTGAGGGTCAGCAGCGCCGGTGGGGTGCCCAGCGGCTGCATCGGCAGCGGGACCTTCACGCCCTTCGGCCGGCCGGTGGTGCCCGAGGAGTAGAGCATGTCCGCCCCCTCGACCCGGTCGGGGAGCGGTTCGGCCGGGTACTCGGCCACGGCGGCCTCGTACGACTCGTAGCCGTCCACCACCCCGTCGAGCATCAGCCACCGCTTGACGTTCGGGCACTCGCCGAGGATCTCCGCCGCCTGGTCGGCCTTGTACCGGGAGGTGATGAACGCCTGGGCGCCGCAGTCGTTGATGATGTAGGCCAACTCGGCGCTGGTCAGCCGGCTGGAGGCCGCGGTGTAGTACAGGCCCGCGTAATGGGCACCCCAGGCGATCTCCAGGAACCGGGGGTGGTTCTCGAGGCAGAACGCCACGTGGTCACCGGGGCGCAGGCCCATGGCGTGGAACAGCTGCGAGAGGCGGTTGGCCGCAGCATCGAGCTGGGCGTAGGTGACCACCTCGCCGGTCGAGGCCATGATGTAGGCCGGCTTGTCGGGGAGTTTCTCTGCGATCGCACCCGGGAACATGGCACGGGACGATACCCATCCGGCCGCCCGCCCACCGGCTCGGACTGCCCGACCGGCGCTGCGCTGCCCTACCCTCGGGACCGATGGACCCCACCGCACGGTTCGCCCGGGTCGTGCAGGGCCCTGACGTTCCGCTCGACGAGGCCGCGTTCCTGATCGCCGCTCACGCCCATCCCGGCCTGGACCTGATCGGCCAGCTCGCCCGCCTCGACGAGTTGGCCGCGTCCTGCCCGGCCCCCACCTGGGAGCGCCTGCTGCGCCACCTGTTCGTCGACGAGGGGTTCCGGGGTGACGCCGAGCACTACTACGAACCGGAGAACTCGTACCTCGACTCTGTGCTCGACCGCCGGCTGGGCATCCCCATCACCCTGTCGGTGGTCGCCATCGAGGTGGGACGCCGCCTCGGGCTCGACGTGCGCGGGGTCGGGTTGCCCGGCCATTTCCTGGTGAGCTGCGACGGTGTGCTCGCCGATCCGTTCGGGGGTGGCCGGCTGGTGTCGATGAACGACGCGGCCGAGCTGTACCACCGCTCCACCGGCCGGGCCGACCCGTTCGACCCGTCGTGGCTGGCACCGGTGCCGACCTTGGCCATCGTGTTCCGCATGCTCACCAACCTGAAGGCGTTGTTCGTCCGGGCCGGGGACACCGACGCGCTGCGGTGGTGCGTGAGACTGCGCACCCTGATCCCCGGCGCCCCACCGGGTGAAGCGCGCGAGCTCGCCCGGCTGATGGCCCGGTTCAACTGAACGGCGGCCCCCCTAGATGATCGGCTGAGATGATCGACCCCCGGATCAAGCGCTCCCTCGGCCAGCTGATCAAGGGCGTGCAGGTGGTCGGGGCCGCCCACGACGGTGTCCGCCGGGCCTACTGCTCGCACTGGGTCACCCAGGTCAGCTTCGCCGAGCCGATCGTGATGGCCTCGGTCTCACCCCGCCACGACACCCATCCGTTGATGGTGGCCAGCGGCTGCTGGTCGGTGTCGATCCTGGCCGCGGATCAGATCGCCGCCGGGCAGTACTTCTCCTATCCCGGGCGCAAGTTCCGGCACCTCGCCACCGAGCTGCTCGAGGACTGGGACGGCCTGCCGGTGGTGCCCGACTCGATCGCCTGGTTGCGCTGCGAGACCTTCGAGGTCAAACCCATGGCCGACCACGAGCTGTTCTTCGCCCGGGTGGTCGACGTGCGCGAGGGACGGCTCAAGGCGCCGCCGCTGCTCTACTCGTCCCGCCTGGGGTGGCGGGTCACCGGCGAGCGGGCCCGGGAGCCGGGGGTGTCGATCCGCGACCAGCTGCTCGAGCGCCTGGCGGCCGCCGGCTTGGACCCCGCCCCCGACGGCGACGAGGACGACGAGGGCTGACCCGCTGGTGGATTCGGGCCGGAGACGACCCGATCGGTAACGTCTCGGAAACCGACCGGAGCGTGAGGGGGTCACGTTGAGCACCGCCACCGAGGCAATCGTCAGCGCAGACGAGCAGCGGGTCATCGACGCCGTCGAGGAACTGCTGCGCGAATACCCGCCCAGGTCCACCGACGCCACGACCTTCCTCGGGGCGCAGTTCGACAAGGGCCTGGCCTGGGTGCACTTCCCGGTCGGCCATGGTGGCCTCGGTCTGTCACCGAAGTACCAGAAGATCATCAACGAGCGGATCTTCGCCGCCGGTGGCCCCAACCCGTACTACCGCAACCCCATCGGGTACGGCATGTGCGCCCCGACCGTGGTCGAGTGGGGGAGCGAGGAGCAGAAGAGGCGGTATCTCCGCCCGCTGTTCACCGGCGAGGAGATCTGGTGCCAGCTGTTCAGCGAGCCGGGCAGTGGCTCGGACTTCGCCGGGTTGTCTGGCAAGGGCGTCCGTGACGGCGACGAGTGGGTGGTGAACGGTCAGAAGGTGTGGACCACCCTCGCCCACGTCGCCAGGTGGGGCCTGCTCGTGTTCCGCACCGACCCCGAGGTCCCCAAGCACGCCGGGCTGACTGCGTGGGTGGTCGACATGCACGCCCCCGGCGTGGAGGTGCGACCGCTGCGGCAGATGACCGGTGAGGCCGAGTTCAACGAGGTCTACTTCACCGACGTGCGCATCCCCGACAGCGAGCGGTTGGGTGAGCCGGGGGCCGGCTGGCGGGTGAGCCTGACCACCCTGATGAACGAGCGGGTATCGATCGGCGGGGCGATCGCCCCCCGGGGGTCGGGGGCCATCGCACAGGCGGTGCGGCTCTGGCAGGACCTGCCGGAGTGGCGCCGGACCGCCGACCTGAAGGACCGCCTGATGAAGGAGTGGATCCAGGCGGAGTGCAACCGCCTGACGAACATCCGGGCGGCCCAGAACCGGAAGGTCGGTACCCCCGGTCCGGAGGGGTCCACCGGCAAACTCGCCTTCGCCGAGTCCAACAAGCGCATCTACGAGCTGTGCATGGAGCTGATGGGCGCGCAGGGGATGCTCTACGGCAGCTACGAGATGGTCCGGCCGGAGACGGCGATGGGGTCCGACACGATCCAAAAGGCGTTCCTGCGCAGCCGGGCGAACTCGATCGAGGGTGGCACCTCCGAGGTGATGCGCAACATCCTCGGTGAGCGGGTCCTCGGCCTGCCCGGGGACGTCCGGACCGACAAGGACGTGCCGTTCTCCCAGGTGCCCCGCAACTAGCACCACCCGTTCCGCGCCGGGGGCCGCCGTGTCGTGGCGGCCCCCGGCGCGTCGGGGCAGGATCACCTCCCGTGCTGCTCGAGCCCATCCGGAACCCGAGTGAGTGGCCGGAGGCCCAGCGCGCCTTCCGGCGCCGGTACGCCGAGGACCCCACGGCCGTTCCCCGCCTCCCGGTCCGGTTCACCTGGTTCACCCGCCGGGCGATCGTGCCGCTCCCCCGGCAGGCGCGGCGGGAGCAGTACGTGGCGGTGTACGAGCCTGACGCCGAACCCGGGCTCGCGCCCCTCGTGGTGTTCGCCGTCGAACCAGGCACCTTCACGACCCGCACCGGGACCGCGTCCGGGGAGGTCGTCGGTGAGCTCGCCCCGAACGGGGCCCTCGGGCTCGAGGTGGTCGACGACGAGGGCGAGGTGTGGGTGATCTGGCCGGTGTACAACCCGCTGGCCACGATGCGCGGTGCGCCGAGCAGCTGAGCCCCGCCGCTACCGTGCCGATCGTGCTCGTCTGGGCCCTGACCGCCACCGCCGCCGCGGTCGTGCTGGCCGTTGTGCTGATGGTGCACCGCCGGCGCGGCGCCCGGGCCGCAGCGGCCGCGGCCGA
>FWPV01015784.1_pt1 | contig 10785 bp, 10 predicted proteins | sample 2228371 | NCBI WGS metagenome assembly FWPV01 (sample SAMEA103939776, study PRJEB20133) | metagenome | reverse complement strand
TTGCGGCGCAATCTGCCTTTCCTTCCCGGCCCTGGGCAAGCTTTTCTCAAGAATTTGGGCAACTAATTTGGAGAAGAACCATTTATATAAATTATGAAAAATAATCAAATATCGGTTAAATCTAAGAAAGCCCAGAGAAAGAGTGGCTTTTTTAATATTTTTTGCCTAGGGGAAGGGGAGGTAAGAGAACAAGGTTGAAATCAAAAGGAGAAGCCAATTCCACCTATCGTCTCCATTTTGAAGCTACTACTTCGCAACAGAATCTCTACGGGGAAAATGATGGCCATCTGAAAATCATTGAGAAGAGCATAGGAGTAAAGATCCATGCGCGGGGAAATATGCTGACTATTTCCGGAGACGAAGTTTGTGCCCCATTAGCGGAGAGGGTTCTTTGCGAGCTTTATGAGATCATAAGGCATGGTCATCCCATATATCCGGGTGATGTAGTCTCTGCTATCCGCATCCTCTCTGGAGATAATTCTATTAAACTCAAAGATATTTTTTTAGATACGATCTATATTTCCGCCAAGCGCCGTTTGATAACTCCTAAAAGTTTAGCGCAAAAGCTTTATATTGATGCTATGCGCAAATATGATATTGTTTTTAGTATCGGCCCCGCCGGGACGGGCAAGACCTACTTAGCAATGGCCATGGGCGTTGCCTCTCTTACCAAAAAGGAGGTTAACCGTATAATTCTTACCCGCCCAGCCGTGGAAGCTGGAGAAAGGTTAGGCTTTCTGCCTGGGAACCTTCTGGAAAAAGTGAATCCTTATTTACGCCCTCTTTATGATGCTCTTCATGATATGATGGACTTTGAGACGGCCTCCCGGCTTATAGAAAAAGGGGTTATTGAAGTGGCCCCCTTAGCTTTTATGCGCGGCCGGACACTTAATAATTCTTTTGTCATCTTAGACGAGGCCCAGAACACTACTTCAGAACAGATGAAGATGTTTTTAACCCGCTTAGGATTCAGTTCCAAAGCAGTCATTACTGGAGATATTACCCAAATAGATCTCCCCCCTGGAAAGGTTTCGGGACTTATTGAAGCTCGCGAGATCCTGGCGGGAATCGAAGGGATTTATTTCAGCTATTTTACCGAGGTGGATGTAGTTCGTCATCCCTTAGTTCAGGATATTATTCGGGCCTATGAGAAACAGGGACAGAAAAAAAATTCTTTGGTTAAAGAATAATAAATAAGGTGGCGTAATTTTGAGTGGCAATTCCCTTAAAAAAGAATCAGGAGAGAGAAAGATAAGATGGCCGAAAATTTTCATTCCCCGGAATCATAAGCCTTTTTCTCTTCCACTTGGTGAAAAAAAAGAAACAATAAAATCGCGGTGGAAGTGGTTAGGATTTCTTTCTCTCTTAACAGCCCTCATGATTTTTATCCTCCCCGGCCGCAACGTGGGGAATGGGTTATTGGTCGCCATTCTCTTGTTTGTTCTTTTTATTTTCTCCCAGGCCAATATTCGCAAGTTCCAGTTCCGTGATAAAGATTTACTTTTCTTAGCTACCTTGTTAGTCCTCATGCTCAGTATGACCAGGCTGAGCATGGAAGTTTTCCCTATCTTGGGTCAAGCCATACCCGAGATTCCTGCTAATGCCTATGTATATGGAATAGGCTTAGCGGCAGGGGGAATTTTAGTCCGTATTCTCCTCAATTCCGAAACGGCCTTAATCTTCGCTGCTTGGATTAGTATTTTGGGCGGCCTCATCTTGGGGAGTGATTTATTTTTTACAATTTACTTTTTTATAGGCAACGTCTTAGGCGCTCATAGCGTTGAATTTTCTGAAAATAGGGGCATTTTATTAAAAGCCGGAGCAAAAGTAGGAATTGCTAATGCAGGAATGGTGGTGGCGCAGAATTTTATCTCGGCGCCATTCAATTTTTATGAGCTGAGCTTTTGTTTGTTTTTTGGATTTTTAGGCGGCGTTGTGGCTGGAGGAGTAGCCCTGGGAGTATTACCTTTCTTTGAATGGGTTTTCGGATATACAACCAATATTAAGCTTTTAGAGCTGGCCAATCTCAACCATCCTTTATTAAAAAGAATGATCTTAGAAGCACCAGGTACTTACCACCATAGCATTGTGGTTAGTACTATGGCCGAAGCGGCAGCCCGGGCTGTCAAGGCTAATCCTCTATTGGCGCGGGTTAGCGCCTATTATCATGATATCGGTAAGATTTCCAAGCCTCTTTATTTCGTAGAAAACCAGGGCTACCATCAAAACAAACATGATAAATTAGAACCCAGCCTCAGCAGTCTAATTCTTATCTCTCATGTTAAAGAAGGTGTGGAGTTAGCACGGGAGTATAGGTTAGGGGAGAAGATCCAAAATATTATTCAACAGCATCACGGGACAAGCTTGATCTCCTTTTTTTATCAGAAGGCTAAGGATATCGAAGACCCAGAGATGGAGCAAGTAAATGAAGAAGCTTATCGTTATCATGGCCCCAAACCCCAGACCAAAGAAGCTGGATTAGTACTATTGGCGGATGCCGTGGAAGCGGCTTCGCGCAGCTTAGTTCACCCTACCCCCGCGCGCTTGCAAGGTCTGGTGCAAAGGATAATTAATAATGTCTTTTTGGATGGCCAGCTCGATGAGTGTGAATTGACTCTTAAAGATCTGCACCAGATTGCTAAATGCTTCAATACGATCTTAACCAGTATCCACCATCATCGGGTTGAGTATCCCTTAACCACACCTAAGGAAGGTAATGGAAAGAAGAGAAACAATGGCGATATCTCTAAGCAACTGGCAAAGGCGGGTGGCCTTCGATTCTGGAAAAATAAGAAGAGCAGCGAAGAGAATCTTAAACGCCCTGGGGTGTGAAGCAGGTGAATTAAGTATTGTCATCGTAGATGATGAACAAATCCGCCGCTTGAACCACCAATATTTCCAACGTTTTCGTCCCACCAATGTAATTTCTTTTCCCCAGCAAAACTTGAAGCCAAGCTCTAATGCTCCCGGGCCGCAGATTTTAGGAGATGTGGTTATCTCCATTGAAACAGCTCAAAAGCAAGCCCAAAAAAGAGGGGTGCAGTTGGAAGAAGAGATTATTTTTCTTTTAATTCACGGCATCCTCCACCTTCTTGGTTATGACCATGAAGGGTCTGGGCCAGAACGAAAAAGAATGGAAGCTAAAGAACAGGAACTCTGGTCGCTTTTCTCCCCTTCTTCCTGAGCTAAATTTATTTTCGAAATTCGCTCTAACCTATCTCTTTAGGCAAGCCTCCACCCTGGCAGGGCAAAATTTCTCTTGACAACTCATCAAATGATGAGTATATTCAAAATAAACACCTGGAAGAGAGCCAAAGATGGAACTTACTTCCCGGCAAAAGGAAATTTTAAATTTTATTCAGCACTTCATAGTCGAGCAAGGTTATCCTCCTACTATTCGGGAGATTGCCCATCATTTCCAAATTGATTACCGGGCCGCCTTTGATCATCTCCGGGCTTTGGAGAAGAAAGGAAGCTTGACCCGCTCTTCCAAGTCTAGAGGAATCCAGATCTTCCAGCCTTTAGCCAGTGTCCGCCATGTGCCCGTGGTCGGCAGAGTAACTGCTGGTCCACCTTTGGAAGCCATAGAGAATATGGAAGGGACTATACCTATTCCGGAAGAGTGGGCTAAAGGTTCAGGGCTCTTTATCGTCCGCGTCGACCGGGAAGGAATGAGTATGGTACCTACTATTCTTCCCCATGACTACCTGGTAATTAAACAGGGTAGAGTAGTGGAAGAAGGAGCTATAGTGCTGGTAATGCTTGACGGCGAAGTAACAGTAAAGAGACTTTTTCAGGAAGGAGAGTTCTTCCTCTTAAAATCGGATAACCCAGCTATGCCACCTATCCAAGTGCGTAAGGGAGAAAAAAATTTGCAGATTTTGGGCCGCGTAGTGGGCATAGCTTACCGGAAACTATAAGACTTGCTGTCCAGTTTTAAGGAGTTAGCAAAACTTTCCTCTTACTTGCGGGGTTGGATATGGAAGAAGGAGAGAAGGAATATTTTCCTCTTTTTCGGGGGTGGCCAAATTTACCCATCAAAAGGTCAGTAAAGAAGACCTTAATTATAGGAGAAAGACCAGAGAGATTTACCATCTACCTTTCAGCTCTTGCCGCTTTCCTCGGTTTTCGCGTGTTAGTCGCTGATGGGGCCAATACTTTTGACCCTTATCTCGTCGCCCGCTTTGCGCGCAAAGAAAATCTTCCGCCACCTCTCTTGTTAAAGAAAATATCTATCGCCCGGGCTTTTACTTGTCATCAGTTGGCCACCCTCATCCAGGAACGTCTGGAACCGCTCCTTAACCCTGAAACCTATGCCTTAGTTGTCCTGCTGGGGCCAGGCACTATGTTTTTTGATGAAGATGTCCCTGGTGCAGAAGCTGCTTTTCTTTTTCGCCAAACCTTAGCCAAAATAAATAAGATGGCCGGAGAGAAGGTCTTTTTTTTGTTGAGCCAATCGCGCCGGGGAATTAACCAGCGCCGAATTTTTTTCCTCCGGGAACTTCAGCAGATGGCTGATGTAGTTTTGCAGCTGAAGCCTGCCGCCGAAGATGAAGAGATAATTTTTGCTAAACCCCCGCTTATCCTGCGCCGGCCCTGGAAGGTTTTTGAAGAATTTAAGAAATTAGCCATTGGGGGAGATTCTCCCAGGGAAGAATTTCCCGAAGAGCGCTACTAAGGAGAGAACCATGGGAAGAACTGTTTTGCCTTTTAGCCAAGTTTTAGAGCAGGAATATGCCCAATGGAAAAAATTTCGCCGCGCCCTGCGCCAGGAGGATCAAGAGGCTTTCGATCGCCTCTTTGAACGGGCTAAAATCCATGTCCAGGCGGCGGCCTATGCTTCTCCTCCTTGGCCCATGGAGGCTATCCTTTTAGCCATCTGTTTGGAGCATGAAAAAATTCTTACGCGACTCCGGAGGGAGTTACAAAGAATAAAAGAGGAACAGATAGAGCAGGTAGGAAAAGAGAGAAAAGAGGAAAAAGAGCATGGAAGCTAATGGTTGGCTTTTAGATGTTTACCCGCTCCATGATCGGATGGTCCTCTGGATACGCACTGCGGAGGGGAAGCTTCTCCGGCTGGAAGACCGTTATTCTTTTCCTCTTTATAGCACAGGGCCGAGGGAAGTTTTGAAACTTTTAGGGGAAAGAGCTGTAGAGGATGGAGTAGCTAAAGGTTACTCTTGGGAGGAGAGAAGGGATTTATGGAGGGGGCAGAACGTGGAGACATTAGCCCTCCACATAGCCGACTATGACCGTCTTCCGCGTTTCTTACGAAAAATTATTTTTTGCGGGGAAAAAGTTTCTTTTTTTAATTGCGATCTACCCCTGAGCCAGTATTACCTTTATCTCCGGGGGATCTTCCCTTTAGGGCGGTGTGGGGTAGAGTTCGCTGGCCCGGAGTTAGTGGCTATTTATCCCCAAGAGTCTCCTTGGACCAGGGAATATGAGCTTCCAGATTTAACGACGATGGAAATTTTTAGTGAAAGCGGTCCCTGGCGGCCTTTGGGTAAGAAGAATGCTCTGGTGGTGCGCTGTGACGGGAGAACATTAATCTTCGATACCGGTTCAGCAGAAGATCTGGTGAGAAATTTAAATCGCCTCCTCCGCTTCTACGATCCTGACCTTATCCTTACCGATTATGGGGATTCTTTTCTTATTCCGGCGCTTTGGCGTCTTTCACGGAGAGGGCAGGAGCGCCTGCTCTTTGACCGGGAACCTACCCCGATTCACCGCTCGCTGGTTACCGAGGGACGTTCTTACTTTACTTACGGAAAGATCATCTACCAGGGACCAGACTATCCTTTCTTTGGCCGCCTGCACATTGACCGGGAAAATTCTTTCTTCTATGCGGCTACGGGGTGGGAAGGAGTTGGTGAAGTAGCCCGTTTATCCAAGATCCCCGTGCAGCGCTTAGCGCGACGCTCTCCAGGCACGGCTATCAGCTCTATGCAGCTCGACCGGGCTCTCCAGGAGAAGATTCTGATTCCTTGGCGGAAAGGTGAGCCGGAGAAATTTAAGACGGCGTGGGATCTTTTGGTAGCAGATAAAGGAGGACTCACCTTCCAGCCCTCCTTAGGCCTTTACGAAGAGGTGGCGGAAATTGACTTTTCTTCTATGTACCCCACCATTATGGTGCAGCATAACATTTCTGCGGAAACAATCCTTTGTTCCTGCTGTCCGCAACCGAAAGTTCCTGAGATAGGCTACAATGTTTGCGAAAAGCGGGAAGGGCTAATTCCTAAAACTTTGCGGCCCATCCTGGAACGGCGCCAGTATTTTAGAAGCAGGAAAAAAGCTACCTCTGGAGCGCAGGTTGAAATTTATTCGCGCCGGCAGACAGCGCTTAAATGGCTGCTTGTAGTCTGTTTTGGCTACTTAGGGTATCGGAATGCCCGATTTGGTCGCATCGAAGCTCATGAGGCAGTTACGGCCTATGGCCGAGAAAAGTTGCTCCAGGCTAAAGAAATTAGTGAAGCCCATGGTTTTCGAGTGCTCCATGCCCTTACTGATGCGCTTTGGATTACTAAACCTGGCCTGAGCCGTCAGGAAGTCCTGGAACTTTGCCGGCAGATAGGCCAAGTCACGGAAGTTCCTATAGAGTTAGAAGGAATATATAAATGGATTATTTTTCTGCCGGCCAAAGGGAAAAGAGCCCTCCCCGTAGCTAACCGCTACTTTGGCGTGATGGAAAAGGGCGAGCTGAAAGCGCGGGGCTTAGCTTTTCGGCGCCATGATACTCCCCTCTTAATTAAAGAAGCCCAGCAGGAAATGTTGGATCTTCTCTGCACCTGCCAAGATAAGCAGGATTATGAACATAAGCGGGAGCAGATCCGGGACATTATGGAGAGTTATCTAACGCGCCTGCGTACAGGGGACTTGAAAAATGAAGACTTGCTTATTGCCAAGAGTGTTCGCCAGAAGGCGGAGGCTTATAAAGTTGATAATCTTACGGCCTTAGCTCTGCGGCAGTTGGCCGAGGGAGGAATTAGGATTCATCCTGGAGAAAAAGTTTATTATCTCATCAGAGAAGCGCAGGCCCCCAACAAAGAAGAGCGTGTCCGCGCCTTTCCGTTTCTAAAGGCTGAAGACCTCTACGATGAAGAGAAATATGGAAAACTTCTTCACGAAGCGACTAAAGAACTTATGCCCAATATTTGATCTTTAGGGGGAAGACTTATATAATGACGGTCATGCTTGTCCATTAGAAAATTTCCTGGCTCGCTAGGAGCAAGAAGGAGGAAGAGATGAAGGTCTTTGTGCTCTTTTATTATGTAGTAGAGAATTATATTGCCCGCCGGGCTCCCTTCCGGGAGGAACATCTTAAATTATCCACCGAAGCGCATAAAAGAGGGGAGCTCCTTCTGGGAGGAGCTTTAGATGATCCTCCCGATCGAGCCTTATTAGTTTTTCGTGTGCCCGACAAATCAATAATCGAAGATTTTATCAGCCAGGATCCTTATGTAGTTAATGGCCTGGTAAGGCACTGGGAAATTAGACCCTGGAATGTAGTGGTGGGTAAAGAAATATTAGATAATTGTTAAATTTTATATTAGGCGAAAGAGCATGGGCTCTTCAGGTCGATTTTGAAATAAGCCAAGAAAAAAGTAAAATGGAAGCGGTCATTTTCTGGTTCAAAGGTTTGCACCCGGTAAGCCAAGCTTTTTTGGCGACTTGCTTTACCTGGTTAGTTACCGCCCTGGGCGCAGCCATGATTTTCATTTTCAAAGATATTAACCGCAGGTTATTCGATGGCTTAATGGGCTTTGCCGCGGGCGTGATGATCGCGGCCAGCTTCTGGTCCCTTTTAGCTCCGGCTATCGGAATGGCTCAAAATTCTCCTCTGCCGGCCTGGGTTCCGGCCTTAAGTGGTTTCTTATTAGGTGGCTTCTTCCTTTGGCTATGTGACCGAATTTTACCTCATTTGCATATCGGGTTTCCTATGGCCGAAGCTGAAGGAATCAAAACTAATTGGCAACGAAGCATTTTATTAGTCTTGGCTATAACTCTCCATAATATTCCTGAAGGATTGGCTGTCGGGGTGGCTTTTGGAGCCGCCGCTGCTAATTTACCTGCTGCTTCTTTAGCTGGGGCAGTGGCTTTAGCTCTGGGAATCGGCCTCCAAAATTTCCCCGAGGGCCTGGCTGTCTCTGCTCCTTTACGGCGCGATGGCCTATCCCGCTTAAAGAGCTTTGGGTATGGTCAATTATCAGGCCTGGTCGAGCCCATAGCAGGAATATTGGGAGCATGGGCGGTGATCAAAGCCCAGGCCATCCTGCCCTATGCTTTGGCTTTTGCCGCGGGAGCTATGATTTATGTAGTGGTAGAGGAACTTATTCCGGAATCGCAATTAGAAAAAAATACCCATGTGGCCACCGCAGGGACTTTGATTGGTTTTGCAATTATGATGGTTTTAGATGTGGCTTTGAGTTATTAGCACCTAAGATATTTGAGTCATCTCCAAATTAGTTGTCGCCAAAAAACCTGGAATATCTGGAAGGTCCTGGGATTGCAAAGGGCCGGAAGAAAAGTCATCTCTTTGCGGATGGCCGGCCGTTAGTTTATGGAGATGAACCAGATATTTTAACTGCTAAACTTTGCGGAACTTTTAAGTCCTAACGTATTGGGTGGCGTTAAAAATTTTTTAAAGGCCGTAGGCTTTGTAACAAGTCTGACAGACAGGAGGTAAAGGGGGAAAATTCTTTTTTGTTTGAGAGATTGTAGAATCGGGCTTTCCAGCTGAAAGGAGATCAAATAGTTGCCCGGTATTTAAAGAAGCTTTCTTGCGTTTAACATAGACTTGCCGAAAATTTTTGTATTCTTCCTTAGCCCAGATTTGCTCGAAATCTTCTGCTTCTATATGCCCGAAGATAAGACGTGGAAGAGCATACTCTTTATTCATAAAAATCCGTGAGATATCGCCCTTTTTAGGTAGGCATAAATATGGGCAAGGGGCTACATAGCCTTCTGCCGAAAAGAAAACCATACAAGTGGGATCATATTCACAGACCACTTGTTCTTCGGCCCGCAGAGGATAAATTTTTACTTTATGGTTCAAAGCCTTGGCCAACATTTTTATCTCCTCCACCTTTTGGTCAAAAAGAGGAGTGGGAGATTCGTGGTAAAAAGCCCTTAAAATATTCCAGCGGTCCTCAGGGAGGTAATCAAGGTTGGTAAAGATGGTTTCGTCAATATTTAAAGCAGCGAGCTGCGGTAAGATAGAAGGAAGATAGGGTAAATTAAGCCTGGTCATGGGTAAGGTTAGGGTAATCTTGGGTTTAGAAAATTTCATTGTATTTCGCCAATGGGCAAATTCCCCGACCCGGGCTAGAATTCTCTGGAAGTCAAAACTTATTTGCTGTTTTTCTTGAGGGAGAGGTGGATTGGCGATCTGCAGGGCAACAATCAGATGGTCTAAGTTAACCTGCACCAATTTCTGGGCAATGTTATTTTCGAATGAAATACTGTTGGTAGTAAGACTGGTTAAACATCCTTTCTCTTTAGCCAGATGGAGCATGGGAATCAAATTTTCGTTTTCCAAAGGATCGCCCCATCCTTTAAAGGATATCCATTGAGCTTTAGGAAAATAATGGCTGATTTTGTGGAAGAGCGCCATAGGCATTTTTTGGAAAATCCAGTTTTCAGCAAATACGGCCTGGGGGCAAATTTGACATTCTTGGGAAACATAAGTGGAGACTTCAATTTGGAAAGTTGCCCACGTGTAACGCCCATTTTTCCAAAAATCAAGGAACCTTTTCCACATACCTTCCAGCAACGAAATTCAATTTTAATGCTTTAATCCCGATCTCCCCTGAGGGTTACATTTGAGAAATAAGGAATTTCACCTCTTTATCATCATAAGAAAGAAATTCTCCGGTGATCCCATCGGCTATTGGCGAGGCCAGAAAGAGTACCAATTTAGCTGGTTCATCGGGGGATTTTAACAGCCCTTCTTCTTTCAATCGTTCAAACATGTCTGTCCCAATAGCTTTAGTTCCGGCTTTCCTGATTTCTTCCTGCAGACGTGTATCCATCACGCCCGGATGAATGGCATTGATCTGGATATTAAATTCCTTATACTCTCGAGAAAGCTGCTTGGTGAGGTGGACCAAAGCAGCTTTGGAGACCATGTAAGGAGTCAAGTTCGGTCTGGGGGTTAGGGTTGTGGCGATGTTGATTATTTTTCCTTTTTTCTTGTGCATCATTATGGGAAGTACTTCTTTGATACAAAGAAAAGCCGCGGAAAGATTGATGCTTATGGTCTTTTGCCAATCAGCTAAAGAAATTTCATGCAGGGGACCAATCGGTCCTCTTACGGCGGCATTATTAACTAAAATATCTATCGTGCCATAGGACTTTAAAGTTTCTTGCACTAAATGGCGCACCTGTTCTTCTTGAGAGACATCAGCAACAATCGGCAAAGCTTCTTTTTTAAGACTACGCAGCTCCAAAGCTACATGTTCAATTTCGGCAGCAGTTCTGGAGCTAATTACGACTTTAGCTCCTTCGCGGGCGAAGGCCAGGGCGATAGCCCTGCCCAATCCTCTCCCTCCCCCAGTAATGATGGCTATTTGGTCTTGTAATTTCATACATAAACTGATCAGAGGATTAATATTAAAATAATAAATCGGCCTTTAAAAAAAATCAAAAGCTAATTTTTGTTGAACTTCGATCACTTTCGGTCAGGCTCATGCTGGATAGAAAATTTAAATCGTTTGCTGGCCAGCTAATTTTTTGATTTACTTTTGCCCTATTAGGTAATATATTTTGGTGACTGGCAAAAATGGG
>FWPV01015783.1_pt1 | contig 10785 bp, 10 predicted proteins | sample 2228371 | NCBI WGS metagenome assembly FWPV01 (sample SAMEA103939776, study PRJEB20133) | metagenome | reverse complement strand
CACGGTCAGCTTCCACCCCGCGGGCCACGTCCCCGGCTCGGCCCAGATCCGGGTCGAGCGCGCGGGCGAGGTCTGGGTCGTCTCGGGCGACTACAAGACCGACGCCGACCGGCTGTCCGAGCCGTTCGAGCCGGTGCGCTGCCACACTTTCATCACCGAATGCACCTTCGGCCTGCCCGTCTTCCGCTGGCGCCCCGAGGCCGAGGCCATGGCCGAGATCGACGCCTGGTGGGCCGCCAACCGCGCCGCGGGCCGGGTGTCGGTGCTGGGCGCCTATGCGCTCGGCAAGGCGCAACGGCTTCTCGCCGGTATCGACGCCCGCGCAGGTCCGATCCTGACCCATGGCGCGGTCGAGAACGTGAACGAGGTCCTGCGCGCCCAGGGCGTGCCGCTGCCGCCCACGATCCGGGTGACGCCCGACCTCGACGTGAAGGCCCATCCCGGCGCGCTGGTCCTCGCCACGCCCTCGGCGCTCGGCGGTCCCTGGATGCGCCGGTTCGGTCCGGCCTCGACCGCCTTCGCTTCGGGCTGGATGGCGCTGCGCGGCGTTCGCCGGCGGCGGGGCGCGGACCGGGGCTTCGTCATCTCCGACCACGCCGACTGGCCGGGCCTCAACGCCGCGGTCCGCGAAACCGGAGCCAGCCGGGTGATCGCCACCCACGGCTACACCGCCAGCTTCCGCCGCTGGCTCGAGGAACAGGGCCACGAGGCCGGCGTCATCCGCACCGAGTTCACGGGCGAAAGCCTGGACGCGACCGGGACGGAGACGGCGGAGTGACGGGCTTGCCCCCCCTCCCGCACCGCCGGCCGTCGCCGGGCAGCGCCTCCCGGACGGTCGCCGGTGCGCGATGCGGGGACCATCCTGAATGAAGCGCTTCGCCGCCCTCTTCACCGCGCTGGACCAGACGACGCGCACCAACGCCAAGGTCGCCGCCCTCGCCGACTACTTCCGCGACGCGCCCGAAGAAGACCGGCTCTGGACCGTAGCCCTCCTCTCCGGCCGCAGGCCCAGGAGGTCGGTCACCGCCACGCGCCTGCGCGAATGGGCGGCCGAACGCGCGGGCCTTCCGCTCTGGCTCTTCGAGGACGCCTATGCCGTCGCGGGGGACCTCGCCGAGACCATCGCGCTGATCCTGCCGCCGCCCTCCCGCGATACCGACCTGCCGCTCACCCACTGGATTGGCGAGGTCCGCGCGCTCTCCGCCCTTCCCGAGGACCAGAAGAAACCCCGCATCCTCGCCGCTTGGGACGCGCTCGGCGGCACCGAACGGTTCCTCTTCAACAAGCTCCTGACCGGCGGCTTCCGCATGGGAGTCAGCCAGACGCTGATGACCCGCGCACTCGCGCAGGCGACCGGCATCGCCGAATCCGACCTCGCCCACCGCCTGATGGGCGACTGGACACCCGAACGCGCCTCCTGGGCCGGCCTGATCCTGACGAACGACCCCGCCGCCGACCTCTCGCGCCCCTACCCGTTCTACCTCGCCTACCAGGTCGAGGGCGCGCCCGCCGACCTCGGCCCGCCCGCCGACTGGTTCGCCGAATGGAAATGGGACGGCATCCGCGGCCAGCTGATCGTCCGTGGGGCCGGACATTTCCTCTGGTCGCGCGGCGAGGAGCTGATGACCGACCGCTTCCCGGAACTCTCCCGCGCGCGGGACTTCCTGCCCGACGGCACGGTGATCGACGGCGAGGTGCTGGCCTTCGCAGGCGACCGTCCCCTGCCCTTCGCGCAGCTGCAACGCCGGATCGGCCGCAAGACGGTGCCGAAGAAGGTGCTGGACGAAGCGCCGGTGATCCTGATGGCCTACGACCTCCTCGAGGACGCAGGCCAGGATCTCCGCGCGCTCCCCTTCGCCGACCGCCGTGCGCGGCTGGCCGCGCTGGTCGCCGACCTTCCCCCCGACGCGCCGGTCCGCCTCTCGCCCGAGGCCGCCTTCGACGACTGGGCCGAGCTCGCCGCGATCCGCGAAACCTCTCGCGAGGCGGGCGCCGAGGGGCTCATGCTGAAGCGCCGCGACGCGCCCTACCTCTCCGGCCGCCGGAAGGGCGACTGGTGGAAATGGAAGGTCGATCCGCTGACCATCGACGCGGTCATGGTCTACGCCCAGGCCGGCCACGGGCGGCGCGCGAACCTCTACACCGACTTCACCTTCGCGGTCTGGGACGGCGATGCGCTGGTCCCCTTCACCAAGGCCTATTCCGGCCTGACGGATGCCGAGTTCAACCGCATCACCGCGTGGGTCCGCCGGAACACGCTCGAACGCTTCGGCCCGGTCCGCCGGGTCAAGCCCGAACACGTCTTCGAAATCGCCTTCGAAGGCATCCGGGAAAGCCCCCGCCACAAGTCGGGCGTCGCGCTCCGTTTCCCCCGGATGCTGCGCTGGCGCGAGGACAAGCCCGTGGAAGAGGCCAACACCCTCTCCGACCTGCGCGAGATGCTCCGGCTGCACGGCTGAGGCACGTTCCTTTCGCCGCAGGGCAGGCCTTCTTGACGCGTTGGCGCGCAGCGACGGCGCTGCATCCGACGAACTGGAGGTGCCGCCGAACCGATGCGGGCGATTTCGCTCCGGTTCAGGCTTCCTCCGGCGATGGTGTCGCTGACCGCCACGGCGATCGTGGCGATGGGCGTGTCTTCCTCGATGAATGTGCGCGCGACCGTCGTCGATGACGGCACCGCACGCCTTGCCGCGGTCACCGACCCGCACGCCCAGAGCGTCGCCGCGTTCTTCGAGACGATCGCGCGCCAGAGCGCCGTCGCCGCTTAGGTCCGCTGCCCGCCCGAATCACCCGCGCCGGACCCCCGGCAGCACGCACAGCATCTCGTAAAGCAGGTTGGCCGCGATCAGCGCGGTGTTGCCCGAGGGGTCGTAGGGCGGCGAAACCTCGACCAGGTCGCAGCCGACGAGGTTCAGCCCCGCGCAGCCCCGCACGATCTCGAGCGCCTGCCAGGTGCTCAGCCCCCCCGGCTCGACCGTGCCGGTCCCCGGCGCGAAGGCGGGGTCGAGGCTGTCGATGTCGAAGCTCAGGTAGACCGGCGCGTCGCCGATCGTGGCGCGCACCCTCTCCATCAGCGGGGAAAGCGAGCGGTACCAGCACTCCTCGGCCTGGACGACCGTCCAGCCCCTCGCGCGGCCCCAGTCGAAATCCTCCGGCGAATAGCCCGTGCCGCGCAGGCCGATCTGGAACACCTTGTCGTTCAGCAGGCAGCCGTCCTCCCACGCCCGGCGGAAGGGACAGCCATGCGCGACCTTCTCGCCGAACATCGTGTCGTTGATGTCGGCATGCGCATCGACGTGGATCAGCGCGACGGGCCCGTGACGGTCGCGGACCGCGCGGAGGATCGGCCAGGTCAGCGTGTGATCCCCCCCCAGCGTCAGCGGGATCGCCCCGTGGCCCAGGATGTCGCAGTAATGCGCGGTGATGATGTCGACCGATTTCTTCAGGTCGAAGGTGTTGATCGGCACGTCGCCGATATCGGCCACCTGCAGGCTGTCGAAGGGCGCCGCCCGCGTCGCCATGTTGTAGGGCCTGAGCATCCGGCTTTCGTCGCGGATCTGCCGTGGGCCCAGCCGCGTGCCGGGGCGGTTCGAGGTGCCGATGTCCAGCGGAATGCCCACGAAACAGGCGTCCAGCCCCGCGGCACTCTCCCGCGACGGCAGGCGCATCATCGTCGCCGGCCCGCCGAAACGGGGCATGTCGTTTCCGCCCAGCGGCTGGTTGAACCGCGTCATTGCGCGGCCCCGACGGCGATCAGGCGGGCCAGCGGCCGGGTCTGCCGCGCGACCCGGTCGCGCAGGATGTCGAGCGTCATGTCGTCGTCCTTCACGAATTCGATGAACATCTGGTTGAGGTTGTTGAACAGGAGCTCGCCCAGGGCACCCGCGTCGATGTCGCCGCGCACGTCACCCCGCGCCTGCAACGCCGCGATCAACTCGGTCACCTGCGCGGCCAGCCGATGGTCCAGTTCGCTGTAGCGCCGCCCGTTCGGCGTTCCCGGCGCCTCGATCGACAGCGCCATGGCCATGCGCCACATCTCCTTCGAGAGATATTCCAGCGAATGGTCGTAATACTGGAAGATCAACGCCAGGATCGCCCGGTCCACGCCTGGCGGGGGGTCGGCCACGATGCGCGCACCGGCGTCCAGCACCTCCTCGACCTCCATCGCGACGGTTGCGATCAGGATGTCGCCCTTGGTCTGGTAGTAGTTGTAGACCGTGCCGACCGAGACCTGCGCGGTGTCGGCGAGGTCCTCGATCCGCACGGACCGATAGCCTTCTGCCCGAAACCGCGTCACAGCCGCCTTCAGAATGCGCCGTTCGCGGTCGGCCTTCTGTCTTTCGCGCAGTCCGGCCATGCGGTCTCCCGACGGAAATGGTGCTCGCTCCAAAATTAAAGTTGACTGCAAATCTGAATGACTTCAACTTTTTTTCGTCCGTCCGGCACCGCATGCCGCGACCCAGCAACACGGGGAGACCTGCCATGACCCGACTGTCCGCCTGCCTTCTGACGACCGCCGCCCTGACGCTCGCCGCGCAGACCGCCGCCGCGCAGGAGGAGTTGAACGCGCTCGTCTGGTGCGACCACCCCGACCCCGCGCTCATCGAGCCGTTCGAACAGGCGTTCAACGTCAAGGTGAACCTGCGCGAATACGAAGGCACGGGCGCGGCCCTGGCGCTTCTGGACCAGTCGCGCCCGGGCGACTGGGACGTGCTGGTCATCGACGGCATAGACGTGTTCCGCGCGGTCGAGGCCGGCATCCTCGCTCCCCTGCCCGAGGACCAGTTGCCCACGGCCGACTTCTTCCCCGAAGTCGTCATGGCGGAAAACAACGTGGTCGATGGCGTGACCTACGCAGTGACCGAGAAGTTCGGCTACAACACGATCTCCTACAACGCCGCCAAGGTCGATCCCGCCGACATGGAAAGCCTCTCGACCGTCTGGTCCGAGAAATATGCCGGGCGCCTGTCGATCTACGACTACTACCTGCCCGTGATGGGCCTCGCCGCGCTCGAACGCGGCATCGCCACGGCAGAGATCGGCGCCGACGACCTGCCGGCCATCGGCGAGGTTCTGAAGACCATGCGCTCGCGGGCGGCCTCGGTCGCGGGCGTGGTGGCGGCGCAGACGGCGCTGGCCACGGGCGAGGTCGATATCGTCGTGGGCGGCGGCGAATGGCTGACCGCCGTTCTGGCCGCCGAACAGCCCGACCTGACTTGGACCATCCCGGCCGAGGGCGCGGTCCGCTGGGCCCAGTCCATCGGCGTCGTCGCAGGCACCGAAAAACCCGACCTCGCGCTGGAATTCGTCAAGTATATCGTCAGCCCCGAGGGCCAGGCGCGGCTCGCGACCTCCTCCTGCTTCTGGGGCATGCCGGCCAATGCGAAGGCGGGCGAGATCCTGAACGACGACCAGAAGGCCATCCTGCGCTGGGACCAGCAGCCCGACTACCTCGCGCGGACCCAGCTCTATCCCGCCCCCGATGCCGACCTCGACGCCGAGATGCAGGACCTCTGGCTCGAAACGCTTCAGCAGTGACGGCAGACCGGGCGACTGCCGGCGGCTGGGGCTTCGTCGCCCCGGCGCTGCTGTGGACGCTGGCCTTCTTCGTCGTGCCATTCGTCGTGATGGGCGCGATGAGCCTCGCCACGCTCGACGGACGCACGGTCGTCTGGGGCCTGTCGCTGGCCAACTACGCCGAGCTGACCGAAAAGGCCTTCCTCTGGCGCGCGGTCGTGGTGTCGCTCGAGATCACGCTGACGGTGACGGCCGTCTCGGTCGTGCTGGCCTATCCGCTGGCCTGGATCATCGCCTTCCGCGTGCCCCCCGAATGGCAGCGGCTGGCGCTCCTCCTCGCGATCCTGCCGTTCTGGACGTCCTATGTCGTGCGCTCCTACGCCTGGCTGCTGGTGCTGGCGCGCGAAGGCGTGGTGAACCAGACGCTGATCGGGCTGGGGCTCATCGCCGAGCCGCTGACGCTTGCCAACACGCGCTTCGCGACCGTCACCGGCTTCGTCCACTTCTTCGTCATGCTGCTGACGCTGACGATCTACGCCAACCTCGTGCAGCTTTCGCCCAACTACCGCCGCGCGGCGATGGACCTCGGGGCCTCGGCGTTCCAGACCTTCCGCCATGTCGTCCTGCCGCTGACGCTTCCCGGCATCGTCACCGGGGCCTTCCTGACCTTCGTGCTGTGCATCGGCGACTACGTCACGCCGCAGATCCTGGGCGGCAACACCGAACTCACCGTGCCTCAGGTCATCATGGTCCAGCTGGGCCGCCGGGCCGATTTCCCGCTGGCCGCGGCGCTGGCCATCGTGCTCATGGCCATCGTCACACTCGCCTATGTCGCCTCCGCGCGCTGGCTGAGGCTCGACCGGATATGACCCGCCTGGCGCCCTGGCTCTACCTCGCCGTCGCCTACGGCTTCATCTACCTGCCGGTCGGCGCGCTGGTGCTGTTCTCGTTCCAGGACGGCACCCTGCCCGTCCCGCCGTTCAACGGCCCCTCTCTCAGGTGGTATGGCGAGGTGCTGTCGGACCGCGACCTCGTCGCCGCGCTGCTCAATTCGCTCGCCGTCGCAGCAGGGTCCTCGGCCGTGGCCGTGACGCTGGGCTTCCTCGCCGCCTACGGCCTCGCCCGCTACGTGCTGCCGGGCTCTGCGCTGATCCGGGGCCTTCTCGTGGCGCCGCTCACGGTCAGCTACCTGATCGTGGGCCTGGGCCTCCTCATCGTGCTGACGCGGGCGGGCCTCGGCCTGTCGCTCTGGACGGCGGGCATCGGCCATGTCGTCATCAACCTGCCGCTCGCCTTCGCCATCATCTACGCCTCGATGGGCGCCCAGCAGCAGGCGGCCGAACGGGCCGCGCGCGACCTGGGCGCCGACACCCGGCGCGTCCTTCTGCTGGTCACCGTCCCGATGCTCGCCCCCGCCATCGCGGCGGCCTTCTTCCTGTCGCTGACCTTCAGCTGGGACGAATTCATCATCGCCTTCCTGCTGACCCGCTTCGACGTCACCCTGCCGGTCGAGATCTGGTCGATGCTGCGCTCGGGCCTCTCGCCGCGGCTCAACGCCATCGGCAGCCTCGTGTTCCTCGTGTCCGTCGCGGTGGTCCTCGTCCTCGAACTCACCCTGTTCCGAAAGCCGCGCCTATGACCGCCTCCGTCACGCTTCAATCCATCAGCCACTGGTTCGGCCGCTACCAGGCGCTCAAGGACATCGCGCTCGAGATCGGGGCGGGCGAATACGTCACGCTTCTCGGCCCGTCGGGCTGCGGGAAGACGACGCTGCTCTCGGTCCTTGGCGGCTTCGTCACCCCGGTCGAAGGCCGCGTGCTGATCGGCGGGCGCGACATGACCCGCGTCCCGCCCGCGCGCCGCCCGACGACGACCGTGTTCCAGGACTACGCGCTCTTTCCACACATGACGCTCCTCGACAACGTGGCCTTCGGGCTGCGCATGGCCGGCATGGCGCGCGCCGAACGCCACGCCCGCGCCCGCGAAAAGCTCGCGCTCGTCGGCCTGGCCGAGGCCGCAGCAAAGCGCCCGCACGAACTGTCGGGCGGCCAGCGCCAGCGCGTCGCGCTGGCCCGCGCGCTGGCCGTCGAACCCGAGGTGCTCCTGCTCGACGAACCGCTGGGCGCGCTCGACCTCAAGCTGCGCCGCGCGATGCAGGACGAACTCAAGTCCATCCAGCGCAAGGTCGGCACCACCTTCGTCCACGTCACCCACGACCAGGAAGAGGCGATGGCCATCGCCGACCGCATCGTCGTGATGAATGCCGGCCGGATCGAGGATCAGGGCCCGCCCGCCCGCATCTACCGCCAGCCCGCGACGCTCTTCGCCGCCGACTTCATGGGCGAGATGAACCACATCCCCGCCACGGCGACCGCCGCCGGCGTCGAAACCCCCTTCGGCACCCTTCCCCTCGCCGCGCCGCGCCCCGGCAAGGCGACGCTCTGCCTGCGCCCCGAGGCGATCGGCACCGGCGACGGCCCCGTCCGCATCGGTCCGGCCACGGTGCGCGACGCTGCCTTCTTCGGCACCCACACCCGCGCGCATGTCGTGCCCGAGGCCGCGCCGGGCCTCGTCCTCGTCGCACACCTGCCGCCCGCCCACTTGCCCAGGCCGGGCGAAACGCTGATCCTGTCCGCTGCCGCCGACACGGTCAGCGTCTTTGCGGCGGAGGACTGAGGATGGACCGCGCCCGCCCCGAGGACTGGTATCGCCTTCAGACCAAAGGCGACGGCGTCACGCTGATCGACGAACCCTTCATCCATGAATTCTACCGCTGCAACGTCTGGCACGTGCGCGGCCGCGACCGCGACATGCTGGTCGACAGCGGCATGGGCGTCGTATCCCTGCGCGAGTGGGTTCCGCTCGTCACCGAACGCGCGCTGACTGCGGTGGCCAGCCACACGCATTTCGACCACATCGGCTGCCACCACGAATTCGACGACCGCTGCGTCCATCGGGCCGAGGCCGATATCCTCGCCCATCCCACCCGCGCCGCGACGCTGGCCGAGCCCTATGTCACCGACGACATCTTCGACCGCCTGCCGCCCCTGCCCTACCTGTCGGCGACCTACGCGGTGAAGGCCGCGCCTGCGACGCGGCTGCTGGAAGATGGCGACATCCTCGACCTCGGCGACCGCCATTTCGAGGTGATTCACACCCCCGGACATTCCCCCGGCGGCATCGCGCTCTGGGAAGCCGCGACCGGCATCCTGTTCTCCGGCGACATCGTCTATGACGGCCCGCTGATCGAGGACACCTATCATTCCGACGCGGCCGACTATCACCGCTCGATGCTGCGCCTGTTCGACCTGCCCGTTCGCGTCGTCCACGGCGGCCACTTTCCCAGCTACGACGGCGCCCGCCACCGACAGATCATCCGCGCCTGGCTCGACGCGAAGGACCGCGTCTGATCCACATCAAGGCGCCGACGCCGCGCAGGCCCTACGCGCTTGGGGAAACGGACGCGGGGACACGCAATGGACATCTCCTTCCTGCTCGACCGGATCGCCGAGCCCCAGCTGGCCGCACTCTTCGGGCTTCTCGTCGGCGCGGTCTTCGGCTTTTCGGCGGAACGCTCGTCCTTCTGCCTGCGCGCGGCCACCGTCGAATTCGCCCGCGGCCGGCTGGGCCCGCGCATGGCGGTCTGGCTTCTCACCTTCTCGACGGCCGTCGTCTGGGTGCAGGCGGCACGGCTCGCGGGCCTCTTCCGGGCCGAGGATGCACGCATCCTCGCCATCCCCGGGTCGTGGTCGGGCGCGGTCATCGGCGGGCTGATGTTCGGCGCGGGCATGGTTCTGGCGCGCGGCTGCTCGGGGCGGCTTCTGGTGCTGGCCTCAACCGGCAACCTCCGCTCGGTCGTCTCGGGCCTCGTCTTCGCCGTGACCGCCCAGATGGCGCTGCATGGCTGGCTCGCGCCCCTGCGGCAGGACATCGCCGCGCTCTGGATCACGCCCGGCGGGCGCAACCTGGACCTTCTGTCCGCGCTCGCCCTGCCGCAGCAGGCCGGGCTCTGGATCGGCGTTGCCTTCGCGGCGGCCGCGCTGGTGCTTGCCCGACGCAACGCGCTGGGGCTGAGACCCCTCGTCTTCGCCTCGGGCGTGGGCTTCGCGGTGGCGCTCGGCTGGGTGCTGACCTTCACCCTCTCGCAATCGGCGTTCGAGCCGGTCAGTGTCACCTCCGCCACCTTCTCGGGGCCGTCGGCGGCGACGCTCATGTTCTTCCTCGTGCCCGACCCCGCGCTCGATTTCGACATCGGCCTCGTGCCCGGCGTGGTCGCAGGGGCCTTCGTCTCGGCCGCCCTCGCCCGTCGGCTGAAGTTCGAAGGCTTCGACGGCGAAAGCCAGATGCGCCGGTCGCTCGCGGGCGCGGTCCTGATGGGCTTCGGCGCGATGCTGGCGGGCGGCTGCGCGATCGGCGCGGGCGTAACCGGCGGCTCGGTCTTCGCAGCCACGGCCTGGCTCGCGCTTCTCTGCATGTGGATCGGGGCCGTGGCGACCGATTTCGTCGTCGACCAGCAGCGCGGCGCGGTCGCCGCCTGAGCCTCAGGCCGCGCGGAGCACCGCCAGAAGGTCGCCCGCGGACGGCGCCACCGGATTCCCCTTCATCGACGACGCCGCCGCGGACGCCGCCACGACCTCCTCGTGCCGCGCCGGGTCGAGGCCGAGATCCGCGAGCCTCGGCAACCCCGCCCCACGCGCCCAGGCCGCCAGCCGTTCCGGCGCTTCCGCCGCCGTGCCGCCCAGAACCTCGGCCACCAGCGCGCAGACCTCGTCCACCCGCGCCCGCGCCGCGCCCGAGGTGAGCGCCCGGTTCATCCCCAGCACAGGGCCCAGAAGCGTCCCGCAGATCGCGCCATGCGCCGCTCCGGTAACACCGCCGATGACCCCGGCCAGCCCGTGGACCGCGCCCAGGCCGGCGTTGGCCAGCGCCAGCCCCCCCGACAGCGAACACCACGCCATCGCGTCGCGCGCAGCCGCGTCCTCGCCCTCCATCAGCCGCACCAGCGCCGACAGACCGGGGCGGATCGCGGCCCGCGTCAGCGCGTCGGTGTAGGGCGTCGCCTTGCACGACACGAAAGGCTCGATCACCTGCGCCAGCGCATCCAGCCCCGAGGCCAGCGTGACCCCGCGCGGGCAGCCGTCGGTCAGCGCGGGGTCCACGATGGCGACCCGCGCGATCATCCGCTCGTCGCGCAGCGACACCTTGCGGCCGTGCTCGGGCAGGCCGATGCCCGCGTTCCGGGTGACCTCCGCCCGCGTCCCGGCGGTC
>FWPV01009393.1_pt1 | contig 10786 bp, 9 predicted proteins | sample 2228371 | NCBI WGS metagenome assembly FWPV01 (sample SAMEA103939776, study PRJEB20133) | metagenome | reverse complement strand
CGTGATACTTTATTCGTCTAATTCGTGTTTATTATCATGAATTATATGAAAAGCGAGATTACTTGTTTGTAGTAGCTCAATACATTATTATCTTTTGTGGATAACAGCTTCCACTATTAATTAAAATTTTCCTAGTTCATGAACAAGATCGCAGTATAATCTAACTTTTTTTACTGAAGTATCGGGTGTAACGGGGCTACCGATACTCATAATGAATCGTCCTTTATTGCGTTTACCTGCTTTTAATTGTCTCAGTATTTCAGATTTTAACTGATCTTCTGTGCAATTTGGCAAAAGGTTAATTGCATCAAGATTCCCTAAAACTACACATTGTCCGTTAACAATTTCTACAACATCATCAATATCAATAATAAAGTTTTTCTTGCTCTCTTCAAGTGATATTGCATCTGCACCGATTGATAAAATATGTTCCCATTTACCAGCAGGATTGCCACAATAATAATATACGCTCTTCATACCTGCGTTTCTTATCTCTTCAACCAATCGTTTTAGAAATGGAACATTTAACTCCTTAAAAGCATGAGGGCTTATCATATCTGTCATACATTCTTCGATCCATATCCCTGAAGCTCCAAGAACCGCAGATTGCCTTACACTACGAATGCTTAATTGAAGATATCTTTCACAGGCATATTTAACAATTTCTGGTTTTGTGGCGATCATTGTCATCATACCTTCGAATCCCCAAATTCCATAAGTGCTCCATAAAGGCGAAGATACATGGCAGATCGGGTATAGATCAAATTCACTGAGAAGTTTATCCGCAAGAATATTACCACCGTTTTTAACAATTCTATAAGGATCGAATTCTGAAGGGATATATATTGCTTGATCAATTTCGTCATATGTATCTATCAGGCGTGAAGGATGAACCGAATGCAAATTGCCCGATTCAGACCAGCCAGATATTCTTGGTCTTCTTAACTCATGTTTTGTTCCTGTCCGTTTATCATTTATGAAGACTCCATTGGAATTGATCTCTATATACTTGTTGTTTCTATCATTTTCTGAGTAAAAATATGGAAGAGCAAACCAATCCTGACCTGTCTTTGTTATAAAGTCGCGATACCACTGCATTTGATGATTAATATCAGGGGAATATTGATACCACCAGGGGCATTCTGTAAGCTCTTCCCAGTGGTCTCGTATATAAATTCCTTCATAACAAATCACTGCTGGAAATTCATTTGTGCCTTCATTAGAAAATGCTGATTCTATTTTTTGTCTACCTGTCATATAAACGTATTCCTCCTGAATTATGATAATATCAATTCAGTATAATATAAAATTTCTGATATGAAACACAGAGACAAATGTCACCAATATAAACAGGAGAAATATTTGTATCCTTTATGTTTTTCATGATAAAGAATACAATTTAATATTTTTGTGATCTAGTATCTCTATATTCAATCCAAATATTTATGAGACTATTAAAACGCAGAGAATGTTATTAAAACTCTTATGCTAAATTTATAAATTATAATAAGATTCTTTTTCCTTTTTTAATATTATAAGGTTGATACATTAATGAATTCAACAAAAATTTCTGCGTTTAATTAATTTGTAAATTACGCTCAATAAATTGAGCTACTACAAACAAATATATCCTGCTTATCGTATAATTCATGATAATAAACACGAATTAGACGAATAAAGTATCGCGAATTACACGAACAGGACGAAAATCACGAATATAAAAAAATGTGTGATTCGTTTTATTCGTTGCATTCGTGATTAAATATCTCTGTGTCTCCGTGTTTTGCCTTTGTTATGTTCTTTGTGAGTTGCGGTTTAGAGTTCGTGGACGTAAAATTTATGCTTGGCGTAGCCTACTTTACTCTTGTAAAATATTAGAGATCGAGGTAATATATCGGAAAATTAAGATCATAAATGATACCCTTGAAACATAAAGATCAAATATTTGCCTATAAAAACTTTCAGTATAAATGAAAGGATAAATATATGACAAACGAAGAACTCTTTATCAGCAGGCAATTTACAAAACCAGGTGGTTTTACATCAGGTATAGAAGGACCTGCATGTGATGTTTACGGTAATCTCTATGCTGTTAATTATAAATGCCAGCATACTATTGGAAAAGTTACTCCAGAAGGGAAATGTAGTGTATTCATAGATTTACCCGATGATAGTATCGGAAATGGTATAAGATTCACTCAGGAAGGATATATGATGATTGCTGATTATGTAAACCACAATATACTAAAAGTCGCTATGGATACACGCGAGATAACCGTATTTGCACATGAACCTAAGATGAATCAGCCAAATGATATTGCAATAACTAGCGATGACATTCTTTTTGCAAGCGATCCCAATTGGGCTGAGTCAACAGGTCAAATATGGCGAATAGATAAAGATGGAAAAACTACTCTTCTTGAATCAGATATGGGGACGACAAATGGCATTGAAGTTAGCTATGATGAAAAAACCTTATATGTTAATGAAAGTGTTCAACGTAATATATGGGCTTATGATCTTTCTCCTGATGGAAATATAAGCAATAAAAGACTCCTTATTCAATTTCCAGATTTTGGTATGGATGGTATGCGTTGTGACATTAATGGAAATATCTATGTAACACGACATGGAAAGGGAACTGTTGCTAAAATCTCTCCTGATGGTGAAATTCTACTTGAGGTGAAATTAGAAGGAAAGCTTTGCACTAATCTTACTTTTGGTGGACCTGATGGACGGACATGTTATGTAACAATTGCAGATAGAGGGAATATTGAAACTTTCCGGGTAGATGTTCCTGGAAGATGCTGGAAATTGCAGAATCACTGATCCTTACAGCGGAGGTAATAGATGATAATAACTGAAAAAGAAAAATTCTATAACCAAATGGCTTTAGATGGGGAACCAATAGTTAGATCCCATGTCGGTATTATTAATCCAGTATGGAAGCAATATGGAGAAAAGCTAAATTGGATGGAAGGTTATTCAAAATATGTCGGCTTTCGGATCAATAGGTCTCCAGGAGTTCAGGCAAATACTGAAATTACCAACATCTGGGGTGAAAAATGGATATATCCTATTGAATCTTTAGATGGCATTTGTATTGGTCATCCAATTGAATCTTACTCTGCTTTAAAGAATTATCGACCTCCAGATCCAGATGCATTTACAGATTGGAAGCAAGCTAAAGAAAACATAAAAAAAGCAAATGAAGAAGGAAGAGTTAGTAGTGGAGGTACCGATCATGGATTCATTTTCCTCCGACTTACATACCTTCGTGGTTATGATAACCTGATGCTCGATATCGGTGAAGAAAATCCCCAATTATGGGAGCTTATAAAAATTGTAGAAAACTATTGGTTTGAGGTTGTAAGGAGATGGATTGAATGTGGAGTCACGACTATTGGATTTGGTGATGATCTTGGTCTTCAGCATTCTCTACCAATGAGTCCTGATGATTGGCGTAAATATATTAAACCGTCTTATAAACGCATATTATCATATTGTCGCGCTCATGGAGTCCATACATCATTGCATACTGATGGATATATCGTCGATATTATACCTGATCTTATTGAATGTGGAGTTTCAGTGCTTAACCCTCAAGACCTTGTAAATGGAATTGATAATATAAAAAAGCTTGCTAGAGGGAAAGTTTTTATCAATTTGGATATAGACCGTCAAAAGATAACAGTCTTCGGAACTCCTGAGGAAGTTGATGCACATATTCTGAATTGCATAAGGTCATTAGGTTCTGCAAAGGGAGGATTATCTCTCATTTGGGGAGTCTATCCTGCCACACCATTAGAAAATATTGAAGCAGCAGTTCGGGCTATGGATAAATATGCAGATTATTGGGCTAACCATTAATTGATGATTTGAGGTAGCTACAATGAATTTCAAATTGAGTTATCGCGAAAATTGGCTCAGAACGGTTCATTTTTCAAAACCTGAGTACATTATGGGTGGTATTGGTGTTCGCACTGATGGATGGTATAAGCATGGAATAAAGCTTAACGACCTTTATGAAAAGTATTTTGGCTATCGACCATATCCTGATGATAAGATACCTCATCCTGACCCTAAATTGATAAATGAAGATGGGGAATATCATAATAAATGGACAGATGAATGGGGATGTATTATGGAAGAAAGGGTCTTCGGAATACATCCAATGATAGTTGGTCATCCATTAGCAGATTGGAGTGCATTAAAAACATATCAACCCCCACCAGGACCTGATATGTCACCTGAAAACATAGAAAATCAAAAGAAACAAGTTGATGAGATAAAGAAAAACGGCGGGATAGTAATACAGCATTTTCTAAGGCTTTTTGAGAGATTGCAATGGTTGAGAGGTTATGCAAATCTTTTTCTGGATTTTGTAGAGCTACCAGATGAACTCTATGAGTTAGCAAACATGATAGTTGACCATAATCTATCATGGATAAAACAATCAATAGCTGTAGGTGCAGATGGTGTTGGATTTTCAGATGACTGGGGAACACAGAAAGCCCTGATGATAAATCCTAAGAAGTGGCGGGAATTCTTCAAACCTCTGTATAGACGTATGTTTGAGCCAATAAAGCAAGCTAATATGTTAGTGCATTTCCATTCAGATGGTTATATAATCGATATTATTCCTGATCTTAAAGAATTAGGCGTTGATGTAATAAACCCACAAACTAATTGCCATGACCTTGAAAAACTTGGCAAAGTCTGTATTGAGCTTCCACTATGCGTAAATGCTGATATTGATCGTCAGGGAGTTTTATCGTATGGCACTCCGGAGGATGTAAAGGAATATTTTCATAAGGTTGCTTACTTTTTAGGTTCTCATGACGGAGGGCTTATGTTCTCCTGTGAGTGTGGATCAGATACACCTTTAGAAAATATAGAATCCGCAATGCAAGTTTTGCTTGAATATCAAGAAAAACCTCTGGAAAGTGTTCCTAAAAGATTTTGATACGGAGGAGAATTATTGTGAGCAAAAGATTAGCTAAAGAAGGCGTCCTTTCAATAAGACCTTATGAACCAGGTAAGCCAATTGAGGAAGTTTCACGTGAGCTTGGTATACCTGAGCAAGATATAATTAAACTGGCTTCTAATGAAAATCCCTTAGGACCTTCACCCCTCGGTGTTAAGGCAATAATAGATTGTGCAAACCAGGTAAATCTTTATCCTTATGGTGATTGCTATTATCTCAAAAAAGATCTGGCGGAACATCTTAAAGTTAAACCTGAACAAATTATTATGGGCAATGGGTCAAACGATGTGCTTCAGATCATTGCAGATACTTTTATTACTCCTGACGATGAAGTTATATATTCCAGACATGCCTTTGTCGTTTATAGCCTTGTAACACAGGTTGCAGATGCTAAAGCTGTCGTTGTAGATATGAAAGATTATACTCATGATTTAGAGGCAATGGCAGATGCAATTACTGATAAAACTAAAGTTATATTCATAGCAAATCCTAACAATCCTACAGGCACCATGGTTACTTCTGAGCAAGTTGAACGATTTATGAAAAGGGTTTCTGATGATGTAGTAGTTGTGTTTGATGAGGCTTATTATGAATATGTTACTCGTAGCGATTATCCACAGACATTAAAATATGTGCAGGATGGCAGGACAGTGATAACTTTACGCACATTTTCAAAGATTTATGGTCTGGCAGGGCTGAGGGTCGGATATGGAATAACAAGACCCGATATTGTTGAAGTCCTGAATAAAGTACGTCAACCATTTAATGTTAGTATGGTAGCTCAGTCAGCAGCAAGAGCGAGCCTTAAAGATAAAGAACACGTAGAAAAGAGTATAAAAATTAATTCTGAAGGTAAAGAATTTCTTTATAAGGAGCTTAAAAAAATGGGTCTGGATTATGTGCCAACAGAAGCAAATTTCATTCTAATTCATGTTGGCAGACCCGGAGCAGAAGTTATGGGCAAGATGTTAAAGAAAGGTGTTATTGTTAGACCTGTTGGTGGTTATGAGCTTCCAAACTCTATTAGAGTTACTATCGGGACACCGGAGCAAAACCAGAAATTTATCTCCGAATTGAAAGAAGTTCTAAAATAAAAAATGGAAAAAATCAGATGGTATCATTTGACAATGTAAAACGGATTGCTATTTATGGTGTTGGACTCATTGGTGGATCCATTGGTCTTGCGCTTAAAAACCAAGGATTTAAAGGCAAAATAATCGGCGTTGGTCGTAGATGGTCTTCACTAAAGAACGCCATTGATGCTAAAGCAATTGATTCTGCAACAATGGACTTAAAAGAAGCTCTGGAAGGGGCAGAGATTCTGATTATCTGCACTCCGGTTGATTTTATAGTATCAATAGTGAAAGAAGCAATAAAGTTTGCAGGTGATGGTTGTATAATAACTGATGTTGGAAGCACAAAGAAACAATTAATTTTGGAAATTGAAAAGATAATACCGGAAAATTTATATTTTATTGGAGCACATCCGATGGCAGGCTCTCATAAGACAGGCGTGGAGTCTGCAAGTGCAACACTATTTAAAAATAGTATAAGTATATTAACACCTACAGAATCAACTGATCGCAGTGCTTTAGAAGTAATATCATCATTATGGAAAGCTGTAGGATCACGCGTTGAGTATTTATCTCCTGATGATCATGATCTTTTTATTGCAGCAGTAAGCCATGTTCCACATATTCTGGCATGCGTGCTTACTGATGTTGCTTGCAGTGTTGAAAGTAACGGCAAAAATGCTTTAAGTTATTCTGCAACCGGATTTGCCGATATGACGCGTATAGCTGCAGGCAGTCCCGATATCTGGAAGGGAATAATACTTCAAAATGCAGATATGATTTCAATAATATTGGAAAAGATTGAAAATGAGCTTTCAGAGTTAAGAAAGATATTAAATAATAAAGATGAATTGCAAATAATGGAAAAGCTGAAACATGCGAAGCAAATAAGAGATTCTTTAAAAAGGTCGTGAGATGTGTTGTTTATAAACGACAAAGGAAATTAATCACAAAGAACGTGAATAAAACAAGCATTATATTAGGTTTGTAGTAGCCCGATTCATCGGGCGTTAATTACTAACGCTCAATAAATTGAGCTACTACAAACAAGTAATCTCGCTTTTCATATAATTCATGATAATAAACACGAATTAGACGAATAAAGTATCACGAATTACACGAACAGGACGAAAAGCACGAATATAAAAAAATTATTTGTGTGATTCGTTTTATTCGTTGCATTCGTGATTAAAAATTCATGACATTCGTGATTTTTTATTCGTGTTCTTTCAGATTGCATTTTCTCCTGAATCTCCTGTTCTGATCCTGACTGCATCAAAGACATCGTAAACAAATATTTTACCATCACCTATGCTACCTGTTCTTGTTTCTCTCACAATGGCTTGAATTATCTTGGGCGCATCTTCGTCTAATACCACTATCTCGAGCTTAATTTTCGGCAGAAATTCAACTTTATATTTACGTCCTCGCCAGATTTGCTCCACACCTTTTTGCTTGCCATGACCTTTTACATCGGTGATGGTCATGCCCGGATAGCCTAATTCATCAAGAGCACTTTTTACTCCATTAAGGCTTTCTGGACGTATTATTGCTTCTATTTTTTTCATAAACATTCCCCTTTCTTATGCGTCACGTTCTAATTGCATCTGGAAACCAGCATAAGATTCCATGCCATGTTCTCCAATATCTAATCCTTTTAGTTCTTCCTCCGGTTTAACTCGTAAACCTATTGTTGCATCAATTAATTTAAATAAAATGCCCATAGTAATTAATACAAACACTACGGTGGAAATTGATCCCAAAGCCTGGATACCTAGTTGCTTTAATCCACCGCCATAAAATAATCCGTCATTAGCAACATTTAGAGCTTTCTCACCGAATAGACCTATAGAAAGTGTCCCCCAGATCCCATTCATTGCATGCACCGGGACAGCTCCTACAGGATCATCAACTCTTACTTTATCCAAAAGGATGGCACCAAGCACAACAATAACTCCTCCTATTGCACCGATAACTATCGCCGCCCATGGCTCAACAAATGCACAAGGAGCAGTTATTGCCACAAGACCTGCAAGCGATCCGTTCATTACCATCGAAAGGTCAGGTTTTCCTGAAATTGCCCATATTACGATCAAGCCAGATATTGCTCCAGCTGCAGCTGCAATGTTTGTATTTATAGCTACTCTACCAATAAGATCACCATCACCAACACTGAGAGTTGAGCCGGGATTAAAACCAAACCATCCGAACCATAATATAAAAACACCTAAAGATGCAAGCGGGATAGAGTGACCTGGAATAGCATTAACTGTGCCATCTGAATTATATTTCCCTATTCTTGGCTTTAATATAATAGTTCCTATTAAGGCTGCAATTCCACCGACAGTATGGACTACTGTTGAACCAGCAAAATCAGCAAAACCAATCTTGCTTAGCCATCCACCGCCCCAGATCCAGTGACCGACTATCGGATAAATAAATGCTGAAATAATAAAAGAGTAAATTAAATATGCATGGAATTTCATCCTTTCAGCCATACCACCAGCCACAATTGTTGCTGCTGCACCACAAAATGCTGTTTGGAAAAGGACAAAGGCAAATAAAGGAATTGTGCTTGATCCAGATTCTGCAGAAATAAGAAACCATCCAGTCTTCCCTACAAACCAATTTCCTGATCCAAACATAAGAGCATATCCGAAAGCAAAAAACGCTATTGATGCCATACAGTAATCAAGAAAGTTTTTTGTTAAAATATTGCATGTGTTTTTTGCCCTTATAAAACCTGCTTCAACCATACCAAATCCTGCTTGCATAAAGAACACCAAAAAGGCTGTAACAAGAACCCATAAAGTGTCAAGACCATTTGTCCCCTGTTCACCAGGATTTGCTTCTTGAGAATATATATTGGCATTCATAACAAACAGAAGAAGCATAGTAAAAAGTACTATCCTTATTTTTGTTCTCCTTAACATATTATACTCCTTCCAATTTATATAAACAACTTGTGCTAATTAAAACTGAGTCATAAATTAAAATCTTTATAAAATGGGTTCATAACTTTAACCTGTTGCTTTTAGAGCAAAAGGGAAAAGCTATGAACCCATTATTTTTATTTATTCTAATTTTTATAATATTGGTAAATACTCTTCCAATTCATAATTGGTTATTTGGATACGATACTTTTCCCACTCTATCTTTTTATTTTCTATGAGTTTTTCAAAAATGTGATCACCTAATGTTCTTTTTACCAGATCACTTTTTTCTGTGATCTGAATAGCTTCATACAAACTAGCAGGTAGGGTTTCTATACCCAATTCTTTTCGTTCTTCCTCTGTCATCTCATATACATTTCGTTCTAATCCCGCTGCTAACATCACTGCAAATGCTAAATATGGATTACATGCAGGGTCAGGTGAGCGATATTCTGCCCTGGTTGCCTTCTCCCTACCAGGCTTATACATCGGAACTCTTATTAAGTCTGACCTGTTTCGCCTTGCCCAGGATATATATACCGGTGCTTCATAACCAGGAACCAATCTCTTATATGAGTTTATCCATTGGTTTGTTATGAGTGTGATCTCCTTCGCATGGTGCAACAATCCTGCTATGTATTGCTTTCCTATGTCTGAAAGATGATACTTATCATTAGCATCAAAGAAAGCATTCTTATCTCCCTTAAACAGTGATTGGTGTGTATGCATACCACTACCATTTTCTCCAAATATCGGCTTTGGCATGAATGTGGCATATACTCCATTCTTTAGTGCTACTTCCTTGACAACCAATCTGTATGTCATTACATTATCTGCCATTGTCAGAGCATCTGTATATCTCATATCTATCTCATGTTGACTTGGAGCTACTTCATGATGGCTATATTCAACTCCTATGCCCATCTGCTCGAGTATCAAAACTGTCTCACGACGATAATCTGTTGCTACATCAGAAGGTATAAGGTCAAAATACCCTCCTCTATCCAATACTTCAGTCTCTTTATCACTTTTGAAATAGAAATATTCAAGTTCAGGACCCACATAATAAGTGAAACCTTTTTCAGCAGCTTTTTTGAGCATATCCTTCAACACTCTTCTTGGGTCACCTTTGTATGGAGTTCCATCAGGCTCTAAAACATCACAGAACATCCTTGCTACTGAGCTATGTTCTCTTGGTCGCCATGGAAGCAGCTGGAATGTATTCGGATCAGGCATGGCAATCATATCGCTTTCATCGATTCTTGCAAAGCCTTCTATTGAAGAGCCATCAAATCCCATGCCTTCATCGAGAGCGCCTTCGAGTTCATCAACTGTTATTGCGAAGCTTTTCAAGAAACCGAGTATATCTGTGAACCATAGCCTGATGAATTTCACATCATGTTTCTTTACCATTTCCACGATGTATTGCTTGTCTTTCTTTTCCATCTTCGTTCTCCTTTTGGTTAAATATCATTAATGTTGAAAATTTAAGTTTACTTTATCTTTTGAATGACGGCTATAATTATAGCTTAACTATGTTTCATTTTTATTTCACGAATGTAAAAAGATTGTAAAATGAATGTAAAATATATGTAAAATGATAAAATTATAAGATTAAAATGATAATTTTTAGGTTTTAGAGATTATATTTTTGAGTCGCAGAAACACGGAGATATTTAATCACGAATGGCACGAATAAGACGAAGAACACGAATAATTATTTTTTTATCGCTTGCACGAAATATTAACCACAAATGACACAAGTAACGTTGCATTACGACAAAGTTACATAT
>FWPV01000363.1_pt1 | contig 10788 bp, 16 predicted proteins | sample 2228371 | NCBI WGS metagenome assembly FWPV01 (sample SAMEA103939776, study PRJEB20133) | metagenome | reverse complement strand
CTAAAGCGGGTAAAGCCATCGCATGACCGATTTTCCCTTTCTTTCCATCGATTCCGCCACGCGTCGCGTCAGCCTCAACGCCCGTGACCCCGCCTTCTACAGCGACCCGAACAGGGTCTATGCGGCGCTCCATGCTGCCTGTCCGACCTTTTACTGGGAGGAGCAGAAGCAGTGGTTCTTCACCGGCTACGATCACGTAAACACGCTGTTGCGTGACCGGCGTTTCGGCCGGCAGATCCTGCACATCGCAACGCGCGAGGAGCTTGGCATGCCCGAACCCTCCCCTCACACCCGCCATTTCGACGCGGCGGAGGCGCATTCTCTGCTGGAGCTCGAGCCGCCCGAGCACACGCGTCTGAGGACGCTCGTCAATCGCGCCTTCGTCTCGCGCCACGTCGAGAAGATGACGCCGGAAATAGAGGAACTCGCCAACCGGCTGATCGACCGTTTCGAGGCGGATGGCCAGACCGAACTTCTCTCCAGCTTTGCCGACATCATTCCGGTCACGATGATTGCCCGTATGATCGGCATTCCGGAAGAGATGGGGCCGCAGCTCCTCAAGTGGAGCCATGACTATGTCGGCATGTACATGTTCAAGCGCACCCGCGCCGACGAGGATGCCGCCGACCGCTCGTCGCGGGAATTTGCCGAGTATGTCCGCGGTATGATTGCCGAGCGCCGCGCCAACCCGCGCGACGATCTGCTGACGCACATGATCCACACCGAGCACAAGGGCCAGTACCTCACCGAAGACGAGTTGATCTCGACGACGATCGTGCTCCTCAACGCCGGGCACGAGGCGACCGTGCACCAGATCGGCAACTCGGTGCGTATCATCCTCGAAAGCGGGCTATCGCCCGAGGAAATGTTCCGCGACGAGGCTGCGACCGAGCGGACCGTGGAAGAGACGCTGCGCATCTGCGCGCCGGTGCATATCTTCCAGCGTTACTGCCTGGAGCCGACGGAGATCGACGGCGTGCCGCTGAAGCGGGGAGACAAGGTGAGCCTGATCCTGGCGGCCGCCAATCTCGACCCGCTGAAGTTCAAGGATCCGCTCACCTTCCAGCCGGAGCGCAACGAGGCACCGAACCTTTCGTTCGGCGCGGGCATCCACTTCTGCATCGGCGCGCCACTCGCAAGGCTTGAGCTCAAAATCGTGCTGCCGCTGCTCTTCAAGCGGTTGCCGGGCCTCAAGCTGGCAGCCACGCCGAAGGTGAAGGACGTCTACCACTTCCACGGACTGGAACGGCTCGACCTGAGCTGGTGACAGGACGCTTCAAACGGGATCGGCTGATCCTACATCCACTGCCGTGGATCGGCTTCACTTTCACAGCCCATCGGCGGAAGCGCATTGCCGAAAGTCTGGTAAAGCCTGTCGCATCCCCACTTGCGCAGGGGCTGCGGCATACGGCTGTTCAGCTCGATGCCCATCTCGTCGTAAAGCTCCTGGTCGTTGGTGACGTACTGATACCAGCGCCAGCCGAAGACGGTAAAGAGAGCGACCAGACAAAGCGCGACAATGCCAATGATCTTCATCGAAATGACTGTCCCGAACGATCGGAAAGAAAAGGACCGGCGCGGGCCAGGAGGCAGGCCTCCGTCCTTTTGCGCATGGCCCCGCTTGGGAGGCCTGACGGCGCACGCCGAAGATCGCGCGCGCCGCACGCCGCCAGCTAGAGGCGGATCACGTAATCCTTGCGAGTCGTTTCAACGACTTCCCAGGTCCCCTTGAAGCCGGGCCTGAGGATCATCCGGTCGCCGGCCTTGAGGTGGACGGGCTCGCCCCCGTCCTCGGTGACGATCGAGTGGCCCTCAAGCATGTGGAAATATTCCCACTCGTCGTAGGAGATGCGCCACTTGCCCGGCGTTGATTGCCAGATGCCGGCATAAATGCCGCCTTCGGCCTCTTCGATGTTCCAGGTGGTGAACTGCGGACTGCCGGCGATCAGCCGGTCGGGGGCCGATGCCCCCTCTTCCGGCTCGACGGATGTCGGATCGAAATTCAGCTGGTAAGCCATGCCTGTCTCCTTGGCGCCGCAGCCCCAATGGTTGCGGCGCGCATTTTCGTCTCGGATCAGACCTTGGCGAGCGACTGTTCGAGATCGCCGATGATGTCTTCCGGATCCTCGATGCCGATCGACAGGCGAACGACGTCGGGGCCGGCGCCGGCGGCGATCTGCTGCGCCTCGCTCAGCTGGGCATGGGTGGTCGATGCCGGGTGGATGACCAGCGAGCGCGTATCACCGATATTGGCGAGATGCGAGAAGAGCTGCAGTCCTTCGACCAGCGCCTTGCCGGCGGCATAGCCGCCCTTGACGCCGAAGGTGAAGACGGCGCCGGCGCCCTTGGGCGAGTAGCGCTGCTGCAGCGCATGGTTCGGATCGCTGTCGAGGCCGGCATAGTTGACCCAGGCGACCTTCGGATGCTGCTTCAGCCAGGTCGCAACCTTCAGCGCATTGTCGCAATGGCGCTGCATACGCAGCGGCAGGGTTTCGATGCCGGTCAACAGGAGAAAAGCGTTCATCGGCGCGATGGCCGGACCGAGGTCGCGCAGGCCAAGCACGCGGCAGGCGATGGCGAAGGCGAAGTTACCGAAGGTCTGGTGCAGCACGACGCCGGAATATTCCGGACGCGGTTCCGACAGCATCGGGAACTTGCCGGAGGCGGACCAGTCGAAGGTGCCGCCGTCAACGATGATGCCGCCCATGGAATTGCCGTGACCGCCAAGGAACTTGGTGACCGAGTGCACGACGATATCGGCGCCGTGTTCGAGCGGGCGGATCAGATAGGGGCTCGCCATGGTGTTGTCGACGATCAGCGGCAGGCCATACTGCTTGGCGACTTCCGAGATGGCGGCGATGTCGACGAAGGTGCCGCCCGGATTGGCGAGGCTCTCGATGAAGATCGCGCGGGTGCGGTCGTCGATCTGCGCGGCAAAGCTCTCCGGATCTGCCGGGTCGGCCCAGCGGACTTCCCAGCCAAAGTTCTTGAACGCGTGGCCGAACTGGTTGATCGAGCCGCCATAGAGTTTTTTGGCCGCGACGAAATTGTCGCCCGGCTGCATCAGGGTGTGAAAGACCAGCATCTGTGCGGCATGGCCGGAGGCGACCGCAAGGGCGGCGGTACCGCCTTCCAGGGCTGCAATGCGCTCTTCGAGAACGGCCTGAGTCGGGTTCATGATGCGCGTGTAGATATTGCCGAACTGCTTGAGCCCGAACAGTGCGGCGGCATGGTCGGCATCATTGAAAACATAGGCCGTGGTCTGATAAATCGGGGTGACGCGCGCGCCGGTCGCAGGATCGGGCTGGGCGCCGGCATGCACCGAAAGCGTTGCAAAGCCGGGATTGTTCTTGGACATGTGTGACCTCCACTGGATTCTTTTTCGTGGCGATCATAGCGGTTCGGGCGGTGATGTCAGCTTCGTTTTTTGACAATTGCGATGGTTGAATCGGCGCACCAACATTGATCGAAATCAATGCAGCGACGACAGAGCGGCCGCATCCTTCGACCATCTTTTTGGGGGTGGTCCATGAATACTGTCGTCAACGATCCGACACGCACGGTCCTTTCGCGGCTGGTGGAGTGGTTCGCCAAGGGCTGGGAAAGCAGCGCCGAGGCTGAAATGATCGCCTCGCTTGACCAGAACACGATCTACAATATTGCCCATGACTGCGGCATCTCGCCGGATCAGCTGATCGAGCTCGCCAAGGCCGGCCCGCATGCTGCCGACGAAATGATCGAGATGATGAAGGCGCTCAACATCGACCCCGCAGAGGTCGAGGTACGGCTTCGCAACCAGTTCCGCGACATGCAGATCACCTGCGCGCACTGCGCCTCGAAGGGTGAATGCCGCCGGGATCTCGGCGCCCATGCGGCCGCGGAGAACTTCGCTCACTATTGCGGCAATGCCGACCACCTGAACGCACTGCGGGCCAATCCCGAGTTCATGCTCGGCTGAGACGGGCTGTGGGCCTTAAAGGCCCAGGCGCGGGATCTCTATGGCGGGGCAGCGGTCCATGACGACCTTGATCCCCGCCTCTTCGGCCTTTCGGGCCGCAAAGTCGTCGCGCACGGATAACTGCGACCAGATCACCTTTGGAAGCGGCTTGAGTGCCAGCGCATCTTCGATGACCTCGTTGAGATATTCCGAGGCCCGGAAGACATCGACCATGTCCACCGGCTCCGGGATGTCGGCAAGGCTGGCATAGGTCGTTTGCCCGAGGATTTCCTTGCCGGCCTGACCGGGGTTGACCGGGATGACATGGTAGCCCCTGGACAGCAGAAAGCGCATGACGCCGTAGCTCGGCCGCGCTTCATTGGGCGAGGCACCGACCACGGCAATTGTCCTGGCCTCGCGCAAAATGTCAGCGAGATAGTCCTTGTCATAGGCGTCGTGGTTGACCGTCATCAGCTCATCCCTCGTATTTAAGTCCGTTTTGAAAAGGCGTATGATTGCGTGCCTTGCTTATGTGGGGCAAGGCTGGCCGACAACAAGCTGGAGACCAAAAGGAGACCACATTCTTTCACGGAGGCTTGCCATGAGGAAGACCCTGCTTGCCACCCTGCCGATGTTGATTCTTGCAACCTCGGCCGATGCCCTACCGAAATACACATCGACCCGAATGACCTGTGACCGCGTACAGGCGACCGTCCGCCAGCACGGCATCGTCATTCTCACCTATCCGTCGGCCAATCGCAGCGGCCGCATGCTTTACGACACCTATGTCGCCAGCCGTCGTTTCTGTCGCCCGGGAGAGGTCCTTCAACACGTGACCGTGCCGAGCGCCAACCGGCCCTACTGTCCCGTTCGCAAATGCCGACCCGACGACCGCCGCGACAATCATGACGGCGGCCGCGAACAGCGCGGCCCGAACGATCCAACCCATGGCTGACGGTACTGCGGCAAAAGGCTCCGTCATGCGGGAACGTTTCGCCGGCATCGGCCGTTGCGCGGGTTGAATTCACCCGCAGAATGGATGATGCCTGCGAACAGTCGCAGTCTGAGGACAAGAAAGATGAAGACACTGATCCTGATCGTGGCGAGCCTGCTCGCCGCCTCCCCGGCGCTCGCCATCTCGCGCTACAATTCGCAGTCGATGAGCTGCGCGGCTGCCAGGCAGGCGGTGCTTGAGCAGCGCGCGGTGATTTTCCGCTATCCGTCGAAGCGGGTGGCCGGCATGACGCTCTATGACCGCTATGTGCGCGACAACCGCCAGTGCGATTCCCACGAATATGCGGAACGAGCCTATATTCCGACCCGCGACAATCCGAAATGCCCGGTGCTGGCCTGCGAGCCGTTGCCGGACGTCCCGTTCGGCTTTCCGCGCCGTCCGTGGATCCGGTTCTGACGGCGCAGGCCGCGCCACGACATTCAGGCAGCGCTCAGACCCCGGCCGTGGTGGGCGGCATGGGGATGGGACATCTCGTAGACCAGCGGATATTCGGTGACGAGCGCACGGTCCATCACCACCTTGATGCCTGCCGCCTCGGCCCTTGCGGCCGCGGCATCGTCGCGCACGCCCAGCTGGCCCCAGATGGCCTGCGGCAGATCCGGCAGGCGCAGCACCTCCTCGACCACCGACGCAAGTTGATCGGACCGACGAAATACGTCGACGAGGTCGATCGGCTCGGGAATGTCGGAGAGCCATGAGTAGATCAGCTGGCCGAGAATGCGCTCGCCAGCGTGCAGCGGATTGACCGGATAGACGTGGTAACCCTTGCCGAGCAGGAAGCCGGTCACCCAATGGCTCGGGCGGTTGTCCTTGAGCGACGCGCCGACGATCGCGACCGTGCGGGCCGAGCCGAGTATGCCGGCAAGATAGGCATCGGCGTAAGTGTCATGCTTCATGGCGTCCTCCTTGCGGCCTTGGCCGCGATGGGTGAACCCCGTCCTTCGTTCCCGCTTTCACTATATGAGCGCCAACTTAACCAAGGATACCCGAAATACCGCAAATGCGATCAATCGGCACGATCAGCCTTACTCCGGCAACACGACATGGCCGTGTTCGTCGAGCGGGAAGAAGGGATTGTGCGCGACTTCCCATAAATGCCCGTCGGGGTCGGCGAAGTAGCCGGAATAGCCTCCCCAGGACACCTTGTGCGGTGCCTTGACGAGGGTCGCCCCGCAGGACACGGCAAACTTGATGACGGCATCGACGCCGGTCGGGCTTGAAACATTGTGCGCCAGCGTGACTCCGGAGAAGCCGGGCTCGCTGTCTGCAACCTCGGCATCGCGCGCCAGCGCGTGCCGGCCAAAGAGCGCCAGCACCGTTCCCTTCATCTGGATGAAGGTGACGCCCTCCTGGGAGGCAGAGGACTTCTTCCACCCGAGCCGTTCATAGAAGGCCGTACTGGCGGCCACGTCGGCGACGCCGAGGGTCACAATCGAGATTCGCCGCTCCAGCGACATGGCACCACTCCTAAAATTCGCCGCCAATCCGCATTTATTCCGCTTATGTTTTTATTTTGTTCACGTCAATATTAGTTGTAGCTCATGGTTGTGGAGAATTTTGATTACAATCATTTTGAAACACAACTATCGACCGCAGAGCAAGAACCAGGCTCGCCCCGCGGTCGTGTGACGCCCATCACTCGCCGGTCCAGGTGGGATGACGCTTGTCGAGGAATGCGCCGATTCCTTCAGCCGCATCGCGTGCGAGCATGTTTTCGACCATGACCCGCGCGGCATAGTCATAGGCCTCCTCGAGCGGCATCTCGATCTGCCGGTAGAAGGCTTCCTTGCCGATCTTCAGCGTCAGCGGCGATTTCGATGCGATGACGGCGGCGTATTTGTTGACCACCTGCGCCAGGTACTGCTTGGGCACGATGCGGTTGACGAGGCCGAAATCCTTGGCGGTCGAGGCATCGATCGTCTCGCCGGTCAGCAGCATTTCCATCGCCTGCTTGCGATGCGCGGCGCGGCTGACGGCGACCATCGGGGTCGAGCAGAACAGGCCGATATTGACCCCCGGCGTGCAGAAGGTCGACGTGTCGGTGCAGATCGCCAGATCGCAGGAGGCGACCAGCTGGCAGCCGGCCGCGGTCGCCAGCCCGTCGATCTCGGCAATCACCGGCTTCGGCAGATGGGTGATCGCCAGCATCAGATCGGCGCAGAGCCGCATGGTCTTTTCGAAGAAGTCCCGGCCACGGTCGGGGTCGGAGCGGTGCGCGGTCATTTCCTTGAGGTCGTGACCGGCGGAAAACAGCTTTCCGGCGGCGGAGAGCACGACGACCCTGACCTCCGCATCGTCCGCGGCACGCGCGAGTTCGGCCAGCAAGGCCTCCATCAGGGCGATCGACAGGGCATTGGCGGGCGGATTGTTGAGCGTCAGGCGCAGGACGCCCCCGTCCCGCGCAACGATCACCGGACCGAATCCGGTCTCCGCCCCTTCCTTCTTGAACGAGACCACTTCCGCCATCATCGCCTCCCTTGGCATTTTCACTAAGCACAAAGCCTGCCATAAAACCCGGACCCATTGAAAGCCCATTCGAATAGAGATCCCGCCCCATGCAACCCATCATGACCGCCGACGAGATCAACGCCTTCCTGGAGACGGATTTTCCGCAGATCCATACCGACGGCCGGGTCTTTCATGTGACCGAAGTCTCGCCGGGACGCATATCAATGACGTTCGACCCGGCAGAGCGACACCTGCGCCCGGGCGGCACGGTCTCGGGGCCGGCCATGTTCGCCCTCGCCGATGTCGCCGCCTATGCGGCTGTGCTCGCCCATATCGGCCCGGTCGCGCTTGCCGTCACCACCAACCTCAACATCAACTTCCTGCGCTTGCCGCAACAGAAGCTGATCCGCTGCGATTGCCGCGTCCTCAAGATCGGCAAGCGCCTGGCGGTGATCGACGCGCTGCTCTTCCAGGACGGCAGCGATGACCCGGTTGCGCAGGCCACGGCCACCTATTCCATTCCGCCGCGCTGACCGTTCTTGCCCCACTGAAGCAGGCAAAGGGGCCAGCCGGCGACACGGGAATATTGCGGTAAAATATTACCACATCACCATCCCCTTGTTTTTGCTACACCATTTCGGAGCGCCTGCGGACGGCGCGACCTTGACCGGCAAGGCCCGCCAGCTTATACAACGCCCAGTCTGCGGCCCTTCGGGACCGCTTTCTGTTTCGTGCGTGGAAACGCGCGAAATCAAGCAACAAGAAACGCCCGGCAGGCTTCGGCCCGCGGGGTCTCAAAACGGAAAGTATCACTCATGTCTACCTTCGTTCAGAAGCCTGCAGAGGTGGAGAAGAAGTGGGTCATCATCGACGCCGAAGGCCTCGTTGTTGGTCGCCTCGCCTCCCTCATCGCCATGCGCCTGCGTGGCAAGCACAAGGCCACCTACACCCCCCACGTTGACGACGGCGACAACGTCATCGTCATCAATGCCGAGAAGGTCGTTCTGACCGGCAAGAAGTACACCGACAAGAAGTACTTCTGGCACACCGGCTATCCGGGCGGCATCAAGGAGCGCACCGCACGCCAGATCATCGAAGGCCGCTTCCCGGAGCGCGTCCTCGAAAAGGCTGTCGAGCGCATGATCCCGCGCGGCCCGCTCGGCCGTCGCCAGATGAAGAACCTGCGCGTCTATGCCGGTTCGAACCATCCCCATGAAGCACAGCAGCCGGTCGCCCTCGACGTGGCTTCGCTGAACAGCAAGAACGTAAGGAGCGCCTGATAATGGCTGACCTCTCTTCCCTGAAGGATCTCGGCACGGCTGCTCCGGAAGCTGCTCCGGTTCACGTCCGCAAGGTCGACGCTCAAGGCCGCTCCTATGCGACCGGCAAGCGCAAGAACGCCGTCGCCCGCGTCTGGGTCAAGCCGGGCACCGGCAAGATCACCGTCAACGGCCGTGACTTCACCACCTACTTCGCCCGTCCGGTCCTGCAGATGATCCTGCAGCAGCCGATCGTCGCCGCTGCCCGCACCGGTCAGTTCGACATCGTTGCGACCGTTGCCGGCGGTGGTCTCTCCGGTCAGGCCGGCGCCGTTCGCCACGGCCTGTCCAAGGCCCTCACCTACTTCGAGCCGGGCCTGCGCTCCGTCCTCAAGAAGGGTGGCTTCCTGACCCGCGACAGCCGCGTCGTCGAACGCAAGAAGTACGGCAAGGCCAAGGCCCGTCGTTCGTTCCAGTTCTCGAAGCGTTAATCGCCGACCGGACTTCGGATTTGCAAAAGGCGGGGCTTCGGCTCCGCCTTTTCACGTTCAGGGCCTGCGGCGACCGGCATTCAGGTCTTCCATCGCGAAGGCGACGCCTTGGGTCGCCAGCCAGCGGGCAAAGCGCTCGACCTTGGTATCCAGCGAGCATGTCGGCGGCTCCTTGTCGAGCTCGAGCTGATAGGCGGCCTGCAGCGCATCGCGCTCCTCCGCGGACAAGCTGCTCCATGGTTTCAGATCGGCGGGCTGCTGCATCATGGCGACACTGTCCTGTCTTGCGGCATCGGGTTTCCGTGCGAAGGAGTGTTGACCGCGAGGACCACCGACGTCAAAGGGCGTTCCGCCGCAGGCACGAGAAGCCCTTGCTCGGAAAAAACCGCTGGCAATCGACCGCCCCGACCGTAATATTGCACCGCACAGCGGCAACCCATGCCGCACCGGGGAGAAGACATTCATGGCCGCCAAGACGATCGACCACGCCATCACTGCAACCGACCTCAAATCGGCGGCAACCGACCCGACTCATGCGGGCGTGCTGTCCTTCATGCGCCGCCGCTATACGAAGTCGCTCGAAGGCGTCGATGCCGTCGTCTGGGGCATTCCCTTCGACGCCGCGACCTCCAACCGTCCCGGCGCCCGTTTCGGGCCGCAGGCGATTCGCCGCGCCTCGGCGATCTTCGACAACGATCCGCAATATCCTTTCGAGCGCGATCTGTTTGCCGAGATGGCGGTGATCGATTACGGCGACTGCCTGCTCGACTACGGCAATCATTGGCAGACGCCGGAGACGATCGAGACGGAAGCGGCAAAGATCCTGTCGGCGGCCGACTTCCTCCTGACGCTCGGCGGCGACCATTTCATCACCTGGCCGCTGCTCAAGGCGCATGCCGCCAAGCACGGCCCGCTCGCGCTCGTGCAGTTCGACGCGCACCAGGACACCTGGTTCGACGACGGCAAGCGCATCGACCACGGCTCCTTTGTCGGCCGTGCGGTGCGCGAGGGACTGATCGATCCCGACCGCTCGATCCAGATTGGCATCCGTACCCATGCGCCGGAAGACTGCGGCATCCGGATCGTCTACGGCCATCAGGTCGAGGACATGCGGGCGGGCGACATCGCTTCGCTAATCGTCAGCCACACCGGCGGCCTGCCGACCTACCTGACCTTCGACATCGACTGCCTCGATCCTGCCTTTGCGCCGGGAACGGGGACGCCGGTCGCCGGCGGTCCGTCGAGCGCCAAGATCCTGTCGGTCCTGCGCAGCCTGCAGCAGCTCGACATTCGCGGCGCCGACGTCGTCGAGGTCGCACCCGCCTATGACCATGCCGACATCACCGCCATTGCCGGAGCAACGGTCGCGATGTATATGCTGGGCCTCAACGCCGAGCGCCTGTCGCGCCGCCGTTAAGGCATTGATTCACCCTCATCACATTCCGATTCCGGAAATCGGACCAAGCTCCTGACAGGAGAGGATAAAATGGCAGCAAAGATCTTCATCGACGGCGAACACGGCACCACGGGCCTGCAGATCCGCACCCGCATGGCCGGCCGCCGCGACGTCGAACTGCTGTCGATCCCGGAGGCGGAGCGGCGCAATGCAGCGATGCGCGAGGACATGCTGGCGGAGAT
>FWPV01015779.1_pt1 | contig 10790 bp, 9 predicted proteins | sample 2228371 | NCBI WGS metagenome assembly FWPV01 (sample SAMEA103939776, study PRJEB20133) | metagenome | reverse complement strand
CCGGCGACGGGCTGCTGGCGGCGGAGGGCGGCGCCCGGAGCTCGCCCGGCGACCCGATCGCGGCGGCGGTCGCCCAGGCGCGGGAGATGGCGGCCGCGGGCGCCGATCTCGTCGACGTCGGCGGCGAGTCCACCCGGCCCGGTCACGCCCCCGTGACGGCGAAGGAGGAGACGGCGCGCGTCGTGCCCGTGATCGCCGCGATCCGGGCCGCCCTGCCGGACCTGCCGATCTCGGTGGACACGACGAAGCCGGCCGTCGCCGCGGCCGCCATCGAGGCCGGCGCCGACCTCGTCAACGACGTCTGGGGCGTGGCCGAGGACGACAGCCTGGCCCGTGTCGCTGCCGCCCACGGCGTGCCGCTCGTCCTCATGCACAACCGGGCCGAGGCCCGCTACACCGCGCTGCTCGCCGAGATCGTGGCCGACCTCCAGCGGGCCGTGGACCGCGCCATCGCCGCCGGCGTCCCCCGCGAGCGCCTCCTCGTCGATCCCGGCTTCGGCTTCGGCAAGGCGCCGGAGCACAACCTCGCCCTCCTTGCCGACCTCGCCGTCCTCCATGCGCTCGGCCTGCCGGTCCTGCTGGGCACGTCCCGCAAGTCGACGCTCGGCAAGGTGCTCGACCTGCCGCCCGGGGAGCGCCTGGAGGCGACGCTGGCGACCACCGTCCTCGCCGTCGCCGCCGGCGTGGATGTCGTGCGGGTCCACGACGTGGCGGCGAACGTCCGCGCGGCGCGCCTGGCCGACGCGGTCGTGCGCGGCTGGCGCCCCGAGGGCTGGGAGGGCCGACGATGAGCGACCGGATCGAGCTCCGCGCGATGCGGTTCGAGGGCCGCCACGGCGTGCTGCCGGAGGAGCAGGACCGGGCCCAGCCGTTCGAGGTGGACGTCGTCCTCGAGCTCGGGCTCGTCGCAGCCGGCCGGCGCGACGACCTCGCCCGCACCGTTGACTACGGCGCGGTCTTCGAGATCGCCCGGGCGATCGTCGAGGGGCCGCGCGTCGCCCTCCTCGAGACGCTCGCCGAGCGGATCGCCGCCGCGGTGCTCGCGGCCCACCTCTCGGTGGTGGCGGTCACCGTGAGGGTGCGCAAGATGGAGCCACCGTTGCCCGGCACGCTCGCCTGGGCCGGCGTGGAGATCCGGCGGGCCCGCTGACGCTTCTCGGCCCGTGGCCGGGGCGTGAGCTGGGCCGGTCGCCGGGCCTGACCAGGGCTGGTCGGGCGCTCGTGACCTCGGCGCGACCTACAGGTTCGCCGGGCGAACCCCGAGCGTGAGCGTCAGCGTGATCCGCTCGCCGTCGCGGAGGACCAGGAGGGCGACCGTCCGGCCCGGGGCGTACTGGGTGAGGATGTCGTCGAGCGGGCTGTCCGGCCCGATCTCGGCGCCGTCCACGGCGAGGATGATGTCGCCTGCGCGCAGGCCCGCCGCTGCCGCCGGGCTGCCCGGCACGATCGGGTCGACCTGCCGGCCCTGGGCGTCCTGGGCGGTCACCCAGGCGCCCCGCTCGACCGGCAGGCTGCTCTGGGCGGCGATCGACTTCGTGATCGCGACGTAGCGGATCCCGATCCAGGGCCGGGCCAGCTCCTGGCCGGCGAGCGCCTGCTGCATGATCGGGCGGGCGATGTTGATCGGGATCGCGAAGCCGATCCCCTCCGCGGTGCGGGCGACGGCCGTGTTGATGCCGATGACGTTGCCGCCCGAGTCGAGGAGCGCCCCGCCCGAGTTGCCGGGGTTGATCGCGGCGTCGGTCTGGATGAGGTTGCGGATCACGGTCCCGTCCTGGACCTCGATCGTCCGACCGAAGGCGGAGATGATCCCGGCCGTCACCGAGTTCGTGTAGGTGCCCAGCGGGCTGCCGATGGCGATCGCCAGCTGGCCGACCTTCGCGCTCCCCGAATCGCCGATCGGCGCCGTCGGGAGGCCGGTGGCGTCGATCTTGACGATCGCCAGGTCGGTCAGGGTGTCCGTGCCGTAGACGCGGCCGGGGTAGCGGCTGCCGTCCTCGAGCGTGACAGTGAGCGCCGCCGCCCCTTCCACGACGTGCTCGTTCGTGACGATCCAGCCGTTCGGGTCGAAGATGACGCCCGAGCCGTAGCCGGTCTCCGGGATCTGGAAGGTGGGGTCGCTCGGATCGGCCGGGGCGGCGCCGATGGCGATCGTCACGATCGCCGGGGAGACGCGGGCGGCCGCCTGGGTGATCGCCGAGGTCTCGTCGATCACGACCGGCTGGGGTGCCGTCGTGGGCATGGCCGTCTCGATCCCCTGGCCCACCGGGGCGGCCGAGGGGGCCGGTCGGTCGAGCGCGCCGCTGCCGGCGATGAGTGCGTACGTGCCGAGCGAGCCGAGGATCGCGGCGCCGAGCGACGCGGCGAGGACGACGGCGACCGGGCTGCCGCCGCCCCGGGTGGGCGGCGCGGGCCGCGGCGGGGGCTCGGGCTCGTACCAGCGACGGGGCGTGGGCGGGGCGACGTGCTCGGCGTCGGCCTCCGCGGCGACCTCCGCCCAGGCGGGCCGGCGATCGGCGGCGGGCGAGAAGACGACCGGCCGGGTGGCCTCCTCCGGCGTCGTCGCGCCGGGCCACGAAGGTGCGGGAACGGGCGGTGCGGCGGCGAGATCCGGCGATGGGGTCGCGGGCCGAGCCGGGTCGAGCGGATCGGTCATGGACGTGGGTTCGTGCTCCAGGCGTGATCCCTGCTGCCGGTCCGGCCTGGGGCCAGACCGGCGTCTGGGGAACAGTGTGGCGGATCGGCGTTGCGGAGCGGGTCGCCCGCGGGTGAAGGAATCGTCACATCCCGGCGTCCGCGTCGGCCGCGGCGGCGTCGGTGCCGGGGCGCCGCGGCAGCGTGACCGTGAACGTCGACCCGGCTCCGACGCGGCTCTCGACGGCGATCCGTCCCCCGTGCATGTCCACGATCGACTTCACGATCGCGAGGCCCAGGCCGCTGCCCGACCCGCGGGCCTCGCTCGCCCGCGAGCCGCGGTAGAAGCGCTCGAAGATGTGGGGGATCTCGGCCGCGTCGATGCCCACGCCGGTGTCGGCCACGACGAGCCGGGCCCCGTCGCGGTGCGGCTCGACGGTCACCGTCACGGCGCCGCCCCGCGGCGTGAACTTCACGGCGTTCCCCACGAGGTTGGCGGCGACCTGCCCGATGCGCTGCGGGTCGTGGTAGGTGCGGACCGGCGCCGACGCCAGCCGCAGCTCCAGGCTCACGCCCTTGCGGCGGGCGGCCTGGTCCGCCTGCTCGAGCGCCGACTCGACCGTGGAGCGGAGGTCCTCCGGCCGGAGGTCGAGGCGGAGGAGCCCCGACTCGAGCTTCGAGAGCTCGAGCAGGTTCTGGGCCAGCCAGTCCATGCGGTCGAGCTGCTGGCGGCTCGTCTCGAGGAACTCGGCCCGCGTCGCCGGGTCGTCGCCGGCGCGGCCCTGGAGGAGCTCGACGTGCATCCGCAGCGCCGCGAGCGGGGTCCGCAGCTCGTGGGAGACGTCGGCGAGGAAGTCGCGGCTCCGGTCGCGATCGCGGCGGATCAGGTCGATCGACTCCTCGAGTCGGTCAGCCATGTGGTTGAACTGGCGGGCGAGCTCCGCGACCTCCGCGTACGACGACTCGAGCTCGGCGGCCGGGACCCGCCCGGTCATGTCGCCGGCGCCGAGCCGGCGCGTGGCCTCGCCGAGCCGGCGCAGCGGGCGGGTGAAGCGCACCCCGAGGAATGCCGCGACGAAGAGGGCGGCGAGCAGCGCGCCGAGGATGGTGATGACGAGGAGGCCGGAGATCGTGCCGATCGTCGAGGCCCGGGTCGTGTACGGGTTGGCGAGGACCACCTCGACGCCCCATGGCTCCTCGCCGAGGGCGTCGGCCGGGAACGGGCCGATCGCGGCAGTCGAGGACATCTCCTCGCGGGCCTGGCCGGGCTGCGCCTGGGCGCTGAGCGGCGCGGTGAACGTCCCGCCGGTCGCCGGCGTGACGACGGGCGAGCCGTCGCCGTCGATCGTCGTGTTCCCGATCCGGATCTCGACGTCGGCGAGCGCGACCTGGTTCGCCAGGAAGTCGAGGAACCCCGTGCTGCTGATCTGGGCGGCGACGGCGGGGTTCATCGTGTTGCCGGCGAGGACCACGGCGGGGCTCGTGCCGCCGGCGAAGAGGGCGACGATCTGGGTCACGACCGAGGTCCGCGCGTCGAGGGCGGCCTGCTCCTGGTCCCGGAAGTACGCGTCGAGGCGGTTGACGACGATCGCCGAGACGACGAGCAGCGCGCCGGCGACGACGAGGACGAAGGCGAGGGTCAGCCGGCCCTGGAACGACCACGCGGCCGACGGGACCCCGGCGAGGGTGCCGGCGGCCGAGGCGGCTCCGCCGGGGGGCCGGCGCTCCCCGGGGTCAGCGGTCGGCGAAGGCGTAGCCGGCTCCCCGGACGGTCAGGACGAAGACCGGCTGCGACGGGTCGTCCTCGATCTTCTCCCGCAGGTGGCTGACGTGGACGTTGATCGTCTTCTCGTCCTGGTCCAGGGCCTCGTAGTCGCGCAGGAGCTCGAGGAGCTCGGCCCGGGTGTAGACGCGGCCGGGCCGGCTGGCCAGGTGGCGGAGGATCTCGAACTCGGTCGGGGTGAGGCTGATGCGCCGACCCCCGCGCTGGACCCGGCGGCGCTCGAGGTCGATGACGAGGTCGCGATGGCGGAGGACCCGCCCGCCGGCTGCGTCGGCGAAGTCGCCGTAGGCCCGCCGCAGCAGCGCCTTGATCCGACTCATCAGCTCGCGGAGGCCGAAGGGCTTCGTCAGGTAGTCGTCGGCGCCGAGCTCGAGCCCGATGACCTTGTCGACCTCGTCGTCGCGCGCCGTCAGCACGAGGACCGGCATCTTGGCGCCCGCGGCCCGGAGCCGGCGCAGGACTTCGAAGCCGTCCATCCCCGGCAGGCGGACGTCGAGGACGACGAGGTCGGGTGCCTGGTTCGTGGCGAACTCGAGGCCCTCCTCCCCCGAGCGGGCGACGGCGACCGTGTAGCCCTCCTGGCTCAGGGCGAACTCGATACCCCGCGCGACGGCGTGCTCGTCTTCGACGATGAGGATCGTGGCGGGCATGGCCGACCGATCGTACACCGGCGCGTGGCGGAGCCGTGCTACCCTGCGCAGGATCGGGCACCCGGCCGCTCGCGGCCGCGCCGTCGCCCCGGGGCGCGCTCGCCGGCACCACGCCGGCCGGCACCGCTCCGCAGACCTGCCAGCACCAGAGGACCCGCATGAGCTCCGCCCGTCCCGCGCTCGCCGCCGAGCGCCGCACCGTCACCGGCAAGGCCGTGGCCCGTCTCCGCCGCGACGGCCGTCTCCCCGCGGTCGTCTACGGCCACGGCCTCGAGTCGGCGCCGGTCACCCTCGACGCCCACGACTTCGACCTGCTGCGCCGGCGCATCGGCCCGAACGCCCTCGTCGACCTGTCGATCGACGGTGCCAAGCCGACGCCGGTCCTCATCCACGGGGTCCAGATCCACAAGGTCAACCGGCGGCCGATCCACGTCGACCTGTTCGCCGTGCGGATGACCGAGGAGATCACCGTCGAGGTGCCGGTCCACGGCGTCGGCGAGTCCGAGGCCGTGACGCGCCACGGCGGCACGCTGCTGAACGCCAGCGGCACGGTCAAGGCGAAGGCCCGCCCCGACCATCTCCCGCAGGCCTTCGAGGTGGACCTCTCGTCGCTCGTGGACTTCGACGCCGCGATCCACGTCCGCGACATCGTCGTGCCCGAGGGCGTGACGATCCTGGCCGACCCGGACGAGATCATCTTCAAGGTCGCCCCGCCGCGCATCCAGGAGGCCGCGGTCCCGGCCGCTGCCGAGGGCGAGGCGGTCGAGGGCGAGGGCGCTGGCGCCGAGGGTGGCGAGGCTGCTGCCGAGGGCTCGGCCGAGGCCTGAGCCGCCACTGCGGCGGGATCTCGCCGCAGATCCCGGACACGCATCGAGCCCGGCCGACGGCCGGGCTCGATCGATGTCGGGTCGCGACGCCGGCGGGATTGGACCCCCGCCGCGCCGGCGGGATCAGCCTGCGGGCTCGGCCTCCGCCTCGACGAGGACGGCGCCGGACGCGTCCTTCAGGCGCAGCGTCCCAGCGGCGATCTCGAACGCTGCGGTCCTCCCCAGCGCGGCCACGAGGTTCGTCTCCTGGGCCATGAGCGCGGGCGGCTCGCACATCATCATCGTCGCGGCGAACATGCCGAAGGTCAGCGTGCCGGCCGTCTCGTCCACGGTGTAGTCGGCGCCGAAGCTGTTGCAGCCGGCCGTGCCGCCGAAGCGACCGTCGGCACCGAACTCGACGCGGGCCTCCGTGGTCGGCAGGACGGCGACGAGCGCTCCGGTCTCGCCGGCGTAGCGGAGCACCGTCCAGGTGGAGCCGGTGAGCCCGGTCGCGGCCGCGGCGGCGGCGGCCTCGTAGACGAGGACCTCGCCGCCGTTGGCGTCGAGGAGGGTGAGCGCGGAGCCGCTGATCGCGAACGCGGCGACGGTGCCGAGGGCCGCGACGTAGGCCTGCTCGGCGCCGTCAAGGGCGGGGCCGCAGCTCATCTTGGTGGAGCCCACGGGCCCGATCGCGAGGGAGGAGCCGGCGACCGTCGCGTCCGCGAAGTAGCGGTTGCAGGGACCCTGGCCCGCGACGCGCCCGTCCCCGAAGATCGCGTCGACCTCCGCCCCGTCGGGGAGCTCGGCCAGGCCGCGAACGAGGACCCAGCGGGTGCCGTCGAGGGACGGGGCAGCGGCGTCGGGCGACGGTGGGGCGGCGTCCGGCGATGGCGACGTCACGGGCGGCTCGCTCGGCGCGGGGCTGGGGGAGGGAGAGGCACCGCCGCCGCAGGCGACCACGAGGGCGGCGGCCGCGGCGAGGGCCGCGAGGGGGGAGAGGGTGCGCAGGGCGCGCGACGTTCGAGTCATGGGCTCCCTGACGGCCGCCGGCGACCAGCGGTTCCGTTCGTGCGCTGGCGGCTCCGCACGGCGCCTCGAGCTCCGGCGGCATCGGTGGCCACGGTCGAGCGGCCGCCGACCCGGGCCGACCGGCCGGGGGACCCGGGCCGCCAGGCCGAGCCGTCCCGTTCGCGGCCGATCCGACCGGCACGCGCTTTCGGACCCATCTGCCCTAGCCGGTTCGGCCCCGCTCGCGCGACGCTGTCCGGGACAGCCGAGCCGACCCGGCGTCCGGCCGACTCGCGAGCAGGAGGCATCCGATGGAGCGAATCCTCCTCGCGTACGATGGGGGCGACGCCGCGCGCCGTGCCCTCGAGACGGCAGCAGAGCTGGCCATCGCGTTCCATGCCTCGCTCAGCGTCGTCTCCGTGGTGCCCCTGGGCCGCGACGGCCGGCCCGTGGAGCCCTGGGACGGTGGCGAAGCGCACGCCCGCGAGCTCCGCGAGGCGAAGCGCATGTTGGCCGAGCACGGCCTCGAGGTCGATCTCCTCGAGCCCCTCGGCGACCCGGCCCGCACGATCGAGAGGATCGCCGCCGAAGGCGACTTCGACACGATCGTGATCGGCATGGCCGGCCTCGGCGCCGTCGATCGGATGGTCCGGGATCCTGTCCCGGAGCACGTCGTGACCCACACCTCAGCTACCGTGGTGGTGACTCATTGACTACGCTCGCCGCGCCCCCCGATCCCCGGACCCCCCTGCGGGTCGCCTTCCGCGGACGCTCCCTGCTGGGCCGCCCGCTCTACAACAAGGACACGGCCTTCACCGAGCAGGAGCGCGACTGGTTCGGCCTCCACGGCCTCCTGCCCACCCACGTCATGACGATCGAGGAGCAGCTGACCCTCGAGCTGGAGCATGTTCGCCGCAAGGACGACGATCTCGAGAAGTTCATCGGGCTCGCGGCGCTCCAGGACCGCAACGAGACCCTCTTCTTCCGCCTCCTCGCGGAGAACCTCGAGGAGTTCCTGCCGATCGTCTACACGCCGACGGTGGGCCAGGCCTGCCAGAAGTACAGCCACATCTTCCGCCGGCCCCGCGGCGTCTGGATCACCCCGGGCGACCTCCATCGGATCCCCGAGGTGCTCCGCAACGCGTCGCAGACCGAGGTTCGCCTCATCGTCGCCACCGACAACGAGCGCATCCTCGGCCTCGGCGACCAGGGCGCGGGCGGCATGGGCATCCCGGTCGGCAAGCTCGCGCTCTACTCGGCCGGCGCGGGAATCCACCCGGCCTGGACACTCCCGATCTCGCTCGACGTCGGGACGGACAACCAGGCCCTCCTCGACGATCCCTTCTACCTCGGCTGGCGCCACCCGCGCCTCCGCGGGCCGGAGTACGACGCCTTCCTCGAGGCCTTCGTCGACGGGGTCAAGACGGTCTTCCCGCGGGCGATCCTCCAGTGGGAGGACTTCAAGCAGCACAACGCGATCCGCGTACTCGACCGGTATCGCGAGGTCCTGCCGTCGTTCAACGACGACATCCAGGGCACCGCGGGCGTCGTGCTCGCCGGGATCCTGGCCGGCCTCGAGCACCTTGGCCGGCCGCTGGCCGACGAGCGCTTCATCTTCCTCGGCGCCGGTGCCGCGGCGATCGGGATCACCCGGCTCGTCCACACCGCGCAGCTGGAGGCCGGTGCCGATCCGACGGCTGTGCGGCGCTCGACGGTCCTGTTCGACACGAAGGGCCTGGTCTACGCGAGCCGGCCCGGGATCGAGGACGACAAGGCCTCGGTCGGGCTGACCGACGAGGACCTCGCCGCGCTCGGCCTCGGCCCGTCGTCGACGCCGATCGACGCGATCCGCGCGATCCGTGCCGGTGCGATCCTCGGGACGACCCAGACCCCGGGCGCGTTCACGGAGCCGATGCTGCGGACGCTCGCGGCCGTCTGCGAACGACCGCTCGTCTTCCCGCTGTCCAACCCGACGAGCAGGTGCGAGGCCACGCCCGAGCAGGTCGAGGCATGGACCGACGGTCGCGCCCTCTGCGCGACCGGGAGTCCGTTCCCGCCGGTCGTCCGAGGCGACAAGACCTGCGTCATCGGCCAGGCCAACAACTCGTTCGTCTTCCCCGGGATCGGGCTCGGGGCGATCGTGGCCGGCGCCCGCGTCATCCGCGACGTGGACTTCCTGGTCGCGGCGCGGACGCTCGCCGGCCTCGTCGGGCCCGACCGGCTCGCCTGCGGCGCCCTCTACCCGCGGGTCGCCGACCTCCGCTCGATCTCCCGCGAGATCGCCATCGCGATCGTCAAGGCGGTCGGCACGGTCGACGGCGAGCCGCTCCCCGAGGGAGCGGCGGGCGAGGCGACCGCGATCGCCGCGGTTGACGCCGCGATCTGGTGGCCCGAGTACGTGCCCTACGAGCCCGCCTGATCGGCAGACGGAGGCGGTCGCGCCCCGGGCCTCCGCGCGCTCGGCGCTCGCCGCGGGTCGCGCCGTCGGCCCTCACCGCGCAGACGTCCCGGCGGACGCCGGAGGCCACGCGCGACGTGACGCCGGCGCTCCACGGGGCGTCCAATCCCCGGTCGCGCATAATCCGCCCGTGCGCCTTCCCGTGCCGTACCCCCTGGAGCCCATGCTCGCGAAGCCCGTCCCGACGCTGCCCGATGGCCCCGGCTGGGCCTACGAGCCCAAGTGGGACGGGTTCCGGGCGCTCGTGTTTCGGGACGGCGACGAGCTGCTCGTCCAGAGCCGCGACCTCCGTCCCCTGAACCGCTACTTCCCGGAGCTCGAGGCGCCGCTCCGGGCGGCCCTCCCGCCCCGGTCGGTCGTGGACGGCGAGATCGTCATCGCGGGCCCGGCCGGCCTCGACTTCGATGCCCTGCTCCTGCGCATCCACCCGGCCGCCTCGCGCGTTCGCCGGCTCGCCGAGGCGACGCCGGCAAGCTACGTCGCCTGGGATCTGCTCGCGCTCGGCGACGAGGACCTGCGCGGGCGGCCGTTCGCCGACCGGCGACAGGGGCTCGTGCGCCACGTCGCGGCCGGTCTGCCCGGCGTCCATCTCACGCCGGCGACCGAGGACCGGGATCTCGCTGCCGACTGGTTCGCCCGGTTCGAGGGCGCCGGCCTCGATGGCGTGATCGCGAAGCGGCTCGACGGCCCGTACGAGCCGGGCCGGCGCGGCTGGGTCAAGGTGAAGCACGCGCGGACCGCCGACGTGGTCGTGGCGGGGTTCCGCTGGCACAAGGACGAGCGCGGGACGGGCGTCGGGTCGCTGGTCCTCGGGCTCTACGACGATGCGGGCTCGCTCCACCATGTCGGCGTGGCCTCCGGGTTCGCCGCTGCGCGCCGGCGCGAGCTCGTCGCCGAGCTGGCGCCGCTCCGCGAGGACGCGCTCGAGGGGCACCCCTGGCGCGAATGGGCGCGCGCCGAGCTGGCCGAGGAGACGGACGGGCGCCGGATGCCGGGCGCGCAGAGCCGCTGGAACCGGGGCAAGGACCTCTCCTGGGAGCCGCTGCGCATCGAGCGGGTCGCGGAGGTCGCCTACGACCACCTCCAGGGCGATCGGTTCCGGCATGCCACGCGCCTCGTGCGGTGGCGCCCCGACCGCCGCCCGACCGATTGCCGGTACGATCAGCTCGAGGCGGCCGTGCCCTTCGAGCTGGCCGCCATCCTCGGGGAGCGACCGGCATGACGAGCGCCTGGACGATGCCGCCCGACCGCCCGCGCCGCCGGCGTCGAGCGCTCGTCGCGGCCGGCCTCAGCGTCGTGTTCCTCGGCAGCCTTGCCGTCGGCTGGGCGGCGGCGGATCCCGGCTCGTTCGGCGCGGCGATCGCGGCCGCCACCGGCGGGGACAGGAGCGAACCGGCCGGACCGCCGAGCGGGCCCCCGGGCGGGGCGGCGACGCCGCTCCCGACGCTCGG
>FWPV01015776.1_pt1 | contig 10791 bp, 7 predicted proteins | sample 2228371 | NCBI WGS metagenome assembly FWPV01 (sample SAMEA103939776, study PRJEB20133) | metagenome | reverse complement strand
GGCAGCCTGGAAGCCTTGCTCCAGAGTCTCGCCAGTATCCAAGACGAGCTTGTGAAGCTCCACCGTGGCGTCAGAGCCGGTCAGCTCGAGCCGGAGAAGAAGCCCGGGTTCAAGATGGCGGGCCAGCGGCCACCGGGCCGGTTTCTCGCTCTCAACCCGCTCCCAGTCCCGCGGCCAGTCGAGGCTTACCCCGCTTCCCTCCCAGTGACCACCTTCGACCGTCGTAGTGGTGGCCGACGGCAGTGTGGTACTTTCCAGCTCAGAAGTGGCCCCCCTGTCGCCAAAGGGCCCACAAGCTGTCTGGCTCAAGATGCCCAGGGCCAGTATAAGCGTCGCGGCCGCAGCCAAGACCGGTACGGAGGGCAGTGACAGGTATGAGCTTCTCATTCTCTCCCCTTCCTTCCCGCGGGCCGCTTTCGTTCTCGCCTAGGCCGGGTCAGCCTGCCGTCGGGTCCATGGTGACACATTCCCTTGGGTGTTGGGCTCTGTTTTTTCACCAGAAACCCTTGGGGTACGGACCGCTTCTGCCGATACTTAAGGGCACACCCAGAGACCGCGTTCTAGAATGGAAGAAGGACAGGGACGTGCGACCAAGAATCAGCTACTGAGGTTCCGGGAGCATGACTCTCGAAGGCGGTGTGAAGCCGGAGGTCCTTCAGGCCGATGTACGTTGCTTTGATACACAACACCGCTCTGCTGATCGCCCTTACCGGTCTCTATAGCCTCGCGTCCCGACTACGCGAGGAGCACGCAGTCTGGTTCAGAATATGCGCTGGACTTCTGTTCGGGGCTATTGCGGTAGCCGGCATGATGATGCCCGTCAAGTACGCGCCGGGAATCATCTACGACGGACGGTCCATAGTGCTTGCCCTGGCCGGCCTTTTTGGCGGACCGCTACCTGCGGGAATAGCGGTGGTCATTGCCGGCGCGTATCGAGCCATTCTGGGGGGAGCGGGTGTCTGGGCAGGGCTGGCCACCATCGTGGGCTGCCCAGTTGTCGGCCTTGCCTTCCGCCGTCTGTGGCGGGGTCGCCCTGATAGGTCAGGGATTCTGGGCTTGTACATCGCTGGTTTCGCCGCTCATGTGGTCATGCTCCTCTGCCAGCTGGCCTTTCTGCCTCGCAGTGTGGCAGTGTCCACTGTAGAAGACGTCTGGCTGCCTGTCATACTGATCTTTCCGGTCGCCACCGTATTTGCAGGCGTGTTACTCCAAAGCGAGGAGCGGCGCTGGCAGGCCGAGAAAGAGCTCATCAGGAGCCGGAACCTGCTTCTGCAGTCGCAGTCGATAGGGAGGGTGGGAACCTGGGAGCTGGACCTGACGTGCAACTCCCTGCAGTGGTCCGACGAGGTCTTTCACATCTTTGGCGTGGACCCGGCTGAGTTCGCTGGCACATACGAAGCGTTCCTGGAGTGCGTCTACCCCGACGATCGCGAGGCCGTGAACGTAGCCTACTCGAGCTCGGTTGAGAAGGGGCAAGATGGCTACCAGATCGAACACCGCATCATCCGCCCGGATACCGGAGTCACACGACTGGTGCACGAGAAGTGCATACATCTGAGGGATCCCAAGGGACGCGTCGTGCGCTCCGTCGGCTTCGTGCAGGATGTCACCGAGCGAAAACAGTTCGAGTCTGAACTCGAGCAGGCCAAGCTGTTCGCCGAGAATCTGATACAGACAGCCAACGTGATCTTCGTGCAACTTGACCTCGAGGGAAGAGTGGTAGACCTCAACAAGGCGGCCGAAGAGATTACGGGTTATCTTCTGGAGGAACTGAAGGGGAAGAGCTGGTTCGACACTCTGGTTCCCAAGGAGCGCTTCCCGCATGTATGGGAAATGTTCAGCCGGGTTAAAGTGAACGGCGTTCTTCCCCAGTCATTCGAGAACCCTGTCCTCACCAAGAGCGGTGAAGAGCGTCAGATTGTGTGGCGCAACAGTCTCCTCCGACAAGGAGACAAGCTGGTGGGCACCATATCCTTCGGGCTCGATGTCACTGAGCGTAAACGGGCTGAGGAAGCGCTCAAAGAAAGCGAACAACGCTTGTCCCTGGCCCTGCAGATGGCTCGGGCTGCCCACTGGGAGTACGACGTCGCCACTGACAGCTTCTTGTTCAACGACAATTTCTACCGCATCTTTCGGACTACCGCCGATCAGGTGGGCGGATACCGTATGTCATCTGCCGAGTACGCCCGCAGGTTTGTGCACCCTGAGGATGCACACTTGGTGGCCGCCGAGGTAAGAGAAGCGCTGGCGACCTCCGATCCAGCCTACAGCCGTCAGCTGGAGCATCGCATTCTCTACGCGGACGGACAGGTCGGCTATATGGCGGTCCGTTTCGCCATTGTGAAGGATGCCGAAGGTCGCACCGTCAGGACCTATGGGGTCAGCCAGGACGTGACCGAACAGAAGCTGGCGGAGCAAGAGCGGGTGAGACTGCAGGAGCAGCTGCAGCAGGCCCAAAAACTCGAGTCCATCGGTCGCCTTGCCGGCGGCATAGCTCATGACTTCAACAACATATTGAGTGTGATTCTGGGCTACGGGACCACCGTCCGCAGCGAACTGCCGGCGGACAGCCCGCTGCGCGCAGACATGACGGAGATCTTGACCGCCGGTGAACGAGCCGCAGCTCTTGTCCGCCAGCTCCTTGCTTTCAGTCGGAAGCAAGCCTTGGCCCCTGTGCTGCTCGACCTGAACGATCTTGTGCGCAACTTAGAGAGGATGCTGCGCCGCCTCATCGGAGAACACATCACTCTCGACTTGTCGCTGGACGAGCACCTCGGAACTGTCTTGGCTGACCCGAACCAGCTCGAGCAGGTAATAGTGAACCTGGTGGTGAACGCCTGCGATGCCATGCCCAAGGGCGGCAAGCTGCTCATCCAAACTGCAAATGTCGTCCTGGACGAAACTTATGCCGCGACTCATGCGGAGGTAAAGGCCGGGGACTACGTACTCCTGACTGTTGCTGACACCGGACACGGCATGACCCCGGAGGTCAAAGAGCGCATTTTCGAACCTTTCTTTACCACCAAAGAAAGGGGGGCCGGGACCGGTCTCGGGTTGTCGACCGTCTGGGGCATCGTGAAACAGTCGGGGGGTCACATCTCGGTGCATTCGGAAGTGGGTAAGGGGACAAGCTTCCGGATCTACCTGCCCCGCGCGGAGGGCGGGGTGGAGCTGGAGGTGATGGCCCCAGAGGCGGTGCCGCTGGGCTTCTCAGGGGAAGAAGGTAGGCACATCCTCGTGGTTGAAGACGACGAGTCGTTGCGTAAGTTAGTAACCGCCTCTCTTGCTAAGCTGGGGCATCGGGTCACCGCTGCTGCCGATGGCACGGAAGCCCTGCGGCTGGTGGAGGAAGAAGGATTGCAGCCCGACCTGGTTCTCACCGATCTCATCATGCCCAACCTGAGCGGCCCAGCCTTGGTGAAAGAGCTCAGGCGCAGAAAGCCGCAACAGGCAGTCCTTTACATGTCGGGTTACTCAGAGGACGCCCTGGCTCTTGATGCGACTTTGCCTCCCGGCACTGTGTTCATCGAGAAGCCCTTCAGTCTGGACAGATTGGCGGCAAAGATCCGCGAAGCCTTAGCCCAAGATTGACGACCTGGACCATTCTCTTCGGGCCGGTGTTCCGCCCGGGCGCGGGCAACAGTCGCCCGGCCTGGCGCTCGTGTTAGACTCCACTATATGCCCGGTCATGCATCTTCAGATCCTCTCGCCGCCGTCGAGGCGAAAGTCGAACGGGGAGAGCGACTGTCCGCCGCCGACGGGATAGCTCTGTTCGAATCGCCCCAGCTCTTGCGGGTCGGCCGTCTGGCGGACCGCGTGCGGCGGGAGAAGGCGGGAGACGACGTGTACTTCGTGGTCAACCGTCACATCAACTACACCAACATCTGCCGTAATCGCTGCCGCTTCTGTGCTTTTTCCCGCGAAGAGGGGGAACCGGGGGCCTATACGCTGCCGGTCGCAGAAGTACTGGCGAAGGCAGAGGAAGCTCTGGCCGAAGGCGCCACCGAGATCCATATTGTAGGGGGCGAGCACCCACGGCTGCCCTATACGGACCTGCGGGCCATGGTCGCCGGCATCCGGCGGATGGCGCCGGACGTACACATCAAGGCCTTCACCGCCTCCGAGATCGCCTACTTCGCGGCAAGAGAAGGCGTCACTCCTGAGGCCGTCCTGCGCGATTTGAAGGAGGCGGGACTGGACAGTCTCCCCGGAGGAGGAGCGGAGATACTGTCCCAGCGGGTGAGAGCCGCGGTCTGCCCGGCGAAGATCTCCGGCGAGGAGTGGCTGGCCATCCATGAGACGGCCCATCGGCTGGGCCTGCCCACCAACGCCACCATGCTCTATGGGCATGTGGAGACCGTAGCCGAGCGGGTGGACCATCTGCTTCGCTTGCGCGAGCTGCAAGATCGGACGGGAGGCTTCCAGGCCTTCATCCCGCTGGCTTTTCAACCAGGGCGGACCGCGCTCTCGCACCTTCCCGGACCCACCGGGGTCGACGACCTGAAAACTCTGGCCGTCGCTCGTCTGCTCCTCGACAACTTCCCCGCTATCAAGACCTATTGGGTCATGACCGGGATCAAGTTGGCCCAGACCGCCCTGTTCTTCGGCGCCAACGACATGGATGGGACCGTGGTAGAAGAGGTGATCTCCCTGCTTTCGGGAGCGGGCCACGGGCAGGCGATGCCCAAAGCTGAGCTCATACGCGTGATCCACGACGCTGGCCGACCGGCGGTGGAGCGCGACGGGGCCTATCGGGTGCTGCGGCGGTACGAACCGCCGGGCGGCGGAGTATGGGAGGCATTGCCCGGCGGCGGACCCGGCGCCGAGTCCGCGGCTGGATTCCGCGCCGGGTCCGCCGCCACACCATCGTTCCGGGAGGGAGCCGAGACGTGACCGTACGGGTGGGCCACATCGGGTTTCTCAACTGCTTTCCGCTCTATCATGGATTGGAGCACAACGGGATGTTGCTGGCCGGCCGCGAGCTCGACCTTCCCGGACGGCCTGGAGTCCAGCTCGTGCCGGGGGTGCCCACGGACCTCAACCGCATGCTGCTGGACGGCGAGATAGACTTCGGGCCCATCAGCTCCATCGCCTACGGCCGCCACTACCGTAGGCTCCTGCTGTCCCGCCATCTCAGCATCTCCTCCGAGGGCGCGGTGGACAGCATCCAATTGGTCACGCGTCGTCCCCTGGCAGAGATCGAGAGCGTGGCCCTCACTCCTCAGAGCGCCACCTCGGTGGTCTTGCTCAAGACCCTACTCAAGCTGCGCTTTCAGCGGCCTGTCGTCTACGGTCGACTGGAGGGGTCAGTGGGCGAGACCTTGCGACAATACGACGCCGTGCTCCTCATCGGGGACCAGGGTCTTGATGCTCTTCACTTTCCCCTCGCCGGCACCGAGTGTCACGACCTAGGCGCGCTCTGGCAGCAGTGGACCGGCCTCCCCATGGTCTATGCCGTGTGGGCGGCTCGCGAGGACTACGTGCGCAGCAACGGGCTTGAGCTGATGCAGGTTGAGCGGGAGCTGGTGGGCTGCATGGATTATGGCCGTGAACACCTCCCCGAGGTGGTGGAGGCCGCGCTTGGTCGGTCTCGCCTGGACCGGGCTGGGCTCGCGCGCTACTTCGGGGTGCTGCGCTACGACTTCGGTGACGAGTACCAGGCCGGCCTGCGCCGGTTCTACGAGCTGGCCCACCAGGCTGGAGAGCTTTTCGAGCTGCCGGAGCTGCGCTTCATAGACGAGTACGTGGGTGGTGCCGGTGCGGCCCGTGTCAAGCCGCGCGCCTAGCTGGAGAAGGGAAGCCATGAGCCGCCTCAGCGACCAAGAAGCGCTTGAACTCCTTCGCTCCCGCGACCTGCTTGCGGTGGGGGCGATGGCCCACGAGAGGCGGGAGCAGATGGTGCCGGGAAGACGGGTCACCTACGTGATCGACCGTAATATCAACTACACCAACGTGTGTGTGTCGGGCTGCCGCTTCTGCGCTTTCCACCGGCCGCCCGGGTCGTCTGAGGCTTACCTCCTTTCCCGGGAGGCTATCTTCCAGAAGATCGAAGAGACCCTGGCCCTGGGCGGCACGGCCATCATGATGCAGGGGGGGCTCCACCCCGGACTCGACATCACTTACTTCGAAGAGCTTTTCCGCGCCATCAAGGAGCGCTACCACATCACCATCCACTCTTTGTCGGCGCCGGAAGTACTACACATCGCCCAGGTGAGCGGGCTCAGCGTGCGCGAGGTGCTACGCAGGTTGAAAGCCGCAGGGCTGGATTCACTACCGGGGGGCGGCGCGGAGATCCTGGTCGACCGGGTGCGGGAGGAGCTTTCCCCGGGCAAAGCCAGTACCCGGGCCTGGCTGCAGGTGATGCGCGAGGCCCATCTGCTTGGCATCCCCGGCACTGCCACCATGATGTTCGGCAGCGTGGAGACCTTGGCCGACCGAGTGGCCCACCTGCGGGCCATCCGCGAGTTGCAGGATGAGACGGGTGGTTTTCGCGCCTTCATCCCCTGGAGTTTCCAGGCCGGCAATACGCCGCTTGCCCCGCATACCCAGCAGGCGACCGGGGTAGACTACTTGATGACGCTGGCGGTGTCGCGGCTCTATCTCGATAACGTTCCGCACATCCAGGCCTCGTGGGTCACTCAGGGACTCAAGCTGGGCCAGGTGGCCCTTCACTTCGGGGCTGACGATCTGGGCAGTACCATGATCGAGGAGAACGTGGTCGCGGCTACCGGTCTCCGGGTGAAGGCGAACCGGGAAGACTTGGAGTACGCCATCCGCCAAGCCGGGTTCGAGCCGGCCCAGCGTTATACTGACTACACGCTGGTGGACGGGGCGCGGGGCTAGCAGACTGGGCGGGTGACCGGTCCGCCTGAGGAAGGTGCGCCCGGCGAACCAGCGCAAACGCAGAAGTAGCTCAAGGAGGGCAAGAAAGCACGGTGGAAAGACAGATCGGGACACTCAGAGTCAAGACCGGGCTGGCGGAGATGCTGAAGGGCGGGGTGATCATGGATGTCACCACCGCCGAGCAGGCTCGCATCGCCGAGGAAGCGGGGGCCTGTGCGGTGATGGCGCTGGAGCGGGTACCGGCCGATATCCGCAAGGAGGGGGGAGTAGCGCGGATGGCCGACCCCGAGAAGATCTTGGAGATCAAAGAAGCGGTCAGCATCCCGGTCATGGCCAAAGCCCGCATCGGTCATTTCGTCGAGGCCCAGATCCTCCAGGCCCTTGAGGTCGACTACATCGACGAGAGCGAGGTCCTCACCCCGGCGGACGAGCTTCACCACATCAACAAGTGGGAGTTCACGGTGCCTTTCGTATGCGGAGCCGTCAACCTGGGCGAGGCTTTGCGCCGCATCAACGAAGGGGCGGCCATGATCCGCACCAAGGGAGAAGCGGGCACGGGCAACGTGGTGGAAGCGGTGCGGCATATGCGGACCATCATGAGCGAGATCCGGGCTCTCACCGCTATGGACGAAGACGAGCTCTATCGCGCCGCCAAGGAGTTGCAGGCTCCTTATGAGCTCGTGGCCTGGGTGGCCGAGCACGGCAGGCTCCCCGTGGTCAACTTTTCGGCGGGCGGCATCGCTACTCCGGCCGACGCTGCCCTCATGATGCAGTTGGGAGCGGATGGGATCTTCGTCGGTTCCGGGATCTTCAAGAGCGCGGATCCCGCCAAGAGGGCCAAGGCCATCGTGGAAGCCACCACCCACTTCCGCGACCCCGAGATCCTCGCCCAAGTATCTCGGGGGCTGGGGGAGGCCATGCCCGGTCTCGAGATCGGGGCTATCGCCCAGGAGAGCCTACTACAGCACCGTGGCTGGTAGCCAAGAGTCAGCCGGCCGGCCTTCCCCCGAGATCGGTGTGCTTGCTCTGCAAGGGGCCTTCCGCGAGCACGCCCACATGCTGGCGCGGCTTGGCGTCGCCACTCGCGAAGTGCGGCTCAAGGAAGATCTAGAAGGTCTGGACGGATTGATCATCCCCGGGGGCGAGAGCACCACCATGGGGCGGCTGATGGCGGAGTTCGACCTGGTGGAGGCTCTCCGGGCCTTTGCGCGCAGGCGGCCTGTGCTCGGTACTTGCGCCGGTCTCATCGTGATGGCAAGCCGGACCACTCAAGGCCGGCAGCCGTTGCTCGGCCTGCTTGACATCACCGTGCGCCGGAACGCTTTTGGGAGCCAGGTGCACAGTTTCGAAGCCGAAGTGGAGCTCGACCTTGGGCTGGGGGCCCAGCGAGAGACTTTCCCGGGGGTCTTCATCCGGGCTCCCTGGGTGGAGGAGTGGGGGCCGGGGGTCCGGGTGATCGCTCGCTGCGGGGAGCGGGTAGTGGGGGTCGAGCAGGGTACGTTGCTGGGGGTCGCCTTTCACCCCGAACTGACCCAGGATCTGCGGATCCACGAACACTTCATTCGACTGGTCCGCGCAGCCCAGCGATAAGCCGTTCGAGGCTGCCATTCGGCGCCTATCTGGCACCTCTCGACTTAGCAGCCTTGCCTCAGCGGGCTACACTATGAGGCAGTAAAGCGCGGGCTGGGCGCAGGAGGGCAGGAGGGGCCGATTGACTCCCAGTGGTTCGATCAAAGGCGCAAGCAAGAGCGTGACCAAGGGCGCGACCGACGGCGCGACTAGGGACGCGCATCGCTTCGGGCGGAGATCGGAGCGCCGCAATCCTTTCGGTGTGCGGTCTTCTGGCCGTGCCGTCTTCACCCTGCTCGTGTCCGCAGCCCTTGCCCTTGCGGCTGTGACCCTCTCTGTCGGGGCTTGCCGAACGACCCCCGTCACCACCACCAGCCAAGCGAGCAACAAGACTGTCACCTCAGTCGTGCTGGAGTCGGGTCTGCCCCACAGGATCGCCATCATCACCCCGGAGAAAGCCAACGATTTCGGTTGGAACCAGCAAGGCGTGGAGTCGGTCAAGGCGGTGGCGGCTGAGATCGGAGCAGAGGCCCTGGTCTCTGACGGGGCAGGTTACGACGACATCGCTCCCATCTACCGTCAATTGGTGGCAGCAGGGGCGGACTGGGTGGTGCTGTGGGCCAGTGGCTACAACACGGTGGGCAAGCAGTTGGCTCAGGAGACCAAAACGCGCACGGTGGTGGTAGGGGCGTTCGAGACCGGCCTGGTCCCTGATCTCTGTACTGATTTTGAGACCCAGGCGCAAGACGGCGCCTACCTGGCCGGGGTGGTTGCTGCCCTGATGACCAAGTCGGGGACGGTCGGGATAGTCTCTTCCGCCGACGATGAGAACTGGAACAAGATGGCGGGCGGGTTCATTGCCGGGGTGAGGGCCACCCGGCCTCAGGTTCTCATCCGGTTGGCCCAGGTCGGTCAGGCTGCCTATGCAGACGCCGCGGCGGGCAAGCGGGTGACGGAGAGCGTGATAGCCACCGGGGCGGACATCATCCTGGGGATGGGCGACGGCTCTTCTTTCGGCATGATCCAAGCGGTGGAGAACGCCACGCCGCCGGCCGGCGCCGATAAGGTCTGGTTCATCGATGTCATCGGTGATAAGAGCACTTTGGACAGCAAAGGGATCCTTCTCACCTCGGTGGTATGGGATTACCGGCCGCTCCTCCGGGCGGCTCTGGCTGAGATGAGGGCCGGGACTTACGGGCGCAGCGTCGGCTACCTCGATCTTGCCAATGGGGGTATCGGGCTGCTCCAGAGCGACAAGATCCCGACCGAAACATGGCAGGCGGTTGAAGCGGCCAAGGCGAAGATTGCTGACGGCTCCCTCGAAGTGCCGGTTATCTACAAGAAGAGCGATCTGGAAGCCCTGGTCGACTGACAGCAGGTAGGTGGGGCTATGGAGGACACCGGGGCCCCGCAGGCGGGTGGAGTGGGGGAGGACACCAGGGCCCAGCCGCTAATCGGGCTTCGGGGCATCACCAAGCGCTACCCAGGGGTGCTCGCCAACGACGCCATCGACCTGGAGCTCTATTCCGGGGAGATCCACTGCTTGCTGGGAGAGAACGGCGCCGGAAAGACTACACTGATGCGGATAGTCGCCGGCCTGGCCAAGCCCGACGCGGGGAGCCTGGTCTTGGAAGGTCGGCCTGTGCTCTTCCGTTCGCCGGGTGAGGCGCTGGCCGCGGGGGTGGGCATGGTGCACCAACACCCCACCTTGGTCCCGACCTTTACGGTGCTGGAGAACCTGCTCCTCTTGGGTAGCCCGCGGTCGGCAGGTGACGGTGGGCGGGGCTTTGGAGCGCGGTCGCGCGAGTCTTTGGGCCGCCGGTATCGACTGCCTCGCTGGGATCGGCTGGCCGGCTGGTTTCGACTCCCTCGGGCGGAAGCGGAGGAAGCCTTCCGTGAAGTCGCCCAGCGCTTGGGGACTCCAGTGGAGCCTCATGCTGTGGTGGGCGGACTGCCGCTAGGTCAGCAACAGTGGGTGGAGATACTCAAAGCCTTGTGGACCCGGCCGCGTCTACTCATCTTGGATGAGCCCACCGCAAGACTGGCACCGCAGGAAGCCGCCGATCTTCTTGCTGCGCTGACTGCGCTCAAAGACGACGGGACGAGCGTGGTGCTCATCACCCACAAGTTGCGTGAAGCCTTGGGGGTGGCCGACCGTATCACGGTGCTGAGAGCGGGTCGGGTGGCCGGGGTGATAGGCCCTGAGCGCCTGCGCGCGCTGCGGGGCTCGGAAGCGGAAGAACAGGCGCTCCTCGAGAGGGAGATAGTGGGACTCATGTTCGGGGACCGCGGGCTGAGCGCCGAAGAGTTCGCGCGCATCGTCATCGCCTACGAGCCGGTCTGGGCCATCGGCACGGGCAAGGTGGCCACGCCCGAGAC
>FWPV01015772.1_pt1 | contig 10793 bp, 6 predicted proteins | sample 2228371 | NCBI WGS metagenome assembly FWPV01 (sample SAMEA103939776, study PRJEB20133) | metagenome | reverse complement strand
GCCGGGGGCGGGGGCCGCGGGGGCGGGTCTGGCCTCGGGCGCGGCAGCCGCAGGCTTCGCGCCGGGGGCGGGGGCCGCCGGTCTGGCTGCGGGCGTGGGAGCGGCGAGCGCGGCTTCCACATCGCTTCGCACCGCCCAGCGCTCAATTTCGCTCCCGGCAATTTCAGCAAAGTCGCGAGGCAGGCTCGCGAAGGCATAACTCAGTTCACGGATCGCATTCCGCGTATGCTGGCGGGATTGGGGCGGCAGCAGGCCAACAATCAAGTCAAGCAGGCCGTAGCCGAAGCGGGCCACCGGGATGGCTACCCCTTCCACCGTCCCGAGTATCCCTTCACTCGGCTGGCTGGGACGCGACACTGTGTCCTCGCTCATCGGTGCGCTCCTTTTGATCTGCAAGGTTCAACCGTACTCCGGATCCCACCGGGCTGCGCTGCACATCGCTGAGGTGAAAATACGGGGAAACCGGGTTTCCCCAGGCCCCTGCCCATCGGGGCGCCAGCCGCTCCCACCACCGGTTGGGACACGGGGAAACCGGCTTTCCCCACCCCCCTTCCCGCAGGGATGGGGGTGGGGGAACTCGGAGTTCTCCGCGTTTTGAGGGGGCGCAATCTTCCCGCACCCCTGTTGTTTGAAGAGAAAACCCTTTGTATGATACCACACGACGTTGCCCCCGTGGATCGCCCGTCTACTGAAGCGGGCCGAAACTGGTCCTGAGTGAAGCGCAGACTGTGTCGAAGGGACGTTCGCGCCCTGAGTGGTCTGACACGATAATTGTGATGAACGTGGCGGGAGGGGGCGTGGGAGGGCGAAGCCCTCCCCGCAAAAAACTATCCATCACAACCTGGTTGACAAACCACTGAGGAGCGTGCAGCGCGTATCGGCGAAAACTGGAACGTCGCATTCGCCTTGCTACTGAAGACTGGTGACCAGGCCGGAGTACTTTTCGACCAGAATGCGAGCCTGTTCGTCGGTAGCGCCCTCGGCAATCACCTGGAAGAAGGGACCATCGGGGTCGGGCAGGATCAGCACCCACTCACTGCCGAGTTCAATCTTGATGCCGTCAATATGGTTTGTGGAACGCTCGGCGTACTGCTCATTCAGCAGGCGCATGACCTTCCCTTTTGCCTCCCAGCGACAGGGGGTGCGGGTCTGGAACATGTAGTACGGTGGCAATTCGGCAATCACTTCACTGAGGCGGGTTTCGGTAACGGTGAGCAGTTCCATCACTTTCATCAGGGCAAACATGCCGTCGGCCATGGGGAAGAAGCTGGGGAACATGTAGATACCGGTGCCATCGCCGAGCAGCAGCAGGTCCGGCTGTTGCGCGGCAGTCTGCATCAACGCGCTCACCGCGGCTTTGGTGCGCACGATGCGCCCGCCGTAGCGCGCCGCGATCTCCTCAAACGCCCGCGGCGCCGTGACGGGGACGGCCACGGTCCCACCGCCATTGGCGCGCATAACCAGCGCGGTGACGGCTGCCAGGGCCTTGAGCGGATGCAGGCGCGCGCCGGTGTCATCCACGATGAAGAGTCGCTCGCCGCCGGTATCAAACCGGGCGCCCAGGTGCGCGCCAACGACCGGGGTGATCTGCGCCAGGCGCTGCATTGCTGCCTCGAACTGCGCGGGCACCTGGAAGACCATGCGCTCGTCGAGATTGACGTTCAGTTCCACCGCATCCACGTGGTAGCGGCGCAGGGTCGGTGAGAGGAAGGCGCTCGTGCTGGCGTTGGCGTAGTCAACCACCAGGTGAAAACTGCGACTGAGGGCCTCGAGCGCATCGGAGCGCAGGGCCTTGATGAAGGCGCTTGTATATATGCGCTCGATGTCTTCGCCGTAGGAGATGCGCCCGATCTCGTCCAGGTAAGCGCGGCGAAAATCCTCGCGGAAGAAGGTGTTCTCGATCTTGCGCTCGGTGACCGGGGTGATGTCCAACCCGCGTTCGTCGAAGAACTTGATCTCGATCACCCGATTATCGTAGGGTGAGAGGCGCACGTGGATCCCGCTGGCGGCGTGAGTGGCGTAGGTGTAGTAACGGGCGACGGGGATGGGTACGTTCTGCAGGTCACACACATTGACCCCGGCGGAGGGCAACCCGGCGACGATGGCCCGCTTGAGCATGCGCGGCGTGTAGTGAGCATCGCGGTTGATCGTCACGGTGCAATTGCGCGGCAGGGTCGCGCCAAAGGCCGCCCCCAGCTTCGCGCAGAACTCGGGGGTGATCTCGATGTTCACCAGGCCGGTGACGCCATGCCGCCCGAAGAGCACCCGTCGGCCCTGGCTGCCCCAGATGATGCTGCTGGAGACCGTGGCGCCCTCGTCAACTTCTTTGCTGGGCCAGATCTTGACATTGGGCTGAATGACCGCGCCAGCCCCGATTTGCACCCCGTCGCCGACCACGGCGCCTTCAAAGAGCATGGCTCGCTGGCGAATGGTAGATTGGCGCAGCACAATGGCGCCGCGCAACTCCGCCCGCTCGCCGATGTAGGAGTTGCGCCAGATGATCGAGCGGTCAATATTGGCCCGTGAATCGACAATGGTGTAGTCACGGATTACCGAAGGCCCGTGGACGATCACGCCGCCCTTGATCTTGACCCCGTTGCCCAGGTAGATCGGCCCGTGGAGCTGGGCGTCAGGGGCGATCTCCACATCGCCGTAGACCCAGATGTCGCCGCCAATGTTGTGGCCCAGCCGCGGTAACTTGACCCGGCCCGAGAGGTAATCGCCACAGGCCTTCATGTACTCTTCGATTGTGCCCACATCGGTCCAGTAGCCATTGGCGATCACCCCCTGGATCTTGTCGCCCTTGTGGAGCATGCGCGGAAAAACATCTTTGGACCAGTCGGTATACTTGCCGCGCTCGATGTAGGCCAGCACCTCGGGGTTGAGCACATAGATCCCGGTGTTGACGGTATCAGAGAAGACCTCGCTCCAACTGGGTTTTTCGAGGAACTGCCGCACGCTACCGTCTTCATCGGTGATAACCACCCCGTAATCGAGGGGATTGGCAACCCGCGTCAGGGTAATGGTCGCCATGGCTTTTGCCGCCAGGTGGCGCTCGATAATCTCGGTCAGGTTGAAGTCGGTCAGGGCATCACCAGAGAGGACGAGGAACGGCTCATCGAGCAGGTGCTCGGCGTTCTTGACACTCCCTGCGGTGCCGAGCGGCACCTCTTCGAGGGAATAGGTGATGTTCACGCCATACTGACTACCATCACCGTAGTAGTCCTGGATGACATTCGCCAGGTACTGGACGGTGACGATGATGTCGGTAATGCCGTGGAGTTTGAGGAGTTCGATGATATGCTGGATGACTGGCCGGTCAACGATGGAAACCATCGGCTTCGGACGGTTGATGGTGAGTGGGCGCAGGCGGGTTCCCTCGCCACCGGCCATAACGACAGCCTTCATGGCTGCTCCCCGCTTCGGGGCACGGGGCCACGAAGCCTGCTGAAGCGTGCTACCGCACCAAAAAGTATAGCACGTGGCTCGGATCGGTCGCAAGGCGGCCTGTTCCAGCGTTCCAGCTCCAACCAGTTCTTTGTTGCAAACCCATGCCGCCCGTGCTATACTCCCGCTGAACCGTGCATCCGGGGACGTGGCGGAATGGCAGACGCGCATGACTTAGGATCATGTGCCGCAAGGCGTGCGGGTTCAACTCCCGCCGTCCCCACCACTCGGATACGAACTTCAGGGAAACCAGATTTCCCCGCGCCCCTCCCCCAGGGGAGCGCGTAGATCTGCCGCGCAGGGGGAGGGGGAAATCGGGTTTCCCTACGTCTCTCCCCGAGGGGCGGGTGTGGGAGGGCGCAGCCCTCCCGGTCCTCCATCTCGCCGGCAGGCGCCTGCCTATTGCGCCAGTTCCCGTAGATCCAGATTCAGCAGCCGGGCGATCTCCCGCAACGAGTTGTAGTAGCTGTCCACACTCGGCAGATTCAGCGCGGGCGGCGGCAGGTCGTACCAGTACTTGAGTCCGGCGACGAGGTCGGGGTGCTGCTTGACTTCGAGCAGCAGACTGGTCATTGCCGCTTTGAACGACGCGGGCAGCCGGCTGTCAACCGCGAAGGGGGCGTTGGGAATGGGGTCGCTGAAGCCGAGAATGGCCAGGTGGCCTTCGGGACAGGCGTCAAACACCGCGCGGATCTCCTCGGGTGTTCGCACCACGCTGCTGAGGTTGTCGGGAAAGGCGCAGAACTCGATCTGTCCCTCACGTTGCAGCCGGTAGAGATTGGCCTCGAAGGTGGCGGCGGCCTGTGTGCGCCCGTTCCATACCGAGAGCACTGCGGTCGGGTGTGAGCCGGCGAACACGGTCCGCATGTCGATATCGGGATTGATGCCGGCCTTGATCAGCCCGGCGCGGGGCGCCAGGTGGCCCGAGGTCGAAGCCGGATCGACGAAGGCAAAACTTGCCCCACGCAGATCTTCAAGGCGGTTGATCCCCAAACCTTTGCGCGTCACGTAGACGCTGTAGTAAAAACTGGGCGCTGCCGGGTCATAGACCGGGTTGGCCTCGTTCTGCGGGTAGACCGCTACCGCCAGGGCCTCCGCCCTGGCTTCCTGCACCGCCAGCACGTAGGCGAAGGGGCCGATCTCCATTGCGTCTACGCGCCCGGCGCGCATAGCTTCGACCACTGCACTGTAACTTGCCCCGGTCTGGATCTGCACCGGGATGCCGAGGCGCGCTTCGAGCAGCGCGCGGAACGGTTCGGCATTCTGGATCACCGCGTTGGGGTCATCGCCGCCGAAGAGGCCGATGCGGAAGCGCTCCGGCCAGCCGGCGTGGTCCGCGGCAATGGTGGGTGCTGGCGTGGGCGTTACCCGCGCCACTGGCGGCGCAGCGCAGGCCGCCAGCAGCGCGACCAGCCCGGTGAGGGCCAGGGCTGCCATAAGCTTTGCCATGGGGTGCGATCTCCTTCTCTCTTGATGATATGACGCTGGGGGAAACCGGGTTTCCCCGATAGGCCCATTCGCGGGGCGCACACCCTCCCCTCAGGGAGGGGGTTGGGGAAACCCGGTTTCCCCATGTCCCAACCGCTGGTGAGCGGCTGGCGCCCCTACAGGCAGGGGGATGGGGAAACCCGGTTTCCCCGTATGTTCACATCAGGCCCCATGCGCGGGGCGCACAACGCTAGAATGAAAATACGTGTTCTTGGGAGGGCGAAGCCCTCCCAAACCCTCCCGCCAGGGAGGGGTGACAAAGGCCGTTTTGGCAAACTGGGCGCCGTGCCGCACCGGCCAGGCCCGGCAGGAAATCTCCAACGTCTGTCCAGAGCGGCCCGAACGTCGGCTTGCTGAACGGCGGCGTTTCCGCGTCGAGGCAATCCAGGACCAGTTGCCAGCGGCGGTCCATGACCAGTGCCGCAATCAGTTCGTCATCGGACACCCCGGTGGAGGCTTGCCGGATGGCGGCCAGGCCCAGTTTCGCCTGGGAAATCGGCGGCTGGCCTTGGGGCGCGTCCTTATACATGGTGGCCAGTTCCTGCTGAAAGGCCTCGTCGAAGAGGGTGTGGCGATGCTCACGCAGGAAGACGAACGACTTGGCCCGCTTAATCCGGGTGACGATCTGTTGTTCAGCGGGTGACAATGCGACCGGAGGGCTCCAGACCGATGGTTGCATACGGCACCTCCATACGTTCACGTGCAGCGATGCCGCATCGTATCACACTCTGGCCGGAATACTCTACCGGCGCTCCAGGTGCCCCATGCCAGCCCGAGTCAAGGCCGGGCGGGGGCCGCGCACGAGCGCTGCGCGTAGCGCTACCACCAGCAGGCCCTGCGCCCGCGTGCCTTGGCCTTGACCGGGCTGGCACCCTGGGCACCCCCGCCCGCGGTGCCACCCATCCTGGAGCAAGCGCAGATTCATCGCTCGACCCCCTTGACAAACAAGACGGTATCTCTCCGGCGAAGCTGGAGAGCCTGCGCTGAGCCCGTCGAAGCGGGGAGACCAGAGCCGTGCGCGGGGGCGTTCCAATGCGGTACAAGCCACGTTGGCGCGGATGTTCTGTCCGCCCTTAAAGGGTGCTGCCCGCTGGGATGGCACCGCGCCAGGTGTTGCCATTCAGGGCCGCCTGCCGACTGGCCGGCGTGGCTCCTCCGCGGGGCGTGCACCGCGGCACATCTTAACCTGCAAGGGCAGGGCCCCCGCGGGCGCCTCACCTTGCTCCGAGGAGGGCCAGGGCGAGCGCCTGCTCCAGGGGCCAGCGTTCCGGCGTGGTGAGGTAGAGCGCCGCCGTGGCGCCATCGGCAGCGAGGTGCAGGGCGCCAGCGCGAGGGGCGCCGTTGGGAGCGGCGCCGGTAACCGGTTGCAGGGTCGAGCCGTCGCCGAGCCGCAGCGTATCGCCAGGGCGAGCCCCGGGGGTCAGAAGTTCGGGGAACAGGGCCGTCACCTCGCCGGGAGGACCGCCGGCCCGCAACCGGGCAGCGATCGCCGCCCCCTGAGGGCCGTCGGCGATCAGATAATCCGCGGCGACGATGCGCGTCGTCCAACCTGGAGGGACGGCCAGGGCAAACCCGGCGTCGCTGCGCCTGATTTCCGGGGGCGCCGGTAGCCACAGCAAGGGCGATCCGAAGTCCACACCCGTTGCCAGCCGTCTCTCTGGCTCGCTCCCCGGGCGCCAGCGCCAGATCTCTCCGCGGCGATTGTCCGGAAAGCGCGGCTGGTAGGCGCTCAACCCCGGCGACCACCCTTCCGGCAGGATCAGCGCCAGCGCCGCGCCATCAGGCGCCCACGCCGCTGCCGTGGCCCGGGTCTGGCTGCCAATCTCGCTTGCGTCCATCGTCATCGTCCCGAAGGGTAACTCCATCACCGTCTCGATGCCGAGGCGCAACGCGCGCGTGGACCAGACATCGTACCCCGTGAAGCCGCGCGCGTCACTGTAGTTGTACCCGCTCACCGCAAGGCGCGTTCCATCGGGAGCGTAGCGCGGCGAAGCCTCCCAGCCGGCGCCCAGAGTCAGCGGACGAGACCGGCGCTGGTAGGAACTGGTTGCTTCGGTCAGGTTGACGTCCACCAGCGTGCGGTAACCCACGAAGCGCTGATAGGCTACCTGCCCCCCATCAGGCGACCAGTTCGGGGCGTAGACCACCAACCCATCGGTTTCACCTGTGCCACCGGCGCGCACCACGTCCCAGCCATGCTCGCCCTGCCGGTTGACGAGCCGGATACTGTTGACCGCGGTGGGGATGTCGAACCCCGGGGCCGGCTCGGTTGGCGGCGTGACAAAAGCAATCCGGCGGCCATCGGGCGCGAAGACCGGCTCACACCCCTGCCCCAGGGTGCGCTCCACGCCCCCGGGCAGATCGAGCCGCCGCACCTCGGCCGTGGCGCACCACGCGCTCCAGGTTTCCCACTCGGGGAGGGCGGGCGGCAACGTCGGCGCTGCGGTGTAGACCAGAGAGGTTCCATCGGGGGCCCAGCCCGGCCCACTCTCCGCCAGCGCGTTGTTGGTCACCTGGCGCAGCGCGAGGGTGTTGCGCTCCAGTACCCAGATCTCGACCCTATCGCCCACTCCCCGGGTGAGAGCGATCAGGCGTCCATCGGGGGTAGCGGCAACGGAGCGCACCGCGTCGGCCAGAACCCGCTCCTGCCCACGGGCGCTGTCGAGGGCCACCAGCGCGCCGCCGCGCAGGAAGAGGATTTCCGCGCCGATCGAGCCGGCCACGGGCGGAACGGTGGGCACAACCGTGGCGGTCGCGACAGGGGAGGCTGTCGGCGCCGGGGTGGGCGAAGGCGCCAGCGGAGACGGAGTCGGGACGCCCGTGGCAGTCGCCGGGGGCGAGGTCGGAACGCCCGTGGCAGTCGCCGGGGGCGAGGTCGGGGCGCCCGTGGCAGTCGCCGGGGGCGGCGTGAGGGTTGCCGTGGACAGGGGCGTGGGAGCCTGGCTGGTGGGCTGCCCCGCGCAGCCGCTCAGGGCAAACGCCGCCAGCAGCAGCATCACGGGGAAGGTGGTCCAGGCGCGCATAGCCGACCTCCGCTGTTGGGCGGCGAAGCCGCAGAGGAGACGAACGTGAACCCGGGGGAGAGCCGGTTTCCCCACCTTCCAACCGGTGCCGGGGGCGTCTGACACCCCGGCGGGGAAGGAGCGGGGGGAAACTCACTTTACCCTGTTTTCACGCTAAACGTAGGCGGAGGCGGGATTCGGGCTGACACCCAACTGAATGACGAATGAGATGCCCTTGCGGCTACGCCGCACCCTGACAGAATGAACACAGGTTGTTTCCTGGGAGGGCGCAGCCCTCCCAAACCCTCCCCGCCAGCGGGTGGTTTCCCGGGAGGGTCACCCCCTCCCCGGGCATCCCCACAGGGAGGGGCGTGGAAAAACCCGGCTGCCCCACATTGTCACACCGGGAACCGGGTCAACATCACTGCCCTGGTTGAGTAACCAGACTCTCCGCAGGCACGAGGATCTTAATTTGCTGGGCCGCATCGGCCTGCGCCCGCAGTTGATCGACGAAGGGCAGGAACTTCTCCACGAAGGCCTGCTGTCCGGCCTGGGTCTGGAGGAGGTCGCTGCTGGCCAGGGGGCGCACCTCGGGCGGATCAACGATCTCGATAATGTGCCAGCCAAACTGGGACTGAACCAGGCGCCGCTCGCCGCGGGCCATGCTGAACACCGCCTCATCAAACGGTTCCACAAACAGGCCGCGGGGCGCCCAGCCCAGATCCCCTCCGTTGATGCGCGAGCCTTCATCATCGGAGTGCTCGGCAGCGAGGGCGGCAAAATCGGCGCCCTGGTCGAGCTGGGTCATCAGGCCCTCAGCCTCCACCCGCGCCGCCTCGACGGCCGCGGTGTCGGTCAGCGTATCAGTGGCGATGAGAATATGACGGGCGCGCACCTGCTCCAGGGGCGTATGGCGGCGGATCATCTCCTCGATCACCTGGTTGCGTTCCAGGAGGCGGCGAAGTTCATCGAGGCCGTTGATGTTCTGTTCCTGAAGAAACGCCGCGAACTGGGCGTCGTCGCCGTTGGCCTGGGTGGCCTTGATGCGTTCGATCTGTTCGCTGACCACGGCAGCATCGGCGCTAACACCTTCGTCGGCGGCTGCCTGCACGATCAACTCGATCTGGATCAACTGGTCGAGCACTTCCTGGGGGTCACTGCCCGGCTGGTAGAAGCGCACGAAGTCGCCGCGGGAGATCGCCGCATCGCCAACCGTGGCAATCACCTCCGTCCTGTCGCCCTCCACTGCTACGGGCAGGGGCAAAGCGGTGGGCACACCCGCCTGCATAGTGGTCAGGGTCGGCGGAACCTGATCGACCTCGCGCAAGGGGCCGGAGGGCAGGATCAGACCAAGACCAACGCCGATCGCGGCCAGTATCAGTACCAGCCCGATAATAACCGGCCAGCGTGGGCGCCTGCCGGAGTCGGCCTCTTCATCATCGCCCGCGTCGGTCGTCTGAGGCGTAGAATCAGGATCGTCGGGTTCGGGGAGCGTATCGTTATCTGTGCGTGTGTCGCGGTCGCTGGCCTGCTCGTCGGTCACCGGGATCTCCTTGCCTGGGGTATGCGGAACGAAATACCGTTTCAGTCTACCATATCACGCGCCCTTGCGGCGTCGCTGGCGGTCGTTTCTCGGTAACAGTTCACCCTTCCCTGGGGGGCGGCTTGCCTGCACGAACATACCAAACCCTCCCCTCGGGGAGGGGGTTGGGGAAACCCGGTTTCCCCATTTCCCAACCGCTGGTGGGAGCGGCTGGCGCCCCCACAGGCAGGGGTATGGGGAAACCCGGTTTCCCCGTATGTTCACCTCAGGATGCGCGCTCGTGATGCACGGACCATCCGGGTAATTTCGTGCTGGCTCTCGCGGATGAACTGAGCGGGACAGGTAAGGATGCCTCGTCGCCTATCCATCTGAATGATGCATGCTCCATCGTACAAGTTGTATGCTGAGCGTGTCTTCGCAAGGAGGAGAATCCCATGCCCAACCTGCTCGGCGAACTGCTGCCAATGATCCTCGGCAACGTCCTGGCGCCACTCTGGCTGATCATCGTCCTGTTGCTGCTCGCCAGCCCTGGTGGGGTTGTGAAAGCGTCTGCCTTCGTCCTCGGCATGACCCTCACCCGCGTGGCGCAGGGAGTGCTCTTTGGCGTGGTCTTCGCCGCCGCAGCAGATGAGACGGCGGGCGGCGGCGCCCCTGTGGCTGCGACCCTGAAACTGCTCCTCGGCATTCTGCTTCTGATCGCCGCATTCAAGAAATGGCGCAAGGAGGAGGACCCGGACGAGCCGCCGCCGAAGTGGATACAGTCGCTCAACCAGGCCACGGCCCTCAAAGCGTTGGGCCTGGGTGCGCTGGGCATCGCCGTCGGCCCGAAGCTCTGGACGTTCACCCTCTCGGCGCTGGCCGCCATCAACGCCGCCGAGATCGATCGGACCGGCGCAATTATCGCCTACGCCGCCTATATCGTTTTCGCGCAGATCCTGCTCATCCTGGCCATTCTTGTCTCCGTAGTCGTGCCGCAGGGCTCACGTGCGCTGCTCCAGCGCGCGATAGACTGGCTCACGACCTACAATCGGACGATCTCCATTGCGGTCGCCCTGGTGTTCGGCGTCTACTTCGCGTGGGGCGGCGTGAGTGGATTGCTGGGTTGGTAGCGACTTCACCGAGGCAGAAGTTCCCACGCGGGTACATGTTCACACTTCTCCCGGGTGCGCGGGCATCTTGCCCGTATCCAGGCCATTGCGGGCAGGACGCCCGCGCACCCGGGGTGATGCCTTATACCAATTACCGTTGATGATACCGCATTGCTTGAAGCGGTTTCAGGCGTTATGCTGCCCAGCGTGGCAATCCACAATCCA
>FWPV01015771.1_pt1 | contig 10794 bp, 9 predicted proteins | sample 2228371 | NCBI WGS metagenome assembly FWPV01 (sample SAMEA103939776, study PRJEB20133) | metagenome | reverse complement strand
AGCGGACGATGAAGAGCAGCGCGAATGCCCCGAGCCACGGGTTCACGTCGCGCGCCCGTCCCGTCACCAGCTTGAGGAACGAGTAGCTGATGAACCCGAAGGCGATCCCCTCGGTGATGTTGCCCGTCAGCGGCATCATCATCATCGCAAGGAAGGCCGGCACGGCCTCGGTCCAATCGCCCCAAGGTATGTGCACCACCGCCGACATGATCAGGCAGCCGATGAGGATGAGGGCAGGAGCCGTCACAGGGCTGAGGAACTTCGTGCGGCTCACCCTCACCTCCAGCGTGGCCCCTTTCGGGCAGTCAACCACGCCCTCCTTCTTCACCTCGGCTCCGTCTACGGTCTCCTTCGTGACCCAGCTCGCTTGCACCCCGTCGAGAGCCAACTTCTGCTCCGTCGGCACGCCGCCGGCGATCATCTCCACGCAGGGCGAGAAGAAGATGGCCGCCAGGAACAGCGCCGCCGTCACGATGTTGGCCAGCCCAGTCCTGCCCCCCTCCGAGACCCCCGCCGAGCTCTCGATGTAGCTCGTGATTGTCGAGGTGCCCAGGAGCGTCCCCGCCACCGTCCCCGCAGCGTCCGCGAAGAGCGCCTCGCTCGCCCGTGGCAACCGGCCGTTGACCATGAACCCCGCCTGCTGCGAGACGCCGATGAGCGTGCCCACAGTGTCGAAGAGGTCGAGGAAGAAGAACGTGAAGATGGCGCCCAGCAGGCCGAGCTTGCAGGCGCCCGCGATGTCGAGAGCTAGGGCCGTGCGCCTCAGCTCGCTCCACGGCGGCGCCGCCACCAGGGACGTCGCCGGCTTCACCAGCCCCATCGGGATGCCGACGAGCGCTGTGGCGATGAGGCCGATGAGGATGGCCCCGCGCACCTTGAAGGCCATAAGGCCCGCGGTGAGCGCCAGGCCGATGACGGCCAGGAGCGTGGGCCTGCCCAGGGCGCCGATGCCCAGAGCCGTCCCAGTGGCATTGACGCTTACGATGCCGGCCGACTCGAAGCCCACGAGGGCGATGAGGAGGCCGATGCCGACCGCAATGGCGTATTTCAGCGAATCGGGCACCGCGCGGATGATGCGCTCGCGGAAGCCGAAGAGCGACAGGACGACGAAGGCCACGCCGGAGATGAAGTTGGCCCCGAGCGCGGTCTGCCAGTCGGGCACGGTGCGCGTGACGACGAGCATGGTGAAGTAGAAGTTGTGGCCCATCGCGGGGGCCAGGGCGATGGGGTAGTTGGCCAGCAGGCCCATGAGGATGGTGGCGAAGGCGCTCGCGCGGCACGTGGCCAGCATCACCGCCTTTGGCGGCATCCCCGCGCCCATCAGCACGATGGGCTGCACGACGATGATGTAGGCCATCGTCATGAACGTCACCACCCCCGCCCGCACCTCGGTGCCCACCGTTGTCTTTCGCTCATCGAGCTTGAAGAAACGCCTGAGGGCTTCCATGTTGTTCCCTCGCTGAATCCTCTCAACAATCCGTAATCCGTAACCAGAGAAGAGAACCGCGCAGCCTTTCTTTCTGGTTACGGATTACGGATTACGCATTCCCGAATGGCCCTCACAACCCTCAAGAGCACCGGCAGCTCCCCAGCCGGCAAGGAGTTGGCCGCATCGCTCTTCGCCCTCTCGGGGTCCACCGCGACCTCGACGAACAGGCCATCAATCCCCACCGCAGCCGCCGCGCGGGCGAGGACGGGCACGAACTCGCGCTGCCCCCCCGAGTGGGTGCCTGCGCCGCCGGGCAGTTGCACGCTGTGCGTGGCGTCGAAGACCACCGGCCAGCCGAGGCTCCGCATGATGGCCAGCGAGCGCATGTCCACCACGAGATTATGGTATCCGAACGAGGTGCCGCGCTCGGTGAGGATGATCTTGCGTCCGCCAGCCGCAAGCACCTTCTCGACGGCGAGCCGCATGTCGTCGGGGGCCAGGAACTGCCCCTTCTTGAGGTTCACCACGCGCCCCGTGCGGGCGGCGGCCTGGATGAGATCGGTCTGGCGGCAGAGGAACGCGGGGACCTGGAGCACATCGGCGACCTCGGCTGCCGGCCCCGCCTGATGCGTCTCGTGGATGTCCGTGAGAATGGGCACTCCGTGCCTGGCCTTCACCTCGGCCAGGATCGCCAGCCCCTTCTCGAGTCCCGGCCCGCGAAACGAGGCGACCGAGCTGCGGTTGGCCTTGTCGAACGACGCCTTGAAGACGAACGGCAGCTCTGCATCGGCCGCGATGCGCTTCAGCCGTGCGGCCAGCACGTGGCACTGCCTTGCCGACTCGATCACGCACGGCCCGGCGATGAGCAGCAGCGGCCCTCCGCCGCCCATTGCCACCCCCGGCGCGATTGCCACCCTGCCGCTCTTCACTCTGTCCCCCAATCTGCAATCTGAAATCTACAATCCTGCTTTCACGATATCATGCACCCTCAGCAGCCCCACCGCCTTCCCCCCCTCATCCACAACGGGAAGCACCATTATCTGGCTCGGGCGGTCCTCCATCAGGTGGAGGGCATCAATGGCCATCGTGCCAAGCTTGACGGTGATGGGCTTCTTGGTCATCAGGTCGCGGGCGCAGAGCTGGAGGAGGTTGTCGTGCCTCTGGAGGCCGCGGCGCAGGTCGCCATCGGTGATGATGCCCACAAGCTTCCCGTCCGCGTCAACGATGTTCACCGCGCCGAGAGCCTTGCTGGTCATCTCGAGGACGACCTGACGCATGGGCGTGTCGGGGCGGGCGAGCGGCTGCTCGGCCCCGCCGTGCATCAGGTGCTCCACCTTCACGGTGAGGCGGCGGCCCAGCGCCCCGCCGGGATGGGAGAGGGCGAACTGCTCCGGCGTGAGCTGCTTGTGGGCGGCGACAACGACCGCGAGCGCGTCGCCGAGCGCCTGGGCCGCTATTGCGCTCGCCGTCGGAGCAAGGTTCAGAGGGTCAGCCTCGCGCTCCACCCCACAATCGAGCACAATGTCCGCCGCCTTCGCTATCCGCGATTCCGGGGCACCGGTGAACGCAATCACGGTGGGCCCGATGGCCTCAATGGACGGGAGGAGCCGCACGATCTCGTCGCTCTCCCCGCTGTTGCTGACGAGGATGAGGACGTCCTGGACGCAGACGATGCCGAGGTCGCCGTGGAGCGCCTCGCCGGCGTGGAGGAAGACTGCGGGCGTGCCCGTGCTGGAGAGCGTGGCGGCGATCTTGCGGGCGGCCATGCCCGACTTGCCGACCCCACACACCACCACCTTGCCCGCGCAGCCGAGCACCATCTGCACGGCCTGGGCAAACGCCTCGCCAAGGCGCTCCCGCAGCCGCACGAGCGCACCCACCTCGGCATCCAGCACCGCGCGGCCCTGAGCGATGGCACGCCCTTCGTCTATTGGTGTCTCGCCCATAGCGGCTCCTCGCTGCCGATTATAGCCCACGCCCTCGCCGTGTCAAACGCCCCATTCTGGTCACGCGCCACGCGTCAGGTCATCCGCCGAATCTGCACCCTGGCAAGGTCCTCCTCGATGGTCACCAATGACGACGTGTCCCAATCGCCCTTGCCTGCGGTCTTCAGGGCGGCGTAGAGCTCGGTGACGAGGCTGGTGACGGGGAGCGGCACGCCGAGCTTCCTGCCCGCATCGGTGGCAATCACGAGGTCCTTGTGCTGAAGCTTGGCCATGAAGCCGGGCTTGAAGTCGCCGTCGAGGAGCCGAGGGGTCCTGACCTCAAGCGCCCAGCAGCGGGCGGCGCCCGCGCTAACGGCCTCGAGCATCTTCGCGGGGTCAACGCCAGCCTTGGCGCCGAGGGCCATACCCTCCGCAATCGCCTGCCAGGTGATGGCGCAGATGATCTGGTTGCAGGCCTTTGTGAACTGCCCGGCGCCGCTCGCGCCGACGTGGACGATCTTCTTGCCCACCGCTTCCAGGACGGGCATCGCCCGCTTGAGCGCGTCGGCGTCGCCGCCGACCATTATCGAGAGCGTGCCCGCAATTGCCCCCTGCTGCCCGCCGCTGACGGGCGCATCGAGGAACGCCACGCCCTTCCTGGCGCACTCGGCGGCGAGCTCCTGCGCGGCCAGGGGCGCAATCGTGCTGTGGTCAACGATGATGAGGCCCGGCTGCGCGCCGGCGAGCAGCCCGTCGGCGCCCGTGACCACCTGCCGCACGTCGGGTGTGTCGGGGAGGCAGGTGACCACCAGCTTGGTTGCCGCCGCGACCCCTCTCGGCGAGGCCACCACGGTCGCCCCTGCCGCCCGAAGCTCCTCCACCGCCTGCTTCGCGTGTCCGCCAACTATCACCAGTTCGTGGCCCGCCTTCATCAGGTTGCGCGCCATCGGCAGGCCCATGATCCCCAGCCCGATGAAGCCGACCTTGCTCATCTCGATGGTCCTTTCCAGGCAACACCGCGGTACGCCTTGATGGTCTCGGCCAGCTTGTGGATGTAGTAGAGGTCGCCGCGAGCCATCCAGGGGACGTCGAGGAACCGTGCGAGGGACTCGGGCGGCTCGCCGACGATCCAGGCCCGTGCTAGGAAGCACTGGTAGGAGTCCTCGGGCGCCAGGTAGTTGTATTCGGCCCCGATGTTGGCCGTGCAGAGGGCGAGATACCAGTCGGGCATGTGCTCGGCCACGCGGTCAACGAAGACGCGGGCCTTCGCCTTCTGGTGGTCGGCGAGGAAGCGGCCCAGCTCGGGCACGAGGCCGCGGTAGGCGAAGAGCCCCTTGCCAGCGTACTGGGTGAGGACCTCGTCGAAGAGGACGCCGAACTCGTCGAGGCGCAGGACGCTTCGGACGTCGTCCTCGGGGCCTGTCCAGTTGTACGTGACGAGGCGTCCGCTCCAACTGCCTGAGAGCCAGCGTGCGTGCCAGTCGGCCTTGCCCCAGAGCCCCTTCACCTTGCCGCTCGTCGCAATCTCGCCGCAGAGGTCCAAGTATTGCTCTTGCGTGAGGCCGGGGTCGGTGGGTAGGACGATGAGGCGGTTGTCGTGGAGGTAGTTGGCGTAGCGGCCGAGTGCGTAGCGGAGGATGGCGGCCTTGGCGAACTGGCCCCACAGCAGCCGCTCGCCGTGGGCGTCGGCGGCCGCGCGGGCGATGCGGAGCGCGCCGACGAGTGCGGCGAAGTGGTGGCTCGCGTCCACCACGCCCCCGTGGCCGTCGAAGGTGGAGTTCCTGCCCGGCCTGCGATACGAGCCGAGGCTCGCCCAGTCCTGGCGTGCGAGGTAGGGGTAGAGGCTGGCGCGGAGCTCGGGCCAGGCGCGAGCGACATCATCGGAGCCAGCGTGGCGCGCGAACTCGGCGAGGTAGTAGAGGTTCTCCTCGGGGATGAGGCGGTTGACGGCGTAGAAGTTCTGGGTGTTCACGAGCTGGTTGTGTTCGAGGAGGATTTCGTTGATTTCGGCGGGTTCAAGGCGCCAGCGCTCGCGGCGGGCGCCGTCCTCGACGCGGAGGACGGCGATCTTCTCGGGCGGGTAGTCCGCCCGCTCCTTCTTGAGATAGGCGAGGAGTTGGCCTTGCGTCGCCTTGTCCAGCAAGGGCAGCGTCTCGCCGAGGATGTAAAGGGTTTCGCCTGGGTTTGCCCAGGTGAGCATGCCGGCGAGGAACAGATAGGTGCGGTAGCCCGCGCCATAGGCGTTGACGGCGGGATACCAGGGCGCGAGGTGCCCCGCCTGGACCACCTTGGCCACCTCTTCCCCCAGCATCCGGGCAAGCCGCTCGGGCTCCTTCGCGGCGTCCCCTACGACGCGGTGTTCGAGGACGTACTTGCCCAGGCCGGCCACTCTGCACGTGTATTCCTCGGCCCCTTCGATGCCGGCGTGCGGGCCGATGGTGGTGAGAACGCTGGTGGGGGTCACTGGCCCCGAGAGCTCAATGGGGAACCCCTGGTCTCTGGCGAGGGCGAGGATTGGCGGGAGCGGAGCGAAGCGCCTGCCGCCGTCGCGCAGCTTCAGAAACCTCAGGCGGGTGGTGAGGGTGATGGTGTCGGCCTTGTCGTCGCGGGCGCAGCTCTCGGTGGCGGTCAGGGGCACCTCGGCCAGATGTTCCGCCCACCAGTCGCAGTGCTTCTTGATGTTCTCGGGGAGCGTGTTTGCCCAGCCCTCGGTCTCCCGCGCGGGCGGGTAGCAGTCACCGAAGAGCGGGAGGACGGCGAGGCGCCCGCCGCCGTCAGCCAGCTCGTCAAAGGTCACTGCAAGCCCCGCCGGGCCGATGGCCAGCGCGCCCGGGGACCTTGGGAAGACAAAGAGCAGTGGGCAATCCACGAGGGCAGTCGGGCCTGGCATCCAGCCCCGCCCGTCGTAGCAGTAGGGGAGGCGTGTCGAGCGGAAGCCGCCGCCCTTGCCGAACCAGGCGAGGAGCCAGGGACAGTCCTTCAGCGGGAGTTCGCCCAGGCGTTCCGCCTGCGCGACGCCGCCCGGGGTTGCGAACAAGATTGGCCGCGGGGCCTTGTCGCCCGCGAAGAAGGCCAGGGTCTTCTTCCGGCTTTCCACCACCAGTGCGGGGGTGAGGCGGCTGAGGTGGAGCTTGAGGGCGTCGCCGATTGCCAGAGAGCAATGCGCCCAGTCGGAGGCGACGAGGGCAGGCTTGCCCGGCTGCCCCTCGGCAGCGATGGCCCCAAGGTCGAGGGTGGCGATGGCGCCCCTGTGGCCGAGGGGGATGCCGTCGGCGTAATATGGCACAGCCGCCTTATGCAGGCGGGGCCAACCCTGGAGGCTGACCTGGAATCCGAGCGCCCCCACGCGCTGCTCGAGGGGCCGGAGGCCGTGGCCCTCCGTGTGGAAATCGGGCCACTCGCCAGCCGACGCGAGGGCTGCAAGCAAAGTCGCGCCTGCGGCCATGTTCAGCTTTCTCATGGCTTCTCTCCTTGCGAGGTGGCCCACGCGGTCAACTGGTGGTAGTTGACGTGGTAGATGAAGCCGTTGGCGATGGAGGCGGCGTTGCCGCCGCTCTCGCAGGCGTCGGAGAGCTGTCCCCAGTAGCCTGGGGCGCGCGGGAGCGCGTGGAACGTCCTCGTGGCGAAGTCAAAGGAGCCGTGGTGATGGTGGCCGCCGCACATGTGGGCATTGAAAAAATGCGTCCCCGCCATCGAGAAGTTCGAGTTGTTGTCGCCATTCTGCGCGCGAGGCGGGATGACGATCTCCACGACCCGCTGCTTCTGGAGGTCGAGTCGCGCCCAGCAGTGCGTCGTGAAAATCCACGGGATGATGACCGCGCCGCGCCCGTCGGCCACAGGGGGCGCCACCGGGCCGGGCAGCGACAGCGTGGCGAAGTGCGGCGCCACGAACGCCTGCTTCCCCGTCAGCTCGTCAAGAATGAACAGGTCCTGGTCGTAGGGCTTCTCGCGATAGTGCTGCACCACGAGGTCCTGGGCGTCCATGAGCTCCTTGGGCATCCGCCCCGCCTTCACCTCGGGCACGGCCTTGAGGAACCAGTGGGCGAAGGGGCTCTGCACGTCCTTCGCCTTCTCCTCCTTCGCGTTGCCCGTCCAGTAGTCGAAGTGTGCCCAGGTCGCCTGGAAAAGGTAGTCGAGGCGCTTCGCCGGGTCGCGGCCGTAGTTGGAATTGAAATACTCCTTCGTGGGATGGGTCATCATGGGCCGGATGAGCACAAGGCCGCGGTAGACGACGGGATGGAACTGCTTGGCGCTCTGGCCGTAGAGCTTGTCGCTGCGCCAGACCTCTTTGCCAGTGCGGGCATCCAGGCAGCGGAGGTAGAGGTTCTCGTCACAGAAGAAGACCTTCCCATCGTTGAATGCTGCGGTGTTGAAGATGGGCGCGCCGGCCTCAAATCGCCAGGCGAGAGAGCCGTCCTTCAAATTGAGCGCGTAGAAGACCCCGCCACGCTGCCCAATGAAGACCTTTTCGTCGGCGATAAGCGGCGCTGCCGAGAAGCCGGTGCCCTCATCACCCTCGAACTTCCAGGCCAACTCGCCCGTCTCGGCGCGGACGGCGTAGACGGCGCCGTCGAGGGCGGCGACCACGGCCTTGCCGTCAGCGCAGGCGGCGGTGTGGAGGATCGGCCCGCCGGCCGCGAACTTCCATGCCTCCTTGCCGTTCGTCGCGCCCAGGGCATACAGGTTGCCCGACTTCGTCCCGACGAAGACCTTCCCTGCGTAGACGACGGCCTGCACCTCACGCGAGACGCGCTCCGGCGGGAAGTCCCGATACCAGGCCACCCTGAATGGCGGCCTGACCGCCTCGGGCGTGCACCCGGTTCGCTGCGGGTCGTGCTGGAGCTGCGGCCAGTCCTCAGCCCCACATCTCGCACCCCAAAGCCACACCAGCACAACGCAGGCCAACCAGGCACCCAATGCTCGGCGCCCCGCTCTCATGCTCGGCCCTCCTTCCTGGCCCTTGGCGACGGGCTCTCCTCGACAATCCCCAGCGGCGCCTTCAAGGCAGCACCGCGACGCCGCCAGATACAGCCTACCACGTTGCCGCTGTGCGTTCAACGCGCATGGACGAGTATGACCCCTACTCAGCGGGTCCCGTCGGCTTGCGCGGGCGCGCGGGCTGTGCTACCGTGGAAGGCGGGAGGCAAGAAAGGAAGCTGCCGATGGCTCATCTGTGGAAGTCGGTTGACGAGGTTATCCACTATGCGCTCGGGGAGGAGCAGAAGGCGGTGGCGCTCTACCGCCTCTTCGCCGACCAGGCCCCGTCGGCCAAGCTCAAGGCGCTCTTCGAGGGGCTGGTGCAGGAGGAGATGGGGCATTTCAGGAAGCTGGTGCGGACGCGGCGGGCCACGGCGGCGTCGCTGGCGGCGAGCGGCCTGGGGCGCCTGCCCCACCCGCAGGGCGCCAGCCTCGATGCCAGCGGCATCACCGACGTGGAGTCGGCCTACCGCTTCGCCATCCGTGCTGAGAGGGGCGCCTTTCGGCTCTACTCGCTGCTTGCCGAGATGGCGGGGATGCCGGACGTCCGCGCCACCTTCGAGATGCTCGCCAGGGAGGAAGCTGGGCACAAGGAGAAGCTCGAGGCCGACCTCCAGAAGCGTCTCGACCGCGGCGGCTTCCTCAAGCGCCTCTTCCGCCTGGTAACCCCCCGCCGCTAGGCCGCGGGAGAGCGAAGCCGAACTCTGGGCGCGTCAGCTTGCGCGAACGCTCCCTGCATCCTATAATCACGGCCTGTTGCCGGCGGTCCCTTCCATTCCCCCAGGAGCGCCATGCCATGGCCAAGCCGAAAATCGGGGTTATCCACTACAACTTCCCGGGGTTCGACTGGATTCAGTTCCTCGACTACTGCGCGAGGACGGGCTTCGAGTACATCGAGGTGGCGATAGGCGATGTGTGGGACAAGGACACGGCCGACCCCGTGGCGAAGGCCAAGGTGGTGCGAAAGCAGATGGACGACCGGGGCATCAAGGCAGGGTGCCTTTCGGCGGGCAACGACTTCGTGCTTCTCGACGAGGCCGCGATCAAGGCGCAGGTGGAGCGGATGAAGCGCATCTGCCTCGACCTCGCGCCCATCCTGGGCACCGACACGATCCGCACCGAGGGCGGCTGGAAGAAGGACGCCGTGCCGCCCGAGAAGTACGAGGAGGCCATCGCGGGGTGTCTGCGCCGCTGCGTGCCCTTCATCGAGCCGGCAGGCATCAAGCTCGCCGTGGACAACCACGGCCACGTCACCAACGACGCCGACCTCCAGGTGCGCATCTTCAAGGCCGTCGGCTCGCCAAACGTCGGGGCCAACCTCGACACGATGAACTACCGCTGGGCCGGCCACGACCTGGCGACGATTGATCGCTACTACGAGCTCATCGCCCCCTATGTCTTCCACACGCACATGAAGGACGGCACGGGTTCGCTTGCTAACTACAGGGGTGCGGCGCTCGGCGAGGGCGAGATCAACCTCAAGCACGCCATCGCCTGCCTGCGCAAGGCCGGCTACCAGGGCGTCTGGTGTGCCGAGTATGAAGGCCCCGAGGCCGCCGGCGGCGTGGGCTATGCCAAGTGCTGCGCCTGGCTCAAGGCCAATCTGTGAGAGGAGTTCTCACGCAGAGGCGCAGCGGAAGCCGAAAAGAGGCGGCAGAGAAGAGAAGGGGGCCATTCGCGCAGGCGGCATGATTGAAGCGCCCTGCGGAACATGGTATGCTACTGGGGGAAGAGGACCGACCGGCCAATTGGAGAGGTGAGTGCCATGGCTACCACGCGCAGGATTGCCATTCCGGAGAGCGTGCTTCTCAGCGCGCAAAGCCTCGACGATCTGGAGGATTGGCTGGCCGCCAACGATCCAGGCTTCCTAGATCGAATGCGGCGCATCCGCAATGACGAGGACCTCGCTGACCAGGGCAAAGACCTCGAAGAGATCCTGGAGCAATGGTCTTTGGAGGCAGCGAGGTGAGAAGGTGAACGACGTCGACAAGCGGATTCTAAAGCGCTTGAAGCGGCTCCTACAGAAGCGTGTCGCCTTGCGGCGCCTGGTCCTATTCGGCTCCAGAGCCAGGGGCGACGCCGATCCGGATTCTGACGTGGATGTCTTGGTCGTGATCGAGGGTGCCGCGGATGAGGCGACTCGTGACTATGTGAGCGACTGCGCTTGGGAGGCCGGGTACAGGGAAGGCGTGGTAATCGTGCCCGTTGTCTTCTCCCGCGAAGAGTGGGAGGAGGGGCCGGAGCGGGGCTCCCTTCTGGCGCAAGCCATCGAGCGCGAAGGGGTGCCCCTGTGAAGCCTGAAGACGTGGCGATGCTCGTAGTGTACCGCTTGGAGCAAGCCCAGGTCGCCCTCGACGATGCGCAGTACCTCCTCAACGGCAACCGCAGCCCGCAGAGCATTATAAACCGCGCCTACTATGCGATGTTCTACGCTGTCCTCGCCCTCATTCAGAAGACCGGCAA
>FWPV01015767.1_pt1 | contig 10797 bp, 9 predicted proteins | sample 2228371 | NCBI WGS metagenome assembly FWPV01 (sample SAMEA103939776, study PRJEB20133) | metagenome | reverse complement strand
TGAATATCGCGCTCTTGCGGAACAGGACGCCGAAGACCCCGATGAAAAAGAGGACTATCGCCAGTCCGATGGTTATGTGCGGGTTCATTCCTCCCTCCTCTTGCGGGTTAGGGCTACAGCCGCGACCATGCCTATCACCAGGAGCACCGAGGCCACCTCAAACGCCAGGAGCATTGGCCCCAGTAGGGCCTGGCCGAGCGCGGCCGCGTTGACATCGGAGACCGGGTTGGACGGGAAGCGCGCGAAGAAGAGGACGCCCAGCAGACCGAAAAGCGCGGCCAGGGTTATAAGTATTGAGAAGAATCCCCTGGCGGAGAGGTCGCGGTCGCCCGGTATCCAGTTCAGGCCCAGGAGGCTTATGGCCATGAGAATGAAGACCGCTATGCCACCGGCATAGACGATGATCTGCGCTATGCCAAGGAAGGACGCGTTCAGCAGGATGTAAATCACTCCCATTGAGAAGAAGTTCAGAAGCAGTCCGAGCGCGGCCCGGAGGGGATGCTTTGCCACAACAACCGAGACTGCTCCCCATAACGAGGCCAGCGCGAAAAGCCAGAACAGGATGATCTTCAGGATCATTTTTCCTCCTTCCCCGCGTGGGTGCCAGGTTCCTCAAGGAGGAACTGGTGCGCCCTTTTCGCCCTGTCGTAGAAGGGCCTATATGTGACGGGGTTTTCCCGTTTCAGGTATCTCTCGTGCCTGACATGCACGCCGAGGGGTTTTGTCACCGGGGTAGACGGGGGCAGTTCCCTGTAGAAACCGAGCCAGACCCTCTTTGGCGGGGTTCCGGCCGGAACCAGCAGGTCCGCCTTGTATAGGATGAGCTCGTCCCTGGTGTATCTGGCGAGCTCGTAGTCATCCGTCATTATTATTGCTTCCTCCGGGCAGGCCTCCGCGCAGAACCCGCAGAATATGCACCTGCCCATGTCCCAGTTCCAGATCCTGGCAAACCGCTCGCCGTGGGATATGGGTTTCTCCAGGTCGTTGACCGCGCCCTCTATGTATATCGCCTCGGATGGACAGGCCGCACTGCACAGCATGCAAGCGACGCAACGGTCCTTGCCGTCCTCGTGCCTCTGAAGGGCTATTCTCCACCGGGCGCGTTCGGGTATCTCCTTTCTCTCTTCCTTTTTGAAGATAAACCAGCGCTTCCTGTTCGGATACTGGACGGTGAAGGTTGGCCCGAAGACGAGTCGCCTCAGGGTGTGAAGCATTCCTTTTATAAGCGGTATCACTATCATCTCATCCTCCTACAGGAGCACCTTGAGGGTCGCGGTGACGAGCAGGTTTGCTATAGCCAAGGGTATCAGTATCTTCCAGCCAAAGGCCATCAGCTGATCGTATCTGACCCGCGGGAATGTCCACCTGACCCACAGCATCAGGAAGAGAACAGCCGCGGCCTTCAAGAGGAACCACCACCAGCCGGGCGCGAACGGGCCCTGCCATCCCCCGAGAAACAGGCTGGTCATCACGAAGGAGGCGACCACCATGTTCGCGTATTCTCCAGCGTAGAACCAGCCCCACCTCAGGGAGGAAAACTCGGCCATGTATCCGGTGGCTATCTCCGCTTCGGCCTCCGGCATGTCAAAGGGCAGGCGATTTGTCTCCGCGAACATCGCTATGGTGTAGACTATAAACGCGGGGAATTGGGTAAGACAGAACCAGAAGCTTGACTGCGCCTTCACTATGTCCTGGAGGGAAAGGGAACCCGCCATGACCGCTACGGACATCATGGCCAGGAGCATGGGTATCTCGTAGGATATAATCTGCGCCGCGGATCGCGTTCCGCCGAATAGGGGATACTTTGACCCGCTCCCCCAGCCAGCGAGCATTATGGCGTATGAACCCATCCCTGCGGCCGCAACGATGAACAGGACGCCGAAGTCAACATCGGTTATGTAGAACCAGGGGTCGTATGGGATCACCGCCAACGCTGTTATAGCCATCGTGAAAATGAGACTTGGAGCGAGGAAGTGGACGAGTCTGTCAGCCTCGGTCGGGATGACCTCTTCCTTGAAGGCCATCTTAAGTATGTCAGCGACAACCTGGATGAGGCCCATGGGGCCGAGCCGGTTCGGACCGCGCCTTTGCTGGATGAAAGCGGAGACCTTTCTCTCCGCCCAGACCATGTTCATGACGAAACCGACCATGACCACGACGAGCACGACCAGAACCTTGACCACGAGCCATATCCAGTTCAGAACCTCAGGGGGTATGTTCACTTCTATGCCTCCCTCTTCGCTTCCACCCAGGCCATCATGTCCTGGCCCAGCAGAAGGTTGACCGGGGAATCAAAGAACAGGGGGGAGACCCTGAGAACCCCAGGTTGGGTCCTTTCCGAGACGCGCGCTTTCAGGATTACCTCGTGCCCGTTCCCCGAAACCTTGATCCTATCGCCCTCGGACCCTCCAATGGCCTCCGCGTCGCGAGGGTTGATCTCAATTGTTTCGGCGGGCATGTATCCCTCAAGGAGATTGCACCTGAAGGCGTAGTAAGAAGACCTGTAAAGAGACGGCGCGGCTACGAGGAGAAAACCCTCGCCATTGAATTTCTCAACCGGCCCGAATGCGATTTCCTTTGCCCTGTGTTCGTATCTCGCGAGGCTGAGGAGCCTTTTCTGTCTGAACCTCGCGATGCTGGGCATTTCCGCAGGGTAGGGGTTCTCGCTTATCCGCGGTGGCAGGCTAACATCCCTGTAAGCCGGCATGTTCGCGGTTATTGCCCGGGCTATATCCCCGACATTCCTGTAACCGCCCTTGCCGGCCTTTTCCAGGAGCCTCGCGAATACCTCGCCAGCGGGTATGGCGTCCCCTGGCCACGGGAGGGCCTTCTCGTGCCATACCACCCTGCCATCCGTTGCTGTCCTTGAACCCCAGGACTCGTAGGGGAGGACAACCGGTATGGCGAGATCAGCGTAAGCGAGGGATGGGTCATCAGCAAAGCTCCCCATCCAGATCACGAGGCCGGCGTTCTTGAGCGCTTTTTCGCTCAGATCCCTGTCCGGCCACTCAAGCAGGGGATCAATGTCCCACAGGACGAGGAGATCAATCTCGCCGGCCGCGGCGCGCCGGAGTATCTTTCGGGTATCGTTATCGTCGGTGGGCACGAATCCCATATCGTAAAAGCCCTGTCCGTTCGGCTGGGTTCTCAGGAGGATCAGCCCCGCGTCCAGAAGGCCTGCCGAGTAAGCGAGGGCCCTCTGCGCCTGACGAGCCAGGTCGTCCGGGAACACGATGACCGGCGAGCGCGCGCTCGCGATGTCCTCGCCGAGCCTGTGGGGGCCGGCTGTTATTCCCTCAACCTTTATCCCCTTTGCCCTGGCAATGCCAGCCAGGATCGCCTGCGCTGTCCCTTCGGCCTCAAGCGGGTGATAGGCGATGTGCTCCCATCGCCTGGCGTATTTGTCGTTCCAGAAGGAAGCGATGACAATCCTCGCGCCGGCCTTATGAGCCTCCATCAGGTATAGTGCCAGCAGGGGATGACGCTCGGCTATTTCCTCTCCGAACACCAGGATGAGGTCAGAATCCTTCAGGGAGTCAAGGGAGCGGTTGCTGGCTGAGTATCCGAGGGCCTCCTGCACCGGATCCGGGCTGAAAGCGTGCCAGGGAGCCCTGAAGTCCATTGACTTGACCTCAAAGACCTCCCTGAAGAACCTTACCGCGAGGTAGGCGGATTCGTTGGAGCCGCGTGCGCCCGTCAGCACAGCCATCCTGTATGGGCTTTTGCGCCATGTCTCCTTGACCATCCTGAACATCAGGTCAATCGCCTCATCAGTAGGCAGTTGAACCAGCTCGCCAGCCTTCCTGGCAAAAGCCTTCTCCAGGCGGTTTTTGTTCAGATACTCGTGCGAGAACCTGTCCCTGTCGGATATCCAGCCCGGATAGCCCTCAGCTTCGGCCGCGGCTATCCTGAGGACGCGGTGCAGGTCTTGCCTCCTGCCTCCGGTCACAAAAGGCCCTCTGGTATCCGGGCCGGTTTTCCTGGTCACCAGGTTCACGGGCGCGGCCATTGAGTCCTCAGGGCTGACGGATGGAACGGTCTGGTTTTCCCACGGCCTGGATGAGAACGCGTAGTCCCCGGATGTTATAGCTCCGAGCGGACAGACATCCGCCAGGTTCCCGGCGAACTCGGACTCAAGCGGTTTGTCCCTTCCGGGACCGACCGTCACCTCCCAGCCACGCTCCCAACGGTCCCAATCGTATTCTCCGAATACCTCCTGATAGAGCCTGACGCACCTGGTGCACTGGACGCAACGGTTCGGGTAGAGCCTCAGGAACGGGCCAACCTTGAAGTAGGGCTGTTCGCGCTTTGGGAATTCGTAGAGGTTTTTCGCCTCGCCCATCGCGAAAGCCAGGGATTGGAGGTCGCACTCGCCGCCAGCGTCGCAGACCGGGCACTCCGTCGGGTGGTTGGCGAGGAGGAACTCAAGGGTTCTGGCCCTGACATTCTCCCTTACCTCAGGGGAGTCTGTTGTCACGGACATGCCTTCGCAGGCCCTGGTCGCGCAGGCCGGGGCGAGGAACCTGCGCCCGTTCTGCTGGACCTCAACCAGGCACATCCGGCACGAGGCCTCCGGCTTCAGCTTCGGGTGATAGCAGAAGACCGGAACCTTGACCCCCTCTCGCCACGCCACCTCCAGAATGGTTTCCCCCTCGTTAAAGGCCACCACCCGGTGGTCAATGGTTATTTCCGGCATTTCGTCCTCCGGGTAGGGCTAATATTTTAAGGCCAGAGCTCGGGGCCGTTCAAAAGAGCCTCCTGTAGAAATCCAGGACCCTCGGGAACTCGTCCAGGCTGATTTTTTCTGGTTTAAGCGACAGGGCTTTTTTTATTGCCAGGGCCATGTCCGCGGGATCACCGGCCCTGAATAGGACGACGCCACCGGGCCTGGGGACCGCGTCGGACGCGACAACGGGCACGCCCGTTTCCAGGGCCTCGGCTATAGAAACGCTGAAACCATCTGTAAATGTTGGCCTCAGGAAGACCTTGGCAACCGGAAGGCAGGTGTGAAATGGCTCCTCCGCGTCAAGCCTGAGCAGGACATCGCGTTCAAGGCCGAGCTCCTTTAGTCTGTCCCCGAAAAACCCGAAAAGCCCCTCCTCGCCCACCTGGGAGAGATAGATTACCAGCCCGGCTTTCGGGAGGCCCTTTCTCAGGAGCGCGAGCGCTTCCAGCGCGGAAAAGATGCCATAGATGTCACGGTTTCCCCAGGTTTTGAATGAGAAAGCGCTCATGACAAGGAGGGGATCGTGCAATCCTGCGAATGCCACGAGCTCCGGGTTTGGCTCCCCCCAATACAGCGGTGATATGTATGGGCCTATTATCTCTATGCTTTTCGCCCCCATCTCTGAGAGCGAGCTCGCTATCTCCTCGTTTACCGCGATAAAATGTGCTCTGGCCAACATGTGGGCGAATTCGGGCCTTTTCGCTGGCGACACGCGAGGCTGGTTCCGCAGGCTGTGGACCGTGAAAACCACCCTCTTGCCCCTGGCGGTCATGAGGGAAAGCCTCATCCGTGTTCCCCAGCTGTGGGAGTGATAGTGGATTACCTTCTCGGGCGCGGTCAGAGCGAACCGGTTCACCCACCTGCCTTTCAAGGGGAATACACTTTCTCCCGAATGGGTTCCGGCGTCATCGTAGGCAGAAACGCGAAAACCCTTGTCTCTGAGCCTAGCGAATAGCCTGTGGATGTGGACGGATATACCCCCCCATGGCAGGGGCCAATGAGGGCTATGCTTGCTGGTTGCTCTTTCCTCGTTCTCGGTTCCTCGTTAGCTTGACATATCAGGCATTTTTACAGGGCAAGCTCAGAAATAAGCCCCCGCTCCGAAATGAAGGCCCCAGAGGTTTGAGTGGAATGTGGTCGTGTCATCCCCGAACTCCGCGATGAAACCCTGGCCTATGAAGCCCAGGTTCAGGTATATCGGCTTGTAGTAATACGTGAGGCCCATCTCGCCCGCGAACCGGGCGCCCTGGCCGTCATCAGTATCAGCCGCCTGGCCCCAGGTTATCCTCCGGCTACCGGTGGCGTAGGCGAGACTGCCCTGCGCGTAAGGGGCAAGGCTCATGTGCCGAGGCGCCATATCGTATCCCACTACCAGGCCAAAGGAATTGCCCCAGTGCCTCTCCTTGAACGGCCAGATTATATCAGCCGCCCACTCCTCGGAGTGGTAGTTGAAGAGAAAACCCAGGTAAAAATCAGAGGGATATACCCTTCCTTCAATGGTAAAATCACTCCTTGCAACATCTACATCCTCTATTTCCTGGACATCCCCGGTTTCCTCGTCGTGGACCTCCATTGTCCCGTAGCTGGCGGTGAGGAAGCTCATGCCTACACCGAACTGGCCTGACCGAACCACGCCTCCAAAGCCCCAGGCGGGGCCGGAGGCGACGCACCTGTCAGCATCGCGCTGGTAGAAGCTCCACTCAGAGGGGACGACAACCCTGAAGCCAGCCGAACCAGCAATCTGGAGCTGGGCCTGTGAGAGAATTAAAAAAACGAGCATCTCAAGCCTCCTTTTTTATCTCGGAAAGCGCGCGGGAAAGCCCCCTCAGTTCCTCCATCAGGCGCCTGAAGCCCGCGAAATCAAGGGCCTGCGGCCCATCGGAAAGAGCCTTCTCAGGTTCAGGATGAATCTCCACCATGACCCCGTCCGCGCCAACGGCCAGCGCGGCCTTTGCCATGGGGATAACCAGGTCCCTGCGCCCTGTGCCGTGGCTGGGGTCAACCATCACGGGGAGATATGTCTTTTGCTTCAGCAGGGGAACAGCGGCAATATCCAGAACATTCCTGGTCTCCGTATCAAAGCCCCTTATCCCGCGTTCGCACAGGATTATCCTTTTCTCGCCTGAAAGAAGAATATACTCCGCTGACCAGAGGAATTCGCGCAGGCTGGCCATCATGCCCCTTTTCAGGAGGACTGGCTTCCCGGCCTTGCCGATCTCCTCCAACAACCTGTAGTTGAACATGTTCCTAGAGCCCACCTGGAAGATGTCTACTACCGGGGCCATCACGGATATATCCTTGGATGACATCACCTCGGAGACAACCGAAAGTCCGAATCTCTCCTTTGCCTCCGCGATCATCGGGAGCGCATCCTCTCCAAGGCCCCGGAAGGAATACGGGGAGGTCCTGGGCTTGAAGACCCCGGCGCGCATTATCCTGACGCCTTCCTCGGAGACGATCTGGGCTATCTCCATGAGGCTCTCGCGGGATTCAACGGCGCAGGGCCCGGCTATGACCACAAATCCCTTTCCGAGGTTCCAGCTTGCCCCTTGGTCAGCGGATTTTCTCAGAACAAGATCAGGTTCCTGCAAACAGAAAATTATAAGGCCAGCCACATATCGGATTCAGCCATGGCCCAGAAACTCAGAACCCTCGGATTATCGGATTCCGTTCAAAAAACAGCAGGAGGAAAAACAACTACCTGACCGTGTCCCTGAAGCTCCTGGGGAACAGTCCCCTGAAACCAGCCAGCAGTGCTGTTTCGGCGGATATGTAGCGTTCTAGGATCGCCTCCTCCGCGACCCTCGCGCCAGCTAGGAGCTCCTCTATTTGCCCTGTTGTGAGGTTTTTCGCCAGCGCGTCAACAGCCTCCCTCATATCCAGGTTGATCACCAGCTCCTCCGCGCCCTCCTTCGTTACCCTGGCATCCCGTAGCAATGAGCAATAGACCATCAGGAATGTCTCTGCCAGGTCCCTGTCCCTGCCTATGAATGAAACGGCCTGCGCGATGGCCTCCCTGTCGCCGGATAGCACTGAGATGGCCGACCTCCTGATGTGCTGGAGGTGCGGGCCAAGGAATCGTTTTGCCATGCCTATTGAGCCCTCGGAAAGCCTGTGAAGAACGGGTATGGGTATGTCAGCGCGGAAATCGTAGCGGGAAAAATCCTCAAGGCTGAGGGTGAAAAACCTCACCCTCCTTGCCCTTGACAGTATGGTCGGGAGAATCAGCCTCGGGAACGATGATACCATCAGGAATGTTGTCCTGCCGGCTACCCCTCCTTCCTCAAGGGTCTTGAGAAAGGCGTTCTGGGCCTCCGGCCTTATGGGGTCCATCAGGTCGCCATCAAGGATGACTATGAACCTTCGTTTTGCCTCAAATGGCGGCTTTTTTGCCTCTTCGCCCATTGCCCTGACCTGCGCTATGGTGATCTTCCCCTGCCGGGAGAAATCATCTGGCCTTATGTGCGGCCGTCCGGGCGCGAGCGTTGATTTCTCCGGAACCAGAACAATGAAATCCGTATGCGTGAACGAGAGAACCCTCTTGCAGTTCTGGCACTCCCTGCAGGGCCTTATCTCCCTGCTCTCGCAGAAGGCCGCGGCAACAACCTCGTGCGCGAGGGTTGCCTTGCCAACGCCAAGGGGGCCCTCCAACAAATACAGGGGAGTGAACGCCTCCTTGAGGATCACATTGGCGAACACGCTTTTGGGGTAGTCGTTTCCCAGAACCCGGAAATCTATCCTGGCCACGGCAAATTATGGCGCAGGCGAGAGAGGAGCTTCAACCACTCCGTCCGGGAACAGGAAGCTTCTCCCGGACTGGTCTTGAATTCCTGTAAAGAGCGCGAGATGCAGAGACAAGTTATTTTAGGAGAGGAAATTCTTCTCCGGCCAGTAATCTATTGCTAGAAATCCCTGAAAATCCCGACCTATTTTTCATGTTGACCATGGGCCTCGGTGCTGTAAAATTCATCCTCCCGCAGAAACGCTCTCGTGGCTTTCAGCTGGCCCATCTTGGGGACATGATTTTCTGGGTAGGTAGGGGCTGGTCAGGTCCAGTAGGTTATTGCTACTTTATCAGAGCTCTCATATTAATCCTATCAGTGGTTTTGGGAGTATATCCCTACCGCGGGTTCAAATCCCGCCCTCTCCGCTATCATCAATTTTTTGCGCAGGGGGCCATTTTAACCTTGATTCCATCCTGATCTCATTCCTGAAATGCTTTGTGAATTCCTGGTAAAGATTTTTGGCCCTTTCTGGCCTTCCGATCTTGAGAAGGGCTTTTATGGCTATCTCGCACGAGAACTCCGAAAAAGGGTGCGCGGATAGAACCTTCTGCGCCAGGCCAAGGGACTCCTCTGGATCTTCGTCCAGAAGGTATCCCGCCATTCTCAGCCAGACAATGGACATGAGCTCCCTTGCCTCGTCCCTCATATCCTCCAGAAATCCCGGCCTCCACCCCTCCAGGAAATCCCCTTTTATCAGCGAGAGTGCCTTCTCGTAGATTGGCCTCGCCGTGCCAGGAGGGGCTGAGGCCTCTATTGCCCGGGCCGCGTTAACGAGGTTTCTGAGCTCATCAATGTCAACCTGTATCTCACACCCAAGCCAGGCGCTATCGCGGGACTTGTGGGATTTCACATTTACCCCATACTTCCTGAGTATAGCCCTGGCCAGCGCTGTGAACTTGTAGTAGTTTCTTCTAGCCCTCTCATCGGGAAGCCGTGGCCAGAACTCCTCCATCACCCTTTCCCGCGTGATCTCGCCCTTTCCGTGCAGAGCTAAGTAGACGAGAACCTCTTCGGCCCTCCCTCTCTCCAGTGGAAACCTCCCGCGGGGTAACTCCAGGCCTGGCCGGCCGATCAGGCAAAGCCTTATTCTTTCAGGCCCAGAAATCTTCCTGGTCCTCTCGGCTATCCCCTTCAGCCGAGCATCCCCCGGATAAACCGAAAGGGCAAGCGAAAGTGTTCCCGGCGCGGCCTGCGCCACATACGAAAGGTATCCCCAGAGCTCAAATTCCCTGGCAAGACTCATAAGTCTCGTGATGTGATCCTGCCACTCCTTTTCCAGGCCGAGTGTCCCCGCGATCCCCGCCGCGGCCCAGAGCGCCCAAAGCCTGGCTACCCTGAAGCCCTTGGCCCCTGCTTCCTCGGCTATATCCATGGCCCTCGCCAGTGAATCCGTGCCCTCCGGGAGCGCGGCCTCTCTCAGGGCTCGTATCTCAAGCGCTTCCCTGATCCTCCCCGCCCTCATCGCGGAACTCTCGCCCAGGTCAAGATAAAGCCTGGCCTTCTCATTGTCGCCCCTCGCAGACCAGATGATCCCCAGGGAAGCGAAGCAGGTGGCCAGCCCGCCGGCTTCCCCGTGGGCCCGCCTCATGCCCTCCATGGCTTGGTTCAGGTGCCTGGCCGCCCGGTCATGCTCACCAAGCGCTGTCAGGCAGAAACCCATGATGTCCTCTCTCATTATCTCAAAAGCGGGTATCTTGACCATCTCTCCCTCAAGGAAACCCATTGCCTCAGCCAGATGGCCAGTGCCTGAGAGTGCCCTGGCCTTTATGAGGAAGGAGCTGGGGTCATTGACCCCGTATTCATCAACAAGCTCCATTGCCAGAGCGGGTTGTCCACGGACGAGGGCCATCTCAGCCCTGGATATGATTGCCATTTTCTTCCAGCCCATTTCCTCCATTTCCCTCACGATGGCTGTGGCCCTCCTCGTTTCTCCCCGGTCAAGGAGAAGCTCAAGGCGCGCGTGCATGAAACCCATGTAGGGCCGAAGGGTGTTTTTTTTCTTGGCCAGTGCCCTGAGCTTTTGCGCCTCTTTCTCCACCACCCTTGTTCTGCCGGTGCTTTCCAGGATGTGGGCCATGAGAATGATGGCCTGTGCGGCATCCTCTAGGTTCTCTTTTGCCATGTAGTCCGCAAAGAGTTCCGTTGCCAGCTCCAGGGCCTCTCTATCCGCCCCCTTTTTCAGAAGCAGTCTGAACTCACGGGCTTTTTTTCTGTCTATCATAATCACATTATAAGCTTCCAACATTTCAGGAAACATCTTAGGAAACATTTATCACTACCAGAAAG
>FWPV01011481.1_pt1 | contig 10797 bp, 9 predicted proteins | sample 2228371 | NCBI WGS metagenome assembly FWPV01 (sample SAMEA103939776, study PRJEB20133) | metagenome | reverse complement strand
AACCGGCGAATCGGAACTGGAACTGATGGCGCGCGGGGCGCGGGCCGTTCAGTCCCTTATTGACCGCGGCCCAGGGCGTTACCTGGTGGTCTCGCATGGCGCGCTGCTCAACCGGGCGCTGTTTTCCATTATGGGCATCGCCGTGCAACCCAATTTTCAGGGCTTTGCGTTTGGGTTTGGCAACACGGCTTTTGCCACGCTGCTCTACCGCCCGCAGGCGCACAAGTGGCGTTTGCTGCACTTCGAATCCCCGGCAGGATATTGACCATGATGACTTCCTCTCGTCTTTCCATTCTTTCTTTTGGCGCGGGCGCCATTGGCACATACATTGGCGGCTCGCTGGCGCTGGCCGGGCACCGCGTGGTGTTCATCGAACGCCCCGATGTCGCCGCCGACCTGCGCACGCGCGGCCTGCGGCTCGACCTCAGCCTGGAAGGGCGCGGGGTGCGCGAAGTCAAAGAAGGTTTAGCATTTGTCGATTCGCTCGAAGCCGCCCTGGCTTTGGGGCCCTTCGATGTAGCCCTGTTTGCACTCAAGTCTTACGATACGGCCGCCGCCCTGCAAGGCATGAAACCCTTTGCCGACTCGATGCCGCCGGTGTTGTGCCTGCAAAACGGAGTGGATAACGAACCCGCCATTCTCGAAGCGCTGGGGCCCGGCAAGGCCATCTATGGCACGGTCACCAGTGCGGTAGGGCGACCGCGCGCTGGCGATATTGTGCTGGAAAAGAAGCGCGGCGTGGGTGTGGCGGCCGGGCATCCGCTTTCGGCGGCGCTGGCCGAAGCGCTGGATAAAGCCAACCTGAACTGTAAACTGTACCCGCGCCCAGCAGACATGAAATGGTCCAAATTGCTCACCAACCTGCTGGCCAACCCCACCTCGGCAATTCTCAACATGACCGCTGCCGAGATATTTGCCCACCCTGGGCTGTATCGCGTCGAAATCCGCCAGCTGCGCGAATGCCTGGCTGTAATGCGCGCTCAGGGCATTGGCGTGGTAGACCTGCCTGGCACGCCGGTGCGGGCCCTGGCCCTGGCAGCCTATTTGCCGCTCTGGCTTTCCAGACCATTCCTCGGCAAGGCGGCTGGGGCCGGGCGCGGCGCAAAAATGCCCTCCTTTCACATTGACCTGTACAGCGGACGCGGCAAAAGTGAGGTGGAATATTTGCACGGCGCGGTATCGCGCTATGGCAAAATAACCGGCGTGCCTACCCCGGTCAACAACCTGCTTACCACAACCCTCGTTGCGCTCACGCGCGGCGAAATTCCGCTGGATACTTACGCTCGCCAGCCCGAAAAATTTTTAGACCTGTTGAAGTAGAACATGGATATTCGCCTCACCACCCCACGAGAGACAATCGAAGTGCACCTGCCAGATGGCCGCGTGCTGAGCGGCCCGCGCGGCGCCAGCGTGGGCGAATTTTTACGCGCCGTAGCCGACCCCAACGACCCCGTTGTGGCGGCCATCGTCAACGGCGACCTGCGTGAGCTGACCTACCCCCTCAAAATGGATGCCCAGGTTGCCCCGGTCAGCATGTCGCATCCCGATGGCGCGCGCATCTACCGGCGCTCGCTCACCTTTTTGCTGGAAATGGCCTTTGCCGATAAATTCACCGGCGCAAAACTCAGCATTGACCACTCGGTAGCCTCTGGCGGTTACTATTGCCAGGTCAGCGGCCGCCCGCCCCTGACCAATGCAGAATTGCAAGACCTCAAACGCCACATGCTGGCATTGATTGAAGCCGATATGCCTTTCACCCGCACCGAAGTGCCGTTGCCCGAAGCGATCGCATACTTCAAACAGCAAGGCTACGAGGATAAAGTACATCTGCTCTCTTACCGCAACAAAGACTACCTCACCCTCTACCGCCTGGGCAACCGCATGGACTACCATCACGGTTACATGGTGCCTTCCAGCGGCTACCTGCGCTGGTTTGACCTGGCGCAAACAGACGGCGGCTTTACGCTGCTCTTTCCGCGCCGCCATGCGCCCACCACCCTGTACCCCCAGGTGGCTTACCCCAAACTGCTGAATGCCTTTCGTTTGTATGGCAGTTGGCTCGAACGCCTGGGCATAGACAACGTGGGCGCGCTTAACGATGCCATTCACGCCGGGCGCACTCACGAACTGATTCTCGTCTCTGAAGCCCTGCACGAACAACACATTGCCGAAATTGCCCGCCAAATTGCCGAGCGCCGCGACCAGTTGCACGTCGTTCTCATTGCCGGGCCGTCTTCGTCAGGCAAAACCACCTTCTCGCGCCGCCTTACCGTGCAACTTTTGGCGCGCGGCATTTCGCCTTTTCCGCTAGAACTGGATAATTACTTCGTAGACCGTGAGAAGACCCCGCTGGACGAAAACGGACACTACGACTTCGAAGCCCTCGAAGCCCTCGACCTGGACCTGCTGGCCCGCGACCTGGAGCGCCTGACCCGCGGCGAAAAGGTGCAACTGCCCCGCTACGACTTCAAAACCGGCACGCGCCAACCCGGCGACCAGATCCAGCTGCGCAAAGGACAACTTATCATTTTGGAAGGCATTCACGGCCTTAATCCGCGCCTCATTCCCACCTCATTGGCTGATAAAGCCTTCCGCATTTACGTTTCTGCCCTTACCCAACTCAACCTCGACCGCCATAACCGCGTTTCTACCACCGATACGCGCTTGCTGCGCCGCATTGTGCGCGATGCCCGCGAGCGCGGCTACACTGCCCGTCAGACCATTGCCCGGTGGGAATCGGTGCGGCGCGGCGAAAAGCGCCACATCTTCCCCTACCAGGAAAACGCCGATGTCATGTTCAACTCGGCGCTGGTGTACGAACTTTCTGCGCTTAAGCCGCTTGCCGAACCCTTGCTGCGTCAGGTGCCGCACGGCGCGCCAGAGTTTATCGAAGCGCGCCGCTTGCTGGCTTTTTTGGAATGGTTTTTGCCCATTCAGGCCGATGTCGTGCCCGAAAACTCGCTGGTGCGCGAATTTTTAGGCGGCAGTGTGCTAAAAGATTTCAAGGTGTGGGGCAGCGGCCGCTAGTTTAACGTCAGTTCGGGATAAGCGTCCCGAAGGCTGATTTCGACCCGTGAAGTTGCCCGTACAAAGCCTTCGGGACGGTTCAAAAGGTTTATCCCGAATTCAGGTTAGTTTACACAAATTTTGGGAGTTTTACTGCGGTCAGGGGGATTTACCCACCCAGCATAGATAGGACAAGCGCGGCTGCCACAGCAAATGCGCCGCACGCAAAATTGACCCAGTCGTTATCCAGCCAGGCCCAGCCGCGCTTAAGCGTGGTGTATGTGCCGCAGGTGTGCAAGGGGTGGCGTTCGGTTTCTTTATGGCAGGCCGGGCAGTGATACATGGCCTGCACGGTTGCGCCAATGAACGAGTCGAAAAATGCGCCCAGCACCCCAGCCAGGGTGACGATGCCAGCCGTCGTCCAGGAAACCGGCTGCGGGTGCAGCGCTCCGGCCAGCAGGCCAATAAGCGCCGAGCCGCCCAGGGCGGCCAGGCTGCCCACCAGCGAGACTCCGCCTGAGGTGCCTTTTTCCACTGTTTTGCGCAAGTCGGTCAACATGCGCGGCGGGTGCGGGTTGAGCACCCCTAACTCGGTGGCCCAGGTATCGGCGTTGACGGCTGCCAGGGCGGCGGCATAGGCCAGCCAGACCCACGCTTGCCCCGGGAAAAAGACGTTTAGCCCGGCAAACAGGGTGGCCAACCCGCCGTTGCCCAGAACCTGCCCGGCATCGCGCTGCCCGCCTTTGGAAAATTTTTCGCTTACGCCGGTTTTGCGTTTTTTGAAGGCGCGCGTAAGGGCAGTGGAGGTGGTAAAGAACGCCAGCAGCAATATGGCCCACGCCCAACCCCCTGCGCCAAAGATGATTGTGCCGACCAGAATGGCCGCCCCAGCCCCCGTTTTGCTGAGAGCGTGGGCGCGGTAGGCAATGATGGCAATACATGCAGCAGCAAGAAAACCGAAAAGGAAGGACATAGCAGGTCAGGTGAGCGGGGTGTTGAGCAGGATGATTACTGCGATGAGCATGAGCAAAGCGCTGATTGCGCCGCTGGCCCAAAGGGCAAGCGAGAGCGGACGCTCGCGGCGGCGGTAGTAGAACAAACCGGCCAGCCAGCCGATAACGAAAAGCACGCTGCTAATCAGCGGCAGCAAGATGAGTTGCACCGGCGAATCTGCAATGAGGGGGCGGCCGGCCGGGCTGAACCCCATGGCCGCTTCTTCGAGGCTGGGGATAACCGCCGAAACGCCGATAAGCAAGGTGATGTTGAGCGTCAGCCCCGCAATCCACAGGATGCGCACGGGCATGCTTTGCCAGGCCTGTACGACCACAAACGACGGATATTGCGAGCGCCCGGCAACTTGCGCCAGGCTGCCCTGTTCGATGGCATGTTGAAAGGCGCGTACAAAGCGTACTGGTTCGGCTGGCGAGATGGCGTATACCGTGCGGCGGGTGGCGACCAGCAGCATGTTGGGCGTATCCGAAGCCATAAATTCGACCACGCCCAGGTCGGGGTGGCGGGTGGCGCCCAAAATGCCGCCTGGCAAGGGCGGGAACGGCAGGCGCAGTGGAATGGTCAGGTCGTGGGCGGGGCGTACCCATTCCACGTCAGAGATGGGGATGTCTTCGATGCGCAGCCCCCATGTCAGGCGCAGAATGTCGCGCCCAATGCCATAACTGGCGCGGGCCAAGGCGTACAATCTGTACGCCAGAAAGGGCAGGGGAATAAAACCTGCCACGCCCATTAGCACCCACAACGAGAAGCGCGGCCCCACGCTGGCAGCAAAGAGGTTAATGAAGCCAATGGCGCTAACCAGCCCGAAGAAGGCCATTAGCCCACCCTGTGTGATGAAGCCGCGCGTGCGTGAGGGGGCAAATTCGTTCATGCCAGTGCTTCGCGCAGGGCGCGGCAGACGGTTTCCACTTGTGCTTCGGTCATCACGCCGCTAAAGGGGATGGCCAGCCCGCGCCGCCCCAGGTCTTCGGTGACGGGATAGTCGCCGGGTTGGTAGCCGAATTTTTCGACCATGTAGGGCTGCAGGTGAATGGGCGCAAAGTAGGGGCGGGCCGGAATGCCGCGTTGGGCCAGGCGGTGTACCAGGGCGTCGCGGTCAATGTGCGGGGCGAAGCGAATGACATAGACGAACCAGCTGACGCGGGTGGTGGTGGGGGCGATGTAGGGTAGTTCGATGCCGGGGATTTCGCTCAGGCGCTCGGCATACCATGCGGCGACCTGTTCGCGCCTGGACAGCAATTCTTCCAGGCGCGACATCTGCACTGCGCCCAGGGCTGCCGACATTTCGTCCAGGCGGTAGTTGTAGCCCAGGTAGGTGTGTTGCAGCCAGGTGTCGCCGGGGGCGCGCCCCTGGTTGCGCAGGGCGCGCATCAGGTTGGCGGCGTGGTCGTCGTTGGTGATGATGACGCCGCCTTCGCCGGTGGTGATTTGTTTGTTGGGGTAAAAGGCAAAAATGCCATAATCGCCCAGCGTGCCGGCCGGGCGGCCTTTGTAGGTTGCGCCGAGCGCTTCGCAGGAATCTTCGATGACTTTTAGCCCGTGTTCGCGCGCGACGGCGTGGATGGCGTCCATATCGGCTGGTTGACCGAACACATCTACGGGCAGGATGGCCTTGAGGGCGCGCGGGGCAGTGGGGGTGCGGCGCGGCAGGTATTTTTCGATGTTGGCGGCGGCATCGGCAACCAGGTCGGGGCGGATGTTGCCTGTTTTTTCGTCCACATCCACAAAAACGGGGATGGCATGCTCGAACAGCAGCGCGTTAGTAGAGGCGACGAAGGAAAAGGGTGTGGTGATGACCAGGTCGCCGGGGCCAATTTCTGCGGCGCGCACGCACAGGTGCAACCCGGCCGTGCCAGAGTTGACGCCAATGGCGTGTTTTGCGCCGGTGTAGTCGCAAAAGGCTTGCTCAAAGCGGGTAATTTCGCTGCCCATGCTCAGGTTGGGGGTGTTGAGCACGGCGGCAACGGCCTGCCGCTCGGCGTCGGTCAGGTCGGGGGAAGACATGGGGATGTGCATTGTTTTTTCCAAAAGGTTAGATTTCATTTTCGCCCGCTTTGGGCGTTGATTCGCTTGCGGGTGTGGGGGCGAGTCCGAGGTCTACCTGATCTTCCATGCGAATTTGCCCGCGCAAGAAAGCGCCTTCTTCGGTGACGAAGGAGCTGGTGACCACATCGCCCCATACGCGGCCGGTGGCGCGGATTTCTAATTTCTCGGTGGTGATGTTGCCGCGCACGGCCCCGGCCACAATGACGGTGTTGGCGCGCAGGTTTTCGCAGGTGACGCGCCCGCTTTCGCCTACCACGAGCATGCCGCGCAGGGCAATTTGCCCTTCAAACGCGCCTTCGATGCGCACCCCGCCGCTGCCAGTAATGCTGCCCTGCCAGATGACGCCCGGCCCGAGCACGGAGGTGATGCGTTCCACGGCCTGAACGGCGCTTGGGGCTGTGGCGCTGGTATTTGGGTCTGGATTACGTTTGAACATAGGCTGTGCCTTTGCGTGTTGATAAAAAATATGAGCGCGGCTGAGGCCGCGCCCATATTTTATCATCTTGCCGGGGCAGTTTAGTGGCTTTCTTCTTTGTGGCTGCGCGGGTCTACCACGCCCATAATGTTGTAGCCGCTATCAACATACAGGATTTCACCCGTGATGTGGGCCGCCATGTTAGAGCACAAGAAGACGGCTGCATTGCCGCAATCTTCGATGGTGACGTTTTCGCGCAGGGGGGCGACATCGGCAAAGGATTTGTACATATCGCGGAAGCCGCTTACGCCCATAGCCGCCAGGGTGCGAATGGGCCCAGCGGAGATAGCATTGACGCGAATGCCGCGCGGGCCAAAGTCGGCGGCCAGGTAACGGGTGCTGGCTTCCAGCGCGGCTTTGGCAACGCCCATCATGTTGTAGTTGGGGGCGACTTTAACCGAACCGTAATAGGTCAGGGTGAGCAGCGCCGCGCCAGGGTTGAGGAAAGGTTCAAAAGCGCGCGCCAGCCCAACGAAGGAGTAGACGCTGATGTCCATAGCCAGGTGAAAGCCCGCCCTGCTGGTGTTGTAGAAGTAGCCTTGCAGTTCGTCCTTGTTGGCAAAGCCAATCGAGTGGACGAGGATGTCTATGCCGCCAAAGTGGGCGCGGGCTTTTTCGGCGACGGCGGCAATTTGCTCATCGCTGGCAACATCGCACTGCTCTACAAAATCTGCGCCTACCTGGGCAGCCAGTGGGCGCACGCGCTTTTCGAGCGCTTCACCAGCGTAACTGATGCCAATGCGCGCACCTTCGCGGTGAAATGCCTGCGTAATGCCCCAGGCGATTGATTTATCATTTGCCAGCCCAAAAATGAGCGCATTTTTGCCTTCTAAGAGACCCATACAACCTCCAGAACGTAGAAAATGAGAGTGTGGTGCGTCGTGACGCGCTCGTTGAGGCTTTTGCCCACGTCACTTGCTTACCAGAAACCGCCAGGGGATAGATTTCCACGGTTCTGGCACACTATATAAACCCACCCGCGCCGTTTGGGTGACGTTTGTGTCAGGATGCACAATGCCAGGCTCAATCCACAGCCCGGCAGCGGTGGTGGTCAGGTCAATTTGATTGAGCGCGCCATCTATGCCCAAAGCCTTTCCGATCTTGGCTGGGCCGCGCAGGTCTTTGCCGTTTCGGCGCGCACGGATCACCTCGGCGCCTTCATCCGGCCGAATGGCGCGAATCAGCACCGCAGCCGGAAAGCCCTCTGCTTCGGTTACGGCATTCAGCAGCCAGTGCATGCCGTAAGTGAAATAGACATAGGCGGCGCCTGGCCGCCCGTACATGGCAACGGTGCGCGGGGTGCGCCCGGCCCGGGCATGGCAGGCCAGGTCGTTTTCGCCAATGTAGGCTTCGGTTTCGGTGATGAATCCGCTCAGGCGCACGCCATCTAAAATGCGCACCAGCCGTGCGCCAAGCAAATCGCGCGCCACGTTCAGTGTGGGGCGGTTATAAAAATCGGGTGGCAGGGGGGTGGGCGTGTTCATAGGGCGTTGAGGTTGAAAGCAGGCAAATATGATACATGCTTTCTGCTTATTCGTGAACGATACTGCCTGTGCAAAACCCGCAAGTGTGGCAAAATTGGTGACGTATGGAAACCCTCAACCAGATCACCACCAACGACATCCAATTGGGCGAAGGCGCGCCAGTGCTGTGCATTCACGGTCTGGCGGCCTCGCTGTACGATTGGAAAAGCCTGATGCCCGAACTGGCCCGCCACAATTATGCCGCCTATGCGCTTGATCTGCTGGGTCATGGCGAAAGCGCCAAGCCAGACTCGCGCGCCTATCACATCGATTGGATGTTTGCGCATCTTTCTACCTGGATTGACTCGCTCGCGCTCGACCAGCCCCCGGTGTTGGTGGGGCATTCCCTGGGCGGTTACCTGTCCCTATCCTATGCTCTGCAGAATCCCAGCCGTGTGCGGGCGCTGGTGCTCGTCAGCCCCTTTTACACCCTGGAACAATTACCCTGGCTGCTGCGGCGCACTTATCACCGCCGCCTCATCAATACAGCCATTGTAAGCAAAACCCCAACGTGGATTTTTCGCCTCATCGTAGATGTCACCAGCATGGCCATGGGGCATAGCGCGGGCGGCGCGCACGCGCTGGATGAAGCCACCCGCAAACAAACCGCGCTCGACTACACCCGCACTGCCCCTGGCGTGTACAACATCCCCAACACCATGGGCGACCTCACCCCGCGCCTGCCTCACGTTACCCACCCGACTCTGCTGCTGTGGGGCGCGCGCGACAACACCCTGTCTCCCCGCTCCTTTGACCAGATGCTGCGCCTGCTGCCCAATGCCCGCGGATACGCCATCCCTGACGCCGGGCATGTCCCGCATCAGAGCCACCCCGCCCTGGTGAATGAGCAGGTGGTAGGGTTTTTACGGCAAATTTAAGAAAATAGGCGCGATTCGCCAATCGTTTGTGTCGAATTGTTGTATACTAATTCCATAAAGACACAAGCAATGGTGCCAGGGAGCATCACATGGATGGCGAGTCCATTCAAAAATGGGGCGACTTTTTACGTAAACATATACTCAAGATACTCTTTGGGTATATCCTTGTTTCATTAGCCTACCAAACAACATTTTTTTGGTTTGATAAAACTGTTTACACAAACATTATTGATGTAAAACGACAATGTTATCATTTGCGGCTAAGAGTGCCTGGACAAGTGCCCTTATCGCTGCCCGATGTTGATGCAAGCGCAAGACGAGCGGTTACTCTGTGGGGATGGAAAGAAAAGGACGCGGTCTGTGCGCTAAGCGACATCACGGTTGATATGGGGGATAATGGAAGATTGATTTTTACGGATGAGCAAGGACTGGAAACAAGTTCCAGAATTGATATCAAATTGGGGGATAGCGAGGCAGACGCCAGGCGCTACACAGTTTATGTCAGTTCCCCGCTGAGTGAAACTTCAGATGAAGCGATAGATGTGTTTATCAAAATATCCACGCTGTTTGGTTCGGAAACCTTGCAACATACATTTTCTGTGCAATCGCGCGAGGCGTTTTCATTTTTTCGGCTGTTGAATATCGTGTTTGGCCTGCCGCTTGTTACCGTTACATCTGCTTTTTTAGCAGTGGTTAAGTTCGCCCTGGATGAGTACGAAAAACGTAGAAAGGAAGTGGCTGATCAGGCTGAACGGCGCCGACAAAAGATAACGTTGCTTGAAACTCAGATAGATGTGCTCGACCAGACCAAAGATGATTTGGAAATGACTGTATTGAAACTTTTTGACCTGGATAAAAAAGAAAAGTTAGAGCAAAGTGAAAAAATAAAAATCAGGTATCGGGCTTTGTGCGAGGCCTATGACGGGCAAATTATCTGGACAGAAAATTTCCGCAAGCATCTGGTGGAAAGATTATCCAAAACAGATGAAAAACCAATAGATGATTTGCTAGAAAGCGCCGGGGTAGTCGGAATCATTTCGTCGGAGCGGAAAGAACGTCTGAGAAACTTTTTTGCAATCAGGCGTACACTTCTACAGCAGCGCCAGCAAACCAATGCGGATAACACCTCACAATTTGTCTTACCCGATAATGCCCTGGATATCTTGATCCAGGTTTTTCAGTTGCTGGGATTACCAGCACGTGAGTTAGTGGTTGAGACTCTGGTGGATTTAGCAAAACACCAGAGCAGCACGTTTATAAAAGACATCATTTCCCGTGGGCGGGCGAGTGGAATCTTTTTGTTGGGGCATTTAGCGAAGCGGAAAGACTTCCATTGGATTAAGAAATCTCTGGAAGCAGAGCAGTACCCTCCAAACATTCCGAAAGATTCTTGCTGGTTTTGGCCTGCTGAAATCGCTCTTAAGATCAGCCCGGATGTTTTGAAAAAACTCCCTGGTAAATCTGTCTGGAAACAACCCTTTGGACCGCTTAAGGCCGAGGAAGACCCACGCCTTCTACCCCAGGCCTTTCACCAGGATACGCGTAAAGCACAGGGGTTATTTTATGAACAGGCGCATTTGTGGCAGGCGGCGCTTTCTGCGACGCCCGGCTGTTTTTCCATGGCGCCAGGCATGGGCGCAAGCGCCCTGATTTGGATGGGGCGCTGGGCGCGCCGCTTTTGGGGACCTGAGCCGGCATTTTCGGTGTACCTGCATCTGAACGGAAAGCCCACCCGCGAAGAATTCATGCGCCTCTTGCACAACGCCCTGGGCGAAAGCCTGGTTTTGAACCTGGTTGAAGACCCGTTCTGGTTTTTAGATGCTTCGTACAAAGAACGCGAAATGATTGGCCGCTTTTT
>FWPV01015764.1_pt1 | contig 10798 bp, 10 predicted proteins | sample 2228371 | NCBI WGS metagenome assembly FWPV01 (sample SAMEA103939776, study PRJEB20133) | metagenome | reverse complement strand
CATCGTTATCAATAAACCGCTTTATAAGATTTTCGGAAACAGGCCTGCCCGATTGCCGGATTTTCCCCCGCTTCAGTGAGGCATTACTACCATCCCTGCATCCTCTGTAGTATCTCCACCATATCCTCCCTGTAAGGGAAACCGTGACTCCGGATGCGCCCTTTGTGAATCAGGTGCTTTTCATACTCCCACTGATGTGACAGTGGAGTTTATGGAGGGCGGTGTCGAAAGGATGTGAGAAGGTCAATCCCTGAAAAAAGCAAAGGTTTTTCTATCTATCGAACTTTCTTCCCCTCCTGGGGTTTGGATCAGTAGTCTTCCTCTTGGAATATCCGGTTTGCTCGAGAAAAAAATATCGCTGAAATTGAATCGGTTTTTAAGTTTCAAGGTATTCGCGTTCCTCTGGCCTCTTAGATTTGAGAGATCCTTGGGATGGCAGATGAAAATAGCTTCCGACCCATTGGGTTGGTTCATTAAGAGATGCTCTGCCATATCATAAAAGATGGCAGAATCGACCAGTTGATGCAGGGCGGGATGAAAAGGACCTGCCAGGAGATGTTCCTCCAGCTCTTGGGTAGGCTGAAGACCCATTCGGGCAAGCGTCAGAGAGGCTTTTTCTAATTTGAGGACTCCCTTCTTTAACCACTGAACAGTCTCATGGAGTGAAAGGGGAGAATACCTTCCCTCCCTCCAGAGTTTTTCAAGCGGTGCACCTTTGAGAACCAGTGTGGGATGGATTCTCACAAAATCGGGCCGAAGCTTGACGATCTGATCGATTGAGCAGAGAAAGGACTCCAGAGAATCCTCCGGAAGGCCCATCATCAAATGGACACCGATCTCAAAACCCCATTTTTTCAATCGTAAAATGGCTGAAACAGAATCCTCTACACGATGGCCCCGCTGGCTTTGAAGGAGAAGGTCATCCAACATCGATTGAACCCCGACCTCGATCGTCTTGACGCCATAGGTTTTCAATCTTCCTAATATTTCGTCATCAAGGGCATCAGGTCGTGTGGAGAGACGGATGGAATCAACTTGCCGTGAAGAAAGAAAATCTTGAACCTCTTGAAGATAGGCTACCTGGTCTTTTTCACTCAGTGCCGTAAAACTTCCACCGTAGAAAGCAATCTGTCTTTCCCGTCCCTCTGAAGAGGAGGGAACGGATTGAAGCGAAGCCTCGATCATCGTTCGGACCATAGAAGGAGGAGGAACCTGAAAGGCAATCGCCTTTTGATTGCAAAAGAGACAGCGATGACGACATCCGAGATGGGGAAGAAAAATAGGAATGATCCGTGGTGTCAAGTTCTAATCCTAAAACTTTAAACGCTCTTCAAGGAGAATGGTTTACACGTCTTCGGAATCCGTCTTTTCAAATTCAAAAGCCCAGAGAGCACTTCGGGCCGCTTCCTGCTCAGCCACCTTTTTACTCCTTCCCCAACCCGTGCCCTTCGTCTTTCCTCCAATGGTGACAGAGGCTTGAAACTGTTTCTCATGGTCAGGACCTAATTCTTTTAAAACAGAATATCGGGGCGTCAGTCCGAAGGCCTTCTGAGCATAGGTTTGAAGAAGACTCTTATAATCACTCGAGAGAAATGAGAAGTGGTTTGACCTTAAATAGGGTTTAAGATGAGTTTGAACCACACGTAAGGCTTGATCATATCCAGCATCCATATAAATGGCTCCAATCACCGCTTCATAGGCGTTTGCCAGAATCGATGTCTTCTTCGCTCCGCCATCGAGAATCTCACTCCTTCCAAAGAGGAGATAGTGATCCAATTGAAGCTGTTTTGAAAAGAAGGCAAGGGAGCTACGCTTGACCAGATGGGACCTCCACATCGAAAGGGTCCCTTCCTGGGCATCAGGAAATTCTTGAAGAAGGAGATGACTCACAGCGAGACTCAACACAGCATCCCCAAGGTATTCCAGCACCTCATTCGAGACGCTCCCCGAAGCATTGGTCTGATGGACAAAGGATTTATGGGTCAGGGCGCGATCCAGCCATTTCTTATCCTTGAATTGATAACCCAGACGATCTTCAAGTTCCTGCAAGGAGAAAATCCTTTCTTCATCCATGCCATTCCTCCACCAAATGGCCTAAGACTCCCCGATCATTCCATTCCCTGACCACTACCGTCACCTCCTGATTGGCTAAATTCAGCTCCTTGCCGTTTAAAAGATCAACGGAGATATAATTTCGGGACAATCCCCTCCATCGATTCCATCCTTTCTCTCTTCGATCTTCCACCAAAACCCTTAATGTCTTGTCAAGAAAACGACGATGAAAAGATCGTCGCTTCTCCTTCCCCAATGCCCTCATCCTCTTTGCCCTCTCCTTGATCGCTACTGGACTGACCTGATGATCCAACTGAGCCCCCTCGGTTCCTTTCCTTTTGGAGAAGGGGAAAACATGGAGATAGGAAAAAGGAAGAGATTGAATAAAATGATATGTCTCTTCAAAATGTTCTGGAGTCTCTCCCGGGAATCCTACGATGACATCTGCACCGATGGAAAGGTCGGGAATGGATTGAACCAACCGATCCAGAAGGTGATCGAGAAAAGAGCGCCCATATCCTCTTCTCATCCTTTTTAAGATCTCATCGTTCGCGCTCTGGATGGGGATGTGAAGATGGGGACATATCTTCTTCGAATCCGAGAGCATCCTGATGAAATCCTCCGAAAAGTCGAGAGGCTCAATGGAACTGAGCCGAATACGAGTGGGAGTCTCCTCCATCTCAATCCGTTGAAGCAACTTCTGAAGAGAAAGGGGAGGCTCAAGATCGGACCCATAAGAACCCATATGAACGCCTGTGAGAACCACCTCTTTAAACCCTCTTTCCTTCAGAACCCTGAGTTGATCGACGACCTTTTCGCAAGGAAGGCTTCGTGAAGGTCCCCTTGCCTGAGGAACAACACAATAGGAACAGCGGCCATTACATCCGTCCTGAATTTTGAGAAAGGCTCGCGTGTGATGATGAAAGGTCTGGACAGGCATCTCTACAAAAGTCTTCTCATTTTGAATATCGCTCACCTGAATCTTAGGAAACTCGCCCTTAAGGATTTGGAGAAGGATGTTGGGGATCGAGTATTTCTCTCTATTTCCCATCAGATAGTGAACCCCTTCCATTCGAGCAAACTCTTCTGGAGCCACTTGTACATAACATCCAGTCACAACGATCAAAGTCTTTGGATGATGTCGAAGCGCTTTTCTGACCATCTGTCTTGAATCAAAATCGGCTCGATGGGTGACGGTACAGGTGTTGATGATCGAAATGTCCGCTCCCGATTCAAAGGGAACGAGGCGAAACCCCTTCTCTTCAAGTTGTGCCATCAAGGCTTCAGATTCGAACTGATTCACTTTACAACCGATCGTTGCGATCGAAACGGTTTTCATGATAGAGATGTTCCTTGAAAAAGATCGTCCTGTAGAACTTCAGCCACTGCTTGCCTTTTAGAGCCGAGTCAGTTTCATCTCTCCCCAAACCCCCATCTTTTCGCCAACGACAATTAAAACACCTGACACTCCTTCGATTTTTTGCCCCATCTCCAGCCCTATTTCAATATCATCCTTTCCCTGAACCCTATTCCCTATGGCTGTTGCAGCAGCATCTGCAAGGGCTCCGGATTTTGAAAGAACACAGACAGCATCTGCTTTTCCAAAACTCAGGGAGTGGCCGAACGTTCCCGAAGAGGTGCAGATGGCAAGTGGAAAGGCCTCTGGTTCGATAACCATCCCGATTTTCATATTGAGGGGAGAAGAACCTGCATAAACCCCGATAACTCGTTCTTGGGAGGAGGAAAGATAAATATCCCCACCATTCTCTATAATTAACTCCTTGGAAAGATTGAATAAATCTTTGAAAACAGCCTGAGCAATGGCACCAGCTACTCCTGCCATTGGACCAACGCCGGTTAAAATCGAAGCCCTAATCATTTCGTCAATTATTTCAGTAAAATGAGGCATCTCATAAAGGGGGACAAGGCTCTTCTCAAATAAGGGATACATACCGATGAACCTTTCGAGTTGATTTCTGTATTTAAGAACAGAGTCCTTTGCCTCGCGAGAAAGATCCTTTAGTGCCCTAATGAAAAGGTCGGTCTCTTTGACAATGACTTGAAATTTTATAAGATCATCAGATTTAATTAAATTTCGATAGGTTCGCTCTTCATACATCTCTTAAATGGGCTCTATTCCTAAAAATGAATAAATTATATTACTTGAGGGTATCCGATGTCAATTTTCAATAAAATGATTGTAGGAGCCCCTAAGCCACAGGAGCAGCGAAAAGGAGAACCTCTATTCTATTGTTTTTACAGGTTTTTTTACGATAGTGGTTAATGGGACTCTAAAAAGATATTGACCAGCCAACCACCAACCTGACTCTTTTTCTTATTGAAATAAAAAAGAAAACGTGTAATCCCTCAGTTACGGGTTTTTAAAAACCCCTTGCGTTCTGGTTCTTCATATGTTAAAGATGAATCATGAACGAAGTGATTAGGTACCGTGGTAAGATCTTCAGTTCAAGAGAAATCGATGAGATCAGAGAAGTCATCGCGGCCCACCGGGAGCGAAGTCGGTGGTTCATTTCGAGAGAGCTATGCCGAAGGTGGGGTTGGAGACAGTCCAACGGTGTTCTCAAGGATATCATCTGTCGTGGATTATTGTTGCACTTAGAGGGTCAAGGGCTGATCAAGCTTCCTCGCCCCGGCAAGCTCCCTCCTTATCATTTATCTCCGCATAAAAAGCCTGCAAACGTTCAAGTTGATCAAAGCCCGATACAGGGCAACTTATCGGATCTGAGACCCATTGAACTTCTTCAGGTCAGACGGACTCCCTTCGAAAGGCTCTACAACAGCCTCATCGAACAATATCACTACTTGGGATACACTCGACCCGTAGGAGAGCATCTGGAGTATCTTGCCTTCGCCCAAGGGAGAGTCGTCGCCTGTCTGGGCTGGTGTTCCGCGCCTCGCCACATTGGGTGTCGAGATCGTTATTTGGGATGGACTCAAGAGCAGCGGATCAGGAATCTTAACCGTATTGTCATCAATACCCGGTTTCTTATCTTGCCGTGGGTCAAGGTTCCCCATTTAGCCTCTCATCTTTTAGGATTGATGGCTCGAAGAATTTCAGGGGATTGGCAAAGGGTTTATCATCATGAGGTGGTCTGGTTGGAGACGTTCGTAGACCCTGAACGTGGATTCTTGGGGACTTGCTATAAAGCAGCCAATTGGATCTATCTGGGGCAGACGACGGGGCGAGGGAAGAACGATCAGAGCGGTCGCCCAAACCGGAGTCTGAAAGACGTCTTGGGTTATCCTCTAAAGAGAAACTTCCGAGAGGCCCTCTATGGTTAATAACTGCGAGGGATGTCTTGAAAAGCAGCGCAGGATTGACCGACTGCTTGAAGAGGTTGAGCGCCTAAAGGCAAAGCTACGCTATCAAGAAAGAAAGGACCAAGAGGGCTTCTTTGGCTCCTCGACCCCTTCCTCCCAACTCCCCTTTAAAGCCAATACCGATCAAGAAAACAGAAATCACAAGGGGGGAGCCCGTCCAGGTCACAAGGGGCATGGGCGAAAAGCCCACTGCCAAGAGACGGCCGACGAGATCATCCCGATCGATCCGGGAGAGATCTGTCCGGACTGTGGGGGAGTATTGAAACTCAAAAAGATACAAGATCGAACCGTGATTGAAAGTGAGCCGGTTAGGCCCAAGAAGATTCTCTATCACCTCTCCCATAAGGAGTGCACGCAGTGCCACCATGTGTTTCGAGCCAAGGCCCCTGGCGTCCTTCCTAAGGCTCTCTATGGCAACCAGATCACGGCTCAGATGGCGGTGATGCATTATTTTCATGGCATCCCCATGGGGCGGATCTGTGAAATGAGCGGGATCAACTTGGGGAGTTTGGTAGAGATGTTCCATCGCCTCTCAGGCTACTTTTCTCCCGTGATGGACCTTCTCAAAGAACAATATCGGCTCTCCCCTGCCAAACATGCGGATGAGACCGGTTGGCGAAATGACGGCCAAAGCGGTTATGCATGGCTCTTTTGCACCCCTGAGACCAGTCTGTTCTCCTTCCAAAATACTCGATCCGCCTCTGTGCCTCGAACTATCTTGGGAGACAAAAGACTCCCGGGTGTGTTGGTCGTAGACCGCTATAATGCCTACAATAAAGCGCCGGTCCAGATCCAATACTGTTATGCGCACCTACTCCGAGATGTGGAGAAGTTGGAAAAAGACTTCCCGGAATCAGAAGAGGTTAAATCCTTTGTGAGCCTCCTTGCCTCGCTTCTTTCCCAGGCCATGCATTTAAGAGCCCAGCCTTTATCCGACAAACAATATTATCGGGAAGCAAAACAGATTCAAAAGAAAATCCTGGAGGTAACCAAAGCCCCGGCTCAACATCTGGCGATCCGAGCCATGCAGGAGCTGTTTCATACCAATGAACACCGATTGTATCATTGGGTGGCGGACCGAGGGGTCCCTCCAGATAATAACTTGGCTGAAAGAGATCTACGTCCTACCGTGATTGCCAGAAAGATAAGCTTTGGGAGTAGTTCAGATGCAGGAGCAAAAACTCGGTCTGTCTTAATGTCCGTTCTTCATACCCTGAATAAACGCCGAGGGGATCAATCTCTCGAATCAATCTTTAAAACCCTCCTCGACGAACTCGCCAAGAATCCCAATGCTCAGATAGCTTCCCTTTTCCCTCTGCCAAAATCAATACCCCGTAACTGAGGGATTACAAAATTTCCATAAAAAGCCTGTTACGTAAAAATCATTTGTGCACATCCGGGAAACGATTTCTGGACATGGTCATATCGAATTCATAGATGAACTTCCCATAATTTTTTGTCCTCCTTGTAGACCATAAACTTGACCCTTGGGATGAGACAGAGGGTGATCGATGTCCCTTCAGGGTAGCCCGTGGGCCATTTCTTTCCCATAAACATGATGGTACCGTCTTTTCTTGTTTTCCTTTGGAGATGAATGGAAAAGACCTTCTCAAGGTCTACAGTAGGCTCCAGGGGCGTTAATTTGGCTTTGCCGTTGTTGATCGCTTGCTCCCAGCGCTTTACAGGAATCTCCCCTGTCTCCTCGTGAATCCGCTGGTTGTTGTAATAACTCACCAGATCATCCAATATCTTTTGGGCTTCCACGCAATCCTTCACCTTATGTTTTTCACAGAGATAGGGAAGTCTCCTCTGAAGGTAATCAAAGATCTTTTCGACCTTTCCCTTAGCCTGAGCCTGTCTTTTTCCTGTATAGATCATCCCAATGCCAAGACAACTGAGGGCCCTTTTGAACTGGATCTCCCCTTCATCCTCACGGAGCTTGTATCTCACATGAACCCCTTGGTGCGAAACAAACCGGAAGATGGAATGGTTATCCAGATAGTAAGCCAGAGGAATCCCATGGGTGCTGACCGTTTGCCTCACCGTCTCGAGATGCTCAAAGGTTGTCTCCCTTTCGACTATTCTTGCCCCCACGACCTTTCGCGAGTAGTCATCTTTGGTCAAAATCAGATACTGCTTCTCCTTCCGATGGGGAAGCCAGAGATGATAAGAGGAGTCATGTTGAAACAGCGCTCCCGGTCCCGAAGTCTCAAATCTCGTATAAACCTTCCCCTTCTCCTCTGGGAGGGCATGATAATACCCACTCCTGAGCGCATAAAGGCGAATGCTATTGCGACAAAAAGGGCGACCAAATCGCTTCTGGGCCTCCTCGGCCAGGAAGGCAAAGTTGAACTTCCCACGGAAAGTCTCAGCTTCTTTCTGGATATAGTGAAGCTCTTTATCCAACCACTCGCTGACCTCTGCGGAGATCACATGAAAGGCATTCTCCGCCCTCTGCCACAACCGGAAAGGTTTCTTTCGGTTTTTTAATAGCCAGCGCTTTCGGAGCTGATGAAGACGGCTCCTCTTGACCCCTAACAGCTCCATGGCCTCTTTCTCTGAGATCCGATGCTGATTGAAGGACCCCAGCACCTCCTCCACAAATTTGACCGGCAGCCTCTTATGAATCCTCTCCCTCATCCTGAGGATGATTCTCCGATGAGAGCCGCTCAAAAGGCAATCTAAACTTGTATCTCAACCCCTGGTGGCACTCCTAACTTCTTGAAAAAGTTCGATTTCATTCTTAACTCGGCTTGTATCTCACGGGGATTGAAACATCAAAGAGGCTCTGCAAGAGGGTTTAAGGATGAACTCGGCTTGTATCTCACGAAGGTAGAACCGGGTTCTCTCTGTTAATTCAATCGCTTTGCTTAGCTTCTCGGCTTGTATCTCACTCGGGGTCACCTTCTTCTGAGCCTTTCTCTTCTGCCTCCACTGCCTCTGATAATCGGGATGCCTCTGCCTCCAGGGTTTCACATGGTCCTCGTAATGGTTCTTCCAGTAACCCGGATTTTTCTCCCTATAGAGCCTGTTGTTCTCCTGCTTTCTGAGCTTCTGACATCCCAAAGAACAAGCCTTCTGACGATCACCCACCTTCCGATTAGGAACAAATTTCTTACCACAATAAGAACATCTCTTCTCTCTCACCTTCACACCGTCCCCTTAAGATTTAAGCCCCTCAGATTGACCAGGGATGGCTAAGCTTAAATCAAAAAGGGCTCTTTTCCATTACGGACTAATCCTCTGTCCTTTCGGAGATGAGGTCAAAGAAGCCTTGCGATACTTCTGGAGCAATCCGGGAGCTATTAGAAATTGGATTCTTAAGCTGGGCTTAGTGGGTTGGGATCAAAGAAAAACAGAGATTGTCTTCAGTAGCAAACCATAAAGGGTTCAAAAAAATCACAAAGAAAAAAGAAGCAATTCGATCCAGTTTCAAACGGTTAAAAAGTTTTCCACAATCTGCCAAAGTTATGAGTCTCCCCCCAGACCCCCCTCATTACTACGACGATATGTCCATAAATGATCTTTACAAAAAGTCCATAAATGATTTTTACGTAACAAAAGAAAAAAAAATTATTGACAAATTAAAACTTTTCAGATAATATTAAAAAGTTTTTTCGCTTAAAACCAGGTATTAAAGAATATGCTTGATAACCAATTGAAATTATTTGTTTTATAAAAATAGGGGGTTCAATGCCAACCATCAATCAACTGGTTCGAATTGGAAGGAGTCAGGTCAAAAGCAAGACCTCTGCACCAGCATTGACTGGGTCTCCCCAAAAAAGAGGGGTATGCATTAGGGTTTATACGACAACGCCCAAAAAACCCAATTCGGCCCTTCGAAAGGTTGCCCGTGTACGATTGACCAACGGAATTGAAGTGACGGCTTATATCCCTGGAATCGGACACAACCTTCAGGAACATTCGGTTGTTCTCATCCGGGGAGGAAGGGTAAAAGACCTGCCTGGAGTTCGGTATCATATTATCCGTGGGACCCTTGATGCGGTCGGCGTCCAGGACCGAAAGCAGGGGCGCTCTCGATACGGAGCCAAAAGACCCAAGTAAGTAATTCACTTCCTTTGAAATAGTGACTGACAGAGAAAGAAGGAGTAGTTATGCCTAGAAAAAGGGAAGTCAAAAAGAGAGAGATATTGCCAGACCCCAAATATCACGACGTGTTAATTGCTAAGTTTATCAATGGAATCATGCGTCGTGGAAAAAAGAGTGTGGCGGAATCGATCTTCTATGGCGCCCTGAATCTCATCAAAGAGAAGACTCATTCAGATCCTTTAAAGATATTTTATCAGGCAATGGATCATGTGAAACCAATGATTGAAGTCAGGCCAAGGAGAGTGGGTGGGGCAACCTATCAGGTCCCTGTAGAGGTCAGGCCAAATCGGAAAACCTCTCTGGCCATTCGATGGATCATCAGTTATGCAAAACAGCGGTCAGAGAAGACAATGGAAGAGAAGCTTTCTGCCGAATTGATCGATGCAGCCAATAACCGAGGAGCCTCTGTTAAAAAAAGAGAGGATACCCACAAAATGGCAGAAGCCAATAAGGCATTCGCTCATTACCGTTGGTAAGAGATGTTCAATGGAATGTTAAGTTTGCAAAAAATTTCATAGGATATCGATAGGTTATCCCAGTATTCCATTATTTTGGTTAGATAGAAGGAAGAGGTAGGTTGATCGTGTCAAATACAGTCTCAAAAGAACTGACTCGAAATATTGGCATCATGGCTCACATCGATGCGGGGAAGACGACCACCACTGAGCGCATTCTCTATTATACTGGCGTCACTCACAAGATGGGAGAAGTCCATGAAGGGTCTGCCACCATGGACTGGATGGAGCAGGAGAAAGAGAGAGGGATTACTATTACCTCAGCTGCTACAACCTGCTTTTGGAGAGATCATCGAATTAACATTATCGATACCCCTGGCCATGTGGATTTTACGATTGAAGTAGAACGGTCGCTCAGGGTGTTGGATGGAGCGGTGGCAGTTTTTTGTTCTGTAGGAGGCGTAGAACCCCAATCCGAGACGGTCTGGAAACAGGCGGACAAATACGACATCCCGAGAATTGCTTTTGTCAATAAGATGGATCGGGTTGGAGCCGATTTGAACGGGTGTCTTCAGATGATGGTAGATCGACTGAAAACCATCCCCCTTCCCCTTCAGATCCCGATAGGAAAGGAAGAGGATTTCCAGGGAGTCATTGACCTTGTTTCCATGAAAGCCCTCTTCTTCGATCCCGAAACCCAGGGTTTTCGCTACCAAATCCTCGATATCCCTCAGGATTTTCAGACAGAAGCAAAAAAACAGAGAGAACTTTTAATCGAGAGGTTATCTGAATGGAATGACTCTATAATGGAAAAATTCATAGAAGGGAGAGAGATCACC
>FWPV01015760.1_pt1 | contig 10800 bp, 10 predicted proteins | sample 2228371 | NCBI WGS metagenome assembly FWPV01 (sample SAMEA103939776, study PRJEB20133) | metagenome | reverse complement strand
CATTTGCTTGCCGGGAATTGGCCCCCACAGGTCGATCGTCTCCTTCTGCCTTGTTTCGGAAAGGACCTGGCGGAACCATCCGGCATATTCGTCGGCCGGCACGAATTCGGGCTGAGCCTCCTCGAGGAACTTTTCGTAGGATCCAATCGCCCACTGGCCAAGCGTCTTGCCTTTCGTCTGGATCATTTCCCACAAGGCTTCCGGCGTCTTCGGCAGTTTGCCGCCCAGATCGTACCCCTCGGCCTCCAGGCGCTTGAGCGTGTTGAACAGCGACGGCACGACCTCCAAGCCGCCCGCGGCCAGCGCCGACAGGCCCGGGCCCTTGTAATACACGATGACGATGCGTTTTTGGGAATTCGGCTTGCGCCGCAGCTTCAGCCAGTTGAGCACGAGGGCGAGCCGCTTCTGGGCGCGATCCGGAATGAGCGATCGCACGCGGAGGTTCCGCTCGTTGGGTACGCGCGCCGTGACGGCGACCGGTTCGATCACGCCGTCCAGTTCCGGGAAGGTGATCGTCAGGTCCATGAACGGGCCGGAGAGTCCCCGCGGATCGGCCTGCCACTGGCCCAGGCTTCCGGAGATGTGCAGCGCGCTGACGCACGGACAGTTCAAACGGGCAAAAAGCTCCGGCCCGGAATTACCTCGTACCGTCCGCCCGATGGGGAACGCAATGGCCAGGTCGGGTTTGGCCGCCTCGAGAAGCGATTCGGCGCGATCGGCACCGAAGATCGGGTAGACGCGCACACCTTGGTTCTCCAGCGACTGAATGAAGTAGTCGGCCGGCTTGCGGTCCAGCTCGTTGAAAGGACTGAGCAAGGGACCGAACATCGCCACCCGGGGCGCATCGGCGGGCAAGCGGGGACGCTCCTTTCGAAGAAACGCCTCGTACTCATCCAGCGTCTCGAACAGACGACCTCCCAAGTGAAAGAATCCCGAAAGCGGCCGCTCGATGACCGGCGGCACTTCGACTTCCTTGCCCGCCAACTCTCGGGCCAGATAGTGAAGCAGGCCGACAAGGTTTTCCACGCCGCCGTGCGACCGATACCGGTCGACGGCTGACCGTTGCTCGTCGTTGAGGGTGTTCCGTTTTTCCGTCTGCGCGTCGCCCTGGCCGAGAAGGATGATCTGGGCGCCACGTGCCCTGGCCCGATCGAGATTCGCCGCCTGCTCCTCGCTGAGATCGAGGCCCATGGTGCGGATGATGACGACGTTGTAATTTGCCAGCGGGGCCGAGGCCATGTCTTCATGCTCGTAGCGGTGAATCGTGTAACCGGTCCGACGGCCGGCGACTTCCCAGTCGGACCAATCGACGTCGTCGACCCGCAACACGGCAATCCGCACCGCGCGAAGATAGCGTTGATAAGCCCAAAGCCCCCCGCCCAAGCAAAAGGCCAGAACCAGAATTGAGGTCAGAGCACGTCGTAACATGGCAAAGCGCCCATTCGGCCAGTCGGCCGCCCAACCCTTGCTGCCCTCCGACGGAATCGGTAGTCGGCCCGGGGACACGGACGATTGACAAGATGACGAGGCTTTTGTTCGGCTGCCGCCATTCGATCGACCGGTCATTTGGGTTTCGTCGCTCCCGATTCCTCGCTTTTCTTCACCTCGGGCGGGCTCACTTCCTTGTCCGCCGGGACATACACCACACGGCCGTCCGGCAGCCGATAGGCCCTGCCTAACAGTTCGCCATAACCGGCGCCCGTTTCATTCGTGGCCTCGTAGTGTTTGATCTCCTGGCCTTCCTTGACGATGATCTCCATGTCCGGCTGCCCAGGGTTGGTGATCACCGTGTAGTCCTTTGCTCGGAGCATCGCCGGCACTTGCAGGTGCTGGACGAGGGCCACCATGAAGGCCAGCGCGAAAACAATCGCCGCATCGAAGGCATTGGTAAGGCCGGAAATCGGATCGAGTTCGGCGTCATCGTCGTCGAACAACTTGATCGGCGCCGAGACGGGGCTGAGGGGGTCAGGGGGGGGCATGTCGGTCCTTTCGGGAAAATCGCCTCAGTGGGGGATTGTGGAGGCGGACGCCCGAGCGTGGCCATCACCGGACGGCTTGGGCACCTCACGCGACGATGCCTCGGCCGCGAGTTGCGCCAGTCGATCGGCGGCGAAATTCAGCAGGATCGCATCGGCCTGGTACCAGCGTTTCTTGATGCTCGACAAGGAGCTGGCGATCACGGCCACCAGAAGCCCCACCACCGTGGTCGCAAAGGCGATGATCAAGTTGTTGGAGAGCGACGCGAGATCGCCGGCGGCCAACCCAACCAAGGCTGGTCCAAGCGGCACCAACGTGCCCATCAGCCCGAATGCGGGCCCATTGCGGTTAAGCACGCGAAATCGCTCGAGATCTGATTTCCAAAGCAGTTCACCCTCGCCCATCCATCGGCGGATGATCGCCGCGTTGTCGGCCGTTTCGGCCAACCGCGCCAGCAACGGCCCCAAAACGCCTTCGTGGGGAAGCCCGCTGGGATCGATTTGCCCGGCCTCCAAGGCCCGGCAAAACTCGAGCAGGGCCGGCCGTTGCCGCCGACGGACGCCGTACTCGCGCAAGGCCTGACCGGTCAAGAACAAGGCCCTCGCCAGGCACCACAAAAGCGCCAACATACAGGGGATCAGTAGCGCGGTGGAAATCAGATAGAAAACGTTGGTCAACAGTCCCATGGGTCGCCTCGCAGTGACTGGTTGAGAGACATGGTTTTGGTGGACAACTTTTGAACGCGGCGGCGCAATGGGCCCAAACCCCACGTGGGCAGCCCCCACCAGCCCGCCAGCACCATGACCGCCGCCGCCGCGCCGAACTGCCACGAAAGACGGGCCGAATCCGCGTCGAAATGAAACACCGGCTGGGGCAAGGGGGCCTCCAAACAGGGCACGAACATACATGCCACGAGCATGGCGACGGACAACATTTGGTGCGGCAGCGCCAACACTCGGTCCGGGAGCGTCATGGCCACGGCGCAGGCCAGCGTGAGCGTCCCGGCCACGACCAATCCGACCTCCCGGCCCACCGCTTCCGGCCTCGCCCCGGGAACCGAGGTAAGCCGCCCCTGCTCGATCAGGAGCATGGCGATCGCAACCGCCGGCGCGGGAATGGCGTGAACAACGGCCAAACAGACCTCGCCGCGACGTTCGACGCCCTGCCTATCGAGAAGAACTCCGATGCAAAGCGAGGCGGTCAACAGCAGGAATTGACCGACGCACAGCAACGTCAGCGTTTCGAAGCTCGTCAGGGCGATGCGAAGATCCGCCGGCGTGTTGGCGTCGGCAAACGGGTTCAACAGGAACCCCACCAGGGCCGTTAAGCCGAAAACCACCGGCAGCAGATACCACTGCCGCGTCCGCCCCATGCCCTCCGCGGTTTGCAGCATGGCCATCGCGGCGAAAGCGAGTACAAACCATCCGGCCGAATGGTCGCGGCCAACGTTCGCGATGGCCAGCCAGTTTTCGGTAAAAACGTTCATCGCTTCCCCTCGAACTGCGATCGGCCCGACGCCGCCGAACTTCTGGTACGCGCGTCCTGGTGGGATTCAGAAGTTACCAGGCGTCTCTCCGCCCGCGATGCTGCCAAGGGCTCGCCAGGTCGCCAGGTCGATCGTCTGCGAAATGAACCGGACGCTTCCGTCAGCAAGTCCCACGTTCACGCCTCCGGGATGATTGCTCCGCGCGAAGAACCACCCCATCCCCATCCGATAGACATCGGTTACATGGGTGTTAGGGGGCAGGTGACAATTAAACGTACTGGTGTACACCTTTCCCACGATCCAGCCCGAAGCGCGAAGGCCCAGCCACCGGGCGGGGGGAATCGCATCAAGGTCCGGATTCGCTAGACCGCCCAGCCCGGGACCGGTCGTGCCCAACGTGGTGTCCTTCACCTGGCGTCGCGGGTCCATCGGGACCGGGCCGGTGGTGTTTTGGTGGTTGCCCAACAGGGCCTCGCCGAACATCAGCGAGTTGCTTAATCCGTCCCTGTAGTTGCTGAAATCGCAGGCCGATCTTTGGTAGAACGCGCCATCGGTGGGGTACCGGTGGTCGTAGTAGGTACCGGTGCCTGATCCAAGACACACCATGTAGTTTCCGCCAGCAAAGGCGTCTCCCGTGTTGACATAGTATTCGGTGAAGATGTCGTTTTCGCCGTCGCTGGGGCAGCGAAACATCGCTACCCGCGTCCGTGCCGCGGGCGCCTGCGTTGGATTCAATCGGTTCGCCGACAACGAGCCGATGAAGAGAGGCTGTTTGAAGTCGATCAGGTTCTGCAGGCTCGCCTGCTCGGCAAACGGCAACAGCCGGGCCTGCGGCGAGAAGCTCGTGTTGTTCGAGTCGCTATATCCCGGCAGGCGCTGGTACGTATTGTGGTAGTTGTGCATCGCCAGCGCGCACTGCTTGATGTTGTTGGTGCAGCTCATGCGGCGGGCCGCCTCCCGAGCCGCTTGGACCGCAGGCAGCAAGAGTGCGATGAGGATGCCAATGATCGCAATGACCACCAGCAGTTCGACAAGAGTGAAGCCGTTGTGTTCATCAGTACACATAATCACCGCCTTTCTCATTGAGAGCTTGTCTTCTCGACCAACATGGGATTCCTGTCATGACAAGCGTCCGGCGTGCCGAGGCGCGCACGCCGACCGCACACACTCTCCCGGGCCGATCAACGAACCGGAGGCCGTGGCTTGCACAAAAGGCGTCCGTGAACACTGGGTGAAACGGAGAGCCCTCTGGCGGAAATTGATCTTCGCGCTACGGCGCGGCAAATCCGCTTGTGCAAGCCCCGATGCGGCTGTTACCCCCTTTCTCGTCCAGCCGATTCGGGCGAGGTGCCGAGGGCGACCTGGTCTTCGAAGGGCGCACGTCGGCGATTCTCATCAAGCCCACGCCCGATGGAATACGAGAAACGCCGCAAAACGCCGGAAAACCGAGTACTCCTGGCAAGTTCTCGCTTTGCGGTCTTCGTCCCACGCAAAAGAACCGCACGTCCTGCGCCGGCAGGTCTTCTGACTCCCGAGCTCAGTCCGCCCGGCCTTCTCGTCGTCTCAGCCGGCCCACGGGCCGGATTGTGAATAACGACAATGGCGAAGAGAATGGACGGACCTAAAACACTCGGTTACAGCGGCGGGGCCGTCCCGGAATCGCACCGGGTTCCCTATGCGTCGGCCCTCCCACGGGAGCGACCGACCACCAACGCAACCATTGCCCCCGTTATACAACGTCCGGAGCGTTTGTCAACAGGGGCGGCGAGACATTTTTCGGGCATCCGTAAGATCAAGAAGACATGGCAAATGTCTGCCGCATGCCTTCATCCCACCCGTCCCAAAGGAAATCCTCGGCCTTGCCATCGGCAATCTGGCGAAAGGCGTAGCGGACCTGCTCCTCATAGAACTCGCAGAACGCGCCGACCCGATTCACGCCGCCGTTCATCTGGATCGCTTCGGCGGGGCAGGGCGCGCCGCAGAAGTGACGGATTGCACAGCGGCGGCACGGATCGATGGCCTCGACCCTGCGGCCGGTGATGACGCGGAACGGCTCGCTGTCGAGCACGCTTGGGATGTCGTCGCGGAACAGATTGCCGCCGCGAAAGTCCTTCAGTCCGATGAACTCGCTGCACGGGAAAAGATCCCCGTTGGGGGCCAGCGCGAAGAAGCACCGGCCGCCGCCGCAAGGCGAGATGTCGCACATCAGCCGCCTCGCCGTCGGGGCGACAATGGCGAGGAGGATGTTGGCAAAGTTGCCGACGATCAGCTTGCGTCCCGTCCGTTGATACAATTCCCAGGACCGGTCCAGTGCGCGCAAAAAGTGCTTCGCCGCCGGGACATCGTCCGGCTTGACGCCTCGTGACCGCGGCAGCGTGCAACGCAGCATGTTCATCAGGCAAGTGGGAACCTCGCGCTCGTGAAGGAATTCGACAAGCTTCGTGAGATGGCGGAGGTTTTCTCGGGAAATCGTGCAAATCACGCTCCAGGACGGACAGCCCTTGAGCCGATTCATGGCCTCGACCACCCGGCCGAAGACGCCGGAGCCCTGCCAGTCGGCGCGGGTTCGATCGGCAATCGCGGCCGTGGCCGCGTCGAGCGAGATGCCGATGCTTACCTCGCACTCCCGGAGGAACCCGATCGCCGCGTCGTCCAGCAGGGTGGCGTTCGTTTGGATTCCGAAACGGAAATCGTCGCGATAGCGCTCGATGCCGGCGAAGACCGCCTCGCGATTCAAGAGCGGCTCGGCGCCATGAAAGACGATCTGCGGCCTCGAGTCCTTCGGCAGGGTCGCGCGAAAATACCGCTTCAGGATTGCCAGGGCTTCGAGTAGTTGCTCGCGGCCCATGTGCCGCCCTTCGCGGCGCATCGTCTCCGGGATGTAGCAGTAGGTGCAATTGAGGTTGCAGCGCTCGGTCGGATTGAAATACACGGCCGACGGCTTCAGGCCAAAGCGCAGCGTATTCATTTCCTCGGCGAACTGGCCCGCCTTCTTACGGTAAGCGCGGACCAATTCGCCGCCGAGGGCCAGGTCGGCGAGCCTGTTGCGTTCGACCAGGGCCCAAAAGGCCGTGTCGGGCTCGATGACCGCGACGTAGTCGGGGTGCCCGATGTCGATCGGCTGAAGGGCCGGGCCGTTGCCCGTGCCGACGTGACGGCCCCGCGAAGGGGCCGCCGCGTCGGCGGTTTGCAGGTGCTTCGCGCGGGCCATCACCTGACTTTCCTGTCCATCAAGATGTAGTGGGACAAGCCGGTGCCCTTGGCCTTGCACGACTTGCGATAGGCGATCACGGCTTTCCTTGGCGAGCGTTTCATGCGACTCCCTTTCGTAACAGGGTCAGGACAACAAAAAAAGGACTCCGACAGGCGCGCGATCACACCCATCGGAATCCTTTACCATCAGATTCCCGATCCATTGTGCGTTTCAGCAGGTCTTCTGGCTCGCGGGTCGCCGGCGGCTCACGGCCTTCCCGCCACGATGGATCGCGACAGTGGCTGGCGTCAAGCCGACGTAAGTCGCCTCGCCGATTACAGCTGCGGGACAGCCACGGAGTTGCACCGTGTTCCGAGATGCTGAAACTTGGGTTTAGTATATCATCCGGCGATCCGCCGTCAACACCGGGAAACTACGGGAAACTAGCCGTGCGGCCACTTGACATGATTTGTGGCCGAAGCTTATGCTAGCGTGTCCCTCGGCTCGGCGCGTTGTGTCTTCAGCGTTGCCGCCGCGCGAGGGATTGGGAAGCTGGTGCAAATCCAGCACGGCCCCGCCACTGTGATCGGTGACGAAAGCCGCAAGGAGGGCCACTGTCCGCTTCAGGATGGGAAGGCCGCGGCGAGTAGGATGACCCGTAAGTCAGGATACCACAAAGGCGCTTGGTTGCGCCGGGGTTCGACAACCCGGATGTCAACGTTGCGTTCCTTCGCGGGAAGGTCGTGTCTGTCGTTACGCGCAGAAGGCCCGTTCTTGGCGAAGGAAGGGCTTTTTTCGTGTAGCGGCGGTCGATCATGACATATCCCTCTGCGAACGGCACTGGAAAAGTCTTCCTCGTCGGTGCCGGCCCAGGCGATCCCGGCCTGATCACGGTTCGCGGCAGCCAATGTCTCGCGCAGGCTCAACTAATCCTCTACGACTATCTGATCAATCCTGAATTGTTGCGCTACGCGTCTGAAGCGTCGGAGCGGATTTGCGTCGGGCATCCGCACAGCGGTTACGCGAAGCTTCAGGAGGAGGTCAATCGGCAGATGGTCGTTGCGGCTCGGGCTGGGAAGCGCGTCGTCCGGCTCAAGAGCGGCGACCCGCATATCTTCGGACGCGGGGCGGAAGAAGTCGCCGCGCTGGCCGCCGCGGGGGTTCCGTTCGAGGTCGTGCCGGGCGTGACGGCGGCCTCGGCGGTGGCCAGCCACGCGGACATCCCCATCACGCACCGAGACGTGGCTTCGGCCGTGGCCCTCATCACCGGCCATCGCCGCGGGGACGCCGGTGGAGTGGAACTCGACTACGAGGCCCTCGCACGATTCCCCGGCACCCTCGTCTTTTACATGGGCATGTCGACTTCAAGGCAGTGGAGTGAAGCCTTGATCCGCGGCGGCCTCGCGCCGAACACTCCGGCGGCCATCGTTCGCCGGGCCACATGGCCCGACCAGCAGACCGTCCGCTGCACGCTGGGGACGCTGGCCGAAGTCATCGAGCGGCGCGAGATTCGCCCACCGGCCATCATTGTCGTGGGCCAGGCCGTGGGTTTGGCGCAGCATTCGCCGCTCGTGTAGGGGGATGGCCATGGGCAAACGCCTGCTGCTCATGCGGCACGCTCGCATTGCGACCGAGTACCAGGGCAAGCTGATCGGCTCGACCGATGTCCCCCTGGACGACTTGAGTCACGACCAGACACAACACATGGCGGATCGCATCATGCGATGGCATCCGCAAATCTGCGTTTCGAGCCCGATGCGGCGTTGCCGCCAGACGGCCGCGGTGGCGGCCGCTGGGCTCCCGCTTCGGATCGACAACGATCTGCGCGAGATCGATTTCGGCCTCTGCGAGACTCGGACGTTCACCGAAGCGATGGCCGTCGATGCCGAACTGGCCGCGCGCTGGGCGGCCTTTGCCCCCGAGTTTGGCTTCCCGGGCGGCGAGAAAGTGGAGGGCTTTCTGGGCCGTGTTCGGGCCGCCGCCGATCGGCTGGTTCAAGAGGAGTCACCCAGCGTGCTGGCTTTGACCCACGGGGGCGTGATCCGAACGATGATCTGCCACTTCCTCGGGCTGGAGGCGCGGCACTATCTGGCCTTCGACGTGCCCTACTCGGCGATTGCGGTGATCGACCTGTTGGATGGCCGAGGCGTGCTGGTCGCGTTGGACCGTCCGGACGCGGGGGAGGTCGTTCATGGCTAACATCGCGCTGGTCACGGGAGGGTGCCGAAGCGGCAAGAGTGCCTACGCGCAGAAGCTGGCCGAGTCGCTGCCTCCCTCGCGACTCTATGTGGCCACCTGCACGGTGACCGACGACGAGATGGCCAGGCGAATCGAACGCCATCGCCAGTCCCGCCGCGGCTGCGACTGGCAGACGGTCGAAGAACCGGTCGACCTGCCCGGCGTGTTCCGCGCGCATCCCCGGCACAACGTGATTCTCGTCGATTGCATCACGCTTTGGATCAACAACCTCATGTACCAGGCCGAAGGTGAGGCCCGCCGGATCGGCGAGGACGAGATCGCCGATCGCGTCGATTCGGCCCTCGACGCGGCGGCGGCTTGTCGCGGCACGGTGATCTTCGTGACCAACGAGGTCGGCTTGGGCGTGGTGCCCGAGAACGCCCTGGCGCGACGCTATCGCGACCTGATTGGGCGGGCCAACCAGCTCCTCGCTGCCCGGGCCGAGAGCGTGACGCTGCTCTGCTGCGGAATCCCCTTGCGACTGAAAGGCGGGCTTACTTCATGAACTTGCTGAACGCGGCGCTTGCGAGAATTGTTCCCCAGGATGCCGATTGGCGCGCCAAGGCCAAGGCCCGCCTGGACCAGCTTGTCATGCCGCATTGGGCGCTCGGACGGCTGATGGATCTGGCGGTGGATCTGGCTGGGATCTCGCGTTCCCTGACGCCCGCCGTGGCGCGCAAGACGATTATCGCCATGGCGGGCGATCACGGCGTGGCCGCCGAGGGCGTGAGCAAGTATCCGCAAGAGGTCACGGCGCAGATGGTCCTGGGGTTTGTCCATGGGATGGCCGGCATCAATGCCTTGGCGCGGTTGGCCGGCGCGCGGGTGATCGTCGTCGACATGGGCGTTGCCGCCGACCTCAGCCCTTTGGCCGAAGCCGGCAAGATCGTGAACAAAAAAGTGGCCCACGGCACGGGCAACATCGCCGTCGGGCCGGCGATGACGCGACAACAGGCGATTCAGTCGCTCGAGGCCGGCATTGAGGTGGTTGAAGCGGAAATTGCGCGTGGAATGGACATTGTCGGGGTCGGTGAAATGGGCATTGGCAACTCGACGCCTGCCGCCGCCATCGCCGCTGCGCTTACCGGTGCGTCGGCGACCCAGGTAGTGGGGCGTGGCAGTGGTGTGGACGATGCAGGACTGGCACGCAAAATCCTGGCTGTGCAACGAGCTCTCTCTGTCAACCGCGCCGATCCCTTGGATGGTCTGGACGTCCTGAGCAAGCTGGGTGGCTTCGAGATCGGCGGAATGGCCGGCGTCATGTTGGGGGCAGCTGCTCGTCGCCGTCCCGTGGTCGTCGACGGTTTCATCTCAACTGCGGCAGCCATGGTCGCCGTTGCCATTGCTCCACAGGTGCGTCCTTATCTGATCGCAGCTCACCGTTCGCAGGAACCCGGTCACCAGGCGATGCTCACGTGGTTGGGTCTGACACCTTTGGTAGACCTGGATATGCGTCTGGGTGAGGGCACCGGCGCAGCTATCGGGATCTTTCTGGTCGAAGCTGCCTGCAAGATTCTTAATGAAATGGCCACCTTCGCCGAGGCGGGGGTTTCGGACAGACAGAGCCCCTGAAGCAACACTGCGGCGCAGACGGGTGACCTGCCTCGCCAGGGCGACCAGGTTGACTCGCTCTTTCAGAGAACGCAGGTCAGGCATCGCCGGCAGCCCTCCATAGTAGATGACACTTTTTACACCGATTACACTCTTTACACCGATTACACCGATTACACCGATTACACTGATTACACCGATTACACCGATTACACCGATGACACTCTTTACACCGATGACACTGATAACACGCAGCACACGGATGATGCGGTTATATCCCGTAGGGGCGCAATGAATTGCGCCCTGGTGGCCACGCACCTGTAGGGGCGAGCCTCACACGAAGACACAAAGGCAC
>FWPV01015758.1_pt1 | contig 10800 bp, 9 predicted proteins | sample 2228371 | NCBI WGS metagenome assembly FWPV01 (sample SAMEA103939776, study PRJEB20133) | metagenome | reverse complement strand
GTTCCCCATGTGGTCAAATCCCTGATCGTGACCGGAGGAAACCCGGCGATCAGCATGCCTGATTCGAACGCCTTCAGAGAGGCGATGAAACGGCTCGATCTTTTGGTGGTTCTCGACCTTTTTATGACAGAGACCGCGGCGCTTGCTCATTATGTGCTTCCCGGGTGCACGCACCTCGAGAAAAACGGGCTGGCTTACAGTTACAACGTCTGTCACGGGATTCCCTACCTGATGTTGAGGAAAAAGGTGATTGAACCATTGCACGAGAGTCGGTCGGAGTTTACGTTCTGGAAGGAATTAGCGAAGAAGATGGGGATGGGAGAGGTTTTTCCGTGGGCCACGGATGAAGAGGTGGTGGCGCTGGAGCTGAAGCCGTCCGGCTTGAGTTACAAGGAATTGAAGGAGGATAAGATCGCGGGCGCTTATTATATGGACAAAAAATATGGAATGGATGCTTATGAAGTGAAAGGGTTTTCAACCCCATCGAAGAAGATTGAGATCTATTCCGAAACTTTTGAAAAGGCGGGGTTTGATCCCCTTCCCACTTACCGGGAGCCGGATCAAAGCCCACTCAACAAGGACCTCTCCAAGCAGTATCCTCTTATCCTCACCACGGGGGCCCGAATCCTGTACTATACGCATGGCCAGCATCGAAACATCCCAGAGTTGAAAAACCGGTGCCCGGAGCCTTTCGCAGAGCTCCATCCGGAAACGGCCAAGGAATATGGAATTGGTCAGGGGGATTCCATCATTGTAGAATCGAATCGCGGCAGAATCAAAGTCAAGGCGCTCCTGACCGAAACTCTCATGAAGGGAGTGGTGAGCATCCCCCATGGCTGGCCTGGAGAGGCAAATGTGAATCTTCTGACCGATGTTTCACTGAGAGAGCCCATTATGGGCTATCCTCAGATGAAATCGCAGCTCTGTTCTATTCGAAAGGCATAGACGGACGATATTCCCCCGTCGGTCGATTCGTGGAGCCAAGGAGGGAGGCCATGTTCTTTAGGATTTATTGCTTTGCAAAGGAGATTGAAGCGCCAAACATAGAAACTGCCGAGCAGATTTTGAAGGATTCGCTCAAAGATTATATTTGGTTACTTCCGGTCACAGAAACTCCCTTTGCGCCTCCGGCAAGAGAACCCAAAAAGATCGAAGTGAAGGAAAAGAAAGGCGGACATGGTTCAATGACCGTGCGATATTAGGAAGGGGGTTGAGAGAAGAGCCTGCGAAGGCAAATCTCAGGCTGAGGAGAGGTTGAGAGGGATCGAGATGAGGTATGCAGAGACGGGCTTTCAATTAGAGATCGATTTGTCAAGGGGAAGCATCGATAAGGTGGAGACCAATCCGAGAGAAACGGCATTGCATCTGGGAGGCAACGGGATCGGTGCGAAGTTGCTGTTTGAACGGGTCCCCCCGGGGACCGACCCATTTTCTCCAGACAACCTGCTGATCTTCGGAAACGGTCTGCTGAACGGGACGCCCGTCCCCGGCGCAAACCGGGTGGCGATCAATACGATTGCTCCGGTGAACGGATTGATGGGACATTCACTCATGGGCGGGATGTTTGGGCCGGAACTGAAATTGGCCGGATGGGACAGAATCGTCCTCCGAGGCAAGGCCCCCGACCTGGTCTACATAGCGATCCGTAATGACAAGGTGGAGATCCGCGACGCCAAACATCTCCGGGGAAAGGGCATGTATGATACGGCGCGATTGATCAAGGAGGAATTGAAGGATAACAGGGTCTGGGTCGCCACCATTGGTCCGGCCGGCGAGAACAGGTCTTATCTGGCGTCGATTGATTGCGGCAACTCGAGCGCCGCCCGGACAGTTGGTCCGGTCATGGGAGACAAAAAGGTAAAAGCGATTGCCGTCCGGGGAACAAAGGATGTCTATCTTGCCCACCCCGCTGAACTCTGGGAGATCTGCTCACGCCTGAGGAAGGAGCTTGATGCAAACCCGAATGTCGGGGACTGGATGGCGGTTGATGAGGACGATAGCTTTCACCACAATAATTTCGCCTGGGGCAATGCCCGGATCCGCCGAAAGACTTTCTGGAGCGCTACGCTCGAGGAGAGGTGGCGTAACCTGAAATACGACCACCTGAGCCGGCAGACCGGTTGCTGGAACTGCCCGAAGGCATGCCACAATGTCATCAAGTGGCCGAACCGGCGAAGATTTTCATATAAGTGTTACGGAAAAGATACCTATCACATGGCTTCCTTCCAGGAGCTGGACTTCACCTATGAGATACTGCCTATTGCTCAGGATCTGGGGCTCGACTCCTACTCCACTCCGCAGACCATTGCCTTCGCCCTCGAGCTCTTGGAGGCAGGGATTCTGACTGAAAAAGACTTTCCGGGAATGCCCTCCGGCGTCAGAGAGAGGTTCTACTATCTCCTTCATAAGATGGCATTTCGTGAGGGCATCGGGGATATTTTGGCTGACGGAGTCTCCAGGGCAGCGGAGCGGATTGGCAAAGGTGCAGAGAAATTCGATCACAATACGGTCAAGAGATTCGAGCAGTTGCCCATCAAGCTGGGCAAACTCAACCCGGCCTATTTCCTCATGATTGCCACTGGCGAGGATATGGCGATTACTCAGATCGAAGGCTCCTTTCCTCAAGACCCGATTCCTGATCCAGAATTGAGGGAGGAGTTCATCAAAAAGTGGGTGGCGATCCCTGATAAGAAATTTGCAGAGTGGTTCCGACAGTGGGAAAAGCGCGATCAGTTACCCGATGATGCCATCGTCGCCATCGTGGATTGGAATGAATGCATGCACTACCTGGACGACTCCCTGGGGTTCTGTGGATTCGTATCCTCATTCAGAGGCCAATTCGGCGGCACCACAGGATATCATATCTGGAATATGCCACAGATCATCACCCACGCCACAGGGTGGGAATTTGACAAAGACAGGCTGTGGGAATGTTTCCAGAGAAACCGCAATCTGGTCAGGGCGCTCAATAACCGAGCGGGTTTGAGACGGTCCTGGGAGAGGCCGCCAGAAGATCACTGGGCGGTGAGGAACGAAGCGTATGAGCAGCAGCTGCTGACGAAATATTATGACTTTAAGGGCTGGACCTACGACGGGATTCCTACCAAAGAGACGTTGGAAAAATTGGGCCTGGGCTTCGTCGCAGAAGACCTGATCCGAAGGTCCGTTTTGACCGGGAATGAGGTGACTGCGCTTCAAGACCCGAGGGCCAAGCAAGAGAAGGGGTAAAGGAAGGGAAGGCGATACCGTGAACAGCGATGGGAATAAGAAAAGGGTTGTTAAGAAAATAAATGTGGATACGAAGAAATGCGTGGGTTGCAGGGCATGCGAAATTGCCTGCTCTGCCTTCCACGCGGTGCCGAGATTTAGTTCGGTCAATACCGCACGTTCCCGGATCATGGTCATCATGGATGAAGTGCGAGATGTCTTTGTGCCGATTCGGGCCGGTGACTACGCCATGGCAGAGTGCAACGGGAGAAACCGCTATGTGATCGATGGCAAGGAGTACGACGAGTGCGCTTTCTGCCCCGTCTCCTGCCCCTCAAGGGAGGCCTTTAAAGATCCGGATTCCGGCCTTCCCCTCAAGTGCGATATGTGTGAAAGCGTCCCGCCTCTGGAAAAGCCGATGTGTGTCGAGGCGTGCACATTTGGTGCCCTGACATACGAAGAGAGGGAAGAGGTGGTTGAGACCGAACCGATGAGACTTGGAGAACTGGAGACTGGGGTAAAATCGTTGATCAAGAGGTATGGCCTGAGAAGGGTCATGGATATCATCGCGCGAGTTTCAGAGGAATAACCGATCGATGAGAGGATCAAAGGTGGAAGAAGATTTACAGAAAATTGAGGAGCAGATTCGGAAGCGTCTCTTAAAGAAGAGCTATTCCGGAGACGTGCTGGTGGTTGGGGGAGGAGTCAGTGGCGTCCAGGCCTCTCTTGATCTTGCTGCCGCGGGTTTCAAGATTTACCTGGTGGACAAGGCACCTGCCATTGGTGGTCACATGGCCCAGCTTGACAAGACCTTTCCTACCAATGATTGCTCCATGTGAATCCTTGCGCCCAAACTGGTCGAGGTCGGCCGGAATCCAAACATAGAGGTCCTGAGCTACACGGAAGTCGACCGGGTCGAAGGCGAAGCTGGAGACTTCAGGGTTACGCTGCTGAAGAAGCCGAGGTATATCCTCGAGAGCAAATGCACCGGTTGCACGACGTGCGTCGAATACTGCCCGGTCCAGGTTCAGGACCGATACAATCAAAACCTATCCTTAAGCAAGGCCATTCATATCTATTTTTCCCAGGCCGTGCCGCTTGTCACGTATGTCGATCCTGAGAGCTGTCTCTTTCTTCAGAAAGGCAGATGCACGATCTGTACGGGAGTTTGTCAGAAGAATGCGATCGATCTTTACCAGAAGCCCGAGAGGTTAGAAGTGGAGGTGGGGGCAATTGTCCTCTCTCCTGGCTACGAGGGATTCGATCCGAGACGGAGGAACGATTACGGCTATGGATCCATGGAGAACGTGGTCACCAGCCTTGACTTTGAACGAATACTGTGTGCGACGGGCCCCTACGAAGGTGAGATCCTCCGCCCTTCTGACAAGAAGCATCCTCATCGCATCGCCTGGATTCAGTGCGTTGGTTCCAGAGAGGTCATCCCCGGAGGGAATAGCTATTGTTCGGGGATCTGCTGCGCCTATACTCAGAAGCAGGTGATTTTGACAAAAGAGCATGCGCCACAAGCCGAGTGCACGGTCTTCCACAATGATATTCGCTCCCACGGCAAGGATCTCGAACGATTCTTTCAGAGAGCAGAGAATCTTCCCGGCGTGCGATTCATCCGAAGCTATGTCTCCATCGGGAAGGAAATCCCGGGGAGCAAAAACGTCACCGTCCGATATGCGACGGACGAGGAGGGAGTGAAGGAGGAGGCGTTCGACCTGGTGGTCTTGTCCGTTGGATTAAATCCGCCTACCGATGCCGGCGATTTGGCTCAGAAGTTTGGAATCGACCTGACCCCTCAGGGATTTTGTAAAACCGATCCTTTTCGCCCTATGGAGACATCGCGACCGGGAATTTTCGCAAGTGGGGCCTTCTTAGGGCCCATCGATATCCCGGAGTCGGTTGTCAACGCGAGTGGAGCGGGTGCCCTATGCGGTCAGCTTCTTTCTTACCGGCGAGGGGAGCTGGCTACAGAGAGGAGGTATCCAGAAGAAAGGGATGTCTCCAGAGAGAAACCGCGGATTGGGGTTTTTGTTTGTCATTGTGGGACGAATATCGGAAGGGTGGTAGATGTTCCTTCCGTAGTGAAATATGTTTCCACTCTGAAGAACGTCGTCCATGCCCAAGAAGTCCTTTTTGCGTGTTCAACGGATTCGGCACGGCAGATATCAGAGACCATCAAAGAAAAAGGGCTCAATCGTGTTGTGGTTTCCGCCTGCACGCCTCGGACGCATGAGCCGCTCTTCATGGCCACGCTTCGCGATGGGGGTATCAACCCCTATTTCTTTGAGATGGCGAATATAAGAGAACATTGCTCCTGGGTCCATTCCCGAGAAAAGGAGATGGCAACCCAAAAGGCAAAAGAGATCATTCGGATGTCTGTGGCCCGGGCCGCCCGCCTGAAGCCTCTCGAGGAAATCGAGCTGCCGGTTGACAAGAGGGCGTTAGTGGTCGGAGGAGGCGTGGCCGGCATGACGAGCGCCTTTTGCCTCGGCACACAGGGATTTGAGGTTTACCTGTTGGAAAAGGAGAAGGTTCTGGGTGGAACCGCTCGAAGGATCCATACGACATTGGAAGGCGGCGATGTTCAAGGATACCTGGGAGGCCTTATCGATAAGGTTTACCGGCACCCCTTGATTCACGTGCTTACGGAGTCTACCATCACCGGGGCTTCGGGTTATGTGGGGAATTTTACCACGACCGTGAAGTCTGGCTGGATGGTCAGGGAGATCCGCCACGGAGTAACCATCATTGCTACGGGCGCCGAGGAATATAGGCCCACCGAGTACCTTTACGGAAAAGATGACAGGGTATTGACGCAACTGGAGCTGGGAGAGCGGATCGCCAAGGGGGACGAAAGGGTGACCCACGCCCAGTCTCTGGTGATGATCCAATGCGTTGGCTGCAGAAATGAGGAGAGGAATTATTGCAGCCGGGTATGCTGCAGCCACTCGATCAAGAACGCCCTGAAGTTGAAAGAAGTGAATCCCCGGATGGATCTTTACCTCCTCTATCGGGATATGAGGACGTATGGATTCAGCGAGGATTATTACAGAGAAGCAGCCCATAAAGGCGTCAAATTTATCCGCTATGAGCCGCAGGACAAGCCAGAGGTGATGGCGGGGGCGTCGGACGAGGGCCGCCCCGTTCTCAAGGTGACCGTGCCCGATTCTATTCTGGGGAGCAGGCTTGAAATCGATGCCGATATCCTCGCCCTGGCCGCGGCCGTTATTCCTTCAGCGACGAATCACGATGTATCGAGACTTTTCAAGGTCCCTTTGAATTCGGATGGTTTCTTCCAGGAGGCTCATGTCAAGTTGAGACCGGTTGAGTTTGCCGCTGAGGGCGTTTTCCTCTGTGGGATGGCCCACTATCCAAAGCATCTTTCCGAGGCAATTGGCCAGGCTTACGGAGCTGCCGGTCGAGCGATCACCATTCTATCCAGAGACTCGGTCACAGCTTCCGGTGCCGTTTGCGAAGTGAAAGAACGGGATTGTGTCTCCTGCGGGGCCTGTATTTCAGTGTGCAAGTATGGTGCGATAGAATTTCATGAAACCCCACAGGGCAAGAAGGCGAGGGTGAATCCTGTGCTCTGCAAAGGGGATGGTCTTTGTAATTCGAAATGTCCTACGGGGGCAATTTTTCTGAAACACTTCAAAGACGAAGAGCTGTTCGCTCAAATTGAAGCCGCGGTCGGGGACGGACTATAAACGATGAACCATGAACGATAGACAAAAAAGAGAGGATTAATGTTCATCGTTCATCGTATAACGTTCATTGTCTGAGAAGGGGAGAACGAATGAGCGCAGGTCCTAGGTTTGAACCGAGAATCATCGCTCTTGTATGCCACTGGTGAGGATACAGCGCGGCTGACCTGGCTGGAGTTTCCAGACTGCAATACACGACTGAAATAAGAATCGTCCGGGTGATGTGTACCGGTCGAATCGACCCAGCACACCTCCTCCACGCGTTCTCCAATCGCGCAGACGGGGTGATCATGGGCGGCTGTTGGCCCGGCGAATGCCACTATACGACTGAGGGAAACTATCATGCGTTAAGCATGACACTTCTGACCCAAAAATTACTGAAGCATATCGGGATCAACCCAGAACGGTTGAGGCTTGAATGGATTTCTGCGGCTGAGGGAATTCGATTTACACAGGTGATGAACGACTTTGCCAAGAAGGTCAAGGAGCTGGGACCCCTCGGTAAGGGCGAGGGCATGGACGAAGATGGATTGAAGTTCGACCTGAAAGCCCTGATGAATTTGGTTCCCTACATCAAGCTCGTGGAAAGGGAGAGGCTGAGGGTGGAGCCTGCTTCAGAAGAAGCCTACAGGGTCTTCTTTTCGAGTGCGGAGGGGGATCGGTTGGTGCGTGAACTCATTTTGGATAAATTGGCTATGAGCCGAATGATGTTGCTTCTTCGAAACAAACCCCTTTCGGTCAAGGAAATCGCTGAAAGACTCAGCCTGGAACCATCTAAAGTGACGCGACACCTTCAGCATTCGGTCAAACAGGGACTCGTCAAGTTCGATGAAAGCCAGAAGCGCTTTGCACTTGCCCAAGAGGCCGAGGCCGAAAAGGAGGCAGGAGGGTGGGGCAGGAATCATGGATAACGATCGGATCGATCAGATTATTCAGAAACATCAGGGTGCTGCCAGTGCGCTCATTCAAATCTTGCTGGAAATTCAGAAGGAAAATCGTTGGCTTCCCAAGGAGGTCTTGGAGAAGGTTGGCAAGAGATTGCAGGTGCCTTTCAACCGGATCCAGCATATCACCACGTTTTATAAGGCGTTCAGTCTCGTTCCGAGGGGACGACATGAAATTCGCATTTGCATGGGGACGGCTTGCCACGTCCGCGGCGCACAGCGCGTCCTTGACACGGTTCAAGATCTGACCGGAATTAAACCCGGCGAAACGGACGTGGGTCTCAGGTTCACCCTGGAGATGGTGAACTGCCTTGGATGCTGTGCCCTGGGACCGGTGGTCGAAGTGGACGGCAAGCATCACGCTAAAGTCGTACCAGCCGAAGTCGGAGACTTGTTGAAAAGATATGATTAAGGGAGCAAGATGCCGAGGATAAAGTCACCCGAGGCGTTAGAGAAGGTCAGGAAAGACATCCTTTCCCGGAGGGACCCCAACAGGACCTGCATTTCAGTCTGTGCTGGCACGGGTTGTCTTGCCTCTGGCGCAAGTGAAGTGATAGCTGCCTTCAGAATAGAGATCGAAAAACAGGGCTTGGCGTCGGCTGTTGAGATGAGGGGGACGGGTTGCCCTGGGTTTTGTGAAAGGGGTCCGATTGTCGTCATCTCTCCTGAGGAGATATGCTATCTCCAGGTTAAGCCTGAAGATGTTCCCGAGATTGTCTCTCAGACCCTAAAGGAGAAGAAGATTGTAGAGCGGTTGCTCTATGTCGATCCGACCACGGGGGAAAAGGCCACCCATGAATCGGACATCCCTTTCTACAAGAATCAGGTCCGGCATATCATCGGCAATAACATTAAGATCGATCCTAAGAACATCGATGATTATCTGGCACTGGGCGGCTACGCTGCGTTAGCCAAGGTGCTTTCCGGGATGACCTCCGACCAAGTCCTGGAGGAAGTGAAAAAAGCCAATCTGAGAGGAAGAGGAGGAGGAGGCTTCCCCACGGGGAGAAAGTGGGCAGAATCTCGCTACGCCCCCAGCGAACCCAAATATGTGATTGTCAATGCCGATGAAGGTGATCCTGGGGCGTTCATGGACCGGGCGATCCTTGAAGGCAACCCTCATGCCGTCCTCGAGGGACTGGCCATCGGTGCCTATGCCATTGGCGCTCACGAGGGCTACATTTATGTTCGACAGGAATATCCATTAGCCGTGGAGAATGTAACCCTTGCGATCAAGCAAGCAGAGGCGTGCGGTCTTCTGGGAAGGAACATTCTCGGCGCAGGCTTTGATTTCACTGTGACCGTGCACCAGGGGGCGGGCGCTTTCGTCTCCGGCGAATCGAGTGCTTTGATGACGGCATTGGAGGGCAGGGTCGGGGAACCCAGACCGAAATACATCCACACGGCGATCAAGGGCCTCTGGGAAAAACCGAGCGTTCTAAACAATGTGGAGACTTGGGCAAATGTGCCTCTCATCATCAATAAAGGGGCTCACTGGTTTACGCAATTTGGGACGGAAGGGAGCAAGGGCACGAAGATCTTTTCCCTGGTTGGCAAGATCAACAATACGGGGCTGGTGGAAGTGCCCATGGGCATGACGCTGAGGGAGATTATCTACAAGGTGGGCGGCGGGATCCCCGGAGGCAAGAAGTTCAAGGCAGTGCAGACCGGCGGGCCGTCTGGGGGATGTATCCCTGAAGCAGGGCTGGATATGAAGGTTGATTTTGATGAACTCACGAAGGCGGGCTCCATGATGGGTTCAGGCGGGATGATCGTCATGGACGAGGACACCTGTATGGTTGATGTCGCCAGATATTTTCTCGACTTTTTGAGCGACGAATCTTGTGGCAAATGTGTCCCGTGTCGTGAAGGGATCAGGCAGATGTTTAAGATTCTTTCGCGGATTAGCAGAGGGGAGGGAAAAGAGGGTGACATCAAGCTTCTGGAGGAACTCGCCGAGGTCACCCGGGAGGCTTCTCTGCTTTAGGAAAGAGCGCGCCCAACCCCGTCCTCAGTACGATCCGCTACTTCAGAGAGGAGTATGAGGCACACATCAAAGAGAAAAGGTGCCCCGCTTTTTTCTGCAAGGATCTTCTCTCCTACTATATTGATCCAGAAAAGTGCCACGCCTGCTTGGCTTGCCTCAAGAAATGCCCTGCTGAGGCGGTGATCGGTGGGAAGAACCGCATCCATGTCATTGACCAGGCGAAATGCACAAAGTGCGGGACCTGCTTTGAAGTCTGTCCTCCTCGGTTTGGTGCGGTCAAGAAGATGTCCGGCGAGCCAGTTCCCCCCCCGATACCTGAGGAAGCAAGAATCATCGTGAGAGCGCGTAGAGAAAAATGAGAGAGATCGTTTTACAAATGGACGGAAAGGAAGTGAGGGCGGAGGAGGGAATGACCCTCCTGGAGGCGGCGCAACGTGCAGGGATCGTGATTCCTACGCTCTGTCACCACGGGAAGTTGGAACCTTACGGAGCCTGCCGAATTTGCACGGTTGAGGTGGAAGCCCATGGCAGGACGGATCTCGTTGCAGCCTGTCTTTATCCCGTTGAGAACAACCTGGTCGTCAGAACAAGATCTGAGAAAGTCGATAAAATTCGGAGAATGATTTTGGAGCTCCTGTTGGCTCATGCCCCAGAGGCCCCGGCATTGAAGGCCCTGGCCGAAGCGTATGGAGCCAGAGAAGGCCGCTTCGAAAAGGAAGCCTCATTTTGCATTCTTTGTGGTCTCTGTGTAAGATACTGCGCTGAAGTCAAGAAGAGAAACGCGATTGCATTTGTTGACCGGGGAACAAGGCGAGAGATCAGTTTCATTCCGGAGATAGCGTCTCAGGAGTGCTGGGAATGTAAGGAATGTTTCCCGCTTTGTCCCACCTCCTACCTGCAGGCCGCCTATTTTTTGACCCAAGGGCTCGCGTTTCCCTCATCTTCTCAA
>FWPV01015757.1_pt1 | contig 10801 bp, 8 predicted proteins | sample 2228371 | NCBI WGS metagenome assembly FWPV01 (sample SAMEA103939776, study PRJEB20133) | metagenome | reverse complement strand
TTCCTCTTTTAATGCCCAGTTTTATGTGCCTGAAGTGTAGGTATTTTTCCACAAAAAATAAAAGGTTTGATCTTTGCGTGCTTCGAAGTATTTTTTAACCTGAGTACCACAGTTTAAATTTTTTGTTTCTACATTTTCAAAACCCCATGAACAATCATTTATGACCATTAAATAAGTGAGTTCTGTGGTAAGACCACAGGTGTTTGCAGTGATACGGCCATTTTTCGTAGCTTTATATTTAAACCATTGATCGATACCTGCTGTGTGATCGGCAAGGTTGCTATTCCCTATCTGAGCATCTATAGCTGCTGAACATACTTCGCCGGCAAGTGGAGGGTCAATAGTTAAGGTCCACTTATATTTACCTGTTGTATAGTATGAATACCATTTTATATAGTAATAATTATCTTTTCTTATTGGAAAACGCACTTTAGATTGTTTATCACAGTAATCATTATTTTCGGTAATAAAACTACCACTACAATTTGAATAAATGCCCACATAAGTATCTTCATCGGTCAGGTTACATGAGGAAATGTTTGCATAGCCATCTTGGGTTGCTTTATAAATAAACCATTGGTCTATATTATGTGTATGATCCGATTCGTTAGTGTCTACTACAGCGGGTATAGCATTGGTACAAAATTCTCCTGGTATGGGATCCGTAATGCTTAAATTCCAGGTATAGGTGCCAGAAGTATATATTCCTGCCCATCGTATGTAGTAGGTGTAACCTTCAAATACAGGAATTTCTAATTTGGCCTGGACATCACAACCCCAATTATTATAGTAATCGGCCATAATCTTACACTCATTTAGATATACTTCTACATATGTATCTTCGGTAGTGGTTCCACAGGTGCTTAATATCATTTTTCCACTCCGTGGAGCAACAAATACATACCATTGTTCCTGATTATTTAAATTATTGGCAGTGTTATTACCTTCTACAGCAGTAATAGGATTATCACAATATATTCCTGGCGTAATTCCCCATAGGGTTATAAATGAGAATAGATAAAAAGTTAAAAGTGTCAAAAAATAAGGTAAAACATATTCTTTTTCAAAAAAGATTGAAAGAAAAATTATTGTTAAAATTATATAAATTTTGAAAATTTTTTCTAAAAGTTTTCCTTCTTTTCTCACAAATAAATTTTATAAGAAAAAAAGAAATTTTTCAACCTGTAATTTCGTTCAACCTTTTAACAGCACAGAATTCTCCACACATCGAACAAACTTCACTATCTTTAACTTCAGATTTTTCTCTGTATTCTCTAAACTTCTTTTCATCTATGGAAAGTTTTGCCATCTTTTCCCAATCAAGTTTTTTTCTAAATTTAGACATTTCAAGATTCCTTTTCATAGCATACTCTTTTCCCAAAGCGAGATCCGCTGAAAACGCTGCTATTTTTGACGCCAAAACACCTTCTTTTACATCTTCGACATCTGGGAGTTTAAGATGTTCAGCTGGAGTAACATAACATAAAAAATCAGCTCCAAAATATGCTGCCAAAGTTCCACCTATAGCAGAAGCGATATGATCGTATCCTGCCGAGATATCGTTTACAAGTGGTCCCAAAACATAAAATGGAGAGTTATGGGTTACCCTTTTCATAATTTCGATGTTTGACTTAATATGATGCAGATAGAGATGTCCGGGACCTTCAACCATAACCTGAACCCCTTTTTCCCTAGCCCTATCAACAAGTTCTCCCAATATTAGAAGTTCCTCGATCTGTCCTCTATCAGTTCCATCAACACATGCACCAGGCCTTAATCCATCACCGAGTGAAATGGTAACATTGTATTCTTTCAAAATATCGAGAATCTCGTCATAATATGTGTAAAGAGGAGATTCCTTTTTATTATATTTCATCCATGCTATAAGAAAAGACCCTCCCCTTGAAACAACATCCATAACCCTTTTCTCTTTGAAGATCCTTTCCATAGAGTTTAAAGTAACACCAGAATGTATTGTCATAAAATCAACGCCATCTTTCGCCTGTTCCTCAACAGTTTTTAAAAAATCTTCTATTCTCATCTCAACTATATCTTTCCTTTTCAAAGATAGTTCAAAACCTGTTTCATAAATTGGTACAGTTCCAACCATGACTGGGCAATATTCGAGTATCTTTTTTCTTATAACCTTTATCTTTCTTCCAAGAGAAAGGTCCATAACAGAGTGTGCTCCATATCTAACAGCAACCTTCATCTTCATAATCTCTTCATCAACATCCATATGGATGGGAGAAGAACCTATATTCGCGTTTATCTTTTTAGATAGCCCTTGTCCAATAGCATAATATTTTTTCTTCTTTCTTTTTACATTATCTGGGAGAACTATAGTTCCATTCTCAATACCTTTTAATATAAACTCTTCACTGACATTATCATTTAAAGCTGCATCTTTTATAGCATTCTTATGAAATTTTATATTTTTCATAATAACTCCTTTCAACATCAAAAAACTCTTTTATCCTTTTTGACGGGTCATTGCTTTCATTTATATATGACAAAACAGCATAATTTTTAAATCCTTGACTTAAAACTGTAAAAAGATTATCCGGTTTTATTCCACCTATTCCAACTGTTGGTATACTTGCTATTTCAAACATTTTTTTCGCTTTTTTCAAACCTAATACTCTATCTTTTATAACTTTTGAGTTCGTTGGATATATAGGACCTATGCCAACATAATCTGGATTTTCCTTAATAGCTTTTTTCAGCTGCAAAATTGAATGTGTAGATTTGCCTACTATTATATTTTCGGAAAATTTTCTGACATCTTCAACGGATATATCAGTTTGTCCCACATGAACACCATCAGCATCTGAAAGAAGAGTTATGTCAACTCTGTCATCAACTATAAACAGAGTTTCACTATTTTTTGTAATACTTTTTATCCTTTTTGCGATCTCAAGAATTTTTTTATCAGAAAGTTTTTTATCCCTAAGCTGGATCACTTTAACCTTGTTTTTTAAAGCGATCTCACTTAACTTTTCATAACCAACAACCGGGTCAGTCATTATAAGGTATAACCCAAAATTCTTTGGAAATCTTTTTTTAAATAATCTTTTCAAAACTTTTTTTTCCAAAGTGTAAAGTTTAAACCTTATTTCTTTAAAATCTTTTGAAATTTTTACATCTTTTACTTTGAAGATCTCCTCAATTACCCTTGATGATTCTTCACACCTTCCGAAAGATGACCTCAATATATCCTCAAAATTCTTTCTTCCATTCTTATCATAGGTATAATCTCTTCCAGGATCATTATCAGAATCTCTTTTTAAAACTATTTTTCTATCGATACTTTTTCTTAAATTATAAAATTTCGCCCTTATATTCCTTATATCCGCTAAAATCTTTTCATCATAATTTTCGAATCTGATAAAATCCTCTATCAACCTTAAACCTTCAGAAAACCTATTCAGATTAACATCGATTATCTTTTCCGTAACTCCTCCTTTATCAAATTGTAAGATTTATAACCTGAAAGTAACATACCTCCGAATATGGGACCCATTCTGAAACCACCAAAAACTCCGTTGGCAGCCATACCTGAAACATAAAAGTTTTTAAAAATCTCTTTTGTGTTTTCAACAGTTTCCTTTTCTCCGAGTTCTGCGTTCATCGGTCTTTCACCTTCTATCTTTCCAGATGGAGTATTCAGTTTGATGTTAGCCTTTTTAACAAGTACTGATGCTATCTCAGCAGGATGTCCTGTTGCATCTAAAACTTTCTTTGAAATAACTGTCAAAGGATCAACATGTAAAGACATATATTCAACTGGAGTCCAGTTTATGACAATACCACAAACAGCATCATCTTTTAAAACAACATCAACAACTTTTATAAGATTGAATATTTTTAGTCCAGCTTTACTACTTTTATAAATAAGAGATGAGGTTATTTGGACAGAATCTACGATAAAGTATCCATCATTTTCATCTTTAATATCAACATCGAAATCTTTCAGTACATCCAGAGCTTCCTTTTGAACCACTATTTCGTTAAACATCATACCTCCCCCCCACATACCTCCACCTGGTGCAAGTTTTGTCTCAAAAAGAGCAACTTTAAAACCATCTTTAGCAAGATTGTATCCAGCTACAAGACCTGATGGACCACCTCCAACTATAGCAACATCCAAAGAAAGATTACTTTTTAACTTTTCAAAATAATTTTTGATTATAAGTTCACTTATTTTTTGATCCTCTAACATAAAACCTCCTTAAAATAAAAAAAATCAGGTTTTTTGAACCTGATCTTTTTTAGATTCCCTACGGCAGAATTATCTGCATCAGGTTCAAAGGGTCAACGGTTACACCGTTTTCTCAGCCGCTAACAGCAGCTCCCCTAATATTATTAAATACCTAAAATTTTAAATGTCAACAGTTATACATCGCATTTAGACCTTCTTATTCTTATCTCAAATATAGCGTAAAGTACTGGGACAAGTATCAAAGTCACAATAGTTGAGAATGAGAGTCCACCTATAACAACTATTCCAAGAGATCTCCACATTTCAGCTCCCTCTTTTGTACTTAAAGCGAGTGGAACCAAACCAAAAATAGTTGTTAAGGTTGTCATAAGAACAGGTCTCAATCTCCTCTTTCCAGCAAGAGCAACAGCATCACATAATTGTATACCTTCTTCTCTAAGCTGGTTCATATAACTTACGAGAACAATTGCGTTGTTTACAACTATTCCAACAAGCATAAGCATACCTACGAATCCCATTATAGACAATGTTGTGTTAGTTATAAAAAGTGCAAGTATGGTTCCCGTGAAAGCAAAAGGAATAGAGAAAAATATTATGAATGGATCAATAAAAGATTCGAACTGTGCAGCCATAACGAGAAAAACGAGTACTATTCCTATAAGTATCGCTATAGAAAGATCTCTGAAGGATTCACTCTGACTCTTCACATCACCACTGTTGATAATAGTTATATCCTGAGGTATAATAAGCTGGGAAATCATCTTCTTAACTTTTCTGTTTCCTTCAGAAAGTGATATATTGTTAAGGTTTGCCTGAACACTTATATATCTTGTTCTATTCTTTCTTTCAATAGTTGGTGGTTGTTTTGTCATTTTGACTGTAGCAACTGAAGAGAGTGGAACATTGTAATTCGCTGGTGTTGTAACAGGTAAAGATTTAAGGTTGTTTATATTTTTTAAATATTTCTTATCAAAGGAAACATTTATATCGTACTCGTAACCATCCTTTCTGAAAACTGATGGAATGTTACCGTTTATTCCATTCCTTAAACTCAACATAAGATAATAGTTGTTCATACCGAAAATCGATGCACTCTCTTTTTTAGGGATTATAGAAATATCATCTATCTCATCTTCTCTTGATATTGAAATATCTACAAAACTTCCATCATCTTCGATCATCTTTTTTAGTTCTTTTGCAAGTTGAAATGTTTTTGCAATATCTTCACCATATATTTCAACAGCTATCTGCTTCTGGTTTGTGAAACCTCCCGCGAAATTTGAACTCATCTCGACATTTTTAACTTCAGGATAACTCTGAATAAGTTTTCTTAAAGATGAAAGGTTCCTTTGAACCTGCCTTATAGAAAGACCATCTTTAAATGCTATAATGATTGTTGAGGAATATTGACTTGAACCACCAAACATCCTTGACCCACTTCCACCTGCATAAAAAACAAAATTTTCAACATCAGGGTAATCATTTTTTATCCTTTTCCCTATTTCGGTCATAACACTATCTGTAACCTCGATTCTCAGACCTGGTGTAAGGTTAACTGTTCCTCTAATTCTGCCACCTCCAAAAGAAGAGAAAAATTCAGTTTTTATCGATGGTAATAAGAAAATAACACCAACAAATATTATAACCACAGTAAGGATTACAAATTTTTTGTTGTTCATAGAGTATGACAAAAGGTTAGAATAGAACTGTTCAAAATCGTTGAACCATTTTTCAGTCAAATTATGAAACTTTTCAAGAAATCTTTCTTTGTATTTTAAAAGTTTTGAGCTTAACATAGGTGTCAAGGTAACAGAGATTAAAAGTGAAGCGAAAAGGACAACAGAAACTGTATAAGCGAGTTGTTTGAAAAGGAATGAAGTAAAACCTTCAATAAAAAGTAATGGGACAAATATCGCAACAGTTGTTAAAGTTGATGCAAAAATAGCTCCTATAACCTCATTGGTGCCATCAAGTGCTGCTTTGTTTACTTCTTTTTTTTCTTCATCCTTATGCCTATAAATGTTTTCAAGAACAACTATCGAATTATCAACTACCATTCCAAGAGCTATTGAAAGTGAGGCCAAAGAGATTATATTCAAAGTTGATTTAGCAAGATAGAGATATATTATTCCAAATATAAGTGAAAATGGTAAAGAAAGTGATATTATTAGACTTCCAGTTATATTTCTTAAAAACAAAAATACTATTATTACTACAAATATAAAAGCGTAAAGTATAGTTGATGAAAGGTTTGATATAGAGTTTGTTATCTGTTTTGAAGTATCGAAAACAACATTGACTTCAGTTCCCTGAGGATACATATTTTTTATTTCACCTAACCTTTTGTTCAACTCTTTTACAATGTTAACAGTGTTGGCGTTAGACTGTTTTTGAATGACTACAATTATTCCTTCTTTACCATTTATTTTAGCAACACCCTCAATCTCTCCTTGTGAAAAATCTATATCAGCAACATTGTAAAGGTATATAGGATTTCTGCCGGAATAACCAACTATAGTTTTTGAAATTTCATCAACAGATTTATATTCACCCGGTAATCTTGTTGAATAACTCTTTATTCCCTGTCTTATCTCTCCCAAAGGTATATTCAGATTATTTGCTGAAATCATCGAATTTATCTGTGAGAGTGAAATGTTATACTTTATCATGTCAGGTATTCTGACTTTCACATTCACCTTTTTCTTGCTTGAAGATGTTATAGATACTGCTCCAACTCCCTCTATCTGTCTTATTTTATCAAGAACAAACTTCTCTGTAAAATCATACATTTTTGCAACATCACCCTCATTTTCAAAAGTAATTGCAACTGTAGCGACAGGGATCATAGATGTTGAAAATTTAAAAACTGTTGGTGTCTGAGCATCTTCAGGTAAAGAACTTTTAACAAGTTCAATTTGAGTTCTGATATCGTTTGCGGCAGCATCAAGATTTTTCCCCCAGTTGAAAGTTACAGTAACAAAGGAGACGGATTCCATAGAACTGGAGTTGATCTCTGTAACATCCGGTACCATAGAAAGAGCTGATTCAATTTTTTTAGTGATCTGCTCCTCAACATCAACACTTGACGCTCCCGGGTAAATTGTTATAACAGAAATCTGTGGGAGTTCAATGTTTGGAAGCATTTCAAGAGAAAGATTTTTAAATGAAAGAAAACCAAATATAAGTATTACTACAAAAACAACCAAGATAAATATCGGTCTTCTTATTGATAGTTTAACCATAATCACCTTACCTTTACTTTTTGTCCATTTTTAACCATATCCGAACCAATTGTGATAACTGTATCACCTTCGTTTAAACCTGAAATTATCTCAACAAAAGATTCATTTTTTAAACCTGTTTTTACATCCATTCTGTTTGCGGTCCCATCCTTCATAACAAATACATACTCTTTTTCCTGTTCATTTTTTACAGATTCGAAAGAAACTATAGGTACATTCTCTTTTCTCTCCAAAAGTATTTTAATGGTACATCCTTTATTTATTAGGTTTCCCTTACCAGAGAACAAAACATCCACACTTCCAAGATTTGTATAGTTGTTTGGATACTTTGAAACTCTAACAACTCTTCCATCAAATTTTTGTCCATCAACCTCAACAAAAGCTAAAGTCCCATTTTTTATCTTTCCAAGAATTTCTGAAGAGACAGTTACCTTAGCTATCTTGTTAGCATCATCAACTATCATGCAGACTGGAGTTTGGTTTGTAATAAAATCTCCCTTGTTCAAGGATAGTTCATAAACTGTACCATCTATAGGGGAAACAACTTTAGCTTTTTCAAATGAAACTCCGGGAATAGATCTGTCAAGTTCTGCGATTACCTGATCTTTCTTTACATAATCTCCTTCTGAAACTTTATACTCTAAAAATCTTCCGGGAACATCTGGAAAAACCTCTGTCTGTTTGTATCCTTCTATCTTCCCATAAAAATCTTGATATATTTTTATTTCTCCTTTCTTTACAATTTCATAGGATACAGTTCTAACAAACTCTTCGGTCTTAATCGGTTTATTTCTCGTTTTTGAAAATAGAACAAGTATCACTATCACTATAATGACGGATAAAACAACAAAAAATTTTTTCATTTTTTTCCTCCTTACAGAACTCCAAGATAATTTAAAATTGAAAGTTTATTAACTATTAGATCGTATAAAGATTTCAAATAACCTACCTGAGCACTTATATACTTTGTTTCAGCATCAGTATAATCTATCTGACTTATTATACCTCTATTGTACTGTTCGTTTGCTGTTATGTAAGCTTCTTTTGAAAGGGAAACTGTATTTTCAAACATTTTAACATTCTCTTTTGAATTTTCGTAATTTCTTAACAAAAGTTCAAGATCAACAGGAATCTTATCCTTTAAAAGTAGATAACTCATATTTACCTGTTTTTCCTGTTTTTTTGATTTTAAAATGTTTAAAACCCTACTTCCACCTGATAGAATATCCATGGAAATTGAAAGACCAAGATTGTAAGAACCATCAAAATATGTGGAATCCTGAATATAAGAATAATAGTTTTTATAATTGTATGTAGTAAAAAATGCCACATTAGGTAAAAATGAGGACATACCCATTAGAGTTCCCTTCTTTGCCATCCTTTTCGAAATTTCAAGATTTTTCAGTTCACTTTTATTTTTTAAACATTTATCCAAAAGATCGTTTTTAGAAATAGAATCTATTTTTATAGTGTCAAATTTTTCAACAATATCGAAAGATAAAGAATCTGTTAAAGTCAATGTGTCAGATATATCAATGCCGAGCATAAATTTTAAACTGTTTAAAAGATTATCCCTCTGTTTTATAAGATTGTTCAACTCTATTCTGCTGTTCTGTAAATCTATCTCTGATGATAACTTCTCCAATTTACTCGATGTTCCAAGATTGTATTTTGATAATGTAACTTTGTTATGTTCATCCTTTGATTGTAACATCTTCTGGTTAACTTCTATCATTCTGTCAAAAAGTTTTACTGAAAGGTAAATCTGAATTATAGAGAATTTTATATCCCTTCTTGTTTTTTCAAGATCATTTTTTGACATTTGGAGTTTATCCTTTGAAACCAAATAACCTAAAACGAGTTTACCTCCAAGAAAAATAGGTTGTGATAATTTAACATCCAAAGAATAGTTGTTCTGCTCTCCAACTTTTATCTTCACAGGTCCATACATTGTGTTAACATAAGTTGTTGGAACAGTATCAAGCCTAACAAAAGTTCCAGCAGCTGATACTTTTGGAAGAAAATTTGATAATGAAAGAAGAAGATCCTCATTTGCTATGTTGACATTCTCCTCATATATTTTTATTTGAAGATTGTCCTTATAAGCTTTTTCTATAGCTTCATCGAGAGTCAACCCTCCCAAAAATGAAAAATATAGAAAGAAAAAGATAAAAAACAACTTTTTATACATTTTCACTCCTTACTTAAAATTTTTATAACATTATCCTTTAAATATTTAATTCTTTTTTGATCGATCTGAGTTTCAAAAAATATCACCCTTGAAATCTCCATATGGATCAAGCCTACTATCATCATAGTCATTATTTCACTGTTAAAATCTTTGAACTCTTTTTTTTCTATTCCTTCTTCTATTATATCCTTCAGTATCTGAAACCTTTTAATAACAATCTTTTTATCTATATTTTTTGAGAAATCAGAGATCTGGTTGTTTGAGTTGATATTGTTCATTGTGAAAAATTTTATCTTTGAAACATTTCCCAACATTATGTTAAAAAAAGTTTCCATATATCTTTCAACTTTCAAAGAAGGAGTATCTACCTTTTCAACAGATTTTAAAATCTCCTCATTACAGTTGTTGAGAGCATAATTTATAGTTGATATGAAAAGGTCTTTTTTGTTTTTAAAATACAAGTATATTGTTCCTTTTCCAACATCAGCTCTTTTTGCAATACTCTCAATATCAGTTTCAAAGTAACCTTTCTTCCCGAAAAGTTCTAAAGAAGCTTCAAGAATTTTATTTTTCTTATCCATTTTTTTAATATAACCAAAACTGACCAGTCAGTCAAGGTTTTTTTTACAAAATTTCTATTGAAATTTTGTATTATTTTATTATACTAAAAAATAACAAAAAAGGAGAGATATGATTGTTGAATGTCCAAAATGTCATAAAAAATATGAAATCGATGAGATGTATATTCCAATTGGTGGTGCTCCTATAAGATGTCCAAACTGTAAAAATATTTTTGGTATATATGTTGAACCCATAGATATCCCTATGACAGAAGTTGCAGATGAAAATATATCAGCTCCAGTTGAGACAAAAAGTGAAGAAAAAATAGAAGAAACTTTCGAAAAACCAAGATTTGGAGATACTTCTATTACACCAGAGTTTCAGGAAACAAAAGTTGAAGAAGAGATGCCAACTTTTCCAGATATGGATCAGTTTGGAAAATTCTCAAGTGAAGTTGAGGAAATTCCATTTGCAAAAAAGGAATCACAACCTAAGGTTGAAGAGGTAAAAAAGGAAGAACCTTTCGTTAATCCTTTCGCTCAGCCTCAACAACAAAAACCTGCTACTCAACCTTTCCAAACTCCT
>FWPV01003533.1_pt1 | contig 10802 bp, 8 predicted proteins | sample 2228371 | NCBI WGS metagenome assembly FWPV01 (sample SAMEA103939776, study PRJEB20133) | metagenome | reverse complement strand
GTCCACATTGCTACACTCGTTGAAATATACATTATTTTAGCACTTGGCTTAAATATAATAGTCGGTTATGCAGGATTATTAAATTTAGGATTTTCTGCATTTTATGCAATAGGTGCTTATTTTTCTGCAATTGCTTCAATAAAATTAGGTTTACCTTTCTGGATATTAATTCCTTTGTCAGCAATATTTGTATGTTTTTTTAGTCTATTGATAAGTTTACCCACAATAAAATTAAGAGGTGACTATTTTGCAATTGTAACATTAGGATTTGGAGAAATAACCAGAATTGTATTTAACAATTGGGATTCACTTACTAACGGTCCAAAAGGACTACCGAGAGTAGGCGAATTCATAAAAATTCCCAGTATTTTTAACTTTAAGTTCGATTCTGACCTAACATTTTTTTATATGGTTTTTATAATCGTTATGTTTGCAATCTTTATAAGCAAAAGATTAGAAAATTCCCAATTAGGGAGGGCATTATATTCAATAAATTCAGACGAAATAGCTGCTCAAACCATAGGAATTAATAGCTCTTATTTAAAACTTTTAGCAATTGCTACAGGAACTTTTTTCGCTGGTATTTCTGGTTGTTTATACACTCATTGGATAAGTTTCATTACCCCTGAGTTATTTACTTTTATGGAGTCCGTCCTGCTGGTTTGCATGATTGTCTTAGGAGGTATGGGAAATATTTATGGGGTAATACTTGGAACAATTTTAATCGTTGGAATTCCTGAAATTTTACGGGATATACTTGGCTCTCAATTTGCTCTATACAGAATGGTGGTCTTTGGTTTGGCTCTAATTTTTATGATAATTTTCAGACCACAAGGGATTATTCCAGCAAAAAGAGAAAAGATGCTAAGCATAAAATAACATAAAAAATTTCAAATGTAGTATGCTTCTTATAATGCTGAGTTGATGTGAGAATTAGTAAATTGCTAACAACTGTGTGAACTGGAAGTTAAATAATTTCTATTGAATTCATTTTTATAATGTAACTTTTTTAGATAAAAAAAGGATTAGTTGCACCATGTTCTCAAAAGACTTACAAATAGTTGATATTGAACCAAATCACATTCAAAATGTTTACGATTTCATTCTTCGAGGAAGCGATGTGAGAAAAAAAAATATTATAATGATTATTTACAGAGGAAATAAAATCTTAACTGCAATACATTTTGAAAAAGGTCCTTTGTATGACTTGCCCTTTACAAGCCCTGATAGATTAGAAGAAATTGCAAAAACTGTTCCCTCTGAACTCGTTATTTGCATTGAAAATAGAGTCCTTAGAACAATTATGTCTAATTTTCAGATTGCTTTAAACTTGCATGATGATTTTATCAAACAATTCTCATGTTTACTTAGAAATATAAGGGAATTTGTAGGAAGAGGAGTTTATTTATACCCCAAAAATTTTCAATATATTTTTGAATTGCCAATTGACAAATTTGTTGAATTTAGCAGGTTTATTTTTTATTTAATAAGAAACTTTATATTTGCATTTGTTGTCTTTGATGGTGATGACATCTGGACTTCTCTTATTATTTGTGTGAGGAATAAAGAAATTTCCTTAATTACAACAACTGACCATTTGCAATTAAATGAAAGTTTAAGTAGAGAAGAAAAAATCAAAGAAATAATGACTACTTTAAAGAGATATTACAAGAGAAGACCATATACCTTAATTCTGGATAAGGCATTATTCAATTTTATAATTTCATCAAGGAATTCATTTAAAACATTATTGTCAACAAGAAAAATGTTTTTAAAGTTTCACTTACCTTCCTGTTTATATCTCATATTCTTTTTATTTTCCTTAATTTAAGGTGTAAATTTCACTTTTATTATTAAATCTTTTATTTTGAAATATAAACCAATAAGAAATTTCCAAAGGAAGCAAAGACTAAAAAAAGCCTTTTTTATCTATGAATAAAATGGGAAGAAACTCCTGCTTTTTAGCATAGAGAAAAAGGCATTTAGTTGTAAAAAGCAGACATCCTGGCATATTGCCGAAGTTAAAGTCGGAACAATATGTTTTAACCAGCACAAAAAATGCAAAATTGCCACCGGCAAAAACGTATAGCACCTTGTAGATAAACAAAAATTGTGTTGTAAAACTGATTCTTTTGTTTTGGTATCAGCCAAAAATCTTGTTAAAAACAAGCATTTCCAAGTTTGCAGTATAAATGGACAAAAAAGAACTTGCTAAAAGAATAAAAGAAATATCTTTAAAATATGGTAATTTCACATTACGGTCAGGCAAAAAGAGCAATTATTATTTAGACAAATACTTATTTGAATCAGAGCCTACCATTTTAAATGAAATAGTTGATAGAATTGTGGAAATCTTGCCACCATTAAATACATTTGAAAGGTTAGCTGCGCCAGAATTAGGAGCTGTTGCAATAGTATCTGTTCTCTCAATTAAGGTAAAAAAACCTTTTATAATTATAAGAAAAGAAAAAAAAGATTACGGGACAAAAAAAGAGATAGAAGGTAGCTGGAATCCTGGAGATAGGGTTTTACTGATAGAAGATGTTTTAACATCAGGAGGTGCAGTTCTTGAATCTGCAAAAAAAGTATTACAATCTAATATGAAAGTTGTAAAGATAATAGGTGTTGTTGATAGGTGCGAAGGAGCAAAGGAAAAAATTAAATCAGAAGGTTTTGAATATCAAGCTTTGTTTACAATTAATCAGATCTTAGAGCAATCATCTCAAGGGGAAAATAAATAATCCCATCTTACCCTAAATACAGGAGTATGAATATCACAGCTGTAAATTGATGGGGGTAATTTTTATGGGGTTGCACTACTTTTTGCCCTTTTGAGCAACTCCTAATGTGGCTTGCTACATCATTTTAAAGATAACTAAGTCCTAATCCAATAAGCCCATTATAATTGTTAGTTTTAAAATTAGCTGAATCTTATTTTTTCCACTATTGAATAATGATTTTATCCGTTTGCCTAAATCCTGCACTTCAAAAAATAATTGTTTTTAAAGACTTTAAATTAAATTCAGTTAACAGAGGAGAAACACTTTATCAAGTTGCAAGTGGGAAAGGGATAAATGTAGCAAGAGTTCTTAAATTACTTGGCGAAGATGTGGCTACCCTTTGCCCAATTGGTGGAATTACTGGACAGCTTATTGTTTCCTTACTAAAAAAAGAAAAAATCAAATTGTATCACATCCCTATCAAGGATAATATAAGAACCTGTATAACCCTTATAAATTCTTATACTATGGTTCCCAAAAGAGAAGAACAAAAAATTGTCAGAGAACAAACGGAAATAATAGAACCCTCACCAAAAGTATCTAAGAGTGAAGTCAAAAAGACATTATTACTATTTAATACATTATTAAAGCGAGCAAAAATTTTAACCATCTCTGGCACCTTCCCAAATGGATACCCAAATGATATTTATCTAAAGATGGTAGAAAGGGCAAACGAATATAATATTCCAGTAATTGCAGACATATCTGGAGAGAGTTTAAAATTAGTTTTAAATTGTTTTGTAAGTCAAAATAAGACAAAAAATGAGGGAATTTATCTCATAAAGCCCAACCTAAAAGAATTTGCTTCAACTTATAATCTCCCCCTTACTACTGAAGCAATAAAGAAAAAAATGAGGGAGTTATCTAAAGTAAAATCGTTTAAAGCAGTCTTAACGAATGGGAATAAAGATTTTTTTGCTTTTGCTAATGAAAAAATATACATTGTTTCTCCACCAAGAATAAAAGTGTTGAATGCAATAGGTTCTGGTGATTCAATGACGGCGGCTTTTGCTCATTGCTTGAAAGAAAAAATTCCTTTTGAGGAAAGCCTAAAGTTTGCAACTGCTTGTGGTTCTTCAAATGCAACCACTCTCTTGCCTGGTATAATAATAAAAAAACAACTAAAAAAACTACAACGGGAGGTTAAAATAGTAGTTGATTAAACTTAATGTCTTTAAACTAAAAGTAAAATATTTAAATTAATTGAGGTGATTTTTATGAACTTTGGTACTGTTTTAACCGCAATGGTTACCCCTTTTAAGGAAAACTTAGAAGTAAATTATGAAGAAACAGAACGTTTAACCGACCATCTTATAAATAACGGTTCTGATGGAATAGTTGTTACAGGAACAACAGGTGAGTTTTCTACTTTAACAGACGATGAAAATTTAGCCTTATTTAAGCTTGTTAAAAATGTGGTGGGGAAAAGGGGAACTGTAATTGCTGCAACAGGTTATAATTCAACAAAAGAGAGTATCCACTTAAGCAGAGAAGCAGAAAAAATAGGTGTTGATGCCATCATGTTAGTTGCTCCATACTACAATAAACCCCCGCAGGAAGGGCTATATAAACACTTTAAAACAATTGCTCAAGCAGTATCCCTACCAATAATTGTATACAATATTCCTGGTCGAACAGCTTCAAACATAACAGCCGATACTATGTTAAGGCTATTTGAAATTGAAAACATAGTTGCAGTTAAAGAAGCCAGCGGAGATTTAAATCAAATTTCACAAATTTGTGCAAAAAAACCTGAAAATAAAATAGTTTATAGTGGTGATGATGGACTAACTTTACCTATCCTCTCCGTGGGCGGTAGCGGTGTCATTAGTGTGGCTTCGCATATCGTCGGTAAAAAAATCTCAGAGATGATTAAATTATTCCTCGCCGGGAAAGTTTTAGAGGCAGCAAAAATTCATTATGACCTATTACCTTTATTTAGAGCCATTTTTATTACAACAAACCCGATTCCTATAAAGTATGCTTTGAATTTAATGGGCTTTAAAGTTGGTATTTGCAGACTACCACTCTGTGAACCTTCTGAGTCTGAAAAAAATACTATCAAAAATGTGGTTGAAAAGTATATGCAGTAAATAACTAAACCTAAATCTGAGGTTAAATGTAGCAAGACCTCAAAAGTTGTCCAGAAATTGCTATCTTTTGATTTTAATTTGTATAATTGCACTAATAGTTTGCACTCACTGGAATGACTTTTAAGTTTTTTACCTGATCAAAATCGTTGGATTTCATATTAAGATAAAAATGGAGGTTAAAGATGGATACTTTTAATTATCATATGGGCTGGCTTCCAGATTATCCTGACTTCCGGGATTATACAATAGAAAATGAAAACATTAAACCTATGATAAAGAGTATAGGCATAAAAACAAAAGGTAGCAAAAACTTGCCTACATCAATCGACTTAAGGCAGTGGTGTTCTCCAATTGAAGACCAAGGACAACTTGGTTCTTGCACCGCACATGCAGCCGTTGGCGCAGTTGAATATTTTGAAAGAAAAGCCTTTGAAAAACATATCGACGCTTCTCGTCTCTTCCTTTACAAAACTACCCGTAATCTACTTCACCTCACAGGTGATACTGGCGCTTTTATTAGAACAACTATTGCCGCTCTTGTTCTTTTCGGAGTTCCGCCTGAAGAATATTATCCCTATAATATTTCAGATTTTGATAAAGAACCTTCTGCATTTTGTTATGCTTTTGCTCAAAATTATCAAACTGTGAAATATCTGAGATTAGACCCACCAGAAGTTAAAAAATCAGAACTCTTAACACAAATTAAATCATTTCTATCGTCGGGAATACCATTGCTCTTTGGCTTCACAGTATATTCTTCAATCAATCAGGCTAAACAAAGTGGGTTGATTCCTTATCCAACAAAAGGCGAAAAAATTTTAGGAGGTCATGCCATTTTGGCAGTTGGCTATAACGATAACCTTAAGATTTTAAATACAAATTCAAACCAAAAAACTATTGGTGCAATTTTAAAGAAACTCATGGGGTTTAAACTGGGGTGAAAAAGGATATGGTTGGCTCCCTTATGAATATGTCCTTACTGGACTCGCAATTGATTGGTGGACAATTTTAAAACAAGAATGGGTTGATACAGGCGAATTTAAAATGTAGCCAAATTAAGATTGGAGGTGGAAAATGAAAAAATTCCCTTTTATTCTTTTATTATTCAAATTTTTCTTGTTAGTATTTAATAGTATTTTTTCTTTAGCTGTAGATAATGAACAATGTAATACATGTAGTTCTTTTTATTCTGAAAGCTTAGGAACCAAAAAAAATTACCGAATTTTTCTGCCACCTTCTTATTACAAGGAACCCGAAAGAAGATTCCCAGTTTTATATCTTTTGCATGGATATAACTTTGCAAGAAATGACCCTAACAGACATCTTCCTAATGAGGAAGAAAACCATTGGATGGAACAAGAAAAATTAGAACCAATTGCTTATTGTTGTATGACAGTTAATTCTTATCCAGCCCTTGAAAATTGCCTTAGAGAAAAAAAATTGCAACTACCGCATGCCCCCCTTAAAGAAGCCGAAGAAGAAAGTTCATCTTCAACAGAAATAGCAATTAAAGGTATACTTGATGCTCTTAAAGAAGAATATCCTGATCCTCTCTTAATTCCTCTAACAGGGGAAGAGGATACCCCTCCATTGCCTCCTGTTGGAGAGAATAGACAAGGTGGATTTGTAGAAGAAATGATAATCGTTATGCCTGATGGAGATAGCAGTTTTTATGTAAATAGGCGTGACGGACAAAAACAATGGCCTCCTTTAGATGGTGAAGAATTCGTTAATGGAATTAGAAAAGGTGCTACCGGAATGTATGAGGATTACATAGTGAAAGATTTAGTGAAACACATTGATGAAACATACAGGACTATCCCGCAGCGGAATGCAAGATTTATAGGTGGCTTTTCAATGGGCGGAATTGGTTCAATGGCACTCGCTTTAAAAAATCAAAATATTTTCTCTTCTGTAAGTGCCTTGAGCTTAGTGTTTAATTTTTCTCAATTGATTCTTAACCCATTAATGTATAGCTTTTCAGCAGGAACACCAGAAATAATGGAATTGTTTTTAATACCAAATGACCCAAAAAAAAGAATAGACAAAGAATATGTAAAAACAGTTGACCCTTATGAAATAGCAAAATCCATACCAGAAATTAATTTAAGGATTTACTTTGATGCTGGAGATAAAGACTTTTTTGCAGGCATGAATGATTTTAAATCATATAAAGACTTTGCACAACTACTCGACAGCAAAGGAATAAAACATTATCCAAAAAATCATATTATAAAAGGAACGGAATTTAATGGAGGGGGTCTTCACACTGGAAGATATTGGCTTTCCCGCCTACCTGTTATCTTAAAGTTTCATAGCGATTCATACCACATCAATAAAGATTAATCTCGCCCTAAATAACAAAAAATACAATGCTTTCTCCTTTTGATCTATTAAACAAAACAAAAGAAACATTACTTACTTATAAAATGCTAAGTAAAAATGATGTAGTAATAACTGGAGTTTCTGGGGGTTGTGACTCTGTTTGCATGCTTGACCTGCTTGTAAGATTAAAAGATTTTTTTGAAATAACTATAGTTTGCGCTCATTTGAATCATTCAATTAGAGGAAAAATGGCTGATGATGATGCAGATTTTGTTAGATCATTGGCAAAAAAATACAATGTTGAATTTTTTACAGATAAAGTTAATATTCCCAAAATTCAACAACAAACAAAACAAACCCTCGAAGTAGTTAGCAGAATCGAAAGATATAATTTTTTTAATAGAGCATTAGAAAAGTATAATGCAAATAAAATAGCTGTTGGACATACTGCCGATGACTGCATAGAAACATCACTACAACGCTTTATTGAAGGGACTTCACTTGATGGCCTTTCAGGAATCTATCCTGTAAGAAATAATATCATTAGGCCTCTGATTTGCACATTTAGACAAGAAATAATTGATTACATAAAGGGCAGAAACCTGAAATTTGTTGAAGATATTACAAATTATAATGAAAAATATAGAAGAAATAAAATAAGGTTGATACTAATTCCATTTTTAACCAAGCACTTTGGGCTAAAAAGTAAAGAAAAGATGTTTGAAACAATAAAATTGCTTCAAGAAGATGAAAAATTTCTCTGTGAACTTGCCAATCAATCTTTTCAGGAAAATTGCCAAGAAATAAATAATGAAATCTTAATAAATGAATTAGCATATTCAGCACCATTTCCAATTGCTTCCAGAGTAATTAAAGATTCAATTTTTAAAACCTGCAAATTGGGAAATTATAACTCGCTCATAGAAGGGGGAAAAAAAACTGCAAAAAATATCAGAATTGGCAAAAAACACATTGAAAGAGTAATTTCTTTCGCAAAAAACAGTAAAAGGGGAAAAAGAATTGACCTGCCAAATAACTTAGTTGTAACTAAAACCTTATCTGGCATTAAAATTGAAAATAAAAGAACCAAAAAACATATTAAACCTAAAACCTTTAAAAACTATATTGTCAATCTTGAAAAAGTCAGAAAAATTGAAATTCCTCAACTTGGAATGACCTTTAATTTTCAGTTTTTAAAAAAACATCCTCCAGATTTATTTAAAAAGAAAGAAAATATAGAATACTTTGATGCAGATAAATGCGGTTTCCATCTTATAATAAGAAAACGAAAAAAAGGAGACTATTTTTATCCTTTAGGTTTAAAAGGCAAGAAGAAAATAGGAAAATTTTTAACAAATTTAAAAATCGATACATCTAACATCATACTTGTTGAAGCAAAACAACAAATAATGTGGATTGTAGGGATAAGAATTAGTGAAAATTTCAAAGTTACACAAAACACTAAAAAAATCCTCAAAATTTGCTTTACTCCCTTGACAACTAATTAACAGCATGTTAGGATTTTATCATATGTCTGCTATTGAGTTACACAAAAAAATTTATTATCAATTTTAAAAATTACATCAGGAGGCTTTTACCCTATACTTAATTTTAAGCCTTAGTTTTTTATCTAACTAGCTCATGCTCATTAAACTTTTAATTTATTGTGTTGTGAGTTTAATGTCTTTTTCATGAGCCATTAGCAAACTTTGATTAAGGATTTTTAAGTTAGCCGCCCTTATGGGCAAGCTGTATGGCATGGCTTTAGCCTGTGTTGCTGAAATCACAACGGGGGTGAAAACCCCTCACTACATTCGTATTGCAATGTAGTGAGCCCCTTTCAGGCTCGTCTAAAACACAGCCCCACTTTTTGACAAATCAGTGTCAGACTCTGTTTTGTCAAAAACTCAGATTGTCGTTGCCTCTCATTCGCAAACGAAGGTGGATCGTAGAGCATGGCTTTAACCTTGCATTTTGCAAAGCTTTAGAGGCTGTCCGATAACCCCTATTTTGGCTAAAAATTGTATAAGTTTGGTAGGGAAAACTTATACAAAAATTTGTAATTTTTTGAATTGTCGGACAGCCTCTAAAGGTTTGCCCTGCATTTAATGGTAACTCACGGTAGCAAGTTTTAACTTGCATTAGAAAACTGCATAAGTAGACACAGAATAAAGTAGATTACTCCGGTAAATAAACAAAAATGGAGTTCTGCAACAGGCTTGAAACCTTTTATGAACGAAATCTTTTCGCCGAGAATAACTCATAGAAAATTCCTGTTGTACCAAATTAAGTATATAAGAGTTTTAAACTAACAGTTCTGCCTGATTCTTATTTTTTCTATTCTTTGTTTTATGAAAGGCAATAAACATCAACCAGTGAAAGAGCTTGGGCTCTTTTATTGCACTTATAAAACTTGAAAATCTCTAACTAAATTTTAAGCTGTGAGTTTCAATCTTGTTCTGTGGGAGTTTTCCATCTTCAATTAAGGAACAATCTTTATGTTTTGCCCAAAATGTAAAAGTGAAATATCTCCAAAAAACAAATTTTGTACAAGTTGTGGAGAGAAAATAGCTATTCCTCAGACTGAAGAAATAAAGCCTTTGAACAGCCCTGAACTGCAGAAATTATTAACAGATTTAAATTCTGATAATTCTGAGATTAGGAAAAATGCTGTATGGAAAATTGCAGGGTTAAGCAATCCTGAAGTAGCAATCACGGGATTAAAATATGCACTAAATAGTAACGATAAACAAACAAAATTGCTTGCAATTAATTCTCTTGTCTTATTCGGCAAAGAAAAAGCTGGACACATCCTATTGGAACTTTTAAATGAGGAAGATCCTACAATTAAACAGGAAGTAATAATTTCCTTAGCACATCTCCAATTTGAAAATGCAGTTCAGCCTCTAATAAATTTACTCCAACATCCAAATGAAAGAATTGTTTATGCTTCAATTTATTCTCTGGGAGAATTAAAAAATCCTTTAGCAATAGAACCACTTAAAAAATTATTAAACACCCCAAACAAACTAATTAGTGACGCTGCAAAAAAAGCATTAGAAAAATTTGAATACAAAGAAGTGCACAAAAAAACAAAGTTTTTAGAGGAAGTAACTTCACAACCTGAGGCGGAGGGAAAAAACCACTTTGCTTTAGATAAAGAAAATGCACCATTAAACCAAAAACTTAATTTATTAACTAAAGAACTCGAACAAATAAAAAAAAAAATTATATACCTTGAAAAAGTAATAATACCCAAAGAAGAAATAAATTCAAAAATTGAAAAATTAGTTTCAAAAATAAATCAACTACCTTTGCAAAGTAATGACTTTAATTTAATAAAAGACGAAATTACGAGTTTAAAAAAGTCCTTTCTTTTACTTAAAGACACCACACACAAAATTTAAAAAATCTCCTGTAACTTAGATAATTTAGAAAGCCTTATTAAAAAAGTAAATTCAGATTTAGGAATTATAAAAGAAACGAACAATTTATTTGAGAATAAAATTGCTGAACTACAAAAATTATACATTTCTAAAGAAGAAATTTTGGAACTAATTTCTAAACATATAAAAGAGAAAATAGAAGAATATTTAACACCCTA
>FWPV01015756.1_pt1 | contig 10803 bp, 7 predicted proteins | sample 2228371 | NCBI WGS metagenome assembly FWPV01 (sample SAMEA103939776, study PRJEB20133) | metagenome | reverse complement strand
ATAGGACTGAAATACCATTGCCACGTCGCGCAAACGCGGCGGCAGGCCGTTAACCAGTTTGTCCCCAATCCATACCTCGCCCGATGACGGGTGATCAAGGCCGGCAATTATGCGGAGAAGCGTAGACTTACCCGATCCTGACGGGCCCAGGATGGTAATGATTTCCCGATCCTTTATTTCAAACGAAACCTCTTTTAGTGCAAAAAAATTCTTTGCAAAGCGTTTAGATACGTTGACGAGACGGGCCGTGGCCATGATTGCTCTAAAGCCGTATTGAAATCCGCGACTGCAGCAACGGCTGCGGGAGCCGCACCAAGAATCAGTATTTGTTTCTTCTTCGCCTTACCCCCTGTTGCTCTCCGCTGTCCGACGACGCTGGAATTTTAGAGTTCAGGAGTTTTTGGTTTTTCCGCTGGCGCCAGGCCAAAAAAGCTACGCCCCCGAAAAAGAGCAACGCAAGAATCAGAACGATGACTATGTCCAGCCTCATTTCTAACTCCTCAATTCAAGCACCCGGCGGATTCCTTTAAGCGCATAAACCAAAAATGTTACGCGCTCCGTACCAATACCTTAATTCTTTCACAGGATTACGCGGATAGAGCAATCCCGACAATCCAATGGATCCTGTATTAATTGCCAAATAAGGCTGTAGTAGGAAAGAGAAGGGGACGGCAACAAAGGCCCGGGTTTCATTCATCACCGCCAAATCAACCTTCGAGAATCACGGCCGCCACAGCCCATTGACTCGAATGAGAAAGGCTGAGGTGCACCCTATGGATACCTTTAGCAGAGCTGATTCTTTGCGCCTCGCCGTAAAGCACCATTGTCGGCGGTCCTTGCGCTCCCCTGCGGACCTCGGCGTCTAACCACGTAATTCCATGCGCCCAACCGGTTCCCAGCGCTTTAAATAAAGCCTCTTTGGCGGCAAAGCGCGCGGCGAAGTGAGGGACCGGATCGCGGTGCTTGAGGCAGAACTGCTGCTCTTGATGGGTAAAGACCCTGAGGATAAAACGGTCTTTCAGCCTCTCAATGACTTTGCGAAACCGTTCGATTTCGACGATGTCTACCCCGATGCCGATGATCATCAAGTGCTCCCGAAGTAATTGACAGAGGGAAACGGACCGCGCCAATATTGGGCACATGCAACAAGGCAGCTTTGTCCTCAGAGGCGTCCAAGGGATACATTATTACAGTTGCCTGGCATTGGAAGCCGTGCCGGGCTTACGCCACGGCTTCTCCACCCGCTGGGCAAATGTGTTTGCCGCCAATGAGAGTTCTTTCAACTTGGGCCATGGCGCCTGGAGCCTGCCTGGACAAGTCGACAAGAACCGGCGCCGGTTCCTAAGCGCCCTCGGGCTGACACGGGCTCGTTTGATAACCTTGCATCAAATCCACTCCGATCGAGTGCATATCATAAAGGATCTTACCTATGGAGGGAACCAGTTCGAAGGAGACGCTTTGATAACCCAACTGGAAAATGTCGCCCTTGCGGTCCAAGTCGCAGATTGCCTGCCGGTGCTGATGGCGGATCCTGAGACGAAAGTGATGGCTGCGGTCCATGCCGGCTGGAAAGGAATGCTGGCCCACGTTTTGCTAAGGACGACGGAGGAAATCAAAGCCAACTTCGGAGTGGATCCCAGGCGGCTGATTGTAGCCGTGGGCCCGGCAATAAGGTCTTGCTGCTACGAAGTCGGACCGGAAGTGGCGGAGCGCTTCCATGAGGAATTTCCCGGCATCGCTCTTACCAGGGCGTCGGAGTCTGGATCAAAAAGATATTACCTGGATTTATATCAGGCGCTGGTCGCCGAGTTGGACCGAGGGGGGATAAAGGCGGAAAATCGATACGATCTTGGGCGTTGCACCTGCTGTAATACCCATGAGTTTTTTTCTTATCGAGCGGAAGGGAAAGGGACGGGCCGGATGATGGCCCTCATTGGTCGCACCGGGCCGATTTAGGCTTGGCAGGTGATCAATGGTTTTAGCTCACTAGGGCCGTTTGGTTTCGTACACTTGTGCTCCATTTCCTGGTTTCTGCGACCGCCCTATCAGGGTGACAATATGGGTGCATACCTGCCGACAAACCTTGGGCGTTGGAGCTGTCAGGAACAGTCCATTAACTCAGGCCCAGTGTAAAGGGTTAGGTAACCGGCCATCTCAACATTCTTATTGACACGGACTTAGACAGGGGACTAGCCTGATAGGGTATTGCTAGGCTGCGTAGATGGTATATTAGCGAAACCAAGCCTATTGCGGTTACGCATTTCCACCAACGGGAAATTCCAAAGTCAGTCTCGATTTGCTTTTGACAACTTACCGGAAGACCAACACTTTAAAGAGGCGAAGGAAAGCGACTATGAGAAGATCGATGGTAACCATATCGGCACTGCTGGTAATTCTTCTGGCGGTGTCAGCTTTTGGTCAGGACGCCTCGCTGAGCGGCACGGTCACCGATGCTACGGGAGGAGTTATCCCGGGTGCCGTAGTCACAGCAACGAACGACAATACGGGGGTTGTTTCGACGACTGTTACCAACGCAGCCGGCGTGTACAACTTTCCGAGGTTGATTCTGGGCGTCTATACCGTAAAAGCCGAGCAGCAGGGCTTTCAACCCAAGGTTTTTACCAAAGTAACGCTTTCGGCCGGGCAGCAGGCCCGCTTGAACTTTCAACTTGAAGTAGCCGGGGTAGAGACCAAGATTGAGGTGAGCAGTTCAGCTGAGCGGCTCCTGTTGGAATCGAGCTCATCGGTCGGGGACGCGCTTCCTGCCCAGACCGTGCAAGAGCTTCCGCTGGTCAATAGAAACGCGTTGGATCTGGTCAAGGTCATGTCCGGCGTGGTCATGACCGACGACGCCATCTTTGGAGCCAACAGCACGACCTTTGCCGGTGTCAGCGCCTCGGGCGTCAATATCCAGAGGGACGGCGTTATGGTCAACGATGTGCGATGGCCGACCGGTGTCAACGCCGCCACTCGAGTCAATCCCGATTTGGTAGGGGAATTCCGCATGGTTCTGGCGCCTGTGGATGCCGAAATTGGACGCGGAAATGCTCAGGTTCAAATCGTGACTAAATCGGGTGCCAACGAGTATCACGGCAGTCTGGTGTGGAACGTTCAAAATACCGCGCTTGATCCCAACACGTGGGAAAACAACCGCAACAACGTAGCTCCCCCATGGCGAAATTTGCACATGTACACAGCAAGCGTCGGCGGGCCGATTAAAAAGAACAAGACTTTTTTCTTTGCGCTTTTTGACGGCCAGATCAACAAGATCCGCACGGAGTATAACGCCTTGACCCTGACACCTTGTGCCCGGAAAGGGGTCTTTCGCTTTTGGGACCGCTGGAATAACCAGAACGCGATCTACACACCGTCGGCCGCATCCGCCGGTGCTGCAGACCCCTATATCAACACGGTCGATCGAAACGGAAATCCCCTCAGGCCGGAATGGGAACCCGGCGCGGGCAACTGGGGAGTTACGCGCTATCAGGGGCAGTTACGCTATGCCAGCGTATTTGGAACCATCGCAAATTTGAGCAGTCTGGCTCCGGATTGCTCCAATGTGCAGGTCACCGGCACCTGGGATCCCCTTCGTCCGGTACAGGATCCTTCAGGTTATATCGCCGACTTTCTCAGCCGGTTACCGATGCCGAACAACTACGACATAGGCGACGGCTTGAACACGGCGGGTTATCGCTGGGCGCGTACTTTAAACGGTGCCGACAATCTGTACGGTGTCGGCGAGGACACGTGGCGTCGGCAGATCAATCTGCGAATCGACCACAACTTCAGCGAGAGGCACAGGGTCAGCGGCTCCTGGAGTTGGGAAAAGGATTGGTCGGATGATAGCTTTAAGAACTGGCCCAACGGTTACGGAGGCCTCAATATAAGGCGTCCCATGGTCGTAGCGGTCAATTTCATTTCATCTCTGCGACCAAATCTTTTGAACGAGGTCAAATTCGGGATGTCGCGGACCGGCACCAACGTCTTTTCCCCGCTAACCCATCCGGAAACCGGCAAGGAGCTTGCAGACCTAATTGCAAAATTCAGCAAGTTGCCCAACGGTGAATTAGCTATTGTGGGTCCCGGCATGGGGACGTTTAACTTCTCGCCGGAAAACTTTTCCGGTTCGGTCAGCAACTACTTTGGCGGTCGGGGCATGCTTATCGCTCCCTTGATAGATCTCAGCCCCAGATATTCCATAGGCGACACGGTTACCTGGACCAAGGGTGCTCACTCATTGAGGTTTGGCGGCGAGTTTCGACGCAATTCCTCCAGGAGCCAGAACGGCTGGACTTTCGGCTACGTGAACAATCCGTATGCGGTTGGCGGAGAATTGCCCTTGACGCCGCAAACCTTTGAAAATGTTGTGGGAGATCTGGCCGGCTCCAGCTCCGAGTCCGGTAATAAGCGAGCTTTCAGGGATTTGCTGGTTTTCCAGTCCGGTTCCCTAAGCGCGCTTAGGCAGTTACGCTTTATTAATAAAGTTACGGAAACTACATGGAACGATCCGATCAAGGATCCCTTGCTCGATCGTGACACTATAATGAGAGAATTTTCTCTCTTTTTCAAAGACGACTGGAAGATCCGCCCGGATCTGACGTTGAACTTGGGCCTGCGCTACGACTACTATGGTGTGCCGTTCATAAACAACGGAATGACGGTAGGCCTTGAAGGCGGTGGTGGCGCAATACTGGGTCCTGCCGGCAGCTTCGATAATTGGTTTGTACCCATACGTAGAGGGGATGTGGCTCCCGGCAAGCTGGTAAACCTGAGATCCATCGGACCGGACGGCCAATATCCTGACGAAAGGCTCTATCCCAAGAACTGGAAAAACTTCGGTCCCGCGGTGGGCTTTGCTTATGAACTCCCATGGTTTGGCAAGGGCAAAACCACCGTACGAGGCGGATATCAAATCAGCTACCTCGGAATGACCGGTAATTTCAGCACCATCGAGAGTGCTGCAGGACAGGCACCGGGAACGATCTACCAGAACTCTTTTAACAACAACGGTACCTGGGCTTCAGGGACATATCTGGGAATCAAGGATCTAATGACAAACCCGTTGTTTGCAAATGGGGTTCCCACCCCTCCGGACGTTCTGCCCGGAATCCAGGTCTTTACCCTCTATGATCGGCGGCAAAATATTTCGGTTTTTGCCCCCGATTATAAGTATCCCTACATTCAGAACCTGACATTTGCGGTTACGCGCAATGTCACTTCGAATCTCACAGTGGATTTGCGCTATATCGGAACTTTGACACGGCGCAACTTTAGCACCCTTAACGTCAACACCTCCAACTTTCTCACCAACGGATTGCTTGAGGCTTTCGAGGCTGCTAGAAGAGGGGAAAACCCTGTTCTGTTGGATCAGCTATTGTACGGGATGCAACCTTTACCCTGGTTCTTTGGCGGTTGCACTGTGGACGGCGTAACCTGCCGGGGTGGGGACGCGCTGCGCCGCGCCGCTTGGCCAAACTTTAACTTGCCTTGGGATGCGCACGGTGCGTTCACAAACCTGAATACCATGCTCGCGATGGGGAATTACAACGGGCTTGCCACTGCGCTAAACTCGTTGTCCAATTCGTTCGGCGGACCTGGCTATACCCAGCCGGGAGAGTACATTCAGACCAACGGTTTCCCGGTCAACTTCATCAAGGCGAGTCCGCAGTTTAACAACGCCACCATGTTCGCGAATCAGGGGCATTCCAACTACCATTCCTTCCAGGCGCAGGTTACGCTGCGTCCGGTCAAAGGCTTGAGCTTCACCTCGACCTATACCTGGTCCAAAAACCTCGGAGTCACAGGTGAATTCGCCGATCCTCGAAACATGTTCGATACCTATGCCTTGTTGCCGACCGACCGAACGCATAACTGGGTAACCTACGGTACCTTTGACCTGCCGTTCGGACCGCGCCGGTCCTTTGGGCAAAACCTTCCCGGTGCATTGGTGAAGATTTTGGGTGACTGGCAGATAGGCTGGATCACCACGGTTCAAAGCGGTGCGCCCCTGAGCATTACTGCTCGATGCGGGCTTTATGCTCAGTGTACCCCGGATGTAGTCAACGAGGGTATCGATTACGAATCCGTTGGGGCTTACTGGCCTCACGGTGCTCCTACGGGGAACTTCTTCGCCGAGCGGTACACATTTACCCGCGATCCGCAGTGTGACGAGGTGGATCCGAGCATCCGCAGCCTTTGCACGCTGCAGGCGGTTGTGGATTCCAAGACCGGCAAGATTGTTCTGCAGAATCCGCGCCCCGGGACTAAGGGGACCATGGGTGTCTATAAGTTCCGCAACCTGACAAGGTGGAATGTGGATATGTCCTTGTCCAAGTCCGTCAGGATTACCGAGAGCAAAGCCTTCCGGCTGCGCGCGGACTTCACAAACGTTTTTAATCACCCGATTCCGTCCGGTACCCCCTTCAACTCGGGTACCCGAATCGTGGTTCCAACTGCTCCCAGTATGGACATAAACAGCAGTAATGCTTTGGGTCTTTTCAATTACAAGGTCGGAGGCCGTACGTTTCAGTTGATGGCGCGCATCGATTTCTAGTTTTAAGGATCCGTCCGCAATCAGCCGGACGGGTTAGGAAAAAATCCCCTCAAAAGCAAAGATCTTTTGAGGGGATTTTTTTATGCCTGTTGGTTTATGTGCATCTTCCTAAATGATAGTTGTTGTGTTGGAATGTGTTTTCCGTGCTCTTTCGGAGGCACCAAGGGCCGGCAGATCGATAATGACTAGGAGTTGATTCCGGGTTGTTCCCTTCCGGCCAGCATGCCGCAGGCGGCGAATATGTCGGTGCCGCGGGGCCGCCGGATATGGGCGGTACTGTGTCCCTCAACCAAAATCCTTTGAAATTCGAGCACGCGCTCGGGGCTGGGTGCTTTCAGGGGTATCAAGGGATCTGCATTGAGGGGGATGAGATTGATTTTTTTCCTGAGTCCGCGAAGCAGGCGCAGCAGTCGGCGGGCGTCATCAGGAGAATCGTTAAGCCCATCAATCAGTACATACTCAATGGTTATTCGCCGCCGCCGCTCAAGCGGAAAGCTACGACAAGCTTCGAGCAGGGCTTCGATGTTCCACTTTTTGTTGATCGGAATAAGCATGTCCCGCACCGCATCGGTAGTGGCGCAGAGCGAAACCGCCAGATTGTCGAGAGCAAGTTGGGAGAAGGATTCCGTCTTCTCCGAGCAGCATCTTGGGAAGAGGGAATCGCGGTCGCGCCGGGATCACCGATTCTTCGGCGAGCTTTCGTATGCCGGGAATAACTCCCGACGTGGATAAAGTGACACGCCGGGGGGAAATGGCCATGCCCCTAGGATCGGTCATCAGGCCAATGGCCCTCATCACGTGGTCGTAATTCAACAGCGGTTCGCCCATTCCCATAATCACGACATTAACACGCCCGAATGTTGGACAACGGTCCGCTTTCATGAAAAGCACTTGGCCCACGATTTCGCCGATAGAAAGATTGCGTTGGAAGGGCAGCTTGCCGGTGGCACAGAATAGACATCCTACCGCGCACCCTACTTGGGTCGATATGCAGAACGTGTCTCTGTATTTTTCCGGAATGTATACGGATTCGACGTATTGTCCCGGAGCGACCTCGAACAAATACCTGCGGGTTCCGTCGTGGGAAACAAAAGCTCTGCGCATCGAGGGGTAGTTGATGGTAAGTCGCTGCTCCAGTTTCTTGCGCAGATCTTTACTGAGGTCGGTGAATTGGTCCCAAGAGCGCAATAAGCGACGGTAAATGCCGTAATAAATCTGGCGGGCGCGGTAACTAGGCTCTCCCATGTCACTAATTGCCGCCGCTATTTCCTCCAGGCTGGCGCCTACCACATTGAAGGTCTCCATTTTCACTCCTTTATCTTCAGCAACCATACCACAGACTGTGCCTGGGATCCTCACGCAGGAGCCGGTTCGAAGATTTTGTGTTTGGATATTTTGGGGGCGGCCGCATTATGATAAGAATACTGCGGCTGAAGCCTGAAGCATCGCGGAGCTCGCATGGATGTCCGAAAAAGAGTAATGAAAAACGGTCTTATCGTAGCCTCCGAGGTTATGCCTCACCTGCGCTCGGTTTCGTTAGGTGTTTGGGTCAAGTGCGGCTCGCGGTTTGAAGAGCCTGAAAACGCGGGTATATCTCATTTTATCGAGCACCTGTTGTTTAAGGGCACCAGAAAGCGTTCGGCGGCCCAAATTGCAGAGGCGATTGATTCTGTGGGTGGGCAGCTCAATGCTTTTACCGAGAAGGAGTATGTCGGCTTCTATGCCAAAGTTCAGGACCAACACCTAGCCTTTGCCTTCGATCTTATTTCGGATATTGTTCTAAACCCGACTTTTCCCGAAGTTGAAATGAAACGCGAGCGCGAGGTGATTTTTGAAGAGATCAACATGGTGGAGGATTCTCCCCAGGAGTTGATCCTGGACCTGTATTTGGAGAATTTCTGGAAAGGACATCCGCTTGGAAGGCCTATTTCGGGAACCAAGCAAACCGTAGGTCGAATCACCCGCAAGGATGTGAGGAATTTCTTCAAGAAAAACTACAATGCGGGGAACATAATCGTCGCAGCAGCCGGTAATCTCCGGCACTCTGATGTCTATAAGCTGGCAGAACGATATTTCTCGGACTTGACTCCGGGGGTGAACGCTTTCCCCGGACCGCCGCCTAAGGCTCATCCGGGTCGCCATATTCGGCGCAAGGATCATCTGGAGCAAACGCACTTGTGCCTGGGAACCATTTCGCCTCCCGTGACTTCCGAAGAACGCTACTGTTGCCATTTAATGAGCACTATACTCGGCGGCGGCGTGAGTTCCCGGCTTTTTCAAAACGTGCGCGAACGGCGCGGTCTGGTATACTCGATTTTTTCCATGCTGAGCCTGTATCACGATGCCGGGTCCTTGGCGGTCTACGCCGGAACGGCGCCCGACAAAGCTGCGCAAGTAGTCGAGCTGGTGTTGAAAGAATTCAAAAAAATGCGCGAGGAGCTGGTTTCAAGCTCCGAGCTCAGGAGGGCAAAGGAATATATCAAAGGCTCGGTAATGCTGGGCCTGGAAAGCTCCAGCAGCAGGATGGCGCACCTTGCGCAGCAACTGATCTACTATGGGCGCTTTTATAAGCTGGAGGAAATTCTCGGTGCCGTGGAGCGCGTTAGCGCAAAGGATATCCGGAATCTGGCCAACAGGATTTTTGATCCTTCCTACTTGACCTTGACGGCCTTGAGCGGCAGCAACGGCAAAGATCTGGAAAATGTTGCTATCGAGATATGAGTCATGGGACTTAGCTTTACTTTGCTGGGTAGCGGAAGCACGGGCAACACGACGCTGGTGAGCGACGGGACCACTCACATCCTCCTTGACGTCGGGTTGAGCGGACGCGAGGCGGCGAGACGACTAAGGGAGTGCGGGCTTGAACCGACAGACCTTTCCGCCATTGTCGTTTCACACGAACATGGAGATCACTGCCGTGGGGTGGGGCCGCTGGCTAAGGATTTGAATATTCCAGTTTTCATCACGGAAGCCGCTTTGATTGGTTCCGGTATGTCCTTGGATGCAAGGAAGCTCCAACTGATCCGATCGGGTGAATCTTTTGACGTGCACGGCATACTCTTTACCAGCTTTGCCGTGCCTCATGATTCAATTGATCCGCTGGCTTTTGTGATCGAGAAGGATGGAGTGAAAATTGCGGTAGTTCTGGATCTGGGCTACGTTTCGAATCTGGTTGTCGAGCGGTTAAAGGGCTGCAATGCGATTGTGCTAGAGTCCAATCATGACCTGCAAATGCTCAGGGCCGGCCCTTATCCCTGGCCCCTTAAACAGCGAGTCATGAGCCGCCACGGGCATCTATCCAACGAGTCGGTGGCGCAGTATCTCAAAAACGATTTTGACGGCAAGGCCGAACATGTAGTCCTGGCGCATCTAAGCCAAAAGAACAACCTTCCGGAGCTGGCCCTGTCGTCGGCCAAACGGGCGCTCGAGCAGCGGTCGGATTCGCGATCCTGTCAAACGAAGTTGGAACTTGCCGCGCCCGATCAAATCAGTAAGACCTTTCGCTATTGAAAGGAGTTATGGAGTCGTAGGGCAAAATTGCTTGCGAGGAGGCGCAAAACGTGATTGATCGATATTTGCCTGAAGATCTTGCTGAGATTTGGTCCGAAGAGAACATGTATCGCACCTGGCTTCTGGTGGAGCTGGAAGTTTGCCGAGTTTTGGCTGAGAAGGGATGGATTCCCAGAGAATCCATGGAAGTTATCGAGCGAAAGGCTGACTTTTCGATTGCGCGCATCAAGGAAATCGAGAAAACCACTCACCATGACCTGATCGCTTTCACCACCAGCGTTGCGGAGTTTGTGGGTCCTGATTCAAGGTACATCCATTGGGGTCTCACCTCGAATGACGTCATCGATACCGCCCGCGGGATTCAATTCAAGCAGGCAAGCGAAAAAATAATTGCCGCCATAGACGAGCTGCGCGCGGCCATTCGAGAGCGTGCCCTGGAACATCGTAGGACCCTGATGATGGGCCGGACGCACGGCGTGCATGCGGAAGTGACGACCTTCGGTCTGAAGCTGGCGGTTTGGTACGACGAAATGCGCCGAAACCGCGAACGGATGGTGCGTGCGTCCGAAGCGGTCTGCGTCGGTAAACTGTCCGGCGCGGTAGGGACTTTCGCCCACCTGGATCCGGAGATTGAGGCGCGCGTGTGCGAACGGTTGGGGTTGAAACCGGCGCCTGTGTCCACGCAAATCGTGCAACGAGACCGGCACGCAGAGTACCTGTGTGCGCTTGCCATTGTGGGA
>FWPV01015755.1_pt1 | contig 10804 bp, 13 predicted proteins | sample 2228371 | NCBI WGS metagenome assembly FWPV01 (sample SAMEA103939776, study PRJEB20133) | metagenome | reverse complement strand
CCGCGCTCGACGACGCGCTCGCCTGCTTCGACGCGCTGGCCGCCGCCGGCCCGGTCGTGATCGCCGGCGACTCGGCGGGCGGCGGCCTGGCGCTGTCGGCGGCGATCGCGCTGCGTGACCGCGGTGCGGCGCAGGCGACCGGCCTGCTGCTCCTGTCGCCGCTGGGCGACATGGACCTCGGCGCGATCGCGCGCGATCCCAGCCCGCCCGGCGAGGCCATGCTCAGCCTGGCCTGGGGGCAACGCTGTTTCCGAAACTACCTCGGTGACACGCCGGCGTCGCACCCGCTGTGTTCGCCGCTGAAGGCCGACCTGCGCGGCCTGCCGCCGGTGCTCGTCCAGGTGGGCACCGACGAACTGCTCCACGCCGATGCGCTGCGCCTGCACGACGCCCTGCAGGACGCCGGCGTGCCGGTGCGCTGCGAGGTCGTGCAGCGCCGCTGGCATGTCTGGCAGTCTCATGCCGGTGTGCTGCCGAGCGCCACCGCCGCGCTGCGCCGAGGGGCGGACTTCGCGAGCGCGCTGTGGCGCGGCGAGATCCCGTTCGCGGTGCCCGCCGCCGACACCCCGCGGCGCCACCAGGCGCTGATCCTCGGCGCCGGGATGTCGGGGCTGTGCATGGCGATCGAGCTCAAGCGCGCGGGCGTGCACGACTTCGTCATCCTCGAGAAGAGCGAGGGCCTGGGCGGCACCTGGTGGGACAACCGCTACCCGGGCGCCCACGTCGACGTGCCGGCGCCGCTGTACAGCTTCTCGTTCGAGCCCAACCCGCTGTGGCGCCGTCGCTTCGCCGCCGCCGACGAGATCCAGGCCTACATGCAGCACTGCGCGCTGCGGCATGGCGTGACGCCCCACCTGCGCTTCGGCGATGCGGTGACCGAGGCGGCGTGGGACGAAGGCGCGGGCCTGTGGACCCTGCGCACCGCCGCCGGCAGGCGCTACGAGGCGCCTTACTTCGTCTGCAGCACGGGCCCGTTGAACCAGGCGCGCTGGCCGGACGTCGCCGGGCTCGACAGCTTCGCCGGTCCCCGCCTGCACTCGGCACGGTGGGACGCGGGCGTGCCGCTGGACGGGCGGCGCATCGGCGTCGTCGGTACCGGCTCGACCGCGTCGCAGCTCGTGCCGCCGCTGGCCGCGCAGGCCTCGAGGCTGCACGTCTTCCAGCGCACCGCGAACTGGGTGCTGCCCCGCCTGGACCGGCGCTACAACGCGCTCGACCGGCTGATCGCCCGCATCCCGCCGCTCCAGAAGCTCGTGCGCGGCTACTGGTACGCGGTGCTGGAGTGGGGACGGCGCGGCTTCGACGAAGGCACGCTCGCGCGCCGCACGATGCTCGGCCTGGCGCGCAAGTGCCAGCGCGTGGTGACCGACCCCGTCCTTCGCGCGAAACTGCAGCCGCCCTACCCGCTGGGCTGCAAGCGCATCATCTACAGCAACGACTTCTACCCCGCGCTGGCGCGGCCGAACGTCGAACTCGTCACGGCCGCGATCGAGCGCATCACGCCCGGCGGCATCGTGACCGCCGACGGCGTCGAGCGCCCGCTCGACGTGCTCGTGTGCGCGACCGGCTTCGACACCACGCACCTGCTGTCCTCGCTCGACGTGCGAGGGATCGGTGGCCGGCGCCTGGCCGACGCCTGGGCGCACGGCCCCGAGGCCTACCGCGGCGTGACCGTGCCGGGCTTCCCGAACCTGTTCCTGATGCTCGGTCCGAACACCGGCACCGGGCACACGAGCACGCTGCTGTACATCGAGCCGCAGGCGCGCTTTGCCGTCGCGGCCATGCAGCGTGTGGCGGCATCGGGCGCGCGGGCCATCGAAGTGCGCGAGGACGTGTTCGCCGCCCACAACCAGGCCCTGCAGGCGAGGCTGCAGGGCAGCGTATGGAGCCTGTGCCGCAGCTGGTACCGCACCGACGACGGGCGCATCACCGCGCTGTGGCCCGGCTTCACGTCGGAATACGTGCACAGCCTGGAACGCCCGGCGTGGGACGACTACCGCATCGCCTGACCCGAGCCTGCGCGCCGTGGCGTTCGGGACGCCCCGCGGATGACGGCCCGGATAATCGGGCCCCATGATCAAGCTCTTCGTCGGCCTCGGCAACCCAGGCCCCGAGTACGAGGCGACGCGGCACAACGCCGGCTTCTGGTGGGTCGACGCGCTGGCCGACAAGCTGGGCACGCGCCTGGTCGCCGAGCGGGGCTACCACGGTCTCGTCGCCCGGGTGAACACGCCGCGCGGGCCCGTGTGGCTGCTCGAGCCCATGACCTACATGAACCGCTCGGGCCAGTCGGTGGCCGCGCTGGCGCGCTTCTACAAGATCGCGCCGCAGGAGATCCTGGTCGTGCACGACGAGCTCGACCTGCTGCCCGGCCAGGTCAAGCTCAAGCTCGGCGGCGGCCACGCCGGCCACAACGGCTTGAAGGACATCGTCGCGCAGCTCGGCAGCGCCGACTTCTGGCGCCTGCGCCTGGGCATCGGTCACCCCGGCGTGAAGTCCGAGGTGGTCCATTACGTGCTGAAGAAGCCGTCGCCCGAGCACCGCGAGGCGATCGCGCAGTGCATCGACAAGTCCCTGCAGTCGCTCGACCTGCTGCTCGCCGGCGAGATGGAGCGCGCGACGATGGCGCTGCACGCGAAGCCGCCGCGACCGAAGCCGCCCCGTCCGCCCGAGGCCACGACCGACGCGGCGTCCTGAGCCGCCGCGTCGCCTCAGGAAGCGGGCCCCGACGCGTGCGACGTCAGGCGGCCGAAGCTGCCTGCGCCTGCAGCCGGCGGTACTTGGCCCACAGCGTCTCCTTCGACTCGACGTGCTGCGGGTTCACCGGGATGCAACTCACCGGGCAGACCTGCACGCACTGCGGCTCGTCGAAGTGACCGACGCACTCGGTGCAGCGCTCGGGGTCGATCTGGTAGATCTCGGGCCCCATCGAGATCGCCTGGTTGGGGCACTCGGGTTCGCAGACGTCGCAGTTGATGCACTCGTCGGTGATCATCAACGCCATCGGTGGTCCTTCGTGGTCATGCGGACGCCGCCACGCGCCCGTTCAGCCGCTGAAGCACGTAGGGTGACACGAACTTGGAGACATCACCGCCCAAGGTGGCAATCTCGCGCACGAAGGTGCCGCTGACGAACTGGTACTGATCGCTCGGCGTGAGGAACAGCGTCTCGACGTGCGGCATCAGCTGGCGGTTCATGCCCGCCATCTGGAACTCGTACTCGAAGTCGCTGACCGCGCGCAGCCCCCGCACGACGACCTTGCCGCCGTTGTCGACGACGAAGTCGCGCAGCAGGCCGCGAAACGGGATCACCTCGATGTTCGGGTAAGCCTTCGCCGCCTCCTTCGCGATCTCGAGCCGCTCGGCGATCGTGAACATCGTGCGCTTGTGGTGGCCGGCCGCCACCGCGACGATCAGGCGCTCGAACAGCCGGCTCGCGCGGCGCATCAGGTCCTCGTGGCCGAGCGTCATCGGGTCGAACGTGCCGGGATAGACGGCGGTCAGGCGGGTCGTCGAGGTCACGGCTCGCTCCTGCAGTCGGGGTTCGGGGCAGTGTAGCGTTGCAGCAGATGGTGATGCACCGCGCCCGCGCGGCCGTGGCGGTACAGCGTCCAGCCCGCCGGCGGCGGGTCGAACGCGCGCGGCGCCTCGAGATAGACGAAGCCGCCGTCGCGCAGCAGCGGCGCCGCGGCGGCGAGCGCGGCGTCGAACAGGCCGGCGTCGAACGGCGGGTCGACGAAGACGAGGTCGAACCGCCGCGGCGCGGCGCGCGCCATCCACGCGAGCGCATCCGTCGCGACGACCTTCACCTGCGCCGCGCCGAGCCGCTGCGCACTCGAACGCAGGCTCGCGGCGAGCGCGGTGTCGCGCTCGAGCAGCACGACCTCGGCGGCGCCGCGCGACGCGGCCTCGAAGCCGAGCGCGCCGCTGCCGGCGAACGCGTCGAGCACGTGCCAGCCGGTGAGGTCCTGGCCGAGCCAGTTGAACAGCGTCTCGCGCACGCGGTCGGGCGTGGGCCGCAACCCGGGACGGTCGGCCACCGGCAGCTTGCTGCGCCTGAAGCGCCCGCCGATCAGCCGCACCTCGCGCGGCGGCGCGGGCCTGGCGGCCTTCACAGCCGCACGGGGATGCCGTCGCGCGCGAGCAGCGCCTTCGCCTGGCCGACCGTGAACTCGCCGTAGTGGAAGATGCTCGCCGCGAGCACCGCGTCGGCGCCGCCGATGCGGATGCCCTCGCTCAGGTGCTCGAGCGCGCCGACGCCGCCCGAGGCGATCACCGGCACCGGCACCGCGTCGCTGACGGCGCGCGTCAGTTCGAGGTCGAAGCCGCTCTTCGTGCCGTCGCGGTCCATGCTCGTGAGCAGGATCTCGCCGGCGCCAAGCTCGGCCATGCGCCGCGCCCAGTCGACGGCATCGAGGCCGGCGTTGCGCCGCCCGCCGTGCGTGTAGACGTCCCAGCCCGGCCCGCGCGCGGCGAGGTCGTCGCCGTGCCGGCGCTTGGCGTCGATGGCGACGTCCGATCTCTGCGCGCCGTAGCGGTCCGACGCGTCGCGGATCACCTGCGGGTTCGCGACCGCCGCCGAGTTGAAGCTGACCTTGTCGGCGCCGGCGTTCAGCAGCCGCCGCACGTCGTCGACCGTGCGCACGCCGCCGCCCACCGTCAGCGGGATGAACACCTGCGACGCGACGGCCTCGACGATGTGCAGGATCAGGTCGCGGTCGTCGCTGGTGGCGGTGATGTCGAGGAACGTCAGCTCGTCGGCGCCCTGCTCGTTGTAGCGCGCCGCGATCTCGACCGGGTCGCCCGCGTCGCGCAGCTCGACGAAGTTGACGCCCTTGACGACACGGCCACCCGTGACGTCGAGGCAGGGGATGATGCGCTTGGCCAGCATCAGGGCACGCCGTTCAGTTCGTCGGCGCGCGCCTGCGCAGCGACGAAGTCGAGCGCGCCGGTGTAGATGCTGCGGCCGCAGATCACGCCTTCGATGCCCTCGTCCTCGACGGCGCACAGGCGTTCGACGTCGGCGAGGTCGGACAGCCCACCCGACGCGATGACGGGGATCGTCAGCGCCTGCGCGAGCTTGACGGTGGCCTCGATGTTGATGCCGGTGAGCATGCCGTCGCGGCCGATGTCGGTGTAGATCACGGCCTCGACGCCGTAGTCCTCGAACTTCTTCGCCAGGTCGATCACCTCGTGACCGGTGAGCTTGCTCCAGCCGTCGGTGGCCACCTTGCCGTCCTTCGCGTCGAGGCCGACGATGATGTGGCCGCCGAACGCCGTGCACGCGTCGCGCAGAAAACCCGGGTTCTTCACCGCGGCGGTGCCGATGATCACGTAGCTCAGCCCGTCGTCGAGGTAGCGCTCGATCGTGTCGAGGTCGCGGATGCCCCCGCCGAGCTGCACCGGGATCTCGTCGCCGACCTCCTTCAGGATGGCCTTGATCGCCGGCTCGTTGACCGGCTTGCCGGCAAACGCGCCGTTGAGGTCGACCAGGTGCAGGCGGCGCGCACCGGCGTCGAGCCAGCGCCGTGCCATCGCGGCCGGGTCGTCGCCGAAGGTCGTCGACGCGTTCATGTCGCCCTGCTGCAGGCGCACGCACTTGCCGTCTTTGAGGTCGATGGCCGGGATCAGCAACATGGCTCGGTCAGAGCGTGGGTGGACAAGCGGGGCGCGAGAAGCGCGAGGCGGACCGCAGGAGGATGGTCAGGGCTTCCAGTGCAGGAAGTTGCGGTACAGGGCCAGGCCGTGATCGGCGCTCTTCTCGGGGTGGAACTGGGTCGCAAAAATGTTATCCCGCGCCACCGCGCAGGTAAAGCGCACGCCGTACTCGGTCCGGCCTGCGGTGTCGCGCTCGTCCGACGGCTGCGCGTAGTAGCTGTGCACGAAGTAGAACCAGGCGCCGTCGGGCACGCCGGCCCACACCGGGTGCGGCCGCGCCTGGAACACGCGGTTCCAGCCCATCTGCGGCACCTTGTAGCGGCTGCCGTCGGGTTGCCGCTGCCCCTCGAGGCGGAAGCGCTTCACCTGCCCGGCGATCAGGCCGAGGCCCGGCGTGTCCTGTTCCTCGCTGTGGTCGAGCAGCATCTGCATGCCCACGCACACGCCCATCAGCGGCTTGTTCGCGGCGGCGTGCAGCACGGCGTCCTTCAGCCCCGAGCCGTGCAGCTCGCGCATGCAGTCGCGCATCGCGCCCTGGCCAGGCAGCACGACGCGCTCGGCGGCGTAGACCTCCTCGGGGTTCGAGGTGACGATGACCTTGACGTCGGCGTCGCGTGCGACGTGCGCGACCGCCTGCGACACCGAGCGCAGGTTGCCCATGCCGTAGTCGACGACGGCGACCGTCCTCGTCATGGCCTACAGCGTGCCTTTCGTCGACGGCACGACGCCGGCGGCGCGCGGGTCGATCGCGGCGGCCATGCGCAGCGCGCGGCCGAAGGCCTTGAACACCGTCTCGCACTGGTGGTGCGCGTTGACACCCTTCAGGTTGTCGACGTGCAGCGTCACCAGCGCGTGGTTCACGAAGCCCTGGAAGAACTCGTAGGTGAGCTGGGTGTCGAAGCCGCCGACCATGCCGCTCGTGAACGGCACGTGCAGGTGCAGCCCGGGACGGCCCGAGAAGTCGACGACGACGCGCGACAGCGCCTCGTCGAGCGGCACGTAGGCGTGGCCGTAGCGCACGAGCCCCTTCTTGTCGCCCACGGCTTTGGCCACCGCCATGCCGAGCGTGATGCCGACGTCCTCCACCGTGTGGTGGCCGTCGATGTGCAGGTCGCCCTGCGCCTCGACCTCGAGGTCGATCAGTCCGTGGCGCGCGACCTGGTCGAGCATGTGGTCGAAGAAGCCGATGCCGGTGGCGAGCTTCGACGCGCCGGTGCCGTCGAGGTCGACCCGCACGCGGATCTGCGTTTCCTTCGTGTCGCGCCGGACCTCGGCGCTGCGGTTCGTCGTCATAGGCTGGCTTTCAGCGCGTCGAGCATCAGCGTGTTCTCGTCGGGGGTGCCCACCGTCAGGCGCAGGCAGTTGGCCAGCAGCGGGTGCAGCGACGACACGTTCTTCACCAGCACGCCGCGCTGCTTCATGCCGGCGAAGGTGCGCGCGGCGTCGCTCACGCGCACGAGGATCATGTTCGCCTCGCTCGGGTACGGCCGCACGCCGGGCAGCGCGTGCAGCGCGCGCTGCAGCCGCTCGCGCTCGGCGCGCAGCACCGCCGCCTGGCGCGCGTACTCGTCGGCGTGCTCGAGCGCGAACAGCGTCGCCTCGGCGTTGAGCGCGCCGACGTTGTACGGCGGGCGGACCTTGTCGATCTGCTCCACGAGCGCGGCGGCACCCGCGAGGTAACCCAGCCGCACGCCGGCCAGGCCGAACTTCGATAGCGTGCGCATCACGAGCACGTGGTCGTGCCCCGGCTGCGCGAGCCGCGGCATCCACGTGCGCGACGCGAACGGCTGGTACGCCTCGTCGAAGACGACCAGGCCGTGCTGCTGCGCGACGGCATCGACGATGCGCGCGAGCACACCGTCGGTCCACAGGTTGGCGGTCGGGTTGTAGGTGATCGCCGGGCGGTGGCGCTCGATTGCGGCGAGCATCGCCGCCTCGTCGAGCTCGAAATCGGCCGTCAGCGGCACGCCGACGAACTGCAGCCCCTGCAGCTTCGCCGACATCTCGTACATCACGAAGCCGGGCACCGGCGCGAGGATCGTCGCACCCGGCACGTCGCACGCGAGTGCGAGCAGCGAGATCAGCTCATCCGAACCGTTGCCGAGCATCAGCTTGCAGCCAGCCGGCAGCTCGACGAAGCGCGCGAGTGCCGCGATCACGTCGGCGACGCACTGCGTCGGGTAGCGGTTGATCGCCACGCGCGCCAGACGCTCGCCAAGCGCGCGCTGCAGCTCGGGCGGCAGGCGGAACGGGTTTTCCATCGCGTCGAGCTTGACGAGCCCGGCGCTGGGCTGGATCGCGTAGGCGTGCATGGCCTGTACGTCCTGGCGGATCGTGCGCGCGATGCGTTCGGCCAGCGTCGGCGTCATGGCGCAGGGGTGTCGAGCAGCTCGGGGCCGACGACGAAGGGGTTGACGACGCGCACGGTGTCGAACACTTGGTCGTGCTGCAGGTCCTCGCTCAGGAGCAGCGAACAGCCCTGTTGCTGCGCGGCGGCGACGAGCAAGGCATCCCAGTACGTCACGCCGAAGCGGCTCTCGACCGCCCACGCGGCCTCAACTGTGATGTGGTCCACCAACCAGGGCTGCCAGTGCTGGTAGCGCCGCACTTCGGCGCGCGCATCGCCAGCGCTCACTTGCGAGGCGAACTTGCGCCGAGCGTTCCAGTAGAACTCGTTGAGCACCTGGTTGCTCACCCTGCCGCAGTGACGCTGCCAACACGTCGCCAGCCACGCGCGTGAGCGGTCGCGCTTCGGCGGCTCGCGGTCGTCGACGGCGTAGAGCAGAACGTTGGTATCGACGAACACCAGCGGGCCGTTCACGGCTGCTTGCGCTGCGACGCGCGGTCGTAGATCTCTTCGCGCGTGAAGTAGCGCCCCTGCGAGCAGCCGAAGCTCCTGAACTCGAGCGCCTCACGCATCGCCCGCTCGTACGCGTCGTCGTGCCGCATCTTCTCGGCCAGGATCTCGCCGACCAGCCGCGAGACGCTGGTGTTGCGGCGCGCCGCCTCCAGCCGCGCCCACTCGGCGACACGGTCGTCCATCGTGACGGTGACGTTCTTCATGATTCGTTCCACGAAGTTCGTGAACCACGATTCTCGTGAATCACGAACTTCGCGTCAATCCAAGGCCTATCCACGCAGCCGCATCCGCGCCGCCTCGGCGTGCGCCGGCAGCCCTTCGCCGTCGGCGAGTTCGCCGGCAATCGGCCCGAGCGTCTTCGCGCCGTCCACGCTGACCTCGATCAGGCTCGAGCGCTTGACGAAGTCGTACACGCCCAGCGGCGACGAGAAGCGCGCGGTGCCCGAGGTCGGCAGCACGTGGTTGGGGCCGGCGCAGTAGTCGCCCAGGCTCTCGCTCGTGAACGCACCGAGGAAGATCGCGCCGGCGTGACGCAGCAGCGGCTCCCAGCGGTGCGGCTCGGCGCTCGAGACCTCGAGGTGCTCGGGCGCGATGCGGTTGCTGATCGCGCAGGCCTCCTCCATCGAGCGCGTGTGGATCAGCGCGCCGCGCCCCTCGAGCGACGCGCGGATGATGTCGGCCCTGGGCATCGTCGGCAGCAGCCGCTCGATGGCCGCCTGCACGCGGTCGATGTAGCCGCCGTCGGGGCTGAGCAGGATGCTCTGCGCGAGCTCGTCGTGCTCGGCCTGGCTGAACAGGTCCATCGCGACCCACTCGGGCGGCGTCGTGCCGTCGGCGAGCACGAGGATCTCGCTCGGGCCCGCGATCATGTCGATGCCGACCTGGCCGAACACGTGCTTCTTCGCGCTCGCGACGTAGGCGTTGCCGGGGCCGGTGATCTTGTCGACGCGCGGCACGGTCGCGGTGCCGTAGGCGAGCGCGGCCACCGCCTGCGCGCCGCCGATCGCGAACGCACGGTGCACGCCGGCGACCGCGGCGGCGGCGAGCACGAGCGCATTGCGCTCCCCTCTCGGCGTCGGCACGACCATCACGATCTCGCCGACGCCCGCGACCTGCGCCGGGATCGCGTTCATCAGCACGCTCGACGGGTACGCCGCCTTGCCGCCCGGCACGTAGATGCCGACGCGGTCCAGCGGCGTGACCTTCTGCCCGAGCAGCGTGCCATCGGCGTCGCGGTAGCTCCAGCCGAGGCAGCAGGCGTCGCGCTGGCGCTCGTGGTAGTCGCGCACGCGCTGCGCCGCGGCTTCGAGCGCCGCGCGGCGATCGGGGGCGAGCGACGCGAGCGCCGCGTGCAGGTCGGCGTGCGCGATCTCGAGCGCCGCCACCGACGGCGCCTCGACGCCGTCGAAGCGCCCCGTGTACTCGAGCACGGCGGCGTCGCCGCGCGCGCGCACGTCGGCCACGATGTGCGCGACGCGGGTTTCGATCTCGCGATCGGTCTCGGCCGACCAGTGCAGCAGGCGCTGGAAGTCCTGCTCGAACTCGAACGCGGCGGTGGCGAGGCGACGGAGGGCGACGGTCATGGCTGGGCGGCGACGGCAGCGGCGAAGGCGTCGATCAGCGCGCGCATCGGCTCGCGCTCGAGTTTCAGGGCGGCCTGGTTGACGATCAGACGCGACGAGATGTCCATGATGCGCTCGACCTCGACGAGGTGGTTCGCCTTCAGCGTGCTGCCGGTCGAGACGAGGTCGACGATCGCGTCGGCGAGCCCCGTCAGCGGCGCGAGCTCCATCGAACCGTAGAGCTTGATCAGGTCGACGTGCACACCCTTGTCGGCGAAGTGCTCGCGCGCCGTCTTCGTGTACTTCGTCGCGACGCGGATGCGCGAGCCCTGCCGCACCGCGCCGGCATAGTCGAAGTCGTCGCGCACGGCGACGCTCATGCGGCAGCGCGCGATCTTCAGGTCCAGCGGCTGGTAGAGGTTCGTGCCGTCGTGCTCGAGCAGCACGTCCTTGCCCGCCACGCCGAGGTCGGCGCCGCCGTACTGCACGTAGGTTGGCACGTCGGAAGCGCGCACGAGCACGACGCGCAGGTCGTCGCGGCTGGTGGGCAGGATCAGCTTGCGCGAGCGCTCCGGGTCCTCGAGCACGCGCACGCCGGCGCGCTCGAGCAGCGGCAGCGTCTCGTCGAAGATGCGGCCCTTGCTGAGCGCGAGCGTGATGCTCATTCACGTGGCTCCGTGCGGCTTTGCGCGGCCCTGCGCTGACGGCCACAAGCGGCTGCCGCG
>FWPV01012118.1_pt1 | contig 10804 bp, 12 predicted proteins | sample 2228371 | NCBI WGS metagenome assembly FWPV01 (sample SAMEA103939776, study PRJEB20133) | metagenome | reverse complement strand
ACACAAAACGTCGTCTGCTCGCCCTTGGACTCCGCCCAAATTTTCCCCCTCATGCTCCTAACCAATTGGGTACACATATGAAGTCCCAAGGACCAACTGATCTTTTTCTTTTCACTGTGTCAGTCAGACTTTCACTTCTTAATCAATTTTTGAATTTCGTGGCGAAGGGCGATGGTCGTGGCCGCAAGCCTTGAGCTAATCAGGGCACACAAATTTTTCATGACCACATAGCCAGCGCCTCTATTCCTATCAAGGAACTCCATCAACTCCTTCCCATTTATCATGATAACATCGCTCCTTCCCTGGCATCGGGCTGAAGCAGTTAATCGATGGGGTGGAACTAGGGCTGACCAACCAAAGATCTCGCCCTTCCCGACCGTGTAGATGGTGGCCATCATCTCGTAATCATAGATCTTGAATTCAATTTGGATGTCCACTTTGCCGCTTTTCAACAGATAAATATCCGTTGCTGAACCCCCAATGGTAAAAATGACGGAACCGTCCTCATACATTCGTTCGCTGCAGAGCTTCGCTACTTCAGCTAATTCTCCCTCACCCAATCCATCAAATAGGCTGAACCCCTTTAGATCATTCGTGGAAATCATCTCTCCTCCCCTCCTTTCTCAATGTCCACTTTTTGATCGAATGACACCCCACCTCTACCGTTCTGGAATTTAGCTACCCTCTCCGATGGCCCTCTCACTCCTCCGAGGGCGTGGTCGATTCTCCCAGCATCCATTCGTGACCCAAGGCTGCGCGCCATTGCAACATCTCCTGTCTGAGGCTTTCGTAATCCTTCTGGACAGCCTGATGGAGCCTTACATTCTCAAGGGCAATGGCTCCGAGATTGGCAACGGCTCCTGCGAAATAAATATCATCCGTCGTAAAAGAATAGGGCTCCGCAGTATAGACCCGCATGACCCCTATGATCTCCCCCCTCAGCATCATCGGAACCGAAAGGATCGACGCAATCCCTTCTCTTTTTGCCTGCTCCCGATACTGGATTCGCCCATCACTGGTGGCATCGAAAATGGCTACCGCCTTTCCCGCCAAGGCCTCCGAAATGCTCTTGTCGGCCGATACCGGACCTTTCCTTACATACCAATCGCTAAGTCCATAGGCCACCGTATGGAGGAGGACCTTTTTGTCCGGGGAAAGGAGCATCAGTGAGCAGCCTTTTGCTCCCATGGCCTTCGCTATACCCTCAACCATAGAACGAAGGACCGTCTCCGGTGCACGGGCAGAATTCAAGGCTGCGGCCAATTCATACAAGCTGACGTAATAGTGTTCCTTGTTTCTCTCCATCGTTCCATCCCTCCTTCTGACGGCTTCCTTCTCTGCCTCATCTTCACCACCCTGCTCTCCACCTGAAGCTTCCATCTGCAGAGGGAGATCAAGCCTTCTCGTTCGTTTATAACCCCGGGTCTCTCAACAGTTCTCGGATTCTCTCTTTCAACTCCGTTAAATTGGCAGATTTTACGATATAAGCATCGGCGGCCCAGCTCATGAACTCCTCCTTGTAACCTGGATGAGACGTATGGATAATGATTGGAACTCCTTTCTTCTCCCTTAGCATCCGACCGAGGGCCTCGATCCCGTCCATTTTAGGCATGACGATGTCAAGAATAACAAGATCGGGTTTCTCTTTCCTCAGTTTCTGAAGCGCCTCCTTTCCGTCTCTCGCGACCAAGACCTCGTATCCCTCCTCTTCCAATTCTTCGCGATAAAGAATCCTTAGCGCCTGAACGATCTTTCTCACAAGCTCTTCCATCTTCGGCCTCCGATTCTGTCTTCATTTAGCCTTCCCCACCCTCCTTCAACATCCTCTTCGATCGATATCCACCCTCCTTCAATGCCCAGCGAACATTTCCATCCCCCCGGGCGATGCGTTCCACATACCCTCGTACCATAAGAGAGTGGAGTCTGCTTAAAACCTCTCCTTTGGTCACAGGACCCGGGATGCCAGCCTCTCCAATCTCGAACCACAGTTCGAGAAGGTTCAAGTGATCGTAGAATGAAAGGATCTTCAGAATGCCTCGGTCAATGAAATCCAAACTTTCATCTCTCTCCATCGTGCCCCTCCCTATATGATTCTCAGAGCCTACCGGCCTCTTTAGGTCCGTGAGGCAGGTGAATTCTCAAGCCCACAACTAGCAGGTCCGCGAAGGCGGAAAGGAGGTCCCATTGCTGTTTGAGAAGGTCCCTTTGGTGAGAAAGAGGGATGGGAGGTGAATTGTCACATACGTCCCGAACGAATAGGATCGTTCGCTCCGTGAATGCCTGATCCTCCTTGGCACTCTTGGATTCGAAAAGGAATTTGTCCATGGAGATCTCCAGTATCCCTCTTCCATGGCTATCCCGGTTTGCCCCGGTGGATTCGTCCTCCCTACTTCACCCACAAAACCATATTCTGCGTTCCGAAGGGGTTTGAGACGAGTTCCTCACCTGGCAGATCCTCAACCCAGGCACTGTCCGCAAAATATTTGTATTCATACCGACCAGGGAGGAGCTTGATCTCGGTCTTCCAAACGCCATCTTTGTCCTTGGCCATGGGCAACGATTGGTTGTTCCATGCATTAAATTCGCCCGCAAGGTAGACCTCTTTCGCCTCTGGGGCATAAAAGGCAAACTCCACCCTTTTGGCCGTTCTTCTTGACACACCTTTCGTGACCCCGCTTTTGCCTCCCGGGTTCGGCTTTTTCGTTCGGCTCATACAGAAACCTCCTTTGAGACTGAGATCAAAAGTTGATACTCATTGTAGTGCGCTAGCCAAAATACGCAATGAGTAAAAATACTCATTTTAAGGGATTCGGGAGCCTGGTCTTATCGCACTCCTAAGAAGCATATCCCCGTTGGATAGCGTACTTTACCAGGTCGGCTGTTTTTTTTACACCCAGCTTTTTCATCATGTTGGCACGGTGATTTTGTACGGTCCGGATACTGATAAATAGAAGATCAGCAATTTCCCTGCTCGATTTCCCTTCAGCGATAAGCCTTAAAATCTCAATTTCCCGTCTGGTCAAAGGTTCAAAAACAGGTTTGAACGTTCCCCGGCGTATCCGTGCCAAATCTATCGTCGATTCATCCGCGAGTCGCGGCGATACATAAACCTTGCCTCCGCGAACTTTTTCTATAGCAGCGTGCAGATCCTTGTCCGAGTCCTCTTTAAGAACATACCCATCCGCACCCGCAGCGATCGCATTATGGAGCAGGTCCTTATCCTTGAACATGGTCAGGATCAATACTTTCACACCGGGAACAACCCTCCTGAGCTCCCGGGTCACTTCAATCCCTCGGAGCCCGGGCATGGAGATATCCAGGACGACTAAGTCCGTATCCAAGATCTTTACGAGGCGCAGAAGCTCGTTCCCATCCCGCGCTTCTCCAACGACCCGTAAACCCGCACTCTCCTCGATCATCCGTTTGATACCCTGCCGAACGATGGTATGATCGTCGGCCAAGATAATCCGATACGGACGTTTCCTCAAATTTCCTCCTTGCTCACTGGCACGGTGAAGCGGATTTTTGTCCCTTTGCCGATTTGGCTCCAAATCTCAAAGAATCCACCTAGCCCCCTCGCCCGTTCCTCCATCGTTGCCAAACCTAAGCCCCTCTCGTTGGATTCTCTCATACTTGCCTGTTTGGGATCGAATCCTTTGCCGTCATCTTCGATCAAAAAAGAGACGACATCGTCCATTCGGCTTGCACCAACAGTAATATGGGCGGCTCCGGCATGTTTCCTTATATTTGTGAGAGCCTCCTGAAAAATTCTGTATACAACGAGTTGGCTCTTCCGAGAAAGCAAAGGGTCGATGTCCGCTATATCGAGCGAGGCTTCGATCTTGTGGTCCTCGGTAAGATCCTCAATGAGCCGTTGGATGGCGGCCCGGAGGCCGAGATTTTCAAGGAGATAGGGGCTCAAATCATGCGAAAGACGACGGACATCTTCGATGATTTGATCAATGCCCTCCTCGATGGCTTCGAACTCCTCTCGGAGGGCTTCCTGATCCTTCCGCAGCTTCCTTTTGATGGAACTTAAACGGAGCTTCAAGGCGATCAGGACCTGTCCGAGTTCATCGTGAAGCTCCATCGAGATTCGCTTCCGCTCTGCTTCTTGGGCTGTCAGAAGGCGAGAGGAGAGGAGGTGGAGTCTCTTCTCTGATTCCCTCAAGATCTCCTCCGCCCGCCTCCGTTCAGTGATGTCGCGCGTTACCCCTAAAATTCCGACTACCTTTCCATCGGGCTCATGGAGAAAATTGATTTTCACCTCTGTCCAGACCGTCGAACCGTCCTTGCACCGGAGTTCGAGATCAAACGTCCTTGAGCCCCGGGTGCGCCCTTCCTCAAACCATGAGCGGGCTTCAGCAAAGGCTTTTCGAGCAACCTCGTAAGACACGGGAGTTAATACGTCTTCCAATCTCTGGCTCAGCACTTCTTGAACCGTGTAACCGCGCAGGCGTTCAACAGAAGGACTGACATACGTGTACCGTAGGTTCATATCCATGGTCCAGATGACGTCCGTGACGTTTTCCGCAAGGAGACGGTAGCGGTTTTCACTTTCTCGAAGCGCCTCGAGAACCTGCTTCAGCTCAGTGATATCCAAGAGGGAAACGACGCTCTTCTTCGTTCCCGGGATCATGGAAACGGAAATATAGATGTTCCTGAGATTCCCCTGCCTATCAATGAAGCCAAACTCATAGTTCCTTGGAACGGAATTCGGATCGACCCTTCTGGCGTAGTGATACTTTTTCATTCGCTCCAAATCTTGCGGCTTGACGAATTCTGTCCAGCTTTTCTTACCTTCTATTTCCTCTTTGCAGTACCTGGACAATCTTTCAAACTCTGCGTTTACCAGTAGAATGGTCGTGTCTTCATCCAGAATCGCCGTTGCGGTCCCCGTCGTTTCAAAGATCGTACGATACATGTCCTCGGATTCCCGAAGCGCATCCTCCATCCTTTTCCGGTCGGTGATATCCATCCAGAACCCCACGATTTCACTGGGATTACCTTCCGGACCCCTGAGCAGTCTCATCTCGTCATGCACCCACCGGTATGTCCCGTCCTTGTGGAGGAAACGGTATTCATGGGTATAGTGCCCCTTCTTAAATAGGTCTCCCATTGCGGCAAGGACAGAAGGCTTGTCTTCGGGATGGATTCTGCTTGCCCAGAAGCTCGGATCGTCGATAAACTCCTGAGGTTGGTAGCCAAGCCAGGAGACGACGTTGTCACTGACAAAGGTGACGCCATAGTCACCCAAGGGTTTGCAGCTATAAATCACCCCTGGGAGGGAAGTAAATAGATGCCTCAGCCTGGCGTCACCCATTTGTACGAAATCTTCGGTCGGTTTGCGCTTAGCTCCTAAGTCATTTGTAGGCTTTCCCTTCTTCACAATCCCCCTGCCTTAGTTCTTCTGAAAGAGACCGATTACCTTCATCGTTCCAAGAAAGAAAAAGCCGTGAGAATTCTTCCCCACGGCTTCGATTGTTAAAGGCCGTGGTGGAATTTGACCGACCCACGGCCTTCGCTGATTCTTGTTGGAGCTACTTCTTGCCGATCAGCTGGAGACAGTGGGTAATCTCAGGGCAATACAACCGATCAGAGTTGCGGCCACCGTTTAGCACTAAAGTTCCGAGCTGACCCATCATCATACTCTTAGATGTTGGATTTAGTATACACATTTCGCTCTCCTTGTCAAGAAAAATCTTTCTGAACCAGTAATACGTCACTGAAGCGTGGGGGAGATCGGGTCATCGGGCAGGGATACCTTCGAAAATCTTATGAAGCGGACGAAATGACCTTGACAAAAGAAATCGTTTGGATATTTTTGTAACACCCAAACGACAGGAGGAGTGACGAACCACCATGAACCTCTATGATTTGATGATGAAACGAAGGTCGGTCCGGATCTTCAAAGATCGGAAGATCCCGGAATCCGTCATCGAGCAACTACTCGACGTGGCGAACCAAGCGCCAAGTGGGGGAAACATCCAACCCCTCTCCATCATCTTAGTCCGAAGCCATGAGGGAAGGAAGAAACTGGCTGAACTCTCCGGAGGGCAACCCTGGGTAGCGACCGCACCGCTCACAATGATCTTCTGTCTCGATTTCTATCGGATCAAAAAGTGGGCCGAGTTGTGTCAGACCGACTTCAGAGGAGAGGGAGCACTCAATCATTTCCTTATTGCTTACGCAGACCTCATGGTGGCTGCCCAAAATGTAGTCATCCTTGCGGAAAGCCTTGGCCTTGGCTCGGTCTACATCGGTTCGATTCAACATGAGATTGACGAGACGAGGGCCTTTTTTGAGATTCCCGAGTACGTTCTTCCGATGATGTTGCTATGCATTGGTTACCCCCAATCGATCCCCCAATCCGTCCCAAAACTGAAGAAGGAGGTAATTGTCCATGACGAGAAGTACCACCGCCCAAACGAAGAGGAGATTCGAAGGGCCTTCGATGAAAAATACGGACCTGTCGACCGAAACCTCGAGAAGTATTTGGAAAGGGCCTTTCTGGAGGCTCTCGAAGCCGACAAATTAGAAACCTCTAAGTATGTGGAGCGCGTAAAGAAGGAGATGAAACGCCTCGACATCCAGAACAGCGCCCAATTCCTCTTCAAAGTACGATACCCCACCAAAGTGATGGTTCGCCTCAATCACCGTATAAGACAATCGTTCAAGAAAGCAGGGTTTGATATCTTCTGAAGAGGAGAATCGCCGGCTGCTGAGAAAATGCGGCTTGTCTGAGGTCCAAGCGGCCATGCTAATTGCACAGATTCTTAGAGACCCTTGAAGGTCCTAATAACGATGGCAGGCAACCCAGTGGCCTCCACCCAGGTCTTTGTACTCTGGCTCGGCCTCGTCGCAGAGGCTCATTCTGTAGGAGCATCGAGTGGAGAACCGGCATCCCTTGGGTAGGTTGATGGGGCTTGGAATCTCTCCCTGAAGGAGAATCCTCTGTTTCTTCATTTTCGGGTTTGGGATGGGGACGGCGGAGAGCAAGGCCTCTGTGTAGGGATGCTTCGGCGACGTGTAGAGATCCGTGTCCTTGGCCAGCTCGATGATTTTCCCCAAATACATGACCGCGACTCTGTCGCTTATATGTTCGACCACGCTCAAATCATGAGCGATAAAGATGTAAGAAAGGGCCATCTCCTCCTGAAGTTTGACAAGGAGGTTGATCACTTGCGCCTGGATGGAGACATCGAGGGCAGAGACAGGCTCATCGCAAACGACAAGCTTTGGATTCAGGGCTAAGGCCCGAGCGATTCCTATTCGCTGCCGCTGGCCCCCGCTAAACTCATGGGGATACCTACGAGCCTGATCAGGATGGAGCCCCACCTTTTCCATGCAGAAAAAGACGCGATCCCGTATCTCCGCACGCGATGACCTGAGATGGTTTCGGATCGGTTCGGCAATGATCTCGCCAGCGGTCATCCGCGGGTTAAGCGAGGAATAAGGGTCCTGGAAGATAATTTGGAGCTCAGCTCGAATCCTCCTGAGCTCCTCTCGGTCCATCTTCAGAAGATCCTTACCCTGATATTGGATCTCTCCCTCGGTGGGCTCAATCAGTCGCAGGAGACACCGTCCAAGGGTCGTCTTGCCACATCCGCTCTCGCCCACCAAGCCAAGCGTCTCCCCTTCCCTCAGAGCAAAGCCAACGCCATCGACGGCTCGCACCCATCCCCTCGTTTTCGAAAAGATCCCTTTTCGCAGAGGAAAGTATTTCTTGAGATTTCTGACCTGGAGAATAGGAAAAACGTTCTCTTCCATTATTTCCATAACCAGCAAAGGACCTTGCGTCCGTCTTTCCGAATCCGAGGGGGCGCCTCTTTCTCACAAATATCCATCACCTGGGAACACCGTGGATGAAATCGGCATCCTTGGGGCATTTCCAGCAGGCTTGGGACAATCCCCGGAATCTCTTGAAGCTGTCTTCGGCCAGACTTCAGTTTCCTGCCAATCCATGGGATCGATTCCAAGAGACCTCGAGTGTAAGGATGGAGGGGTTCCTCAAAAAGGTCTTCGACACGACCTTCCTCCACCACCTTTCCCATATACATCACAAGAACCCTCTCGGCCATCTCTGCGATGAGGCCCAGATTGTGGGTGATCAAGACGATGGAGGTCTCAAACTCCTCCTTGAGGTGTTCCATCAAATCGACGATCTGAGCTTGGATCGTCACATCAAGGGCAGTGGTCGGCTCATCTGCCAAAAGCAGCTGCGGATGGCAGGAGAGGGCCATGGCGATCATCGCGCGCTGACGCATGCCACCGCTCAGTTGGTGAGGATATTCACGGGCCCTCATGTCGGGAGAAGGTATCTGGACAAGTTTCAGCATTTCTACGGCCCTTTCCCAAGCCTCCTGACGTCCTAAACCTTGATGGAGCCTGATCACCTCTGCAATCTGTTCCCCAACAGTCAACACAGGGTTAAGAGAGGTCATGGGTTCTTGGAAAATCATGGAAATCGCATTTCCCCTGATCTTCCTTATCTCGTCCAGGCCGAGACGCAAAAGGTCGATCCCTCGAAACAGAACGGTCCCCTCGATCTCTGCCGGAGGAGAGGCAAGGAGTCTGAGGATCGACAAAGCCGTGACACTCTTTCCGCATCCACTTTCTCCAACGACACCCAGGGTCTCGCCTCGGTAGACCTCTAGGTCGATGCCGTCCACGGCCGTAACCATCCCTTCGTAAATACGGAAACGGGTCCGAAGGTTCGAGACCGCCAAGAGTTTCTCTTGCTCTGCCGGTTGGCTTACCATCACATCATTTAGGGGTCGAGGCAAAGACGTTCCTTTCTCAAATCTTCCACGATCCCCTTTTCTGAAACGGGAGACGGTCAAAGAAGTTACAACCTGAACCTCGGATCGAGAACATCCCGGAGTCCGTCACCCGCAAGATTGAATCCCAGAACGGCCAAGAAGATGGCAATACCCGGAAAGGTCGCCACATGGGGAGCATGAAATAGATACGCCCGACCAGAACCAAGCATGGCCCCCCATTCTGGGGTGGGTGGTTGAACCCCTACGCCGAGAAACCCCAACCCCGCTGCAAAGAGGATCGCTGTTCCCATGCCCAGGCTTGTCTGAATAGAGATGGGAACCATCACATTAGGCAAGATATGCCTGAAGAGAATAACGCTGTCGCGAGTCCCAACAGCCCGCGCCGCTTCCACATAGGTCTGCTCCCTGACGGAAAGCGTACAGCCCCGAACCAAACGAATATAGATGGGAACCATGCTGATGCCCACCGAGACAATCGTGTTTTTCAGCCCCACTCCCAACACCGAAACAAGTCCCAAAGCCAAAAGAAATCCAGGGAAGGCGAGCAAGGTATCGGTGGCCCGCTGGATCCCGAAATCGATCTTACCTCCATAATAGCCGGAGATAAGCCCCAGCGGTACGCCCACGACGAGCCCAACCACGACGACCCCAACAGCGATCAGCAGCGATACCCTCGACCCGTGGATGATTCGCCCTAAGATCGGGCGCCCGAGTTCGTCCGTGCCCAATGGGTTCTTGAGGGAGGGGCGCTCGAGGGACTTCACGAGGTTGGGTGCCGATGGGTTGCCAGGAAAGATTACCGGTGCCAGCAGTGCGGTCAATAGGTAGATCAGGATCAATGTGCCGCCGAAGAGGGCTGCTCTGTTCCGTTTGAGCTTTGCCCAATTGCGCCTAAACTGGCTATCCGCTGAACGTTGAGGTTTTGAACGGTCCATAATTTTAATATTCAAAATCCGAATCTCGAAATCCGAAAGAGTTTCGAATCACCAATTTTCAGAAACTTGAAGCTCGAATTCCTTTCTTTCGGTCATTCGTCTTTGTTTCTTACTCCGAATAGTTAAAGCTCTGTTAATCATAGCGTATCCTTGGGTCGATGTAGGCGTAAAGGAGATCGACAATCAGATTGACCAGGATGTAAAGAAGACCAAAGATGAGGATCGTCCCTTGGATGACCGGGTAGTCCCGAGCCAGGATAGAATCGACGATAAGCCGGCCCATACCTGGCCAGGCAAAAACCGTTTCCGTTAAGACCGCTCCTCCGAGAAGCAGGCCGAACTGAAGGCCCACCACCGTGATGATGGGGATAAGGGCATTCTTAAGGGCGTGCTTGATGATGACGATCTCTTCCCTCAGCCCTTTGGATCGAGCGGTCGTCGTATAATCTTGAGAAAGCGCCTCCATCATACTCGCCCGGGTCATACGCGTGATGAAAGCCACCACAAAGGCAGCCAACGTCAACGAAGGAAGAATGATATGCTTCCAGCTCCCCGTGCCCCCTGCAGGGAGCCATTGAAGGATAAGTGAGAAGATAACAACCAGCATCAGCCCGAGCCAAAAGACAGGCATCGAAATACCGAAAAGGGCCATCGACGTAAAGAGGTGGTCCACCCAGGTATAGGCACGCACCGCTGCAATGATTCCAGCCGGAATGCCGAAGAGGCAGGCAAGGCTGATTGCGGCCACGGCGAGGAGAACCGTATTTGGAAGTCGGGCCCAGACTTCTTCAACTACGGGGTGTTGAGTCCGAGCAGATCGGCCGAGATCGAACCTCACCAAGCGGCTGAGAAATAGACCGTACTGGACGATGACTGGTCGGTCAAGCCCTAACTGATGTCGGATCGCCTCGATATCCTCTGGACTCGCCATCTGCCCCGCGAGCACCTGTGCGGGGTCTCCAGGAAGCATCCGTAGCATGAAGAAGAGGAGAAGGGATATTCCAAAGAGAACCGGAATGGTGGAAAGCAAACGCTTGAGGACGTACTGAAGCATCGTTTGGTGATCACTCAAAAAATTGCCGGTAA
>FWPV01015754.1_pt1 | contig 10805 bp, 9 predicted proteins | sample 2228371 | NCBI WGS metagenome assembly FWPV01 (sample SAMEA103939776, study PRJEB20133) | metagenome | reverse complement strand
GCGCACGCAGGATGGCGTGGGAGAGCGCCTGCGCGTCCATCCCGCGCGCCTGCGCGGCCATCACCATGCGCCCTGCGGGGCGCTGGTCGGTCGGCGGGTAGTGCTTCGGCTTGAGCTTGATCGGCATCCTGAGGTGCCGCGACCAGCGGTCGAGCTCGAGCGCGTGGTAGTCCTGGCGCGGCTCGGGCCGCGTGCGCAGCGGGATGCCGCCGGTATGCTTGATCACCAGCCTGAAGTCATAGGGCCTGAGCACGAGTGTGGCGCCGTGGCGCTTCACGATCTCGGTGAGCTGCGGCCCGGCGAAGTACATCCAGGGGCTGGACAGCGTGTAGAAGCATTCGACGGTCTGGCCCATGCTGCTCATCCCTTCTGGGTGCGGCCCGGATCCTGCCCCGCGAGCAGGGAGACATGCGCGGAGACGACGCGCCAGCCGTGCTCGGGCAGGCGCACCATGATCTTGGTCTCGCGCCCGACCAGCCCGGTGCCGACGCGCTCGTATTCGAGATGCGTGCAGGCGAAGTCCCGCCCGAAGGCGGAAATCTGCACCCGCTTCTGGAAGCGCGGGGCGTAGGACTTGACCGTGGCGCGGAAGGCGCGGATCGCCTCGATGCCGTAGAGGATCTCGGTCACGCCGAAGCGGACGGTGCGCGGGTCGGGGCAGAAGGAGGCATCGAGGGTGTCGGTGTCGTTGGACGCGATCGCGGCCTCGTAGCGGTCGAAGACTGCGCGGACCTCGGCGATGACCTCGGGGTTGTCGATCTCCACGGTGCGATGCTCTCCCCGCTCCCGGGGCAGAGGATGCCGCGCGGCGCGCTGGAACGCAAAAGGGCCGGGCGTGGCGGCCCGGCCCCTTCGCGATGCATTCGGCGCGGTTCATCCTGCGGCGGCCACCGCCCGCTTGGCCATCACGGTCACCAGATGCGCGCGATACTCGGCGCTGCCGTGGATGTCGCTGTTCAGCCCCTCGGCGGACTGTCGGATGCCGGCCACCGCGTCCGCCGACCAGTTCGCCGCCAGCGCCTTCTCCATCTCCGCCTGGCGGAAGACGCAGGGCCCGGCGCCGTTGACCGCAACCCGCACGCCCATCGGCCCCTTAGAGACGAAGACGCCGGCCATGACGTAGCGGCTCGCCGGGTTCTTCATCTTGGCGTAGCCGGCCTTCTCCGGGATCGGGAACTCGACCGCGGTGAGGATCTCGTCCTGCTCGAGCGCGGTGGTGAACATGCCGAGGAAGAACTCGTCCGCGGCGATCTTGCGCTTCGAGGTGTGGACCGTCGCCCCGAGGCCGAGCACGGCGGCAGGGTAGTCCGCCGCCGGGTCGTTGTTCGCGACCGAGCCGCCGATCGTGCCGCGGTTGCGCACCTGCACATCCCCGATATGGGCGGCGAGGTAGGCGAGCGCCGGAATGGCCGCCTTCACCTCGGCACTCTCGGCCACCTCCACATGGCGGGTCAGGGCGCCGATGACGATGGCGTCGCCGGCGCGGCGGATGCCCCTCATCTCCGCGATGCCGGACAGGTCCACCAGCGCCGAGGGCCTGTTGAGGCGGTGCTTCAGCGCCGGGATCAGCGTGTGCCCGCCGGAGACGGCCTTGGCGTCCGGGTCGGCCAGCAGCTTGACGGCATCCGCGACGGTGGAGGGCTTGTGGTAGGCGAAATCGTACATGGTGCTGTCCCCTACTCCGCCGCCATCCGGCGGCCGCCATTGATGATCTGCCAGATCTTGGCCGGCGTCGCCGGCATGTCCAGCGTCCGCACCCCGTAGTCGCGCAGCGCGTCCACCACCGCGTTGATGACCGCGGGCGGCGAGCCGATCGCGCCCACCTCCCCGCAGCCCTTAACGCCGAGCGGGTTGTGCGTGCAGAGCGTGGTGTGCGTCGCCACACCCACGGGCGGCAGGTCGTCCGCGCGCGGCATGGTGTAGTCCATCATCGAGCCCGAGAGGAGTTGCCCGTTCGAGTCATAGACGCAGCTCTCGAGCAGCGCCTGGCCGATGCCCTGAGCGATGCCGCCCTGCACCTGGCCCTCGACGATCATCGGGTTGATGACCCGGCCGACATCGTCCACGGCCGTGAAGTTCACCATGGAGACTTTCCCCGTCTCTGGGTCGATCTCGACCTCGGCGATGTGGCAGCCGCCGGGATAGGTGAAGTTCTTCGGGTCGTAGAAGGCGGTCTCCTCGAGGCCGGGCTCCAGCTCCTCGATCGGGTAGTTGTGGGGCACGTAGGCGGCGACCGAGATGTCCACCAGCGACTTCGTCCGGTCCGTGCCGGCCACGCGGAAGGTGCCGCGGTCGAACTCGATGTCGTCCACCGAGGCTTCCATCAGGTGCGCGGCGATGCGCTTGCCCTTGGCGATGATCTTGTCCATCGCCTTCATCATCGCGCTGCCGCCAACCGCGAGGCTGCGGCTGCCATAGGTGCCCATGCCGAAGGGCACCTTCGCCGTGTCGCCATGCACGATGTCCACCTGCGCCACCGGCACGCCGAGCTTGTCGGCAACGAGCTGCGCGAAGGTCGTCTCGTGCCCCTGGCCGTGGCTGTGCGCGCCGGTCAGCACCGTGACGCTGCCCGTGGGATGGACGCGGATGGTACCCACTTCATACAGGCCCGCACGTGCGCCGAGGCTGCCCACCACGGCCGAAGGCGCGATGCCGCAGGCCTCGATGTAGGTGGAGCAGCCGATGCCACGCAGCCTGCCGCGCTTCGCCGCCTCGGCGCGCCGGGCCTCGAAGCCGGCCCAATCCGCCGCAGCCAGCGCCTGGTCGAGCGTCGCGTGGTAGTTGCCGCTGTCGTATTGCAGCGCGACCGGTGTCTGGTAGGGGAAGGCGTCGGTCGGGATGAAGTTGCGCCGCCGCAGTTCGATCCGGTCGATGCCCGTCTCCCGCGCCGCCACGTCCATCAGACGTTCGAGCAGGAAGGTCGCCTCCGGCCGGCCGGCGCCGCGATAGGCGTCCACCGGCACCGTGTTGGTGAAGACCGCCTTCACCTCGCAATAGATCACGGGCGTCGTGTACACGCCGGCGAGCAGCGTGGCGTAGAGATAGGTCGGCACGCAGGGCGCGAAGGTGGACAGGTAGGCGCCCATGTTCGCCTGCGTCGAGACGCGCAGGCCGAGGATCTTGCCGTTCCCGTCGAGGGCGAGTTCGGCGTGCGAGACATGGTCGCGCCCATGCGCGTCGGACATGAAGGACTCGCTGCGGTCGGCCGTCCACTTCACCGGTCGCGCCAGCTTTCCCGCCGCCCAGGTGACGATGGCCTCCTCGGCATAGTGGTAGATCTTGGAGCCGAAGCCGCCGCCGACATCCGGGGCGACGACGCGCAGCTTGCTCTCCGGAATGTGCAGCACATTCGCGCCCATCAGCAGGCGGATGACGTGCGGGTTCTGGCTGGTGGTGGTCAGCGTGTACTCGCCCGTCGTGCGGTCGTATTCGCCCAGCGCCGCGCGCGGCTCCATCGCGTTCGGGATGAGCCGGTTGTTCACGAGGTCGAGCGCGACCACGTGCTTCGCGCCGGCGAAGGCGGCATCCACGGCCGCCTTGTCCCCGATGTGCCAGTCGTAGCAGAGGTTGTTCGGCACGCCGTCATGGATGATGGGCGCGCCGGGCTTCTGCGCGGCCTCCATCGTCGCTGCGGCGGGCAGCACCTCGTAGTCCACGACGATCGCCTCGGCGGCATCGCGCGCCTGTTCGCGCGTGGCGGCGATGGCCACGGCGACCGGGTCGCCGACATGGCGCACCTTCTCCTGCGCGAGGACCGGATGCGGCGGCTCGGCCATGGGCGAGCCGTCCTTGTTGTGGATCTGCCAGCCGCAGGGCAGGCCACCGACATTGTCGCGCGCCATGTCGGCGCCGGTGAACACAGCGACGACGCCCGGCATGGCGGCCGCCTTCGACACATCCACGCCGCGGATGCGTGCATGGGCATGCGGGCTGCGCAGGATCCAGGCATGGAGTTGGCCCTGGCGGTTGAAATCGTCCGTGTAGGCGCCGCGGCCCTGGAGGAAGCGGAAATCCTCCTTGCGACGGACGCTCGCGCCGATGCCTTCGAACGGTGCCACCACGTTCATGTCCCTGTCCCCTCCCTCGAGGGTTGTCCCTTGGTCGGCCCGGGATTTGCCGGTGCCGTGATCTTGGGGCGCGGCGCGCCCGGGGCGCCGCCTATTCGGCGGCGCGTGCGATCTCGGATCGCCGCCCGTGCATCACTTCGGCGGCGGCGGCGATGGCCTTCACGATGTTGTGGTAGCCGGTGCAGCGGCAGAGATTGCCCTCGAGCCCCTCGCGGATCTGCTGTTCGGTCAGGCCCTGCGGGTTCTTCTGCACGAGGTCGATCGCGGACATCACCATCCCCGGCGTGCAGAAGCCGCATTGCAGGGCGTGGTACTCGCGGAAAGCCTCCTGCATCGGATGCAGCGTCCCGTCGGGCTTGGCCAGCCCCTCGATGGTCGTGACCTGCGCGCCGTCGCACATCAAGGCCAGCGTGGTGCAGGACTTCACGCTATCGCCATTCACATGCACCACGCAGGCGCCGCACTGGCTGGTGTCGCAGCCGACATGCGTGCCGGTCAGGCGCAGCTTCTCCCGCAGGAGTTCCACGAGGAGGGTCCGGCCCTCCACCTCGGCCGTATGGGTCTGGCCGTTCACGGTCAGCGTGACCTGCGGCATCGTGCGTCTCCCCAGAGTTCAGTTGGTGACCGGCGAGATGGCGCGCCGGCATCGAGGACGCAAGCCTCGCCTCGCGCGGCCGGCTTCGTCAAGCGGTGTCGGGGGGTGGTGACCGCATCCGCGTCAGGATCATCAGCATAAGCGAAAGGGCGCTGGTGAGGAGCCAGACCGGCCCGATCACGGGCCGCATCCGCAACGGCGGGAGGAACACGCGGAACAGCGGCTAGGCAGGCGCGACCTCCTCCAGCACCAAGGCCGCGAGCACGCAGGCAAACGCCAAGGTCAGCCAGGTCCTGGACGGGCCAGAAGACCAGGCGCACCGCACGCGTCAAGCGGCCGGGAGGACCACGCCCGCCGCCGGCAGCGCATCAGTGATGCGCGATGACGGCGGCGCCCCGCTCGCCCGCCAGAGGGTTCTCGGCTGCCGGCCGGTCGTGCAGGTGGCAGGCCGCCCAGTGGCCAAGTTCCGTCTGGCGAAGCTGCGGCTCGTCCCTGCTGCAGCGATCGAAGGCGTAGGGGCAGCGCGTGTGGAAGCGGCACCCCGTCGGCGGCTTGATCGGGGAGGGAACGTCGCCCTTGAGGATGATCCGCTCGCGCTGCGCGCCCGGCTCGGGCACCGGCACGGCGGAGAGCAGCGCCTCGGTATACGGGTGTTTCGGCGCGGCGAAGAGCGCGCGCTTCGGCGCCACTTCCACGATCTTGCCGAGATACATCACCGCCACGCGATGCGTCATGTGCTCGACGATCGCGAGATCGTGGCTGATGAACAGCATCGCGAGGCCGAGTTCCCTCTGCAGGTCCTGCAGCAGATTCACGATCTGCGCCTTGACCGAGACGTCGAGCGCGGAAACCGCCTCGTCGCAGATGATCAGGTCCGGCTCGGCCGCGAGTGCGCGCGCGATGCAGATGCGCTGCCGCTGCCCGCCCGAGAATTCGTGCGGCCAGCGGTTCACCGCATCGCGCGGCAGGCGTACGCGGTCCATCAGGTCGCCAACGCGGCGCTCGATCTCCGCCGCATCCCTCGCCAGGCCGAAATTCCGGATCGGCTCGGCGAGAATGTCGCGGATCCGCATGCGTGGGTTCAGGCTGCTGAACGGATCCTGGAACACGACCTGCATGCGCCGGCGCAGCGGCCGCAGCGTGCCGGTCGCCATGTCGTCGATGCGCTGCCCATCCAGGATGACCTGGCCCGCGGTGATGTCGAACAGCTTCAGGATCGCCTTGCCGACCGTGGACTTGCCGCAGCCGGATTCGCCCACCAGCGACAGCGTCTCCCCCTTCGCGATGGAGAAGGAGACGCCATCCACCGCATAGACATAGCCCGTGGTGCCGCCGAAGAAGCCGCCGCGGATCGGGAAATGCTTCTTGAGGTCGTTGACCTCGAGGATGGGGGTGCTCATGCGGCGACCGCTTCCTTGATGGCGTAGTGACAGGCCGCGATGTGGCCTTCGGCCTTCTCCTCGAGCCCGGGGGCGACCTTCCGGCAGAGATCGGTCGCATGGGCGCAGCGGCTGGCGAAGACGCAGCCCTCGAGCTTCTTCTTGAGGCTCGGCACCAGGCCCGGGATCTCCTGCAGGCGTGTCTCCTCCCCGGTCAGGGAGGAGCCCAGCTTGGGCATCGAGCCGAGCAGGCCCTGGGTGTAGGGGTGGCGCGGGGCGCGGAAGAGCTTCTCGACCGACGCCTCCTCGACCTTGCGGCCGGCGTACATCACGATGACCCGCTCCGCGACCTCGGCTACCACGCCGAGGTCGTGGGTGATGATGACGATCGCAGCCCCCACCGTGCGCTTGAGGTCTCGCATCAGGTCCAGGATCTGCGCCTGGATGGTCACGTCGAGCGCGGTGGTCGGCTCGTCCGCGATCAGCAGCTTCGGGTTGCAGGCGAGGGCTATGGCGATCATCACGCGCTGGCGCATGCCGCCCGAGAGCTGGTGCGGGTATTCCTTCACCCGCCGCTCGGGCTCCGGGATGCCGACGAGCTTCAGCATCTCGACCGCCCGGGCCTCGGCCTGCTGCCTGGACATGCCCTGGTGCAGGCGCAGCGTCTCCCCGATCTGCCGGCCCACGGTGAGCACAGGATTCAGCGAGGTCATCGGCTCCTGGAAGATCATGCTGATCTCATTGCCGCGGATGGCGCGCATCTCGCGGTCGCTGAGCTTCAGCAGGTCGCGGCCGTTGAAGCGGATCGCGCCCGCGATCTTTCCCGGTGGTTCAGGAATGAGCCGCAGGATGGACATGGCCGTCACGGACTTGCCGCAACCGGACTCGCCGACGATGGCGACGGTCTCCCCCGCGTTGACGTGGAAGTTCACGCCGTCCACGGCGCGGTTCACACCGTCGGGGCCGCGGAAATGGGTCTGCAGATTCTCGACTTCGAGCAGGGCCATCGCATCAGATCCTCTTGGCCATGCGCGGGTCGAGAGCGTCGCGCAGCCCGTCGCCGAGCAGGTTCACGGCAAGTACGGTGATGGACAGGAAAACGGCCGGGAAGAACACGATGTAGGGCTTCACCTGCCACAGCGCTCGCCCCTCAGCCATGATGTTGCCCCAGGACGGGATGATCGGCGGCGTGCCGGCGCCGATGAAGGACAGGATGGATTCCACGATCATCGCCGAGGCGCAGACATAGGTCGCCTGCACCGTCATCGGCGCGATGGTGTTGGGCAGGATGTGCCGCCAGATGATCACGGGCGTCCGCGTGCCCGCGGCCACCGCGGCGTCCACATAGGGCTGCTCGCGCAGCGAGAGCACCACGCCGCGCACCAGGCGCGAGACGCGCGGAACCTCGGCAACCGTGATGGCGAGGATGACGTTGCCGACCGAGCCCCGCGTCAGCGCCATGAGCGCGATGGCGAGCAGGATCGACGGGATGGACATCAGCCCGTCCATGATGCGCATGATGATGCCGTCGGCCCAGCGGACGAAGCCCGAGACGAGCCCGATGGCCAGCCCGATGATCGACGAGAAGAACGCCACCGCGAAGCCCACGATCAGCGAGACGCGGGCGCCGTAGATGACCCGCGAATAGACGTCGCGGCCCAGCATGTCGGTGCCGAACCAGTGCATCGCCGAGGGCTCGCGCGTGCGGCGCGCGGGCGCGAGCGCCGTCGGGTCCACGGTCCAGAACAGCGGCGCGAAGACCGCGATGATGATCATCAGCAGCACGATGCCGCCGCCGACGGCGATGGACGGATTGCGCCACATGAAGCCCCAGAGGCCGGTGCGGGTCTTCACCGGGGGCATGATGTCGCGTGTCGGCGCCGCGGCCTTCACGGACTCCGGCGAGACATCCGCCGGGTTGAGGATTGAGGCGGAGGACATCAGTACCGGATCCTCGGGTCGAAGAGGGTGTAGAGCAGGTCTATCATCAGGTTGACCAGCACGTAGACGAAGCTGAACAGCAGCACGACGCCCTGGATCACGGGGTAGTCGCGCCGCAGGATCGCGTCCACCGTCAGCCGGCCGAGGCCGGGGATCGCGAAGACGCTCTCGGTGACGACGGCGCCACCGATCAGCAGTGCGATGCCGATGCCGATGACCGTCACGATCGGCACCGCCGCATTCTTCAGCGCGTGCAGGAACAGGATCGAGCCCTGCCCCGCGCCCTTGGCCCGCGCGGTGCGGATGTAGTCCTGCTGCAGCACCTCGAGCATGGTCGCGCGGGTGATGCGCGCGATCAGCGCGATATAGACCGAACCCAGCGCGATCGCGGGCAGGATCAGATTCTCGAACCAGGGCCAGAGCCCTTCGGAAAGCGGCGTGTAGCCCTGCACGGGCAGCCAGTCGAGCTCGAGCGCGAAGGTCCAGGCGAGCAGATAGCCCACAACGAACACCGGCACCGAAAAGCCCAGCACCGCGAAGCCCATCACCGCCTTGTCAGCGAAGGTGCCGACCTTCCAGGCCGCGAGGACACCCATCGGGACGGCGATAGTCACCGCGAGGATCAGCGTGACCACCATCAGCGAAAGCGTGGGCTCCACGCGCTGCATGATCATGGTCGAAACGGGCAGGTTGGTGAAGATGGACACGCCGAGGTCGCCCCGCACGATGTCGAAGACCCAGGCCCCGAACCGCACCAGATAGGGGCGGTCGAGGCCGAGGCTCGCGCGGATGCGCTCGACATCCTCGGGCGTAGCCTGGTCACCCGCGATCACCGCCGCCGGATCGCCCGGCGCGATGTAGAGCAGACTGAAGACGAACAGCGCGACGACCGCCATCACCGGAATGGTGGCCAGCACGCGTCGGACGACGTAAGCGAACATGATCGCGGGTTACCTGTCAGGTCATCAGGACTTGGAGACGTTCCAGAAGAAGGCGATCGGCGCGCCGATGATACCGGACACGTTGCTGCGCCAGGCCTGGTAGGTCTTGAAGAAGCCGGTCGGCAGGTAGGTCACGTGATTGAACGCCGCCGCGTTCATCTCGGCCACCGCTGCCTTCTCCGCCTCGAGGTTCGGCGCGTCGAACCACTTGTTGCGCGCGGCCTCGACGGCCGGGTCGTTCGGCCAGCCGAACCAGGCGCCATCGCCATGCGTGCGAAGGGCGAGGTACGAGGAGGGATTGGTGCAGTCCGCGCCGGCGTGCCAGGTGTGGAAGACGTGCCAGCCGCCCTGGCCCGGCGGGTTCTTCATCGCGCGGCGCTGGCCCACCGTGCCCCAGTCGGTCGCGACGAAATCGACCCGCATGCCAAGCGAGGTGAGCAGCGCGTTCGTCACCTCCCCCATCGCCTTGAGAGGCGCCTGGTCCTGCGCCACCAGCACGGTGATCGGCTGGCCGTCGTAGCCGCTCTCGGCCAGCAGGCGCTTCGCCGCGTCGATGTTGCGCGGGCCCTTCAGGATGTCACCGCCGGCCTCGGTGTAGAGCGGCGTTCCGGGCGTGAAGAAGGAGGGCAGCGTGGACCACAGCGACTGGTCGTCGCCCGCCACCGCGCGCATGTAGTCCTCCTGGCTGAGCGCCATCGCGATGGCGCGGCGCGCGCGCACGTCGTTGAACGGCGCATGCAGGTGGTTGAAGCGGAAAGACCCGATATTGCCGAGCGGGTCGGCGATGTCCGCGCGGATGTTGCGGTTGCGCCGCAGCACCGGAATGAGGTCCGTCAGCGGCGTCTCCCACCAGTCGATCTCGCCGTTCTGCAGCGCGGCCGAGGCGGTCGCCGGGTCGGGCATGATGATCCACTCGATCCGGTCGAAGTTGATCACCTTGCCCCCCGCGAGCCAGGAGGCCGGCTCCTGCCGCGGCACGTACTGGTCGAACTTCGCGAAGACCGCGCGTGCGCCGGGCACCCATTCGTTGCGTACGAGACGCATCGGCCCCGAGCCGATGAACTCGGTCACCTGCTGGAAGGGATCGGTGCGCGCCAGCCGCTCCGGCATGATGAAGGCCATCGGCGTATTGTTCTTGCCGAGGGCGAGCAGCATCTTCGGGTAGGGCCGCTTCAGCCGCCAGCGGAAGGTGCGGTCATCCACCGCGCTGACCGGCTCCTCCTGGATGGCGCGGATCATCTGGCCCATGCCGTCCCGAACCGCCCAGCGGTTCAGGGAGGCGGCGACATCGCGCGCGCGCACCGGCTCGCCGTCATGGAAGCGCAGCCCCTCACGCAGCTTGAAGGTCCAGACCTTGCCGCCGTCCGTGACCTCCTCGCTCTCCACCATCTGGCGGCGCGGCACCAGGTTGGAGTCAAAGCCGTAGAGCGTGTCCCACACGAGACAGGCGGCGTTGCGCACGACATACTGCGTGCCCCAGATCGGGTCGAAGTTGGCGAGGTTCGCCTGCGGAACGAAGCGCAGCGTGCGCGCAGCCGCGCCCTGCGCCAGCGCCGGCGCGCCCAGACTGCCGCTCGCCCCGAGCGCGGCCAAGCCGACGCCGGCCTTGAAGAACGTCCTGCGGTCCATTCACCGTCTCCCTGTTGCCTCGGGGCCAAGCCTCGCCTGCCCGATTGGCCATCAGATTGCCTCAACTGTGGGCGCACCACCAGCACCCCGCCGGCCGAACCAGCCCGGCCGCGGCCGCGTCCCTGTGTGGCCGCACCATGACTCTGCACGGGCCATGCCACGTCCCACGCCCGGAACGGGAGCGTGGGCCGCACCTGCCTTCGCGTCAGGACTTGCCGATGTTCCAGAACACTGTCGCCGCCGCGCGGAAGGC